>RCNF010001207.1_pt1 | contig 15701 bp, 14 predicted proteins | sample 2041311 | NCBI WGS metagenome assembly RCNF01 (sample SAMN09708228, study PRJNA481090) | Marine sediment metagenome, whole genome shotgun sequencing project. | biome: marine sediment; feature: ocean; material: sediment; isolation source: Sewage treatment plant 2 marine sediment (STP2) ... | reverse complement strand
GGAACCGGCTGTTCCGCCTCAACTTCTGTGGCATGTTTCGCAGCAGCCATGGAAGATCCTTTTCATGCGGCGCTCGGCGGGCTTGCCGCACTCGGCATCGCGGGGGAGAATGCCGCAGACGTTTGCGCCGGCCCCGGTACTTTTGTCCCCTGTTTTCTAGACGCTCTTTCGGATCTGGACCGCGGGATCATAGAAAGCCGCATCAGGGCGGAAATATCCTGATGAACCCTGAACAGCTTTCGCTGTACCTGGTAACTGACCCGGTTCTCTGCCGAAGCAGGGGCGTAGAGGAGACATGCAGGCTTGCCCTTGAGGCAGGTGTCAGGGCGGTGCAGCTCCGGGACAAGAATGCTTCCACCCGGGAGCTGCTTCGGATGGCAGTTATCCTGCGGGATCTGTGCGGAAAGCATGAAGCTGTTTTTATTGTGAATGACAGGATCGATGTCGCAATGGCATGCGGGGCCGACGGAGTTCATCTGGGACAGGATGATATGCCTGTTCGACTGGCCAGAACCATACTGGGACCTGATGCGGTGATAGGAGCATCTGCAAGATCTCCGGAAGAAGCTGAATCCGCCTGGAGAGAAGGAGCCGATTACATAGCGGCGAACCTTGTCTTCCACACGGATACGAAGACCGATCTTGGCGAGCCTCTGGGAATTGAAGCCATAGCGGAACTGAAAAAGGCTTCCCCTCTGCCCCTTGTTGCCATAGGAGGAATCAACCCATCCAACGCGGATAGTGTCCGGAGAGCAGGCGCAGACGGTATTGCCGTTGTGTCCGCAATAATGGCAGCCGAAGATGTTCAACACGCCGTCGAGCTGTTGTCGGGGACGTAGCACACTTCTTCAACTTATGGGTGTTATTAATAAGATATTGCAAATATAATATTAAAGTTCAAAGTCGATTCCAGGGAGGTAGCTGTCCGGAGAAGTTACCGGATCCTGAACCCATCCGTTCTCAAACCCAAGTTCTTCGAGTATTCTCGCAGCTTCCGCGTATTCCTCCGGTCTGAGTTTTCTTGCAAGTGCGGGAAAATTCAGGGCATAGTGCGCAGGATAATACTGGGACATGAGACTGACGAAGACATCATTACCAAGCTCATCGGCTATGAACCGCAGCGTCTCTCTGGTTCCCGTGATCCCGCCCGGCAGCACCAGCAGCCGGATTATCAGTCCTCTTACTGCGGTACCTTCCGGGTTGGTCTGAAGGTTTCCCACCTGCCTGTACATCTCCCGGATGGATTCCCTGGCGGTTTCGGGATAATCGGGAACATCTGAGTAGATGCTCCCGTATTCTCTGTTCCAGTATTTAAAATCGGGAAGATATATGTCCACCATTTCGTCAAGGAGCGATAACAATTCCATGGAATCGTATCCGTTTGTATTGTAGATGACCGGCAGACTGAATCCCTTCGATGCTGCCAGGCTCAGTGCTTCGAAAATCTGAGGCGCGTAATGAGTGGGTGATACGAAACCGGCAGTAGGGCATCCCTGCTTCTGAAACCGAAGCAATATTTCGGAAATCCGGGTGGCGGAACTGATCCATTCTGAAGAGGTAACTTTCCCGGGCTGGCTGATCGAGTGGTTCTGGCAGAAGACACATTTCATGTTGCACCTTCCCAGAAAGATATTTCCCACTCCAAAGCCCCCGGTTAGAACCGGTTCTTCTCCCCTGTGCACACAGGAAGAAGCTACTTCAGGGAGTTTTCCCGCCCCGCAGTAACCTCTTTCTCCGGCCAAACGGTTTACGCCGCACTTCCGGCCGCAAAGCCTGCATTCTGCAAGCAGCTTCGCAAGATCTCGAATTCTTGCAGCAAGTTCTCCCTTTTCGAGCAGCTTCAGGTATCCAGACTTGTACATTATTCCATTTCCGCTGCAAGTACCAATCGGTAGAGCCTGTTGTCTCTGAGAAGATTCTCATGAGTATCGAAAGCCTTCATCTTTCCTTCATGAACGAAAATCACCTTGTCACTCCTTCTGACCGTTGACTGTCTGTGAGAAACAACAAGTACGAGAGCGTTCTCTCGGGCTTCCGAAAGCTCCTGCCAGAAGAACTCTTCCTTTTCAGCATCCAGCGCAGCCGTACAGTCGTCGAACAGGAACAGCGAGGGTTGTCCCGCAAGGGCGCGTGCAATGGCGATACGCTGCTTCTGCCCGCCGCTGACTCCAACACCGCCCTGGCCAAGTATTGTTTCCACACCGGCTTGCAGTTCAGTTCCATCCAATCCTGCTATCCGCAGTGAATTCGATACAACTTCATCTGAAATGTCCCTGCCAAGCCTGACATTCTCCCCGACCGATTCGCTGAAGAGAACGGATTCCTGCGGTACATAACCGGTTTCGGAGATAAGGAATTCTTCCGACAGCTCGTTCAGATCGGTTCCGTTGTACAGAATCCTTCCCTCCGTGCATGGAAGCTGTCCGGTGAGGATCTTCAGAACAGTGGTTTTCCCGCTTCCCACTTCTCCAACGAGCGCGTACATCCCCGGGCTGCTGAGCTGGACATCAAGCCCGGTAATACCCGCATCGGTCCCGGAGTATCTGAAACCTGCCGATTCCAGCCTCATGCTTGAGACTGCACCTTCTCCTTCGATACCTTCCCTTTTCTCCGCTTCGGGATATTCCAGTATTTCCTTCTCTCTGTCTATTGATATAAATGCTTGCCTTGAAGTTACAAAGAGATTTGGTATGTCCATCATTGGCGCCAGAAGCATATCGAGGTAAACGTAGAAAGCGTAAAACTCACCTATGCCGATGCGATTCTGGATTACGAAGAGCCCTCCGATACCCATTACGGTTACTTTCCCCAACTGGCCGATGACGCTGTATACACCGTGAAGAAGCATCACTAGACGGGTTATGGACAGATCTATATCCAGCCTTTCATCGAGCAGGCCGCGAAGCCTTCCGGCCTGCCCCTCCTCGGCATTGTAGGCTTTGATTATGGGAATGCCGGCAAATGTGCTGTCCAGAAGGTTGCCTGTATGACTGGTGGCTTTTCTACTTTCCTCAACTCTTGTGCCCAGCCTGTTCTCGACCCGGGTAAATATCAGGAACATCAACGGAAGGGGAACCAGTGCTATCAGAGTCAACTCCCAGCTCATGAAGAACATAACTCCGAGGCAGAAAATCAGTCTTGATGATGATTCAAGAGCCCTGAAAACTGCAGAGCAGCTGAACCAGGCTATTCGTGGATAGTCTGCGATATCATCGGTAAGCCTTGTAGTGAGATCTCCAGGTCTGAAAGTGCTCCAGAATCTGTAGTCCTTTTTCATCAGGCTGGTGAAAACCCGGTCTCTTATATCAAGGCCGAGCTTGCTGTTAAGCCAGGCTCGTGCCCCTGGATACAGCCCGGCAATGAACCTGGCAAAGGCCAGCACTGCAAGGATAAATACGATCTTCCTGAATTCGGAGCTGCCACCCGCCTCACCCAGAACCTGCTGTACGTTATCCAGCAGATAGCGGAACACCAGAGGGAAACTCAATGCTACCGCGCTGGACACCACTGTAAATAAAGCCAGAACAACAAGGTGCTTCTTATGAGGTTTCCAGAAGCCTGTTATCCATTTCAGATATCCGCGGTAATCAGGCATTTGATACCCCCTGCAGCTGCAGACGGCACAGACCGGCATAAATACCTTCAAGCTTCAGGAGTTCTTCATGTGTTCCCTCTTCGGCTATTACACCGTGCTGCACTACAAGAATCTTTGAAGCGTGCGTAACTGTGCTCAGGCGGTGAGCCACCACCAGCGCGGTCCTGTTCCTCACGATAAGATCGGTTGATCTCTGAATCCGTTTCTCCGTTCCGGGGTCAACCGATGAGGTGGCTTCATCCAGAACCAGAATATCGGGTTCCTTAAGAACAGCTCTGGCATAGTTGATGAGCTGTCGCTGACCCATTGAAATATTCAGGCCGCCTTCACTTATGCTGCCGTCCAGTCCTCCGGGAATGACTTCCAGAATATCTTCAGCTTCTATAATTTTCAGAGCATTTATCTGCCTTGATGCGGGAATTCCTTCCCTGAAAACCGTCAGGTTCTCAGATAGAGTTCCTGAAAACAGGTTCACATTCTGAAGAACAAGCCCCAGCCGGCTTCTCCAGACACTCAGGTAGAACTCCCTGATGTCGATACCATCGATGGTGATTCTACCTTCCGTAGGCTCATAAAATCTCATCAACAGGCTCACAATCGTGCTTTTACCGCCTCCGCTGGAGCCAACCAGAGCTATCATACTGCCTCTGGCCAGTGTGAAGCTGACATCCTTCAGAACCCACTTGCCTTCAGGATATTTGAACCAGAGGTTCTCAAAACGGATCTCTTTCCAGCCGTCAGGAAAATCACCATCAGTCAGATGTCCATCCGGAGTGAGCGTTTCCGTGGCAAGAATATCAAAGAGCCTCTCCGCGGAAGCTGCTGCCCGCTGAACCATGTTCAGTGTTTCGGAGAACATCACCACCGGACCGAAGAGCCGTCTCGTATACTCAACGAACATGACTACTGTACCGACACTTACAGCGCCGGCGACAACTCCCGCCCTTCCGGAAAGAAGAATAACGATAACAGCAAGTATCTCGCAGCTTCCAAGGAAACTCCAGAAACCGTACTCCCAGAAGTAAGCTTTAACTTCCCTGCTGAGAAAGCGCTTTCCCTCGACATGAATCCTGCTCGTTGCCATCCCTGTTGCGCCGAAAACCTGAAGAACAGGAACCGACCTCACGTATTCCGCTATGAATCCTGAAATCCGCGCGTATGCCGACCTGACCCTTCTGTATAGTTTCCTCATTTTCTTCAGAACAGGCACTGTCAGCAGCGCCACAGGTAACAGAAGAATTATGATCCATTTTGTAATTTCAGCGTCGGCTGCGAACATTATCCCAAGAGTACCGAAAACCATCGCCACGTTTCGCAGCAGCGCCATTGATACATCGCTGAACAGCATCCGCACACGTTCCGAATCGCTTTCTACCCTGGCCATGAGCTTACCGGTGGGATTGCTGTCGAAAAATGACAGGGAGAGGGTAAGCATATGACGAAATACTTTCTCCTTCAGGTCCCTTACCACAGAGAGCCCTACTTTCGTGGTGATCATCACCTGCAGATAGGACATTACCATGGCGAACGTGAATGTTCCGGCAAACAGAAGGGAGTAGAGTACAATGTCCCGCACCGATTTGTCTGGAATCGCGGTGTCGATGACCATCCGGAGGATAAGAGGCCCTGCAAGTTCTCCCGCAACGGACAGGAACAGCAGGACAGTTGCTATTGCAAAGGATTTCCAGTGAGGCCTGAGAAAAGGATAGATCTTCCTCAGAACACCAAAGGTGGATGTTTTCCTGATCGAAGAATCATCATGTGTGTCATCAAAGTGAAAGTGCATCTCATTATTCCTGTGAAAACCGGGTTATCCCGTGATCAATATCTGTTCTTGAAACTTAGTACAGTCTGCCCCGCTGTGGAGCAGGAGGTTTCTGAATTACTGAAACAGTCTTTTGATCTTAGTCATAATGGTGCCCTTCGCTTGAGAAGAGGATTAAATATTCACTTTTTTGAGAATGTCAAGGAAAGGGGGTTGCCTGTCAATCAAATATTACAGCTTCTCGGACCCTGCGTAGCGTTCCACGAGCTTGATAAGTTCCGGAAGCATTTCAGGGTCTCCTATGAGAACCCCCGTGGGTCCCGGCCTTTCTTCCAGCGAAAAGATGATCTCATCAGCAGCCAGAGATTCAAGCCCTTCGTTATCCCTTTCGTCGCGGCCCACAAGGCCTATGGTGTCCTCGGAAATCCTGAACATCCGGCCGTGTCTTATCAATCTGGCATTCCCTGCGGTAAGTAATCCGGGAATCTCCATGAGGGTCCTGAGCCTGTCGCAGTAATTCGGGTCGGTAAGCAGACATCCTCCTCCAGGATTGATGTATTGGATTCCGTATTCCTCCGCAAGCTTCATCTGGGGTTTTCTGCCTCTTCCCGAAACGTTCAGAAGCAAGTCCCTGTTAACAAGCCCTTTCTGTTCAGGATCGGTGATTTTAAGAAGTTTTGCCGATAGCGGCCGCAGGAGCAGTTCCGGATAGCCGGACAAACGGGCAACCCGGTTGAGTGAGTTTTTGTTCTGCGACATTGGCCGCTGCCCCGCGACTTCTCCGGAGAAGATGATGTCGTGACCCTCTGCTGCGGCGATATCTCCCAGTATCCGGAACATCCCTGCATGGCAGTCTATGCAGGGGTTAAGGTTCTTGCCGAATCCGCTCGGAGGGTTTGCAAGCAGAGCCATCATTTCAGAGCTGTAATCGATTTCCCTCCAGGGAAGGTCCAGCTGTTTCGCCCCACGGTATCCATTGAACGACGTAAAATAGGGACTGGTGAAGGTAACCAGATCCACCTTTATGCCCTGGGTTCTAAGCAGGAGGGCTGCGATCATACTGTCCAACCCGCCCGAAAATGCTCCGATAGCCCTTACTACCCCCACTTGGTGTGCCTGCCCTCCACGATTCTCCACTTTCTGTCTGCGGCGAGTTTTCTAAGTTTCCTGTCCGGGCATACAGCGATGGAACAACCGCATTCGCTCATTATAAACCTGTCGGCCCAGGAATCCCCAGCGGCTGCGCAGTTCGCTGGTTTAATCCCTCTCTGATCGCAGATTGTCTGCATCAGCTCAGTCTTATTCCTTCCCCATGGACGAAGACCATTCAATCGTCCGGTGAACCTTCCGTTCACTACTGCAGGGCTGCTGGCCCGAATGAGATCAATTGGAATATCCTCAGCTATGCCGGTTGCAATGCATTCCAGAGAGGCGGAGAGGAGAACCGTTTCGCATCGAGTACTCTTCAATTCGCGTATGGATTGAAGTGTCCAGTCTCGAAAAGAGCTCTTCAGGAGGATCTTCGCACATTGGGCCGCTTCCCGCTCTATTACTTCAGGCGGAATCCCCGTTAAGTAGTTTCTGTTCCATCCCTTTCCCTCCCGGATTGTCTGTGCGGGGTGTAGCAGATAGAAGAAAAGGAACCTGAAGAAAGCAGATGGGGACAGTATGCCCTTCCTCAGAAGGTGTTTCAGGAAGTACTTCTCCGAAGACGTTGACAGAAGCGTTCCATCAAGATCCACAAAGTACATAAGGGGGGCGGCTCCATCGGGCAATCTAACAATATCCACAATACTCACAGTTTCTAGACCAGCGGGGGCGCTATCCTTACTCCGCGGCCGGTACCAGGTGTATTATCGAACACAGCTGTGATATGGACCAGGATCCCCGCGTACAGCTTTGGAAACTCTCCGTGGAAGAGTGTGTGGGCCATATTCGTATACGTCACAATATCATTTGCATAATCTCCGGCCTCAGTGTCACCGGGGGCTACAAGCTGACCGATACCTCTGACTTCGTAGGATTTGCTATCCAGAAACACCAGTGATGTTGTAGGGCGTTCCATGAGATTAATAAAAGTATGGGTTTCAAATTCAGGAGTACTGTAAAGTTCCAGTGAGATCATTTTTGTCAGATCGAAATTCGAAGCATCCGAATAAAGATCTATGAGAAACTGCAACCTTGGTCCCATGCCCCCGGACATTAACTCCTCCATCTCGGCAAGAAGGTCCTTGATCAGCAACCTTCGGGGACAAAGGCCCATTCCTTTAAACGCGTTGTTTATCTCAAGCCTGCTGTCCGCCCTGCTTCCGCCCCATGTCGCCATTGCAGCATTGTGGGGTCCGGCAAGGGAAGGGGGAGAACCTCCCTCTCCACTGAACATCAAAGAGATGTTCTCCAGCACTTCAAGACGGCCTGCAAGGTTCCAGTCCATGAAAGGCTGGGGTAACGGTATCGTAGAGAAATCCTGCCATGAGCCATCAATTAACGCCCTGATAATTCCCTCAGCTTCCCTCGAAGCATCAACCGTGTTCTGCCTGAATGTGCCGTTGGTCCAGAATTCTTCCATTCCCTGTTCCCACTCCCCGGCAAGGGCTTTCCCGGCAACGGTGGAAAGAAAAACGGCTCCGCCCAGTTTACCGGCCTTTCCTAGAAACTGCCTTCTGTTGAGCTTTTTTTCGGATTCGTCTTTTCCACCCAAGTTTCTTCCTCCTGCCATTACTTATACACCTACCCACTCAGTATATTATCGCTTCTCAGACAGGAGGAAGATTGTCCAAAATTCTTGATGCCGCAAGTGCCGGTGATTACGATGCCCTGACAGACCTGTGGCTTGAAACCCTCGATGGAGATGCCCCCTACGATGAAATGTTAGGCACCTTCTCCGTTCTTCATCACAATGGAGAGCATGGTCTCGCCACAGAGCTTCTGGAACTGATTATTACCGAGAAGGAGGCCGCGCTGGAAGGTGCCTTCGCAGACTTTCTCCGGAAAGCAGCGGTAATCTTCCGAAGATCAGAGCCTCTGCGGAAAGCTCTTATTGAAGTACTCAGAGATGACTACCTGATGTTTCAGCCCCTCGAGCATTTTCTGAAACTCAGCGGACTCAAGGATGACAACGCCGATGTACAGTCATCATGGAGAGCTTTCAGCTCACTCATGAAGTACGACAAAGACGGTTATCTTTACCATAACACCTTCGGCATCGGACAGATCACAAGGATGAGCCGGACACATGCCACCATAGATTTTCAGAAGGCTCAGAACCATGATATGAAATTGAACGTTGTTCTCGAATTCACAAGACCGATTACGTCTAATTCCCTGGCGGTTCTCTCCTGGCGGAATATGGAAGAGTTCTCGTCTCTTATCAGGGAATCCCCTTCCGAATTTCTTTGCAGACTTGCTTGTGAACCGCTGGAAAATCACGGAGAGATATGTATTTCGGATCTGCACGCTTTTTTCTCCGATTCGGCGTTCACAGTCGGGGAAGCATGGAAATTACTTAAGAAAGCATCAGTTTCAACCGAAGGTTTCCTCGATCTGGGTGATCGCATCGTACTTCTGGATGAAAACGTGGAGTTCCTTGAAAGAGCAGCGAAGATCATAGGCAGAAAGAAAGAGCCCGCCCGTGAAAAAGTTAAACAGGTTAAGGCTCTGTTGAAATCCTGCACCGGCGCCTTTCCCGATGGATTGACGGGCCTGCTGGATGAAGTAGGCATCATATCCACTCCCGAAACAGGTTCTCTGTTTGAGCTGTGCTGGATTCTCAGCAACAGAGGCACGGCAGATGTGTTCACCGGAATAAGGTACAATTTTCTCGAAACCTCTGCCGCTAGAGCGGAGAGAGCCCTTGGCGAAATTCAGTCTCCCGCATGCAGAAAGGATTACCTTAACCTCTTTTTCTCCGGGGCCACCGAACGGGGGGAAAAAATAGCATTGCTGTCGGGACTCAGGCGTTCGCTCTGGGAGCATGCTGCAGCCTTCCTGGAGGAGTTCGATCCTGAGCTTCTTTCTGAGTGCACAGGAGACTATCTCTCAAAACCATCTGAAACCGACAGGTTTCTCTGGACACTGACTTTTCTTGCTTCTAGAGGGCATAAACGGGATGACAACTTTGGAGAAAATCAGATCGGTCTCTTCCTCGATTACCTGATATTTTCCTGCGCTGATACTCAAAAAAAGGTGATCGGTCTTCTTACAGGTCCGCTGAAATTAAAACTGGACAGTTATCTCTCTTCGATCGATACGAGAAAACTCAGCAATTACCTTGACAGTTTCAGCACAAGCGCCACAGCACAGAATGAGGGTCTGTGCCTCTTTGTGGGAAGGGAACTGTCACGAAGAAATAGTTCATCCATTGGGAAATCCGTAAGGAAGTATTTCTGGGAATCGGATGCTCTTTTCTCAAGTCTGCAAGCAATAGAACAGCGGGAAGCCGATACTCTCAGACTGAAACAGACGGAGATCCCGGCTGCGGCTGAAGCCATCGGAGAGGCCGCTTCCCACGGAGATCTTTCAGAGAATGCGGAATACGCGGCGGCGATAGAAAAGAGGGACCTGCTGCTGGACAAGCTTAACAGATGGATGAAGGAACTCCAGAAGTACAGAGTATATCCACCCGATGAAATCACCTCTGATACTATCAGCCCGGGCATAAGAGTACAACTTCAGGAAAGCGGCGGGGCGGAGACTGTGCAGACAGTTGATGTAGTAGGCCCGCTGGATGCAGACCCGGAAAATGGCAGAATTAATTATCTGGCACCACTTGGAAACACTCTTCTGGGAAAAACAATCGGAGATATGGCGATACTTCCGAGTGATGACAGCACGGAGTGGAGAATAGTCTCCCTTGAAATCCTGGAACTGGTGGGGAAATGATATCTCCGAAGAAGGATATTAAGAGAGCTCTCTGGGGTGTTCCTTCCATTTACTTCATGATACTTCGTATTCTAAGATTCGCAGGGCGCTTCAGGTTAGTTAATTCTGATTTTGCATCTCCAGAGGCTTATAGAACAAACGGTCTTGTGAATTCTGAAACAGAACTGGTCATCGAGGGTTTTCCCAGGTCCGGGAACTCCTTTGCTGTTACCGCCATGAGGCTTGCCCAGGAGAAACCTTTGAGAATCGCACACCATTTCCATGTTCCCGCACAGATCATATATGCCTGCCGTCGCAGGATTCCCGTACTTGTGATACTGAGAAAAGCACCCGACGCTGTTATTTCACAGAAGGTCAGAACTCCTTCAGGAAAGCTTGATCAGGGGCTCAGAGACTGGATCAGCTTCTATGAACGCATTCTGCCGTACAGAGATGAGTTTGTCCTGGCCACGTTTGAAGAAATCACCGAGGATTTCGGAGCAGTTATAGAAAGGATTAATTCAAAATTCGGTACCCGTTTCAACCTCTTTATCAACTCGCCGGAGAATTGCGCCGAGATTTTCAGACGTATGGAAGCATGGAGCACTCATTTACATGGAAAGATCGAAGAGTCCGGCATAGGAAGGCCGTCTTCTTCCAGAGAGGAACCCAAGCGGAAACTGGCCGCGGAGCTTGCATCACACAGGTATTTTCCACTTCTTGAGAAAGCCGGCGGGATTTACAGTTCTTTGATCTCGGGAGGGCTGTAGCCGTATTTTTCCACTATCAGAGCGTCCCTTTGTCCTACAAGATCTGAGGTCTCTCTGTCGTAGTAGAAAGCAAAATCCTTGTTTCTGGAGGATGGATTGGTTCGATTCAGCTTTACAATTTTCTCCCGGACCTCTCTGTCAGGATTTATTCCAGCGCCTTCAAACAATTCAAGAATACCTTCAGTCAGTTTTTCTGTCTGAAGCATATACTGGATGATATTGAGCTTCTCATCAGCCTCAAGCAGCGTCTCCCGGTTTTGAATGGTCCCGTCGTAAAGATGCGGAAGGGTACGGTGGAAAAGGTAGCAGTACCGGTAAGTATAGAAACCGGCAAACCTGCTCAGCGGTGATCTGCCGTAATTTTCCCCGAGACCCCTGCTCCTCGCAGGATCCAGCAGAGCGGTGAGCCATCGTCTGAACAGAACCGGAGAGGAGGAATCGGTGTATGTCTCGCGCCAGGAGCGACGGGAGCGACAAAGTTCATGCAGACAGTTCCATACGCCTGTGAGGAGCGATTTGCGGTATCCATGTCCAGGGAGTTTTCTTGATCCTGTTAGCCTTTTGTAAAGCACTCCTTCCCCATCACATCCGTAAGCCCACACGGATACGTACCAGTCCCAGGGGTTCCTTACCGAACCCGCAATGAGGCGATCAGTGTTGAGAATGGATTCCGGCAGTCTTCCATGCATCTCCCCCTGGCAGCCGGGGGAGACCATCTTCAGGGCTTTTAATACATGGGAACTGCCCGTTTTCTGTAGCCGCAAATAAGCTATTCTATCTGTAATGTAAATTTCCCGCTCCGCTCTCCGATGTGTTCTGGAAAAGTAATCCGGATGTTTTAGTCGAATGTACTTTTCAATATCTCTCTGAATCTTCTTCTTGGAATTTCTACTGAGTAATGCTCCAGAACCCACTCCCTTGCCAACTTCCGTCTTGGTTCAAGCTCCCTCCATTTCCCGACAGTTTCGTCAAGTCTTTCAGCAAGTTCATGCGGAGATGAGAACGTATCAACCAGCTCGGGAGCTTCCTTGACTATGTGCATCCAGGGCTTAACCAGAGTATGCATTCCGCATGCCAGATACATGTTCACCTTCATCTGGTATTCGATTTTACCGCGATTTATTATTGTCGCTACTCCTATCTGATACTCTCCTGAAAGCCGCCCAAGCTGTAATCTCTGAACAGGTTTCAGACAGCGGACCCTTCCTCCTGTGCTCAGGCATGATCTCTCTATGCGTTTCCGGAGCGGTCCGGTACCGATTATATCACCCTTCATGTTTCGTGACAGGCATATGCCCTCGATAAAAAAGTCTGGTTCATGGACTTCGTTAATGCTGGTTAGAAGAAGAGCCTTTTCAGGCCTTGCGGCAGCGCTGAATTGAAACCGTGAAAGATCCTGGTAATGAGGGAGAATTTCTACTCCGGGAACATCTGCTCCGTGAGTTGCAGTTGAGAAAAGTGCCCCATCCAGAAGCCTGTTCAGGGAATCATCCACGGCGGATGGCTTAACCCAGGAGTGAAATCGCATGGCATAGGGAAGGCCTGTTTTCATGGCTGCCAATCCTATGGATTTATCAAGGCACAGAATGAACCTTGCGTCGATTTTCCTGAAAGCCCACTTCATGGCAACGGGCGCAGCAAGCCTTCCAAGCAGTGATACAAGGCGGTGACGGATACTTGATTTTCTCCCCGGGGAAATTCCAAGACCAAGTCCCAGATAGGGAACACCCTCCATCTTATGAAGCCCGGGAGTCATTCCGGGAATTACGTACATTACCTCATGTTCATCACCCAGCAGATCAAGGAGGGTTGTCCAGCCTCCGGAATAACCGGGAATTGTTCCCGATGAAGCAACAAGAATTTTCATTCAGATATTCTCTTCCGATATAGCCTGTCTGTATACCTGAAGCGTCTCTCTTGCGGTTTTCTCCCAGCTGAACTCCCCGGCCCTTTTCAATCCCTTTTCGCGCAACAGTAACCTTCTCCCTTCATCATGGGCAAGAGTCTTGATTGCATTGCAAATACTATCCGTTGACAGAGGGTCAACAAGCAAAGCTGCATCGGAAGCGACCTCCGGCAATGATGATATGTTTGAAGTTATCACAGGTGTGCCGCATGCCATGGCCTCAACAACCGGAAGACCGAATCCTTCGTAGAAAGATGGATATACAAAAACTTCAGCAAGCGACATGAGCGCGGGAATATCCTCTCTATCAACGAAACCTGTCAGCTTGATTCTGTCCTCAATGCCGGACATTTTCAGTTCGTTGAACAACTCTTTCGTCTTCCACCCGACAGCCCCCGAGATAACCAGAGAGTGGGGCACTGAGTCGGCTGCCTGAAGAAAGGCATCCAGCAGCCCCGGCAAATTTTTTCGAGGCTCAAGAGTCCCCAGAAACAGAAAGAATCGACCTGGCAGATTGTACTTCTCCCTGACTCTGTTAAGCTCGGATTCCTTCGTTATTTCAGAATATTCCGGCGGAGCGGCTTCATTACGGTTGTCTTACTGGATGTTTCGGGAAAGCAGGATGCAAGCTCCTTCGCGGTAAACTCGGAAACCGCGATTATCCTTGATGCCTTTTTTACGTAAAGTGGATACATGAGGTTTGTGAAGTGTGTCTTTCTCTTGTGAAGCCAGGGCATTTTGTAACCTGAAAGATCATGAACGGTAATAACGGAAGGTACAGGAAGTACAAATGGGAGCCGGGAGAACAGGCCATGAAAGACATCTATTCCGTCTTTTTTCAACCTGTGGGGAAGTTCTATCTGAAACCACATCTGAAAGCGGGGAAGGGGTCTTTTCAGAATTACCGTTCTGAAGTTATCCGGCAATCCAAGGTCAAAAGGGATGGGTCTGTTGGTGTAAAGGAAGTACTGGTTCTCTTTATCGATCGAGGCGAATCCATGCAGCAGTCTTAATATATAATTAGGTATTCCCGATGAATTGATTGCCAGCGGAGAAATTTCCAACCCAATACGCAATGAAATAATGACTCCTTTATGTAACCCCTGACACTTAAGGTAAGAAGGGGATATCCCTTCTGACTGCAGTAGTTAATACCGTACACATGATATATACCAAAAGGCCGGTTTGAAGTCGTATAAGCGTTACACAATTGTTTTCACCGTAGAGTATCGGTAACTACCTGTGTACGAGTATTGTTATATTCAAATTTGAATTCTCCCTTTGGAAACGGAACCACAGGTTTTCCCTGCTGAACCTTTTCACAGATGCATATTTGAGGCGGCTTTGTATATGAGAATCGGCATGAAAATTTCTCCGCTGACTGTTCTTAGAGCCGGTATACCAAATTACATAATTCATCTTCTCAAGGCTCTTGCGGATGCCGATGATCAAAACGAGTACATTCTTTATACAAATCGACCTATCCCCTTTGAGTTGGACCTTCCGGATCGTTTCAGAACAGTCACCGTTGCCTTTCCAAGCCCCCACCTGCAGTTATGGTATCAGATCGGTCTGCCAATGCAGATGAAAAAGGACGGAATCCAGTTGTACCACGACCCTGTCTATCCTCTGCCTTTCGTTCTTCCCGTACCGGGAGTGATTACTGTCCACGATCTTTCGAACTTCACGAATCCAGGTGTGCATAAATTCAGTTCAGCTCTGTCAGGAAGGTTCTTTCCGGCTCATCTGCGAAAGGCCAGGCAGATAATCACCGACTCCTTCTATACAGCCTCAGAACTTGTAAGGCTTTTCCCGTGGACCGAAAGCAAAATAAACGTGGTGCATCTTGGTATTCCGGACAGTTTCAGAAAAGTAACGGATTTACCGGTTCTTGACTCACTGAAAGAAAGGCTGAGGCTGCCTTCACAGTTCTTTCTTTTTCTCGGGACTCTTGAACCCAGGAAAAACCTGCTGCGTCTTCTCGAGGCCTTTGCTGTCTCCTGCGTGAAAATTCCACATTCCCTGGTGATTGCTGGCGGGTTGGGATGGAAATACGAACCACTGTTTGAACTGGTGTCAGATCATCCTTTCAAAGAGAGAATTCACCTGACAGGGTTCGTAGAAGAGAGGGATCTTGCTCCGCTGCTTTCTTTGGCGGAGTTTCTTGTGTATCCCTCAATCCTGGAGGGATTCGGCTTCCCTGTTCTGGAAGCTATGGCCTGTGGTACTCCTGTGATTACGTCCAATGTTTCATCCATGCCCGAGATTGCCGGTGATGCAGCATTACTGGTCGACCCCCTTTCTGTTGACTCTATTTCAAATGCTATCAATGTCCTTGGTAGCGATGGAGAGTTAAGAGACGAGTTGTCAAAAAGAGGCTTTATTAGAGCCAGCTCATTCTCCTGGAAAGATACTGCACGCAAAACACTTGATGTATATGACAAAGCTTTGGAGTAGCGGAACCCTTATGAATGCTAACCTGAAAGGAATTTCTTGAAAAGAGTCCTTGGCTGGCTGGGAGGTGAGAAGGGGAAGGGAGCCGGCTTCTCCCTTCTTTCTTTTGGAAACCTGCTTATCGCTTTCATAACCTATCTCAGATTTGCTGAAGTTGCGCGAATATTTGGTACAACCTGGCAGACGGACGCCATTTCAATCGCAATGGTGATACCCATTCTTCTCCAGCAGGTAATATCCACTGCTTTTGGTGCTGCATTCATGCCTGTCTATGCGAGAGTAATGCGCGACAAAGGAGATGCTGCCGCAAATCGCCTGATCAGCAGAATAATCAACTGGATGTCCATATCC
>RCNF010000985.1_pt1 | contig 15708 bp, 15 predicted proteins | sample 2041311 | NCBI WGS metagenome assembly RCNF01 (sample SAMN09708228, study PRJNA481090) | Marine sediment metagenome, whole genome shotgun sequencing project. | biome: marine sediment; feature: ocean; material: sediment; isolation source: Sewage treatment plant 2 marine sediment (STP2) ... | reverse complement strand
TCGCTGCAGGAGATTGCCGTAAAGAATGCACGGTTGAGTCAATTGCTGGGTGCAACGCTTGACGACGCACAGCGGGTTGCGGCGGCCCAAATGTTCCAGGTTCTTTTTGATGCGGACCGCATGTCACCAACATTGACAGGTGGCGCGGCCAGCGGCCCAGAGGGCGCATGGAACCGTGCGATGATGAAAGACTTGATTGAAGCCATGGGTGATCCGGCCAACGCAGGCCGCGAGATTATTTTCGTAGGAGTTGGTCAAAGCTCTGCGGGTAGCCAGGCGGCGATCAATGCTTCGATCGCGGCGGCTGCGGAAATGCAGGCAGCTTTGGCTGCTACTGCCGCCAATGTGATTGCTGCAGGCAACTTTACGGTGTCCAGCTATGGCTTTGGTGACGTGTCGACTGCCACCTGCATCGACGGTCAGGTTGCAGGCCCCACATACACCCGCGTGGAAGTGTGGATGCGCTAACCCTTACTTTTAATTCCCAAGTGAAAGTCGCGCTGGTCCCTCTGGTGCGGCTTTTTCTTTGGGCTATTGGTATCTGCCGCATGGTTATCAGTTAACAGGCGGCTTGATATCGCTTAGCGCCTAGTCACATGTTGTTGTCTGAGATGTCCAAAGGGTGCAAACAAGCGCCCGAACACTTAGGTAGAGCAAATGACAAAACGCATCATGTATATCTTTTTCGCCGCAGCACTTGCCCTTTACGCAGGTGCGGTATCCGCGCAACCGCTCAGCTTGGCCCAAATCTCGGGGTATCTGAACCAACTAGAGACTGCCCAAGGGGGGTTCACGCAGATCAACCCAGACGGAACGCTGTCGACGGGGCAGATTTTTATCAAACGCCCGGGCCGCATCCGCTTTGAATACAACCCGCCTGCAGAATCAATGGTTCTGGCAGGTGGCGGGCAGGTGGCGATCTTTGATCCCCGCTCGAACACGGGTCCTGATATCTATCCGCTCAGCCGGACGCCGCTTAGCATTATTTTGGCGCCAAACGTCGACCTTGATCGCGCGCGGATGGTCACGAATGTGGTCTCTGATGCCACCTCCACTTCAGTGACGGCGCAAGACCCTGACAATCCCAACTATGGCAGCATCCAGATGGTGTTCACTGCCGCCCCGATTATCGAGTTGCGCCAGTGGATCGTCACCGATGATCTGGGCGCTGAGACTACAGTGATTTTGAATGACTTGGTGTCGGGTGGGGCGATCAACAGCGTGTTGTTCAACGTCCAAGAAGAAATTCGCAAGCTAGGGAACTAAGCCTGCGTTAGAATGAAAAAAGGCGGCCCTTGGTGGCCGCCTTTTTGTCGTTGTGTTGTTAGCGTTTACGACATGACCGCAACTGCTGGTCATACATCACAGCGCGGGCTTCGACCTCGCCTGCGATGCGGATCAGCCAGCTTTTCGACCGCCACGTGCCGCGCAAGAACCCTGTGCGCCCGTCGTGATAGGCTAGGTATTGATTGCGGGTGTCGGTAATAGGCACGCCGGTTTCTTGAACCGTCAGCGCCATATACCAACCCATAAAGTCAGCAGCGTCGCTGATGTTTTCGCGGCGCGCACGGCGTTTGTTTTCGCGCCGCTGGTATTCTTCCCATGTGCCATCCAGCGCCTGACTATAGCCTAACGCAGAAGACTGTCGCCCGACTGGAATAATGCCCAACGCATAACGGTGCGGTGGCCGGTTATTGCCGATAAACTTACTTTCTTGATAGATGATCGCCATCATCGAGGGCACAGGGACCCCGTATTTACGTTCCGCTGCACGGAATGCGCGTAGATATTCTGGGCGCTCTGACACGATGCTACAAGCGTTCTCAAGGTTGCGCGGCGCCGAGAAATTACCCGAACCCCCACAACTACCTAAAAACAGCACACATGCTAAAGCGCGAAAGATTCTGCTCATCTGCCTCTCGCTTTTCTTTATTTTTTTCAAGCATAGCGCGTTTGGATCGGTCTGGGAATCCCTAAGGCAAGCAGCCTAGATCACAAAAGCGAGGATCACAGGCAAAGCCAGCACTGAAAGCAGGGTCGATGCCACAACAAGCCCTGCGACTGGTTGTGCATCCGCCCCATATTTTTCAGCTAAAAGGTAGGACGTGACAGCGACTGGTGTTGCCACCTGCACAATCAAAACTGCCGCCGCGATAGGTTCCAGCCCGAACCACCATGCCGCCAGCCATGCGGCGCCCACGCAGATAACGACCTTGATCATCGACAAGATCACTGCGCGCGTCATTGCCTTCGTTTCAAGCCGTGCAACGGCCACGCCAAGGGTGATCAGCATCATGGGAATTGCCATCTGCCCGATCAGCTCGATCGCATTGGTCAGAAATTCCGGCGTTTCCCAGTCTTGCCACAAGAACAGCGCACCCAACAAAGTGGCCGCGACCAATGGTTCTTTGACAACGCGGCGCAGCGATCCGCCACCCGCGACCATCCAAATGCCGACCGTAAATGATAAAATTGCCATGACGGCAAAGACGACGACCGCATAGCCCAGACCAATTTCACCGAATGCAAACAGGGCAAGCGGCAAGCCCAGATTGCCAGTATTCCCGAAAATAAGCGGTGCCAGATAGGTTTGCATATCAAGGTGGGCGACTTTGACCACGATAAAGCACCCAATCATAACAAGGCCGTAGGCCACGAATGCGGCCAACGACAATGCCGCCAACGCCTCTGGTTCGACGTCGGTTTTCATCAATGACACAAAGATCAAGCAAGGCACCGAAAGGGTCATCGCAAGGCGCGTGACGAATTCAACCCGATATTCAAAACCCAGCTTGACCCAAGCAAAGCCAACCGCGGCCAACAGGAAAACGGGGGCCGTGATGTTCAAGACTGTCAGCGCTAGGTTCACAGACTGTTTCCTTCATTTATGCCCGCAAGGCGTGGACTTTGCGCGCGCAGCAGAGATATACGGGAGGCGGGTAAGGGTTTTATGTTCAAGACACGTGCAAAATATCATCTAGGTCAAGTGGTCCGCCACCGCAAACACCCCTTTCGGGGTGTGGTATTTGACGTGGATGCCATGTTTTCAAACACTGACGAATGGTACAACGCCATTCCAGAGGACAGCCGCCCTAAAAAAGACCAGCCATATTATCACCTGCTGGCCGAAAACGACCAAAGCTTTTACGTGGCTTATGTGTCCGAACAGAACCTTGTCGCTGACTATTCCGGGGAACCGGTCGATCACCCAGATCTGGATGATCTTTTTGGCCCCTTCGAGGACGGCCTTTATCCGTTGCAGGTTCAGCTGAACTAATCTGCGAAAGCAATCACGTCATGGCGCATTGTGCCAAGGCCTTCGATTTGTGCAGTCACAACATCTCCCGCTTTCAAGAACCGTGGCGGTTTATGTCCGTAACCCACACCAGGGGGCGTTCCTGTCAGGATCAAATCACCTGGATGCAGTGTGATGAACCGGCTGACATGTGCGACGATCTGTTTGATCGAAAAAATCATCGTCGCCGTGCTGCCAGTTTGCATTTGCTGGCCGTTCACTTCTAGCGACATGGCTAGGTTTTGCGGGTCCGCAACCGCGTCTGTGGTCACCAGATAGGGACCAACAGGCGCAAAGCTGTCGGCTGATTTGCCTTTGACCCAATGCCCGCCATAGGCCATTTGAAAATCACGCTCTGACACGTCGTTGGCCATACAAAAACCTGCGACATGATCTAGTGCATCCGCTTCGCTGACGTTCAATGCGCGGCTGCCTATGACGATGCCCAACTCGACCTCCCAATCGGTTTTTTGTGCACCTTTTGGAATGACAATGGGGTCGGTCGCACCGCTGACATCACAGGCTTTCATGAACAAAATAGGGTGTTCCGGGATCGCCATACCCATTTCTGCGGCATGGTCGTAATAATTCAAACCAATGCAAAAAATGCGCCGCACGTCACGCAAAAACGGCACATGGGTTCCGGTGATTTGCGGCAACTTGCTAAGGTCCAATGCGGCCAATGCCACCAGCGCATCAGGCGCCAACTCTGCTTCTGTGACATCAGCGATATGACCGGACAGGTCACGCAAATGCCCGCCTGCGTCCAGTGCGGCAGGTTTAATTCCATCGTTGGTCTTGATCCGGCACAGCTTCATCGTGGGCTCCTTTTGCATTCACTATAGTGATAGGCCCAAGGGCCTCGCTGCACCAGAGGGGTGGTCAACGCCGCCCGTCATGTTACATCAATTGCAAGACCCGAAAGGACGCCCAAATGCTTGTTGTTGTATCGCCCGCCAAATCACTGGATATGGACCCCGTTGATGTGCCCGCCACCGCCCCTGAGTTTCAGGCCGATGCGGTACGCCTATCCAAAACCGCGCGTAATCTGACGCTTGGGGAACTCAAAGGTTTGATGAGCATTTCGGATGATCTGGCACGTTTGAACCGTGACCGTTTTCAGGCTTTTGCGGCAGAACCCGCCCCCCACACCACCAAAGCCGCCGCATTGGCGTTCAACGGTGACACCTATCAAGGGCTAGAGGCAAAGACCTTGTCCGAGGACGACCTTGCATGGGCGCAAGATCACTTGCGTATTCTATCAGGACTTTACGGATTGCTTCGCCCGTTAGACGCGATCCAGCCTTACCGCTTGGAAATGGGCAGCCGTCTGAAAACACGGCGCGGCAAATCGCTTTATGAGTATTGGGGCGACACGATTGCCAAAGCGCTCAATACGCAGGCTGATGCGGTCGCGACGGATACGTTGGTCAATTGCGCCAGTCAGGAATATTTCGGGGCGGCTGATCGCAAGGCGCTGAAACTGCGGGTGATCACGCCGGTCTTTATGGAAGTGAAAGACAACAAACCCCGCATCGTCAGCTTTTTCGCCAAGCGCGCACGCGGCGCGATGGCGCGGTTTGTCGTTGAAAATCGCGTGACCGAAGCGGACGGGATCAAGGACTTTACCAGCGGTGGCTACGCCTACGATCGCGATTTATCCGAAGGCGATAAATGGGTCTTTTTGCGCGACTACCCGAGTTAATTGATATGAAAGTAGCGATCATCGGGCGTGGCGCGATTGGCCAATACGTACGCGCCCAGTTGGCAAAACATGACATCACCGAAGTCGCCCAGATTGTTCGCACGGGACAAGAAGCTGCATCGCAACCACCCTGTATTTCTGATCTGCATAACCTGCCAGAGCGGCCCAACCTGATCGTCGATTGCGGCGGCCATTCCGCTTTGGCTGAACATGGGCCTGTTGCCTTGGGTCTGGGGATTGATGTCCTTACTGTGTCACTTGGGGCATTGGCTGATCCAAAGTTGGAGGCTTCTTTGACGGCCGCTGCCGAGGCTGGCGGGTCCCGCCTCCACCTGACCAGTGGCGCAATCGGGGGTTTGGATGCCTTGCGCGGCGCCCGCGCGGGAGAAATCACAAAAGTTACTTACACAGGCCGCAAACCTCCAAAAGGTTGGGCGGGATCGCCCGCCGAAGACGTACTAGACCTCGATAGCTTGACCGAAGCGACAGCGCACTTCACGGGAACGGCCCGGGCTGCGGCGCTCGCCTATCCCAAGAACGCAAATGTCGCCGCTGCAGTGGCCTTGGCTGGTGTTGGGTTTGACACGACCGAAGTCACTTTGATCGCTGATCCAGACGCCACCGCGAACATCCACGAAGTGCATGCGACCGGAACATTCGGCAGCTTCCACTTCACAATTTCCGGCAACGGATTGCCCGAAAACCCGCGCAGTTCCGCATTGGCCGCAATGAGTGCCGTGTCTGAATTGGTAGAACGAAAAAAGCGGATTGGCTTCTAAAAATCGGCTGCAATCCGCATGTCGCGCAATGGGCGCACTGCTTTGATCGACGTCTCATAAAGTGGATGTGCTTTGTAGGCGGCCAGCGCGCCGGCACTGTCAAATTCGGCGTAGACGATCACGTCGACCTCTGACGACAACGTATCGTTTTGGGTGTTCTGGCGTACTTCGAAAAAGGTCGCATTGGGTATGCCCGCCAGCAACTCCAACCCTGCCACGATTTGCGGCAGGTCTGCTTTGTCTTTGGCGCTGAAGAATACTACGTGGCGCAGGGTTGGACGGTCAGACAAAGGGCATAGCTTTCAAATCTACAAAGTTGCCCGTTTCAAACATGCCCGCCCGCCCGCTGCAAGTTAGATACGTTCAATCGCCAGCGCGATGCCTTGGCCGCCGCCAATACACATCGTGATCAGCGCGCGCATGCCGCCTGTGCGCTCAAGTTCATACATCGCTTTGATCGTGATGATCGCACCTGTTGCCCCGACGGGATGGCCCAGAGCAATCGCACCACCATTGGGGTTCACGCGGGCAGGGTCGAGCCCCAGTTCTTTGGTGACGGCCAGTGCTTGGGACGCAAAGGCTTCATTGCTTTCGATCACATCAAAATCGCCTGCAGTCAGGCCAGTTCTTTCAAACAGACTGCGTACGGCAGGCACAGGGCCAATGCCCATTACCTCTGGTCGTACACCGGCGTGGGCATAGCCCAGAACGCGGAATTTAGGGGTTAAACCCGCCTTTTCAGCCGCATCTGCCGTCGCCAAGACCACCGCCGCCGCCCCGTCGTTCAGACCAGAAGCGTTGCCCGCCGTGACTGTCCCGTCTTTTTGAAAGACAGCACGCAGACCCGATAGCGCCTCAAGCGTGGTTGCTTTGGGATGCTCATCCTTGTCAAAATCCACCATTTCACGACGGCGTTTGACTGGGACTGGCACAATTTGGCTGTCGAAGTACCCCGCCTGCATTGCTGCCGCGGCACGCTGCTGACTTTGCAAAGCAAAAGCGTCTTGGTCCAAACGGGTGATGTCATGCTCGGCTGCGACATTCTCTGCGGTGACCCCCATGTGGCCTGTGCCGAAGGGGCAATTTAACGCACCCAGCATCATATCTTGGGTGCGGACATCGCCCATCTTGGCACCCCAGCGCTGGTCGGAAATGATATAGGGCGACCGGCTCATGTTTTCAGACCCGCCAGCTAGCCCGAACGCGGCATCGCCCAGCGCGAGTGATTGCAGGACCGAGATTATCGCCTGCACGCCGGACCCGCATAAACGGTTCACATTCATTGCAGGGGTCGTGTCAGGGATGCCCGCATTCATCGCTGCGACGCGGCTAACGTACATGTCTTTTGGTTCGGTGTTGATAACATGCCCAATGGCCACGGTGCCGATCTGCGCACCCTCTACACCGGACCGCGCAAGGGCTGCCTTAGCCACAACTGTGCCAAGTTCGATCGGGGACGTTCCTGCCAATGACCCGCCAAATGCCCCAATCGCAGTGCGCGCACCGCCCAAAATTACGATATCTTTCATGTCAGCCTCTTCGTCTTTCTGTTTCCCGACATTGCTATATCACGCGCACGCAGAGGCCAGTAAAACGTGACGGCACTGTTTTCCGCGCATACTAGATATTCCCTTCGCCGCAGACTGCGTTACCTATAGTTCAAATGTGAGGAACCCATGCTGTTATCTGTGCAAGACATTCACAAGACCTACGAAACCGCAGACGGCCCTTTTGAGGTCCTGCGCGGTATAGATCTGACGCTAGATGCAGGCGAAACACTGGCGTTAACGGGCGAATCAGGTAGCGGTAAAAGCACATTGCTGCACTTGATCGGCGGTCTTGACGCGCCGGACAGTGGGCAGATTTGGCTGCAGGGCCAAGACATCGCGGCCCTTAATGACAATGGCCGCGCCGCTCTCCGCCGTGGCACCGTGGGTGTAGTGTTCCAGCAGTTTAACCTGATCCCAAGCCTGAAGGTCGTCGACAATATCGCCTTTCAAGCGCGGCTGTCGGGTCAGGATGATCCCTCTTGGGCGGCAGAACTGGCCGATCGTATGGGTCTTGGACCACATCTAAATAAATACCCTGAACAACTGTCAGGTGGGCAACAACAAAGGGTCGCCATCGCGCGGACCCTCGCCCCCAAACCGCGTTTGGTTTTGGCCGATGAACCCACAGGCAATCTGGACGAAGCAACCGCTGCCACAGTTATGGACCTGATGCTGGAACTGGTGTCAGAGGCGGGTGCAGGCCTTTTGATGGTCACGCACTCTGCCGCAGTTGCAGGGCGCATGTCGCGACGATTGCATTTGCGCGCTGGCCAAGTCGCATGACCAAGGCCGCCCTTCAGGCGCTGTTATCCCATTGGTGGCGCAATCCTATTCAGTTGTTCACGTTGCTGGCGGGCTTGGCGCTCGCGACTGCACTGTGGTCGGGCGTGCAGGCCGTGAACGCTGAAGCACGCGCCAGCTATGACGCAGCCGCGGCAACTTTGGGTGAGGGGCAGTATGACCGCCTCGTGCGTCGTGACGGGCAACCGATGGCGCAAGAGACTTACATCACGCTGCGCCGTGCGGGTTGGCTGGTCAGTCCGGTGGTTCAAGGGCGTTTGGATGGCGTGCGGATAGTGGGTGTGGAGCCTCTGACAGCACCAGCTGGCATCGGGCCAATCACGCCGGCACAGGGCGCGGACATCGGCAGTTTTCTGACGGGTCAGGGCCAACTCTTTGCGAACGCTGAAACAGCGGCGCAATTGCCTGACCTTGACGTGATCATTGCGGCCGAGACTGCGCCGGGTGCGGCAATCACCGATATCGGTGTAGCGCAACGCTTGTTAGGTAAAGTGGACCAGATCGATAGTTTAATTGTACTCCCACGCCAGCCGCTTGGCCGTCCAGACTTGGCACAGATCGCCCCTGATCTGTTGTTGCAACCCGCCCAAGGTGGCAGCGATATCGCGCGGCTGACAGACAGTTTCCATTTGAATCTGACCGCATTTGGAATGTTGTCTTTCGCGGTAGGTATTTTTATCGTGAACGGCGCGATTGGATTGGCGTTTGAGCAACGCAGACCCGTTGTGCGCACGATGCGCGCGCTTGGCATGCCTCTGCGACATTTGATTGTCCTTATGGCTGCTGAATTGATGATGTTCGCGCTGGTCGCGGGGATCATCGGGGTCGCATTGGGCTATGTTATTGCCGCACTGTTATTACCAGATGTCGCGGCGACACTGCATGGCCTTTACGGGGCGGATGTGTCCGGCACGCTGCAATTGCGCCCGTCTTGGTGGTTATCGGGCCTGACAATTGCGCTGGGCGGTACGGCGATTGCAGCCAGCGGTGCGCTGTATCAAATGACGAAAATGCCGCTGTTGGCTGCAGCACAACCGCGCGCTCTGGCAATGGCGGCTGGACGGCGCGCGAAAACGCAAGGTGCGATCGCTGCTGCCTTGTTGGTGGTCTGTGCCGTCTTGATGTTCACCGCAGACGGGCTGATCGGCGGCTTTGCATTGCTTGCTGCGCTATTGATAGGTGCCGCACTTGCATTGCCGATGATCCTAAGCGCTGTTTTGTCTGCGATGAACCGAACTGCCCGTTCAGTCACAGCCCAGTGGTTCTGGGCCGATACGCGTCAGCAATTGCCCGGATTATCGCTGGCCCTGATGGCATTGTTGCTCGCGATGGCCGCGAATGTCGGGGTTTCGACGATGGTGTCGAGCTTTCGGGTTACCTTTACCGATTTTCTTGATCAACGCCTCGCGTCAGAGGTTTACGTGCGCACGAGAGATGCCGCGCAATCGGCGGCCTTGCAGGAATACGCAGCCGACCGCGTCGACGCGATCTTGCCGATCCAAAGCGCGGATACACAAGTCGCAGGCCAGCCGACCGAAGTCTTTGGTGCACGCGATCATGCGACGTACCGCGACTTCTGGGTCTTTTTGCAAAGCGCAGACGGGGCGTGGGATACGACATTCACTGGCGACACAGTAGTGATCAACGAACAGCTTTCGCGCCGCGCAGGGCTGGTCGTCGGCGACACGGTGATCTTACAAGACAGGTCCTTTGCCGTTGCAGGCGTCTATGGTGACTATGGTAACCCTGTCGGGCAAGTTGTGATGTCAGAGGGCGTTTTCGCTACCCTCTACCCTGACATCACACCGCAGAACTTTGGAATGCGTATGCCGCCTGCAGAGGTCGCGGCATTCGTGAACGATCTTGAGGCGCAAACAGGCATCCCCGCCACCCAAACCGTCGATCAAGCCAGTATCAAAGCCATCTCGCTCGCGATTTTTGAGCGAACGTTCACGGTGACCACTGCCCTCAATGTTCTCACCCTTGCCGTTGCAGGCTTTGCGATTTTGATGAGCTTGCTGACCTTGGCCAGCATGCGCGTCCCGCAATTGGCCCCCGCATGGGCGATGGGCATGACGCGCAGCCAATTAGGGTGGTTGGAACTGCTGCGCGCAGTGATGTTAGCGTTGTTGACAGCATTGGTTGCTTTGCCATTGGGGTTGGCGCTCGCATGGGCCTTGTTGGCGGTCGTTAATGTGGCAGCATTCGGCTGGCGTCTGCCGATGTACTTGTTCCCCGCCGACTATGCGCGCTTGGCTGTGTTTGCATTGCTGGCAGCTGGGTTGGCCGCACTATGGCCAGCGCGCAGGTTGGCACGCACGCCGCCTGCGGATTTGCTTAAGGTATTTTCCAATGAACGCTAAAGCCCTAATCCTTCTGTGCTGGCTGCCCGTGTCTGCAATGGCGCAAGGGTTCGCGGGTCTTGGCACCCAAGCTGATGGGTTCAATGTTCCAAAACCGAACCCCACTTTTTCGTTCCCTGCCGACCATGGCCCCCACAATGATTACCGCATTGAATGGTGGTATTTGACAGCTAACCTTGAGGCCGCCGATGGCACGCCATACGGACTGCAATGGACGCTCTTTCGTTCGGCCCTCGCGCCAGAGGCTGGCGACGGCTGGACCGCACCGCAACTTTGGATGGGGCATGCAGCGGTGACGACGCAAACAGGCCACTACGTCAGCGAGCGCTTGGCGCGGGGCGGGATCGGGCAGGCGGGTGTTGTGGCTGATCCGTTTGACGCGTGGATAGATGACTGGTCGCTAAGCGGTGATTGGACCACCTTGAGGATGACCGCGAGCGGGCCAGACTTTTCCTACGATATGGATCTAACCGCGCAAGGCCCGCTGATCTTTCACGGGGCTGAGGGCTATTCGGTGAAATCTGCCGCAGGGCAGGCGTCATATTATTACTCGCAACCGTATTTTGACATCGCCGGTACGCTGAACCTGCCGGATGGTCCTGTGGCAGTGACGGGCAACGCGTGGCTGGACCGTGAATGGTCGTCGCAGCCATTGGCGGACAATCAAACAGGCTGGGATTGGTTTTCGCTTTCTTTTGATGACGGTGACAAGTTGATGGGTTTTCGCTTGCAGCAAACGGATGGTGCGCATTTCACCTCTGCCACTTGGATCGCCGCAGATGGTACGACGACGCCTTATCCAGATGGGGCGTTGACCGCCACGCCGCTTGCCACAAATGCCGCTGACGTGCCAATCCGCTGGCAGGTGACATTGCCAAGCAAGGGCGTCGATGTGACGGTGTCGGCGATCAATGAAAATGCGTGGATGGCGACATCGGTCCCCTATTGGGAGGGGCCAGTGACCGTCACGGGCAGCCACACAGGTGTCGGATATTTGGAGATGACAGGCTATGAGTAATTGGTTCGCGACAACAGAAGGCACGCTGAAGCGCGTGTGGGACACGCTTGCGCTTGGTGTATCGGATGCCGCCCACCCCGCACGCAGACCAACATTTGCGACCACCAGCCCAAGCGGTTGGCCCGAGGCGCGAACAGTTGTACTGCGCGGCGTTGATCTTACGGCGGGAACAGTTTCAGTGCATACCGATCTATATTCCGACAAGATCAAAAGCCTGCATGCAAGCCCGCGCGCGGCGTTGCACATCTGGGATGTAGATCAAGACCTGCAAATCCGTTTGCAAACCGAGGTCACGATCCAATCAGGCGACGCGGTCAGCGCGCTTTGGCACAAAATTCCCGACCATGCGCAGCAGTCGTACGGCGTCACACCTCCACCCGGCGCACCGATTGAAACGGCGCTCGATTATGTCAAGCAGCCTGACCCTGCGACTTTTGCAGTGCTCACCTGCACAGTTGTTCACATTGACGCGGTGCATCTGGGTGCAGACCACCGCCGCGCATGTTTCTCACGCGTGCGTCATTGGCAAGGACAATGGCTTTCCCCGTAACGCATTGCCCGTTAGGACGTGCTCATGAATAACCTTCCTCTTACCCGTGACCTTGTACTGATTGGCGGTGGGCATACCCATGCGCTGGTGTTGCGCAAATGGGGAATGAACCCGCTGCCCGGTGTGCGAGTAACCGTTATCAACCCCGGACCTACTGCCCCTTATTCGGGAATGCTGCCGGGGTTTGTTGCGGGACACTATACGCGAGCCGAGTTGGACATTGATTTGGTCAAATTGGCGCGTTTTGCTGGTGCGCGGATCATAAACGGTTACGCCACAGGGATCGATGTTGCCGCCAAAACCGTCACCGTCGCGGGCCGCCCTCCGATCGCCTATGATGTGATGGCGGTTGATGTGGGTATAACCTCGGCGATGCCAGACCTGCCGGGGTTCACAGCCCACGCCGTTCCGGCCAAGCCGCTTGGCGCGTTTGCGTCACGCTGGGATACGTTCCGCATGGCGGCCCAGAATCCACAGATAGCAATTCTCGGGGGTGGGGTCGCAGGGGCAGAGCTGGCAATGGCCATGGCCCACGCCTTGCGTGACAAAAACCCAACCGTCAAATTGATCGACCGCAGCCGTGTGCTCACAGCGCTTGGCTACAAGGCGCGCAACATGATGTTGGCAGCGCTGACCTCCAACAACGTTGAAATCATCGAAGACGCGGAAGTCACCCAAATTTTCGCCGAAGGTGTGGTGCTGAGCGATGGGCGCACGATCCGCAGCGACTTTACCACTGGGGCGGCTGGGGCCAAACCGCATGATTGGATCGCGGACACGGGACTGGACCTGCACGATGGTTTCATCACCGTCGATGCGCACCTGCAATCAAGTGTCGTGGGCGTCTTTGCCGTTGGTGATTGCGCACACCTGAGCGCCAATCCACGACCCAAAGCAGGCGTCTATGCCGTCCGCGAGGCGCCAGTTCTATATGACAACCTGCGTGCTGCCCTTTCGGGTGGGCAGTTGGTTTCCTACAAACCGCAGCGGGACTACCTCAAGCTGGTATCGCTTGGTAAGAAATCCGCCCTAGCGGAAAAATTCGGAACCGCGCGGCAGGGCAATTTACTGTGGAAGTTTAAGGACTACATCGACCGCAAATTCATGGACCAGTTCGACGGGCTGCCTGAAATGGGCGCGCCAAAGCTGCCACGCACGACGGCGCTGGGCATGAAAGAGGCGCTGGGCGATAAACCCATGTGCGGCGGTTGCGGGGCCAAGGTCGGGCGGGCTGCCCTACAAAATATCCTGACGGATCAGTTTGGTGATGATGCCGCCGAAATTCAACCAGGTCAGGTGATGAGCACCGATCACTTGCGCGCATTCACACATGACCCTGTTCTCATGACGCGCATCGCGGCAGTGCATGCGCTGGGCGATATCTGGGCGATGGGCGCGAAACCGCAGGCGGCGACTGCCAGCCTGATCTTGCCGCGCATGTCTGCGGCGCTGCAAGAACGGACAATGGCCGAGATTATGACGGCCGCCAGCGAAGTCTTTGGCAAGGCAGGCGGTAAAATCATCGGCGGACATTCGTCGTTGGGCGAAGAACTGACCATTGGCTTCACGGTCACGGGATTGGCCAAAAAGCCAATCACGCTGGCAGGGGCCAAGGCGGGTGACGCGCTAATCATCACCAAACCTATTGGCAGTGGCACGATCATGGCAGCCGAGATGGCGGGCAAAGCGGGTGGCGCTGACGTCATCGCCTGTTTTGAATTGATGGTTCAAGGCCAAGCGCACGCCTCTGAAATTCTGGGCCGGGCGCGTGCGATGACGGATATCACTGGTTTTGGTTTGGCAGGGCACTTGCGCGGAATTTGTGACGCATCTGATGTCGGGGCAGAGCTGAAGCTGGATCAAATCCCGCTGATGAATGGCGCACTGGAACTAAGTGCCGCTGGTATTCGGTCGTCGCTTTTTGAAGACAACCGCACAGGCGCAGGCCCGATCGAAGGGCCGCAATTTGATCTGCTATACGATCCGCAAACGGCCGGTGGTTTGCTCGCGGCAATCGCCCCCGATCAGGCCAAAGCGGCCGTCAAAGCCCTGATCAAAGCGGGCTACCAAGCCGCAGTTGTCGGTCAAATCAACGACAGCCTTACGATCACGACGATTTAAGCGCTGCAGCAATCGCGTCCGCGGCACGTTCCTGTCCAGCATCATCCAACGTATCAACGCTGACTTCGCCCAACACGCGTCGTTCATCGATTTTGCGCGATTTTGCATAGGCTGGATCATAGTGATCGACCATCAGCGAATGGGACAAATCGACCAAGGCGCCTTCTTTCGATAAGGCAATCCAGTGATCTACGGTCGCATGACCGCGCAAGCGGCGCAGTGGTTCCAGTTTGGTGGCAACAACCGCAGGATCCGCGATGACCTCGCGGTACGCCGTTGCCAGATAGGTCGCGCGCGCGGCTGTTGTCGCGTTGATCACAATGCGCGGGGCGGCCAACATCGTAGCCCAAACTGACGACGGTATGGCGATCCGCCCAATCTTGCTGCTTTCGGCCTCGACCACCACAGGGCGGCTCGGGTCCAGTTCCCGCAGCGCCATCGCAAGGGCCGTTTCAAAGCCCTTTTGTGATGGTTGCCCGCCGGGCATTTCACCCAGCAGCGATCCGCGATGACAGGCGAGCCCTTCAAGGTCTATCGTTTGTACGCCGCGTGCTTGTAAGCGGGGCAAAATCTCGGTCTTTGCGGTGCCTGTGTAGCCGTTAGCCGTCCAACAGAACAAAGTGATGCGCCAGCGGATCGTCATAAAGGCTGGCTTTCACCAATCGTCGAAATGACGTGTAGCCACCTTTTACGGTATCTGCGCGCCAGCCGATTTCCGACAGCAACGTTGAAAAAACACCGCTGCGTTGCCCGCCGCGCCAGCAATAAACCAGCGGTCGCCATGCACCGTCTTTTTCCATCAAAGGGCCGTCGATGTGGTCAGCCACGTTGCGGACCACCATACCTGCGCCGATCTTGCGACCATCAAAGGCGCTGATCTGGGTATAAGTTGTGCCGACTTCAACGCGCTGGTCGTTGCTCAACGCAGGCAGATTGATCGCGCCGGGGATATGATCTTCGGCGAATTCGGCGGGCGTGCGCACGTCGATCACGGTATCAAACCCGTGGTTCAGGATCGCATCAAGGCTGGTGTATTCAATAGGCATGACGGGTGGTCTACGCCAGTTAGGGCACAGGCAAAAGGCCGAAAGCCATTGCGACCCTGGGCTGCGCCGCCTAGCGTGAAAAAATGAGCTATGAAGACTTGCATTTGATCACCACATGGGCGCAAGTTGTCCAATTACGCGACAATGATCTTTTGACCCCAGCGGAAGTCTTATTGCTTGAAGGCGCGCGATCTGGAACCACAGCGCAGATCAGCTTGACCGTGCCGAATTTAAGAGACCCGCGCGTGCTGATACGTGCGCAATTACTGCGCTATCTGATCTTGGGTGGCTGCAAAGATTTTCGCACGCAACCGTCTGGTATCACAGTCAACGGGGCGTGGATTTCAGGCATGCTTGATCTGAGCTTCACAACCGCCCGCGGACCCGTTGATCTGTTCAGCTGCCATGTGGCCGAGCGCGCGCAGATGGTGCAATTGCAAGCTGATGGGCTTGCGATTGTGGGCTGTACACTTGCTGACG
>RCNF010000875.1_pt1 | contig 15709 bp, 20 predicted proteins | sample 2041311 | NCBI WGS metagenome assembly RCNF01 (sample SAMN09708228, study PRJNA481090) | Marine sediment metagenome, whole genome shotgun sequencing project. | biome: marine sediment; feature: ocean; material: sediment; isolation source: Sewage treatment plant 2 marine sediment (STP2) ... | reverse complement strand
TGGGAGCTTGCGTGCACAGCTATAGTGCTCTCCCCAAATTGATGGACGTGTCGTGGATTACTTTCCCGCTTTTTTGAATCTAAAGGACAAGCCTTGTCTTCTGGTTGGTGCTGGTACGGTGGCGGCTCGCAAAGCGACCTTGTTGCTGGCGGCAGGCGCTGACCTGACAGTGGTTGCGCCGCGCATCGGTGCAAGTCTGGCTGATCTTTCTGCGCGCGGCCGGGTTCGGACCGTTTTACGCGAGTTCCGCAGCTCTGATCTTGAGCAGCAGTGGCTGGTCGTTGCTGCAACGAGTGACGCCGATGTCCAACACGCCGTATTTACCGCTGCTGACGCCGCAGGAATCTTCTGCAACAGCGTGGACGATATCGATAACTGCAGCTATATCACGCCAGCAATCGTTGATCGCAGTCCTTTAATCGTCGCGATCTCGACAGCGGGTGCGGCTCCCGTGCTGGCCAGAAAAATTCGCACCCGCATTGAAACAATGCTGCCTGCCCGTACCGGCGAGCTCGCAAAACTCGCGCACAGTTGGCGGGACCGGGTACGTGAGAGCATCACTTCGCTTCTTGGGCGTCGCCGTTTCTGGGAGCAGGTGTTTGAAGGCCCGATTTCGAGCGCCGTCTATTCCGGCCGTTCAGATCTCGCGGAATCGATGCTGCCGGAACTGCTGCAGAATGACGGCGCACTGACGAAGCGAGGCGGCGAGGCCTGGCTTGTTGGTGCTGGTCCGGGCGATCCGGGACTCCTGACGTTACGCGCCTTGCAGATCATGCAAACCGCCGATGTGATCCTGCACGACCGTCTTGTGTCTGCAGAGATTCTGGATCTCGCGCGTCGCGATGCTGATCGTGTTTCTGTCGGTAAGACGCCCGGTTGTCGCGCCAATACGCAGGACGAGATCAACGCTCTACTGGTAAGTCTTGTCGCATCCGGAAAACGTGTGTGCCGGTTAAAAGGTGGTGATCCCTTCATCTTTGGCAGAGGCGGCGAGGAAGTGGAGGCGCTGGTCGCCGAGGGCTTGCCGTATGAAGTGGTGCCGGGCATAACGGCCGCCGCAGGATGCGCAGCGTACGCCGGGATCCCGCTGACGCATCGTGATGTTGCACAGTCCGTCGTATTGGTCACAGCGCATGGGAAAGACTCTGTGGATCGACTCGACTGGCCATCGCTCGCGCGTGATCGACAAACATTGGCGTTCTATATGGCTGTGCACCGGTTTCCGACCGTCGTAAACGAACTAACTCGCCACGGCCGCTCAGTGGATACGCCGATCGCGATTATCGAACGTGGGACAACCCGGGACCAACGAGTGATTCGAGGATCTCTGGGCCAACTCAATATTCTCGCAGAGGCCAACAAGGTGAAAGCACCAGCAATGCTGATCGTCGGCGAGGTGGCCGCTCTGGGTGAAGCAACGCCATGGTTTGGCCGTGATTTGCAGTACACGGAATCCGCCATGGTGCCCGAAAATTCTGCTATATACTCTGTAGCTAACAACAAATAGAAAGGACATATCGATGATCTACAACAACATCCTCGAGACGATCGGTCGAACGCCCGTTGTGCGACTGAACCGAATGGCGCCAGACAACGTCGAAATGTACGTCAAAGTTGAATCATTCAATCCAATGGCATCGGTCAAAGATCGTCTTGCGTTCGCGATCATCAATGACGCGGAACGAAAGGGATTGCTTAAGCCGGGACAGACAGTTGTCGAAGCCACCTCGGGCAATACCGGGATCGCGCTGGCGATGGTGTGTGCCGCAAAGGGCTATCAGTTTGTTGCACTCATGGCTGACTCGTTTTCTATCGAGCGCCGCAAAATAATGCGTGGCCTTGGTGCCAAAGTTATTTTGACACCGGCAGCGTTGCGCGGGTCAGGCATGGTTCAAAAAGCTGAAGAGCTCGCGGAAAAGCACGGCTGGTTCCTGGCTCGCCAATTCGAGAATCCCGCGAATCCCGAGTATCACCGCCAGACAACCGGTCCGGAGATTCTGAGTGATTTCGCAGGTAAGCGGCTGGATTATTGGGTGACGGGTTGGGGCACCGGAGGGACGATGACTGGCGCAGGTGAGGTAATTAAAGCCGCGCGGCCAGAGGTAACGATTGTTGCGACTGAGCCAGCAGCAGCACCTATGTTGTCCGGGGCGGATTGGGCTCCGCACAAGATTCAGGGTTGGACGCCGGATTTCATTCCTGAAGTTTTGAACGCCGACATATTTGATGAGCTGGTGCCGGTCAGTGATGACAGGTCAATTGAAGTCGCAAGAGAGCTTGCTGCGAAAGAAGGCATCTTCGCAGGCATATCTTCCGGCGCTACGTTGGCTGCAGCTCTGCGCGTTGCAATGACGGCTCCGGACGGTTCGGTGATTCTCGCAATGCTTCCGGACACCGGAGAGCGCTATTTGAGCACGCCATTATTCGAGGGTGTTAACGAAGGATCCGATGACGAATGGCTGGATAGCCTGTAACTAAATTTCAGGTACTGCAATTCTTCGAAGATGCCCAATCACCGTATGGTAGTTGGGTTTTTTTGGTTGTGGGGCGTCCCGTAGAGCAAACAATACGGGGAGTGTTCGTCGTTCAGAGTTAGGCGGTGACAGGGTTGCTGGGGGGAGACTTCGGACCCTTATCTTTCCTCTTCGTTTGAACGTCCGCTTTTCTCTAATCCTGCCGTTCGAGTGTCTGCTTTCGGGAAATCGGAACGGCCGCAATCGCAGCCAAGAGCGGCCGGTCACCAGAGCAAGAACTTGGAGCAACCTTTTCAGAATGTTAAGAATGTTTACACCGGCACCATTCGGGTCCAGAATGTTAAGAATGTTTACACCGGCACCATTCGGGTCTCGGCACCATTCGGGTCTCAATGAACTCTTTTAGCACAACGGCCTGGTTGTGCTGCTTGTCCTTGGCGCCATAGACGAGAGTGATTGGTCCATGTCCCGCCCGACTGGCGAGACGAGCCAATTCCTCACGGTTCGCTTCGAGTTCGGCTGTGTATTGCTGTTTGAATCGAGCCCATTTGGCGGGTTCATGGCTGAACCATTTGCGCAATTCAGTCGAGGGCGCGAGTTCCTTCCACCACTCGTTGATGCAGGCATCTGATTTCTTGACCCCACGTGGCCACAATCGATCAACGAGGACACGATAGCCATCATTCGGATGCGGTGATTCGTATGCTCGTTTGATGCTGACTTTCACGTCACACTCTCCCTAAAGTCGCTGCGTTAGCCGGCTATACGCCCGTATTGCTTTTGCATCCATCTCACCGAACTGGTTCAAAGCGATTACGTAGTCAGTCAATACTTGAATCTCTGTGTCCGACAAAGTGCCGAAGATGGGCATGCTGACTCGTTGCCGTTCGAAAAAGAATTTTGCGATGGTTCCTTCGATCGGGGTCGCAAGCAAGGTCGAATCGATTCCCTGGCTGATCCAGGCGCGTACGGATTCAGCGTTTCCACGTTGCGTTAGTAGTTCAAAGTCATTGCCAAAATATCCTGGAATATATCCTTTGAGTGCTCCCTCATTTCGAAAACCACCCTGACCCAGTTCACCATGGCATTGAAAGCAATTGTATTGACGCGCAAGACGTTCCCCCTGGAGTAATGGGTTTTGACTCGGAGATTTCGCTCGTATTCCAAAAGTTCGTTTTAGTCGAACTACCTCAAAGTAAGCAAGTAGATCACTGCACCTGCCTTCATAGCGAGGGTGAATGTTACTTACCCGCACATCGGCACAGTCCAGGGCGGCATCATCTGGAAAGCTGATATCCGATTGCCCGTGGCATTCAATACAGCCGTGCAAGTTCGCGCTAGTAGTACCACGCGCTACTGGCGTACTCTCCGGAAGTAACCGTAGTCCCTGCGAAACGAGTAACACCGCAGCGGCGATCGCGCAGATGAGCGAGCCATGCCGCACTATCTTCGAGGCTGTTTTCATGACCAGGCAAAACTATTTCGAATTGTCGCCATGGAACACTCCTTGTTAGTTCGTCGCCTTCAATACCGGATAGCCATCCAGATATATCCAGTCGTCGTTGCGTGCCGGGATGTCGCAGCCAAGGCATTCTGTCTTGTAGTCTTGCGTAGTGTGCAGTCCAGCGGCCCCGTGGCCACTAGCCGCGCTGCTGGTTTCAACATCTTCCTCGGCAATCGACCACGTACCGAGGAACGCCCCGTCGCTCCGGAAGTCTTTAGGCAGAGATATATTACCGAATTCATCGACCAGACTTCCGTAGGTCGATAGTAGTGTCTCGTCGGCGTTTGCAGCGGCGCAGAATGAGAGCGTCATTAAGGTGATTAATATCCTCATGTGCACTTTTGTTTCCCTCAATCAGGCAACCCAAATAATCAAGCCAAGGAGCGATGCTGCGCATGCGGCGCCCAGGACGATAATGCTGGTGTCAATCTCATATTGTGGCTGGTCCATCATCATTGCTCCTTTTCTGTCATTTGAGTCGCCTCATGCGCTTGTCTCTACTGCTTGCCACCCACGCCCGCGCCGTCATCGCCGGCATCTTTGGCAGCCTTGAGAATCGGGTAGTATTGCGTGAAGACCATGTCATCGGCTGCGGCTGCTGTGTGACACGCCGCGCAAGCAGCAGTTGGCATAGCTGCCGTTGTGTCAGCATAGGGTTCAGGTTTGTGCCCAAACGAGTAGTAGGCCCATCCATCGGTATCTTTCGAGTACCTCGTGGAGTCCTTGTGGGCGATTTCGAATCCCTGCAAGTCGCCGTTGAAAAAACCGGTTCCGCTGGTCGCGGCGGTGGCACCGACCAAGGTCAACTCTTTGGCAAGCATCGTACCCTCTCGAAATTCGCCGGTTTCTTTCCAGTGTGCCCAGCTGTCCGGGTCGATGTAGACGGAGTGAAATTCAGGAAATGCCGCTGTGCCACCATTCAGAGAGTTGGGGGTCAGTGGACTTCCGACAAATACCCACTCGCGCCAGCCTGATGGTCTTATCAATTCCCCATCTGCGGTGAATTCGGCCTCATACGTCTTGGAATCGTCAGCGACGGCGACAGAAGCACCCATCAGCACGATTACGATTGAACTTACCAGGAACAGGACGATGTCCTGCAGGTCATTCTTTAGTCTTGTGTTCATGTCTTTCTCCTAAATTTGACGTTTTTCTGAAGCTTCGGCCACTTACAAGTCTTCGACCTCGACAATGTCAGGCCGCAGACTACCGATGATGGCCATAAGCTCATCGTGTTCCTTCTTAGGGACTTTGAATTTGTTCAAGGTGTCCACAAGATGCTGCGCGACGATAGCGAACTCGCTCGCCTTGATGCCGAGTCCACCGTGCGTCCGGGCTGCCGTTCGACTGATGATCTTGCAGGGCCCACCAGTCGCAGCACAGACCAGGTTTTTATTTTTCTGACGAAAACCTTCGCGCGAGTCATCACTCATTCCAAAGAATCGTGCCCCGACCACGGGATCAACGAACAGCTTTCCGGCGAAATCGTCCACTACGGCCGAGACGGCGTCGTAGCCGCCGAGGCGCTCGTAAAGCGACTTCTCCTGGGCCAGGCTGGGCAAGGCAAAGAAGAGGGTGAGTAGTGAGATTGACGTGATGAAAGGACGAAGGAGTTTTTTAGAGCGCATGATTTTTTTCCATTTGTAGTAAAAATTCAGAGTGCCCATATTGCCAATCATTGCGCTGATGGAGAATATTCATAAAGCGGAATAAGCTTTTTCACCTTCAGAAATGGAACACAGCACCAAACACTACTTACGACCACAGTTCGCGCCACGCGACGGGGATACCAATACGATTACTTTGTGTGGCTTTGGTGTAAACAACTATTACAACAAGCTCAAATTGATTCTGCTCGAAAAGGAAATCGCGTTTCAGGAGCCGGTGTCTTATCCATGGCAGCGTGAGCTGTTCTGGAAATCATCGCCGCTCGGCAAAACTCCTTTCATCGAAACTGACGAAAGCGACCTATCGGAGTCCCGGGTGACTCTTGAGTATCTGGAAGCTCGTTATCCCAACAAACCGATGTATCCAGTTTGAGCGCGCCGCACCAACAAGGGGGTATAAGACGAATAGTGGGCCATTCCCATCACACCCACCGCCATCGAAGCCTGGCCGGGGTCACCCACACCCGGTGCAAGCTGTTGCGGTATTTCGATATGCCACCGCCGGGTCTTAGGCGAAGCTGGACGAGTAGTTAGCGTGCCAGCTGGTTTCGAAGATCGTATAGAACCACTGTGGTTGAGAGAAACGAGCGTCTTATTGCGTGAAACCAAAATGATACCTTCCTGAGGGGCGGTTCATAACACCGGTGATAACATTGCGATTTACCGCACTACCCAGTGATACAGCGACAAACCGCCCCGAAGGCTTATTCAAATATCAAGCTTGCTTTCATTGCCGGATGAAATCTGCAGAAATAGGAAATCGTCTGATCACTGGAAACCGTGATACTCCGAGATTCATTCTGCTTCAACTCTCCCGTATCAAACGACATATCATCGGCGGTGGCTGTGTGAGGAGCGATGTCTTTGTTTATCCATTTGATCGTATCGCCCGCTTTAACGGATAGAGATTCAGGGATAAATTTAAATCCCGTGATTTCCACCACATGCTCAGTTGGCTCAGCTATCGAATCTCCGGCATGAGCTGCCGTAACGATCCCAATGCTTAGATACGCAACAGCGATAAACGCAATCGACGTGCGAACGAACGCCATCATCGTAGCTTCTCGACCATCATTTCTGCGTGACCTTCGTGGACTATGAATATTTCAAGGCCGGCCTTGAATAGATCCTTTACTTCTCCATTCTCGATATTGGGAATGAATGCGTTTCTCATCAGATCATTAACCGCCTTGTGGTAGGCGAGTTCATTTTCAGCGTATCGCCTGTCAAACGCATCACCCCGGAGAGCTGTTAGCTCGTCAATGATCTTGACAGCGCCTTCTTGCAGCGATTGGCTCAGAAAATTGTCCTGCGGATCGGCGCCCAATTTTTTCAGTAGTGCCAGGGCTTGCTCGTTAACAGCTTGATGATCCCGAATCATAGTGTTGGCAAATTCGCGAACCTCGGGATTTGCGCTGAGCGCAAGTGCAAGATGTGCATACTGAATGTCAATGTTGTCCGCAATATACGCGACGTGTGCGATTTCCAGATCGTTCAAGTCAGCTGGCGAATTTGCGGCGATGGCCTGCCCACCCAGCATAGGAAGTGCGAGTGCAAATACGAGATATTTCAATTTCATGGTTAGCTCCACTGTTTAACGGAATACGTGTGTTTGTAGGGTTTGAGGGAAAATCTAGAGTGCCCATACTGCCAAGCATTGCGATGATGTAGAATGTTCAAAAAATGGAATAGACTTTTTCAACGTCAGAAACGGAAAACGGTACCAGACACCACTTTCGACCATAGTTCGCGCCACGCGGCGGGGGTACTAATATGATCACTTTGTGTGGCTTTGGTGTAAGCAACTATTACAACAAGCTCAAATTGATTCTGCTCGAAAAGGAAATCGCGTTTCAGGAGCGGGTGGTTTATCCATGGCAGCGTGCGCTGTTCCGGAAATCCTCGCCGCTCGGCAAAATTCCTTTCATCGAAACTGACGAAGGCGACCTATCGGAGTCCCAGGTGATTCTTGAGTATCTGGAAGCTCGTTATCCCGAAAAACCGATGTATCCAGCGGGCGTGTTTGAACGCGCTAAGTGCCGGGAGTTGATTGCGCACGTCGAGCTCAACGCGGAGTGGGTGGCGCGCCGTACGTACAAGGAGTGCTTTTTCGGCGGCAGTGTCTCAGAGGAGACTAAGCAAGAAACCAGAGAAAGGTTGATTCTCGGGCTGGCAGCCATCGCCAGGCTGGTGCGATTTTCACCCTACATCTCTGGGCCAAAGTTCAGTGCAGCAGACTGTGTGGCATATGTTCACTTCTTCATGATTCGACATGCGACGTTGACGATATATGGCGAAGACATGCTTGATCAATTTATGCCGGAGGCAGCAGTGTTCATGCAACTAATGGAATCCCGCCCCCATGTGCAGACCTTGATTGTGGACAGAGCTGCCGCCCTGGCCGCGTTCACTGCACTGAATGTTGAATATTACGGGTAACCGCCATTATTGGATATTTAAGTAAGTGCGGCGTCCGATCGTAAGCGTTCCACCATGAGATCCACAAAGCTGCGAATTTTTGCGCTGGCGTGACGGCCCTCGCTATGCAGGATATGAATTGGTAATGGATTCGATTCGTATTCTCTCAACACGATATTAAGGTGCCCATCGGCAACTACTTGCGCAACTTGATACGAGAGTTGCCGCACTATTCCAAAACCGTTGATCGCTGCGTCTACCGCCGCTTCGTTTGTATTCGTAGTTAAACGCGGTCTAACGCGGACAGATTTGCCTTGTCCAAATTTCCATTCGTCTGTCAGGTTTACTGTTCTGGAACTGACAATAGTGTGTTGCAATAGATCTTCCGGGTGTTGCGGTATGCCCATACGCTCAAGATATTCAGGGGCAGCACACACCACCCGGTGAACCGTGCCCACACGGGTGGCTCGCATGCTCGAGTCGGGCAACTCGCCAATACGCACTCCTACGTCGAAACCTTCTTCCAACAAGTGAACTACCCGATCATGAAAGAGCGTGCTCACTTCCATTTTTGGGTAACGACTCAAATAGTCGATTACTCCTGGCAATACATATAACCGGCCAAACATTCCTGGTGCGGTAATGGCTATCTGGCCACTAGGCTCACCATTAATGCCGATTGCTGATTCGTCCGCGTCGGCAAGTTCGTCCAGAATTCGTTTGCTATCGTCAAGATAGCGTCTACCTGCATCAGTAACGCGCACGTAGCGCGTGGTGCGAGAGAGTAGCTTGACGCCCAGTCTTTTCTCTAGATCAGCTATCGCACGGGTTGCTGCCGGAGGAGAAATATTCAGCCTGCGAGCACCTGAGGCAAAGCCCTCCGTTTCTGCAACAGCCACAAACACCTGCATTTGAACGAACTTATCCACGAATTACCTCGATAATTCCAGAAATGAGAATATTGAATTGCAGATTTTCAGTATTCTCCAGCTTGGAAAATTTTGCCAAAATGCCATCATTGGTTGAGCACGGCACTGACGTTTTACTTTATGCGCTTTATCCGCTTCCATGTTCGCTGCAGTCGGTTGTTATGCTTTCGCGAATACCGTTCAAGAGCTGCCGCTCAGACGTTAGCTATCGGACAGGTCTTGCCGCAAGTTATCGTTCCTAAGCGCCAACCAGGCTAGTGATTATCGCACAAGAGTGGCCTCTGAGCATGGAACTGATCTCTATCAACTTATCCCTGACGAAAACCGTCACCCACCGCGGTAAGACGGTGTCTACGGGAATATTCAAAGAGCCCACTAATGGTCCGACAGAGGTTCGAAAATTGAATTTGCAGGATGATCGGCAGGCCGACCTAAAATCTCATGGCGGAGTCTGCAAGGCAGTCTACGCCTACCCGATTGAGCACTACACGCACTGGGCGCGCGAGCTTGAGCGGGCGGATCTTTCCTTTGGGCAGTTCGGCGAGAACTTTACGGTCGAAGGAATGCTCGAAAGTGAAGTCTATGTCGGCGACGTGCTTCAATTGGGAAACGTTGTCTTCGAAGTAACGCAACCACGCGTACCTTGCTTTAAGTTGGGTATTCGCATGGGCGGGCTGGACGATTTCCCCAATCGATTTCTGAGGAGTGGTTTAGTCGGTTTTTATTTGCGAGTCCTGGAGGAAGGGACGGTAAGTGCCGGCATGAAAATTGGACGGATCACCACTCGGTCAGACGGCATGTCCATCCAAGATATCCACAAGTTTATGCACTTCGACAAGCGTAACCTCGACGCCGCAAAAAAGGCGCTGGAAATCGATGCTTTATCACCAGGGTGGTGCCGGGAATTTGAGCGACGCCTTGCGGCCGCGGGCGTTCCCTTCGAAGCTCGAACGCATCCGCTAGAGAAGGAATGCTGTAGCGGACTGTAACTTGGGGTGGTCACACGGTAGTTACCAATACGCGCGGCCTTACACTAATACTTTAGTTTCAACCAACAAAGGAGGTTCTTCGTGTCGCAGACCAATGATGATCATACTGGCTTGCCCAATCTCTCGCTCCCGATGCGCTCGTTGTTCATCGGCTTCATCCTGGTTGTAGGGATTGGTCTTCTTACATCTGGTGCGCAGGTCTTGCTGACGCACGGCATGGCCGACGGTAAGCTAGGCATTTCAGTCGACGATATTGTGTACAGCTATTACGGCAACCGCAGCAATAGCAAACTGGAAACCAAACTCAAAGGGTCGATGCAAGACAAGGCGCCCGCGGAAGTGAAACGAGAAATAATAATGTGGGCCCAACTAGGAGCGAGCCGAGCGGAATGGGATAATCGTATCGGCGCACATTTCGAACAGAACTGTGTGAAGTGTCACAGCGTGATCCCGGCGATTCCTTCGTTTACGACATACGAAGGCGTATTGCCCTCCGCGGCGGTCGATACCGGAGAAACTGTGGGTGCGCTCGCCAGGGTCTCCCACATCCATCTGTTCGGAATCGCCTTTATTTTCTTTTTTGTAGGTTACATATTTAACCAGGCAGTCGGCGTTTCGCCGCTAATAAAAAGTGTACTAATCTTCACCCCGTTCGCTTTTCTGATTATCGACGTGCTGTCGTGGTGGTTGACAAAATGGTACCCGAACTTCGCGATTCTCACCCTGATCGGTGGCTTCGGCTATACCTTGGCCTCCACTATCATGCTAGTAACGTCTTTGTATCAAATGTCGATTATGCCGCTACGAGCAAAGCGCCCGGACTAGCATAACTAGTGCTGATTCTCTGAACACTACCAAGCCATGGATTTCGCGTTATGAAACGTTTTGAATCGTTGCTCCGAGACGTCCGCGCCTGCAGAATTTGTGAGCCACATCTGCCGGCGGGTCCTCGGCCCGTTATTCAGGTCCACCCAGAAGCTCGCCTGTTGCTAGCCAGCCAGGCTCCGGGACGCAAGGTACACGAATCCGGCACGCCTTTTGACGATGCCAGCGGAAACAGACTGCGGGAGTGGTTGGGTGTGACGCCAGATGTCTTTTACGACCCGACGTTGGTGGCCATCCTGCCGATGGGTTTTTGTTACCCCGGAACCGGCAAGTCGGGAGACCTCCCGCCGCGTGCAGAATGTTCCCCCACGTGGCGGGAGCAGTTGCTCAGTCACCTTCCGAATTTGGAGCTGACCTTGGTTATCGGCGCGTACGCTCTGGCGTATCATTTACCTGAAGCGAAGGGTTCGCTGACGGAGACAGTGCGAGATTGGGGCGAATACTGGCCTGGCGTCGTTCCGTTGCCTCACCCAAGTCCCAGGAACAATATTTGGCTGCGCCGAAATCCGTGGTTCGAGGCGGATATGCTTCCATTGCTTCGGCAGCGAGTCAGTACGGTGCTCTCGAAGTAGGGCGGGCACAGCGATGGAGCTTGCGGCCCATTATTTCAGCACCAACTCGATTAGTAATTCGGTTGTCGGAAAAACTCAATCCCGCAGGAATCACGCAGCACATTTCGCGTTGCAATTTATCGCGTGCAAAACGACCTGGTGACGAGCCAAGTCGGCGAGGCCACACAGAAACTACGCAGCCGCCTGTTAGCAAGCGGTCGGCGCCCTAAATGGATACCTGGTTAGTAACCAGCGGTCTGGCCAGTCTGTATTGCCTCCGACTAAGGTTGACGCCGGCATGTCAGCGGCGCAGTCTAAGGTGGCCCCGCCAGAATTCGATCCACAATAATAGGCGTGCCCCGGGGAACACAGGATTCACGATGCAAAACGCGTATCTCGACTTTGAATCGGACGCCGGTGAAATGGCGATCGGCCTGAAAAAGGACTGGGTGTTCGACAACGTCAGTGCCCTGAGACGGGCGCTCGACGAGGTCGACACCGGCGATGCCAGTCATGTCACGTTTCAGTGCGGCGGGCTCGAAAGCATCGATATTGCCGGTGCATGGGTATTGTTTCGCAAATCCGAGGATCTCAGAGCTATAGGTCGTAAGACAGACTTCAGGGGATTCAAGGCAGCTCATTTCAAGTTTCTCGATAACATCACCGGCGTTTCAGAAACTGCGGCGACCAATGATGCGAATGCCGACGCGGTTGGGGCCAGCAGGCCGCGCAAGTTCCTCGAGTTGGTTGGGCATGGCGCTGCGCGACGATTCGAAGACATTGGCTTCATAGCGCATGCAATTTTCGAGGGTGCAAAAAAACCATCGGTGCTGATGGTCAAGGAGACGATCCGGCAAGTCGACCAGGCCGGCGTACGTGCCATTCCGATCGTATTTCTTATTTCTTTTCTTATGGGGCTGGTGATGGCCTACCAAGGGGCGTTACAGCTCGAGAAATTCGGCGCCACGATTTTCGTCGTGGACCTGGTGGCCATTTCTATCCTGCGAGAAATGGGCGTAGTGCTTGCCGCCATCATGGTGGCGGGCCGGTCCGGTAGCGCTTTTGCCGCGTCGATTGGCGTCATGAACCTCAATGAAGAAACCGATGCGCTGCGGGTGATGGGATTGAATCCCAACCAGGTTCTGGTGCTGCCGAGAGTCCTTGCCTTAGTGATCGCGTTGCCGTTGCTGACCATCGTGTCCGATCTCGCAGGACTCGGCGGTGGTATGCTGTTGTGCACCCTGGTGCTTGACATCAATGCCACTCAGTTTGTCGAACGAGTGATCAGTGGTGCTGATCTGCAGACCTTCATGGTCGGCTTCAGTAAAGCACCGGTGTTCGCGCTACTTATCGGCGCCGTCGCGACGCTTCGCGGCTTACAGGTTAAATCTTCGGCCGAGGAACTGGGCCGACTGACAACCGTTGCTGTTGTACAGTCGATCTTTCTCATCATCTTTGCCGATGGCATATTTACTGTCATCTTCGCTCGGTACGGAATCTGATGGATGCCATTATTTCTGTCCGTAGTCTGGTCAATCAGTTTGGCAAGAACCGCGTGCACGATGGTTTGTCACTGGATGTGCAACATGGCGAAGTGCTCGGTGTTGTGGGTGGTTCGGGAACGGGCAAGTCTGTACTGCTGCGGAGCATACTCGGGCTACACAGACCGACCAGTGGCTCGATTCGAGTAATGGATCAACCAATCCACTATCAACGACCCGGCCCCGAAAAGTACTGGGGAGTTCTTTTCCAGACTGGTGCGTTGCTGTCCGGCCTGACCGTCAGCGAAAACGTTGAATTGCCGATTGCCATTCACTCAGACATGCCCGCCGAGACACGAGCAGAATTGGCGCTGCTAAAGATCCGCATGACAGGATTGCCGGACTCTGCAGCTGTGAAATACCCATCGGAGTTGTCCGGCGGCATGATCAAGCGTGCGGCGCTCGCACGGGCACTGGCGCTGGAACCGAAGATTCTCTTTCTGGATGAGCCGACTGCGGGCCTCGATCCGATCGCCGCAACCGAATTTGATAACCTGGTCAAATACTTGCAATCAAGTCTCGATCTGACCATCGTTATGGTTACGCACGACGTTGATTCTTTGTTCGGTATTTGTGATCGAATTGCCGTTTTAGTTGATGGTCAGGTCGTGGTCGGGGCACCCGACGAGATAACGAAATCAGACCACCCATGGATTCGTCGCTACTTCGGCGATCCGCGTGCGCTTCGGGCGCGCCAGGCGGGAGACTAGTATGAATGGCCGCAACAGCTACCTTATCGTCGGAGCCTTTATCAGCATCGGCCTTGTCGCATTGGTGACGATGATCCTGATGTTTGCCGGCGGGCGATCAACCGAGCCCACGGTGCATTACACCGTGTTATTCGAACGCGATATCAGTGGTTTGACGGTCGGCGCGCCAGCGCGATACCTCGGTGTCGAAGTGGGGCAGGTGACTGCGACGACCCTGATGTTGGAAAACAGCATCGAGGTCCGCGTCGATATCGAAGTGTTGAAATCAACTCCGCTGACAACTGCGTCCTATGCCAGTCTTGCGTTTCAGGGCGTAACCGGCGTTGCCTTTATCAGCCTCGCGTCAGACCATGATATGCACGCGATGCCATTGCTTGCCGGGGACTTTGAATATCCGGTGATTCCGGCGCGCGATACCGGGTTGGCTGCGTTATTGTCCGACGGGCCCGAGATTTCTCATAAGATCAGCGAGTTGCTCGATCGGGCAAACAAGCTGCTCGATCAGGAAAATCAGGACCGACTCGCTCATTCACTTGCGAGTATCGACAAACTGACTGCGGCGCTGGCATCTCAGGAAGACGCCATCGGCGCGCTGCCACAGCAATTGCAGTCCGTTCTTGGGCGAATTGACTCGACAGTCGCGGGGTTGCAGGCAACTCTCGAGCGGGCCGAACCTGACTTGCTGGCAACCATGCAGACGCTTAATCAGACCAGTGAAAGCCTGGCCAATATTGGCGCGCGTTTGGACGATTGGTTGACTGAACATGACAATGACATGCAACAATTTATCGGTGGCGGTCTCGCCAAGACCCCAGCGCTTGTTGCCGACACGCGCAACACGATGCGCGAATTGGAAAAACTGTTGAATGAACTGCGCGAGAATCCGTCTCAGATCGTCTATAAGCCGCAAAGTGAAGCAGTAGTCGTAGAGGATTGACAAGAACCATGATGCCACGAGCAAAGTCGTTATCAATTATCTTCATGTCACTGATTGGTGTAGTCGCGTGTGCAGGCATGTTAGACAGCAAGCAACCCGCCGAACGAACGTATTGGCTCGAACCACTGATTGTGCAGAGCGCCGATACGGACGGTGCCGGACGGCCGAGTCTTGCTGTAGCCGTCAAGGCTGCACCGGGTCTTGATACGGATCGATTACTGATTCTCGAATCCGGGGCCCGTCTCAATCACTATGCGGGCGCCCGTTGGCCCGACAACACACCGGAAGTGCTTGAGTCCCTTCTGCGCAGGACCCTTGAGTCCACTGGCGAGTACGCTCGGGTGTCGGGCAGTCAGGACTCGCGCTCCTCGCAGTGGCAGCTGGACCTCGAGTTGCGCGAGTTCTACACAGTGACGTCATCGGCTGGTGGCGATGTGCGAATGGCGCTAAGCGGCTATGTAACGTGTCCAGACACGGACCACGGGATATCGCTGCAATCGACAGTTGATGTGAGCGAAGAGCGATTGAGCTTGATCGTCGCCGCTTATCAACGGGCATTGCATGAAGTCACTGGTGATTTGATCCACCAGCTGGCCGAACGGTGCGCTATGGATAAATAGAACGCAGAGGGACATGCTGCGCGCGCACTCTGATGCAGAACTTTCAAAAGCTCAAATGGAAGAGCCGGCGGGGCGCATGGCCAGCAAACGTCGCGAACTTGCGGACATGCTCGATACTCTGGATCGTCAATTTGCGGCTTAAGACGATTGTTCATTTGCCGACGCAGCGGAGGCCGGGAGCTTGCAGGAGAGCCACTCACGCGCTAGCGGTACTGCAGATCAGCGCCGTCGGACGATCGCAGAAATTGAAGCTCATTTTTCTGAATGCTGCGCGACTTTTTACCCTAAGTAATCGAAGCACGGCAATCAATTATCAGGGATGAGGCGGCTGCCAGGACATCTAGGTCATCTCTCCACGCAACGATGCAACCGGCACGCCATGCTCAAAGCATCGTAGCCTACTGCCCCATCAACAACTTGTGATACTTCGCCCCCATCTCGGCTTCCAGCTGCTTGTGTTCTAGTTGCAGCGCTTGTTTAGCTT
>RCNF010000874.1_pt1 | contig 15726 bp, 13 predicted proteins | sample 2041311 | NCBI WGS metagenome assembly RCNF01 (sample SAMN09708228, study PRJNA481090) | Marine sediment metagenome, whole genome shotgun sequencing project. | biome: marine sediment; feature: ocean; material: sediment; isolation source: Sewage treatment plant 2 marine sediment (STP2) ... | reverse complement strand
ATTTTTGCAGATTGTGATTATGATGATATGTTAGAAACAACGGTTCGTTCTTCTTTTTCAAATCAAGGACAGATCTGTTTATGTGGTAGTAGGATCTTTGTAGAACAATCAATTTATGATAAATTTAAATCTGATTTTGTGGTAAAAGTTAAGCAACTAAAAGTTGGGCATCCTGCTGACCGGGATACAAATATTGGAGCCTTAGTTTCAAAGCAGCATCTTAAAAAAGTGATGCAATATATTGAGATTTCGAAAAAAGAAAATGGTGTTATATTATGTGGGGGTAATAAAGTTACTGTTGAAGGCTATGAAAATGGGTATTATCTCGAACCAACCGTGATTGAAGTTAATTCAGATGAATGTAGTATAAATCAAGAAGAAATATTTGGACCTGTAGTTACCATTATGCCGTTCAAGACGGAAGCCGAAGTTTTACGAATGGCTAACAGTGTAAAGTACGGTTTATCGGCTACGCTTTGGACAAACAATCTTAGACGTACCATGCGAATAAGTAGTAAATTGCAAACAGGAATTGTTTGGGTTAATACTTGGATGCTACGTGATTTAAGAACACCGTTTGGAGGTATAAAAGCATCTGGCGTTGGTCGTGAAGGTGGGTTTGAGGCTTTACGGTTTTTCACAGAAGCAAAGAATGTTTGTATAAAATATTGACGATTTATCGTCATACTGAATTCGTTTCAGTATCTTATTTTAATTAAAAGTTAAATTATTAAGATCTCTGCCTTCGCAGAAATGATAGAAAAAAATATGAATTTAAATTTAAAGAAAAAAAACGCCTTGGTATGCGGTAGTACTCAAGGTATCGGTAAGGCCTCAGCAATAGCATTGGCGGAATTAGGTGCCAATGTTACCCTAATAGCAAGAAATGAAGAAAAATTGAAATTGGTACTTGCTGAATTACCGAATACATATCAAAATCACAATTATATTGTTGCAGATTTTCAGGACCCGGTCTCGCTTGGTGAAAAAGTTTTAAAAGGTTTAAAAACCATAGGTACTTTTCATATATTAGTCAATAATACAGGTGGTCCAGGTGCCGGACCTATTTTTTCAGCAAGTATCGATGAATTTGAAACAGCTTTCACACAGCATCTAAAATGTAATCATGTATTAGCACAAATGGTAGTTCCGGGAATGAAGGAATCGGACTTTGGAAGAATTATCAATGTGATTTCAACTTCGGTAAAACAGCCCTTAGACGGACTAGGCGTATCGAATACAATAAGAGGAGCAGTGGCGAATTGGAGTAAAACATTAGCATCTGAATTGGCGCAATATGGAATTACTGTGAACAACGTGTTGCCGGGCGCAACTTCTACTGAAAGACTTTCTGAAATAATCAACAATAAAGCAATAAAAACAGGTCTATCTGTTGACGAAATAACGAAGGTTATGAAAAATGGCATTCCTGCTAAAAGATTTGCTCAGCCAGGAGAAATAGCTAACGCTGTTGCCTTTTTAGCGAGTGAAGCAGCAAGTTACATTACTGGAATTAATCTGCCCGTTGATGGTGGAAGGACAAAAAGTTTGTAATTTTATATCGAATCACTTAATAAGAAAAAAATGAGTAAACTAGTTAACCCTTTAAATTTTAAAAACTGGATTGAAGAAAATCGGCATTTATTAAAACCTCCTGTTGGTAATAAATGTGTTTGGGATGATGGTGATTTTATAGTAATGGTAGTGGGTGGTCCAAATAGTAGAAAGGATTATCATTATAACGAAACTCCGGAATTTTTCTATCAGTTGGAGGGTAATATGATTCTGAAAATAATGGATAGTGGAGAACCCAAAGATATCCATATTAACGAAGGTGATATTTATATGTTACCCCCCAAAGTTCCTCATTCTCCGCAAAGGGGGGCAAATACTGTTGGTTTAGTTATTGAATATCCGCGTTCTGAAAATATGATGGATGCCTTAGAGTGGTATTGTGAAAGATGTGGTGCGCCATTATATAGAGAAGAATTTGCATTGAATAATATAGAAACAGACATGCCGGTAATTTTTGATAATTATTATAGCGATAAAGAAAAATGTACTTGTGCAAACTGTGGTGATGTAATGGTGCCACCTGCCAAAATTAGAAATTAAACTTGTCATTCCTGCGAAGGCAGGAATCTCATAAATTAAAGCTAAATTAAAAATAAAAAGATTCCTGCCTTCGCAGGAATGACAACATATGGAAAGACGTAAATTACGCATAAACGGTCACTCACATTTATTGCCGTACCCTGAGGAGATTCCTCAATTTATGAAGGATAAAGGTATCTTTTGGGTTGATAAAGACCGAAAATTCATGCTTCAAAAAGATTGGAGTCGGCCTGTAACACATTCTAGTTTCTTTCTTGATGAAAAATTAGAATGGATGGATCAATTTAAAATTGACCATGCCGTCGTTTTAAATCTTTCACAACTCTATGGCAACGGTTTGAGAGTAGAAGAAATGAAACAGGCTTTGCGTTTTCAAAATGATTTTAATGCCAAAATTCAAGATGAACATCCAAGTAAATTTACCTGTGGTTTCGTTGTACATCCTGGTTTTGTAAGAGGTGCATGCTGGGAGATTGAAAGATGTGTGGAAGAATTAGGAATGCAATTGTTGTGTTTGCCAACTCATTATATGGATACTATCGGTACTTGGCGAAGTATTTTTGATGAAGAAAATGAACCTATCTTTGAATTAGCCAGTAAATATAATCTGGCCGTTGAAGTACATCCGTATGATGGTGAAAAATTTATTAAACTAGAAAATACTTCCTGGCGATTCCATTTAATATGGATGTTAGCACAATGTGCTGATGCTTATCATTTTTTTACACTGAATGGATACCAGGAAAAATTTCCAAATATGAGAGTTTGTTTTGCCCATGGTGGACAATTAGCTCAAATTAATCTGGGACGTCGAATACAAGGTTTTGACGGGAGACCAGACCTGTTTGAAGACAAAGTACATCCTAGAAAAGCTGTAGGGCACAAAAATATTTTCTTCGATACTCTGGTACATGATACTGGCTCTTTGAAATTGTTAGTCGAAAATCAAGGGGCTAAGCAAGTGGTTATGGGATTAGATGATCCGTATCCATTGGGTGAAATGGAAAGTAAAGAACAATCTTCTTATCCTGGAAAAATTTTAGACTTGGCAAAAGAGCGAAATATTATTACCCAGGAAGAATATGATGGTATTTGGGAAGATAATGTAATACAATGGCTGTATGGCGATGATGAAAATGCCAAGAAGCAATTGATAAAAAGAATTATGAAATAATAAAAAAGCCTCAATTTAAATTGAGGCTTTTTTATGTGGAAAGACTAGAGTGTTCCTCTATTGGCTTGCTCGCGTTCAATAGATTCAAATAAAGCTTTAAAGTTACCTGCCCCAAAACCTTTAGCACCCATACGCTGAATAATTTCAAAAAATAAGGTCGGCCTATCTTCAACAGGCTTTGTAAATATTTGCAATAAATAACCCTCTTCATCTGCATCAACCATGATGGATAATTTTTGAAGTTCTTTAATATCTTCTTTCATTATTTCCATATGTACTCCTAAACGTCTTGGAATATCATCGTAATACGATTGAGGTGGTGGTGGTAAAAATTCAATGCCTCTCGCTTTTAATTGAGCAACTGTATGAATAATATCATCCGTGGAAACTGCCAAATGCTGAACTCCCGGGCCTTCATAAAAATCTAAATATTCTTCTATTTGAGATCTTTTTTTACCTTTAGCAGGTTCATTGATCGGAAACTTTACCCTACCATTTCCATTACTCATTACTTTACTCATTAAAGCAGAATATTCAGTATGTATTTGCTTATCATCAAAAGATAGGAAATTTTCAAATCCCATCACCTCTTCATACCATTTCACCCAAGTATTCATTTCTCCCCAACCAACATTACCAACCATATGGTCAATAAATTTTAAGCCAACAGAAGTTGGATTATAATCTGATTTCCATTCTCTGAAACCAGGTAAAAATGTGCCCTTATAATTTTTACGTTCTACAAATATGTGGACGGTGTCACCATATGTATATATTCCAGATCTCACAACTTCACCATCATCGTCCTTTTCTAACACAGGTTCCATATAAGGCTTTGCCCCTCTTTGTGTGGTTTCCTGGAATGCACTTCTGGCATCATCTACCCAAAGTGCCACAACTTTTACACCATCACCATGCTTCACAATATGATCATTAATTGGTGATTTGCTATGTAATGGCGACGTTAAGACTAAGCGGATTTTATCCTGTTTTAACACATAACTTACGGTGTCTTTTGATCCGGTCTCTAAGCCTTTATATGCATACGACTGAAATCCAAAAGCAGTTTTGTAAAAATGCGCTGCTTGTTTCGCATTTCCTACATAAAATTCAACGTAGTCTGTTCCTAAAAGTGGCAGAAAATCTTGCGCTCCTTCAAATATTTTTTCTAATCCGTAGTTTACTGATTTTATATCTTTACTCATTTTCTAACATTTTGTTTTTCCTGCAAAGGCCGGAATATTATTAATTGAAACTAAATAGATCAAAAGTGAATTCCTGCCTTCGCAAGAATGACATGATCTACTCTTCTAACCAAGATTGATAGTAATCGCCTGTATCAATCTTTATTGCTTCTTCTGTAACCATTAATGGTTTAAAAGTATCTACCATAACCGCTAATTCAGCCGTTTCAGTTTGTCCAATACTACGTTCCATTGCTCCCGGATGTGGCCCATGAGGAATTCCAGCTGGATGTAGTGTAATTTGTCCTTTTTCAATATTATTTCTACTCATAAAATCACCGTCTACATAGTATAAAACCTCATCAGAATCAATATTACTATGATTATAAGGCGCCGGTATAGATTGCGGATGGTAATCATATAACCTTGGAACAAATGAACAAATAACAAATGCATTTGTCTCAAAAGTTTGATGGATTGGTGGTGGTAAATGAACCCTTCCGGTTATAGGCTCAAAATCATGAATAGAAAATTTGTAAGGATAGTTATATCCATCCCAACCAATGACACTAAAAGGGTGATATGCATACACATATTCATGTATCATATCTTGTTTTTTTACTTTTACAATAAAATCACCTTTATCAGTATAAGTTTCAAGCTCATTTGGTGGATGCATATCACGCTCACAAAATGGTGAATGTTCTAAATGTTGCCCAAACCAATTGCGGTAACGTTTTGGTGTATAAACTGGACTTTTAGACTCAACAATAAATAAACGATTATCTTTAGTATCAAAATCGATCTGATAGATCATTCCTCTAGGTATTACAAGATAATCTCCATATTCGAAATTAATATTTCCTAAAAAAGTTCTTAATTTTCCAGTTCCTTTATGGATAAAAATTACCTCATCAGAGTCTGTGTTTTTATAAAAGTAGTCTCTTAATGAATTTTTAGGAGCCGCCAGCACTATATGACAATCACTATTTGCCAACACAATCTTTCTGCTTTCTAAAAAATCATTTATTGCAGGGACATCAAACCCATTTAAACTTAAAGATTTCATGTTTTTCTCAACAGCAATTTTTGGAGAAACATCATACGACTTTAAAACTTCTTTTACTTGAGTTGGTCTATGTGTATGATATAATAAGGAAGACATCCCATCAAAACCAATAGTGCCGAAAAGTTCTTCATATAAAAAATTGCCCTCGGGGCTTTTAAAAACAGTATGTCTTTTAGGCGGTATTTTACCTAATTTATGATATCTAGGCATTATAAAATGTTTTAATTAATGTAAAAAAGTATATGAATCCGAAAGTTAATAGCTACTCAGGATTCCTCTTAAGTAAGAATTTGAGAAGTAATTTCAATTCTTTAAATAATATATTCATAAAGATCTCAACATTTCATGCTTAACAAATATACTCAAAAAATAACAACAATAATAAACACATGAATTATGCTCTGAATAATGAGACGGAAGGAAAATATCAGTTAAAAAGAACTTTTAACTAACGTCCACTACTTCTCTAATTTGAGGAGCATATTTTTTAATAGTAGCTTCAACACCGTTTTTAAGTGTCATTTGATTCACCGTACACCCATTACAAGCACCTAGTAGTTTAACTTTAACAATATCTTTTTCAACAGATATCAAAGAGATATCACCACCATCTGCCTGTAAAAAAGGTCTTATCTCAGTTAAAGCTTTTTCTATGTTAATTTTTAATTCTTGTCTATTCATGCCCTCTAACTTTTCACTGCACTACAACCAGCCATGGTGGTTATCTTAACTACCTCAGTTGGTGGTAAGTCTTCATTACGTTTGACTAGTTGTGACACCATTTTTTTAGTAATTTCAATAAAAGCTTCTTCTAATGATGTTTCACTTTGTAAAGCTACCGGATGACCGACATCTCCAGCTTCTCTAATACTTTGCACTAAGGGAATTTCCCCTAAGAATGTGGTATCTATATCTGCCGCCAAGTTTTTAGCACCATCTTGGCCAAAGATATAGTATTTATTATCCGGTAATTCGGCAGGTGTAAAATAACTCATATTCTCAATTATACCTAACACAGGCACATTAATATTTTCTTGTTGAAACATAGCAACACCTTTTTTTGCATCAGCCAAAGCAATTTTTTGTGGCGTGCTAACAATTACAGCTCCTGTAAGAGGTATAGCTTGTACAATTGATAAATGAATATCGCCTGTTCCCGGTGGCAGATCAATTAACATAAAATCTAATTCGCCCCAATCAGAATCAAAAATCAATTGATTTAATGCCTTAGATGCCATTGCACCTCGCCAAATAACCGCTTGATTTGGTTGTGTGAAAAACCCTAATGAAAGTATTTTTATTCCATAGCTCTCAATGGGTTTCATTTTAGAACGCCCGTCAATATTTACTGCTAAAGGTTTTTCATCGGCTACATCAAACATAATAGGCATCGAAGGTCCATAAACATCTGCATCTAAAATTCCCACTTTAAAGCCCATTTTTGATAAGGTTATAGCCAAATTAGCAGTAATGGTAGATTTACCTACTCCGCCTTTACCAGAAGCAATGGCGATAATATTTTGTACACCATCTATTTTAGTTCCTTGAATTTTATTTGTGGGAGCTTTTTCTGTAGCTTCAACTTTAACATTCACTTTAACATCAGCTTTTTGATAAACGTGGTCATGAATTGCTTTCATAATTTCAACCTCAACCTTCTTTTTAGCTTGTAAAGTTGGATTAGAAATAGTTACATCAACAATAACTTCTTTACCAAATGTGACTACATTTTTAATTGCGTTGCTTTCTACTAAAGTTTTACCTTCGCCAGGTGCCGTAATAGTATCTAAAGCGTCATAAATATCTTGTTTATCTAATTTCATACATTCATTTTTATTGTTCAAAGGTTATATGGTATCTTTGATAAAAAATAATTATGCCTAATGTTTTAATAGGTCATATTAATTTTTTTGGTGAATTGCATACCTTTTTTATATTCATTCTAAATTACAAAGATAATACTTAGGTTTTAATAAACGAAAGGTTTAGGGTATCATATATTGCCTTATGACAGAAGTAAAATACAAAGTTTAATTTATTTCAATATAAATGTTTCCGTCATCTCCCAATTAGCTCTAACATCTAAAATAGTTTCTAAATAAACAACCTCTTCGGGCTGGGTTTTTAACAAAAAATTGCCTGTATCCCATTTTTTATTTTTACTATCATCATAAATAACTCTAACTAAATATTTGGCAGGCACTAAATTTAGGAAGCTGTAATTCTGCTCTTTATCTGCATAAACTTCCTCAACCAACTCACCTTTTTCTGTTATTAATTGTACTATAACAGGATATCTTTTGATATTTTGGAGAGTAAGAAATAGATTGCCATAATCAGCTGGTTTTTTTGTGTTCATCGTAAATTTTAATGAATCATTTACATTACCAAAAAAATCGGTTATTGCATTCGGTAATAACTCAATTGAGTAGCGCTTGTTGAACGCCTTAGGGAATGACAAGACCATTTCCATTTTACTTTTAGATATACTAAAATTATACACTATTTGAGCACTATCTTTATCTATGAAATTAATTTTTGAACTATCAATACTATGTATTGGAATGTTACTTAATAACTTGAATTCATCTCTTAAATGCAGTGTACCTCTTATTATACTATTTAATTGCAATGAATCAATTATTTTACTTCTTAATTTTACGATAACAGTGTCTGCTAAATTGTTGTTTAACACCTTGAATTCAATGGAATCCTTACTATTATTAATATACCAATAGTTCACTGAATCTTTATCTTTTTCAAAATTTGTATAACTTATAAATTTTTCAGTTTCATTCAACGATTCTATTTTCAAACTATCGGGTTCACCCTCATATCCGAAAAAAATATGGCCTTTACTGGCCTCTGATGGACGTGTAAGTTTAAATGGTAATATCTCTCTGAATAGATTAATTATGTATGAACTATCGGTGGGAATATCAATATACTCGCTTAAAAAACCAATCTTATCCTCTTTTGGGTTGAATTTATAATTTTTAGATTTATCACTTAACGCCAACAACATATATTTACCCGATTTTATATTGGTAATTTCCCATGCGGTTGTATCTAAGGTACTAGCAACATATAATGGTTTTTCCTTATAAATGGTTGAATCTGTAAAAGCCTCATTTACTTCGTACAACATTATTGTTACATTCTTATCAGCCTCCTTTTCAAAAGAATCTTTAATAACACCTGAAACATATAGAGAATCTATAATATCGCCAGTTGAGAATACATATTTAAAATTATTCAAGACATTCTCTTCGGTATTATCAACAACACTTTGACCAAAGTTTATTGTATAGGTTGTATTTTCCTTTAAAGTGTCTAAAATTTTAATTGAAATATATTTGCTAGGTGTGCCTAAAGGCTTAATTATTGGTTGGTATTTTAATGGAGGTGATATTATAAGTTGTTTTTGTAAATCTTTTAATTTAATATACTCATCAAAATATATTTTAATCTCCCTTGAATTAAAATTGGTTGTAAACTGTAATGGTTTTGCATTAACCAATATTGGGGCATCCTCATCTTTTGGTCCACCTTCTGGTCTTCCTCTTCGAGCACAATCCATTAATACGACCATCAAAAAAACTAGGACGACCATTAAAGAAAATTGCTTTTTCATATTTAAAATTTGCTGCAAATTAACGATTATTTTTAATGGAAATACTAACTAACATATTCATATTTTATTCTGTATAAGCCATGGTGGCTATGCTTATTTTAATGCTTTTGGTCTCTAATAATTTTATAGCACATGCTTCTAAAGTAGCTCCTGTAGTAATTACATCATCAATGAGTAAAACATGTTTATGCTTAAAAAGATCTGCATCATTCAGATAAAAAATTTCATTAACATTTTTCCAGCGCTCAAATCTATGCATTAAAGTTTGTGTTTCATTTACAGATTTCTTTATTAATACGTTGTCAATATAAGGCACTTCCAAAATTTCTGAAATGCTTGAACCAAAAGTTGTCAACTGATTATAACCTCTTGATTTAAACTTTTTTGGATGCAATGGCACGGGTACAATATAATCAACAGATTGAAGTCTAGTGCAATTTAATAATTCATCACCAAGCCATTTTCCCAACAATTTACCAACATTTTGCTTGTCTTTATACTTTAATTGATAAATTAATTTCTGTGATATTCCTTTTGTTCTATAGTATATTAATGCTGTGGCAAATTCTAGCTTAAATCTGCCATAAAAGGTTTGTTCAATTTTATTATTTATTTCATTCGTGAAATTCGTTAAAGGCAATTCAAATCTACATTTTAAACAAATTTCAATTTCATTTTTCACTAATTGCTCATCACAACAAACACATGTTTTCGGGTAAAATAGATAAAAAAGATCCCTAAGTAAATACATCAATAAAAATTAATAAAAAAATAAAATCTAAAAATATGTATATTATTAATATAACCTAAATAAAATTTGCCATTTATTAAAACTTAAGAATTCCTTTAGATTCTATTTTTAATTTCGAAGGTTTTAAGAGTTTAGTGACAGAACATTGAAACTTAACATTTTTTGCATTATGAGTAATATTTTAAAAAAATATTAAAATTTTTCACATTTTATTAACAAATACCCACTATTATGGTTTGTGTATGCAATAAAGTTCTAATTTTACGTTAGTCTGATAGTATATATAAACTCTAAACAAAAACTTTAACTATGGAAGAACAAAAATCATCTTCAAACAAAAAAATTATTACTGGTGTATTAATAGTATTGCTAGTAGCCTTAAGTGTTTACACTTTTCGCCAAAATTCGAAATTTAAAGCTTCTGAAGAATTTCTAAAACAAGAAAAAGAGCAGATTTTAGGCAATCTTACCTCAATGGAAGAAAAATATGACGTTGCTATTGCTAAAAATAGCTCTTTGTCAGGTGAATTGACTTCTGAAAGAGATAAAATTGTAGCTTTTAAAGACTCAGTTAAAAATTTAAAAAACACAAACTGGTCTTTAGTTAGACGTTATAGAAAAAAGGTTAAAGGATTAGAGGAATCTAATGAACGTCTATTCTTTATGAATGACTCTTTAACAATTGCTAACAATTTGTTAGTGGTAGAGAAAGACAGTATAACAGGAGAACTTGTTGCTCAAACAAGTTTTAATGATACATTGATCGCTCAAAACCTAGATCTATCTAAAAAAGTTGAAATTGGTGGCGCTTTAAATGTTAGTACGGTTAGTGCTACTGCTATGAAACTAAAATCTAATGGAAAATATGAAATAACCAAGACTGCACAAAAAACGCAGGCAATTCGAGTTAATTTTAGATTAGAGCAAAATGAAATAGCAACACCTGGTGATAAAGAAGCATATATTGTAATTCAAAACCCAAGTGGTACTGTAATTAGTGAAAAAGGTACTTTCACTCTTAAAAACGGTGACGAAGTTCCATATACAGATCAAACAGTGGCTACTTATAATAATGCAGATTTAGATGTTGTAATGTTTGTTGAAAACATAACTCAAAAATTTGTAAAAGGTAACTACTCAGTTAAAGTTTATGTTGAAGGTAAACTAGTTGGTGTATCAAAATTAGAACTTAAAGATTCGTTCTTAGGTTTATAATAATAAACAAAAATTAACCATTTTAAAAGGTGTAAATGCAAATATGTATTTACACCTTTTTTTGTTTTTGGATCCTGCTAATTTGTCTATTTTTGCAGCATGGCAAATCAAGATGATAAATTTAAGAAGGTAATTTCTCATGCAAAAGAATACGGTTATGTATTCCCTTCGAGCGAAATATATGACGGTCTAAGTGCAGTATATGATTATGCACAAAACGGGGTTGAACTTAAAAATAATATTCGCCTATATTGGTGGAAAGCAATGGTTCAAATGCATGAAAATATTGTAGGCCTAGACACTGCGATATTTATGCATCCAACTACCTGGAAAGCTTCTGGTCATGTTGATGCTTTTAACGACCCATTAATTGACAACAAAGATTCTAAGAAACGTTACAGGGCAGATGTATTAATTGAAGATTATGCCGAAAAACTCTTACAAAAAGCTCAAAAAGAAATAAACAAAGCGGCTAAACGATTTGGTGACACGTTTGATGAAGAGCAATTTAAAACTACCAATCCAAGGGTTGTTGGGTATTTACAAAAAAAAGAGGCGGTTTTATCTCGCATGGCAAAATCTATGGAGAATGAAGATCTTAAAGATGTGAAAGCACTCATAGAGGAATTGGAAATTGCTGATCCGGAAACAGGAAGTAAAAACTGGACAGATGTTAAACAGTTCAATTTAATGTTTGGTACTAAACTAGGCGCGTCTGCCGAAAGTGCTATGGACCTATATTTACGACCAGAAACTGCACAAGGAATTTTCGTAAATTTCTTGAATGTTCAAAAAACCAGTAGAATGAAGATTCCATTTGGTATCGCACAAACTGGTAAAGCTTTTAGAAATGAAATTGTGGCAAGGCAATTCATATTTAGAATGCGAGAGTTTGAACAAATGGAAATGCAATTCTTTATCAAACCGGGTACTCAAAAAGAATGGTATGAAAAATGGAAAGAAACACGATTAAAATGGCATCTTTCTTTAGGAATGGGAGCTGATAACTACCGTTTTCATGACCATGAAAAATTAGCCCATTATGCTGATGCAGCGGCCGATATTGAATTTAATTTTCCTTTTGGTTTTAAAGAATTGGAAGGTATTCATAGCCGTACGGATTTTGATTTAAGCCAACATGAAAAATTCTCAGGAAAAAAATTACAATATTTTGACCATGAAGAAAACAAAAGTTATATACCATATGTAGTTGAAACTTCTATTGGCTTAGATAGAATGTTTCTAGCCGTTTTTTCGCATTCTTTACAAGAAGAAGAATTAGAAAATGGTACTACCCGAACAGTTCTAAAATTACCAGCTGTTCTAGCTCCGACTAAAGCTGCCGTGTTACCCTTGGTTAAAAAGGATGGTTTACCTGAAATTGCTCAAAATATTATTGAGGATCTAAAATGGGATTTTAATGTAATATATGATGAAAAAGATGCCGTAGGACGCAGATATAGGCGTCAAGATGCAGCTGGAACTCCTTTCTGTATAACTGTTGACCATCAAACTATTGAAGATGACACCGTAACCATACGCCATAGGGATACGATGGAGCAACAAAGGGTTAAAATAGATCAAGTAAGAAGTATTATTCTACAGGAAGTAGATATACGTTCCTGGTTGATGAAAATGTGACGAAGTATTACTAAACAGGTTTCAACGTCTTTAAAATAAAAAAAGCTTCAAGAAAATCTTGAAGCTTTTTTTTACTTAAGTTGGTTTTAAAACCGATAGCCAATTGTTATACCAAATTTACCCACAAACTCGGTATCATAATCATTACCATTAAAAAGATTTCTACCAACTCCGAAATTAATCTCTCCTAATAAACCTCGATTAGTTACCCATTTACCACCTAAACCTATACCAAGGGCAAAGTCAGTAATTGTGTTTTTATCACGATTACTACTTACATTAAATATATCATATTCATTAATTGAATTTAACATACCAAAACCTTCAATAAAAAATCCAGCTGCATATTTATTTCCAAAGTAAAATCTATAATAAGGCGAAATATAATAGTTAATGTCATCACTTATATCTTCATCAAATGGTAGAAATACATTAACCCCTACAGCGGACTCTTCGTTTAAAAGCCTTTCGTAAGTAACTTCAAAAGCACCTATTACTAGATAAAGCCCGTTAAGCTTTACTTCATTTTGTTTAAAAGAATTTTCTTCAGTTTCTTGAGAAAATCCTACAAAAGAACAAAATAAGGTTACTACTAATAGTATTTTTTTCATGGATTGATTTTTATTTTAATAAAAATGTTACGGGGTAAAGATGCATATTTTTAAGTTATGGATGCGGAAAAAATCTAAAAAAACATCTTTGACTTATTATTCATTTATTAACATATAAACGCCCTTGGTTAACACTTCTTTATCTTTAAATTCATCAGTATTTAATACTTCGGTATATTGTTCATTTTGTTTACCAACATTAAGTTTAATTTTATCAAAAGAATAAAGACCCTCTTTTTGATTTGTTAATACAAGTGCGAAATAATTACCTTCAATTTCTTCAACCGCGTCTGTAGGTAGCGCCAAGCATTTTTTAGATGAAATAATTATTTCTGACTCAACAAACATACCTGTCACAAAATTAGTTTGCACATCATCCTTTATATGACCATGCACTTTTATTGTTCTGTCTGTGTCATTAACTGAAGTTCCAACTAAATGTACTTCTGCCTGAAAAATATCATTTGAGACTTCCGGTATTTTAAAATTTATAGACTGGTCTTTTTTTATTTTTAGGATGTCTTTTTCAAAAACGGATAATTCTAAATGAATATGATCAGTATTTACAATTTCCAATATTTCATCGGCCGGAGAAACATAAACCCCATTGCTAATATTAACTTTAGTAACAGTTCCTTGTATTGGCGCATATAGGTTGAAAACCGAAGTTATGTTTCCTTTTTCTATTGACGCAGGATTAGCATTCATCATTTCCAGTTTTTTATGTAAACCTTGATGTAATGCCAATGTACTTTTATATGTACTCTCTGCCTTCAAAAAGTTTTTTTGAGATGTTATTTTTTCGGTATAAAGAATTTGCTGCCTTTCAAACTCCGATTTTAAATAATTGAGTTGTTCGTTTACTACGGCATATCGTTGTTGTATTTCGACAAATTCAGTACTCTGAAGTGTTACTAAATGTTGCCCCTTACTTACTTTATCTCCGACAAGCAAAGGCGTTTTTTTAACATAGCCCCCCATAAATGTACTAACACTGGCTCTATTTTGTGGTGGTACATCTATCATGCCATTTGCTTTAATAGTTTCGTTAAAAACTTGTTCTTCGAGTACCCCGAGTTGCATTTTCCCAGAATCAAATTGAGCTCTGTTAACATAAACTAAGTTATCATCGACTTGGTCATCTGTTTCTACCTGTGTTTGCTTATCCGATTTTCCACATGAGACAAGCACTAATGAAAAAATAAATATATATATATATTTCATGCCAACTTTGTTTCTATATTATTAAATAATTAATTTCAATGATCGTTTGATTGTATTTATTTAGATTATCGAGATAGTTAAGCTCAATATCTTTTGCGTTTTCTATGCTTTGTATATACTGAAAAAAGTCTATTTCACCTTCTTTAAATGTTCTTTCTGCAGTTTTTATTATTTCCTCCGAAAGAGTTTTGCCTTGAGTTTCATAATAATTAATAGCGTCAGCATGCTGCTGAAGCTTTCCTATTAGCCTATTGTTTTTAGCATTTAATTTGACCCTGTATTCTTTCTGTTGCTGCTCAACAATATTTTGTGCTATTTTTGAAGCTTTTATTTTTGATGAATTTCCGCTAAACAGGAGAGGTATTTTAAGACCTAATTGATACCCTTTCAAATCACCATTTAACGTACTGTTGCTGCCTTGAAAGTATTCTACACTTACATCTGGTAGTAATTGTTGCTTTTCTTGTTGATGTAATGCTTTATAAAACGCTTTGGAATCTTCAAAATATTTTAATCCAATATTACTTTCAATTGATGAGGTATTAAGGCTCAACCTCGATAAAAGTTTATCAGCGATGGTTATAGAATCTACTTGTACTAGTTCCTTTAGCTGCTCATAGTTTATATCCACCTCTTTTAACGTTTGCTTGTATAACGTATTTAACTGTTTTTGCTTAGATTGAGTAGTGATCATTTCTAAATAATTGGTTTCACCCAATTCAAATCTGCGTTGAGCAGCTTGTGCAAAATTTTGATATAATCTATCTAAAAATTGATATGTTTTAGCCTTGTCTTTAGCATATCTCAAATTATAAAAAGCTAAAGACACATCTCTTTTAAGCATTTGAAGCTTTTTATTATAATTAGATATTTCTATTTTATTTTGTGCTTTGGTTACTTTTTTATTGGCGAAATAAACCGTTGGGAACCTAAAGTCTTGTTGAATTCCGAAAACTTTTAAAGCTCTATCGTTTATGGCCAAATTACTTTCATCATAATTATAATACACTGATGTTTTATCAAAACTAAAGGAGCTCCCAACTAAGGCTTTTGCTTCATCCACTTTTAAAGAGGATGCCTTTAAACCAGCGTTATTTTCAATGGCCAA
>RCNF010000873.1_pt1 | contig 15744 bp, 8 predicted proteins | sample 2041311 | NCBI WGS metagenome assembly RCNF01 (sample SAMN09708228, study PRJNA481090) | Marine sediment metagenome, whole genome shotgun sequencing project. | biome: marine sediment; feature: ocean; material: sediment; isolation source: Sewage treatment plant 2 marine sediment (STP2) ... | reverse complement strand
CAACGCTTCAAGTTGAGCCGCATCAATACCGACAGGAGTCACCTCATCATGGCCAAAGACAATGGTGCCTCCGCCCGAATTAGCAATGGCGATAATATGACGAACTAATTCGACCTTTGCTCTCTCAGAATGATGATCAAAAGAGAGTTTACAATCGGTGTCTTTTGCTTCGCCCCCCATGATTGCTCCTTTTCATTTGATTTTCAGCTACATAATATGTTGATACGCGGATTTCTAACTACATAACTATTACTAATGCTCACAACTATTTTTTTCAGTTTCCGATTACGAAGGCAATCACCGCCTCCATCGATTCAAGGACAAAAGCAAGATATTCGCTTCTGCTTTCAAAGCGACAGGACACGAGCAACCTTCGGTTACGGAGAGAGCCTGGATCATGGGATCCCCCAACTTAAGAAGCTATTTCATTAATATATAGGATGAAATCGAACGGCGCTATCCTGCGGTGGTAATAGATCCTTCATAAGGAGAGATTTCATTCATCAATTCTCATATCCAAGCCAATTGTCCCCTAATATCCCCATCAGAGCTCCAAGAAAGTGCTTCCGATTATGAGTATAATCGGAGGCTTACTCTCTATTCAATCACACACAAATTGACAATCCAATCCTCAATTTCCGACGTAATCTAGTGTATCTTCCCCCACATATCTGACACCCAAACCAATATTTATCAAAAGACTCATATAAAGTGACTTTTCTCGCGCATAGTCCGTTCGACATTGTGGTCGCCGTCTCTTTGCCTTAAAGTAATATCACCATTTAACCATTTTTAAGTTTAAGAGGAAACCCCGTTCACTGTGGAGCTTTTATGACAATAATAATGGTCAGTAAATCAGGAAGAAAAACAAAATTACCACAGGGTATGACTTTGGGTCGGTTCGAAGGATTGCTTGATGGGGATTAATCTTGTAATCGGAACCAATCCTTAAAAAGGTACCCTGGCGTAAATTATCTGCTGATCATGAAACAATCGACCAACCCAAAGATGGGGTGAGCGCGCCCAAAATTATGGATAGCATCGCCATCGTTAGCGGGAAGTGAAAGCCTCCGAGGATCCTGCCTGAAACTCCCCGCGTCCCGCTCTGCCTTTCCGTCCCAGATAGGACGGTTCTCGAACTGTAAACACCCTCGTGGTAGTGCAAATAAGCGAGAAGGGCTATGCGTGGTAATCTTATGCGGGTCGATTTAGTTTCAAATCCAATGACATCTTTTTTAATACCGAACACGCCTGGGAATGGGTGCAATATCCCCATTGGAATTATTCGGATTCATTCAATGGCACGAACACCCACCATTCTTATTGATCCGCCTGGCCAATCGGGGCAAGAATGCTTGGCGCCCCCTCGGCCGACTCTGCGCTGTCAAACAAGTAGACCACGAATAAACCGCTGCGGTCGACCTCTATACCGACTCCTTCTTCACTTAAAGTCACATCCGTCCAGAGCGTTTGGCGTTGACTGACAGGGTCGACCCGGTAGACTCTAATCCTGCTTGAGTCTGCAAATGGACGATCGGGGTCTCCGTCAAAAGCAGCGTTAGAGAGAACCATGTAGGAATAAGTGACCTTGATTTCTTCGATCACGGCTGATGCAGGATTTTCAATCTGAACCGGGATAACTTCGATCGATACAAGACCTTCGCCGGGGGGTGTGGGAGGTTCACTGGATATCGATACCTCTAAAGGAAAGGGTGCTAGTAACACATCATCGGACACGCATATTCCTGATACACATGCTTGCGCGGCCTCGCAGTCAGGGGTGCAAGCCGGGACTGTCTGCTCGGATCCACAAATTGCATAATCGCTGCCGAGGACGCAGCTATCAAAACAGCTGCCATCATAGCAAATCTGCGATGTTGGACATGAAACATCCTCGCAGGATTCGTTCGGTAGAGAAGCCTGGTCATAACATCCCCCCTGAACGCAGATTTGATCGGCCGGGCAGGTTACATCATCGCATGGAAGAATACGAGGTGCCCTCAGAAGATTGGTTGGGTCAAAACATCCCCCCTCGAAACAAACCTGATAGGTCGGGCAAGTAACATCCTGGCATGGATCGTCGGGGATTGTGGTTTCTAGGAAAATATCGTCAAAACATCCACCCTGGTAGCATACTTGATCGGTTGGGCAAGAAACATCTTCACATCGATCTCCAAAATCTCTCGAACACATGCCGTCGCTGCATTCATCGAAACAGCCCGCAGTGGGTTCAGACAAGAGGGCTCCTCCGGAGCCCAGGGCACTAAATTCCGAGGCCAGATTAAATTGGCTCACATCGATCTGGCAATCGGCTTGCGACGGGTCGCCTGTATACTCAAGGGTCACATTTGAGGTGCTACCACAATCAGGTGTGAGCAGAATTTCCATCATGCCGTTCATCTTACTTGAGGATATTACATTGAGCGTGGTAACCATGTCTACCTGTTGACCAGAGTCAGTGATAGGTATACTTCCAGTGTAGACCACGGTGCCTAACGCACGAGAGAATGGTATTTCGACACCAGGTCCGAGCATCATCAATTCGCTGAGGTTAGCGTCGATTCCTACTGTTGCAGATGTTGGGTCTGTTGAAAAACCGACAGTCGAGAAACCACCCAATGTTGATTCAATGCCCTCCAGCGCAGGGCATTGAAAAACGAAGCCATCGTTGGTCATATTCCATGGTCCCGAGAAGGGCACGAGCAGGATTCCACCACTCAGTGAGCCTGGTCGTACTGGTAGTGGGTCTATGAGAGACCCGCTGTCCGATTGTAGAATACTTTGCGATTGCCAGGTGTTTACCAAATCGCTTAGCTGTATCTCCTCAGCATCCTCTGGGCTTAATTGTGCCCTTTCACCCACAAGATCTAACGTGATCACCCCCGGACCCTCGATAAAAGCTGCAGTGAACCCGACAGACCCAGCAGGAGATCCCCCCAGGTTCGCAATGAGGGCGATGCTATCGCCAAGTGCAACTGGATTGAAGTCGGACGCATCACTGACAACGTTTTGATAGGTAACTGCTTCACCGGCGGTAACCGTGCAAAGGCTGATCCCATCCCCATCGAGACAACTCTCAGAGAGTTCAATATCAGATTCGGGTGCATCAATCAGATCCCCATTGACTTCATCTGACTCGCTTCCGATCGTTCCTTCTGGTTGTATCGGGTCAGCGCCCTGACTGCAGCCGGCGATCATCAGCATAAGCGCTAATGCGATGATGGTTTTGTACCTTGAATTCAGCTGAAACATTCTCGATTACTCCTTACGAGTGCAGTACCTGTTGTGCGAGGTCGGATCTCTCACCCAGTTCAACCGACGATACCACTATATTGTCGTACGAATAAAAAGAGAGCTCGCCTGGAGGTTCTCTTAAATTGGATAATACCAGTCTTATTATTATTAATGCAAGCCATTGGTAGAGGATATAAGTGATGGGTGCGATTATTACTTCTAAGAACATGAATTCTGAGGTTCTGATTTTGAGAAATATCGGCACCTAATATTTTGGCAAAGAAAGTAATCCACTACAACTTCGTATACACATAATCACAAGTGGCCAATTGGCCACTTGTATTATCTAATCTTGTCAACCCCTTGTAATCCGGGCGTCAAGCTCCTTACTATATATTTTTACTACTCTGATTACAAAGAGCGGTATCGCAAAAACCGAGAGCATTGTAGCGCGCGATAAGATTTTGATCCACAATTGGGTTCGGTCGAGATGTGCGACCTACTGAGGAGTTGTGACTATGAAAACAAAGCATCTAGTTTCCCTAGCGGGCTTGCTTGTGCTTGTAGTAGTCGGTTTGTGGGCTCTCACTGAATATTTCATCAATTTGCCCAACCATGTCAGCCAGCACGAGACTCACATCATTGGACAGGATCGATTTGAACCGGGATCCGAAGCTCGTTTTCGTGTTGTCGTGCGTGACAGCAGCGATGGCGCTCCTCTCCCTGACTCCGAGGTCAACATTTCCCTTGAACCAACGGGGGGTGGCCAGTCACTGCAAGTATTTCAGGGCAAGACCAATGCAGAGGGAGTCTCGGATATTATCTTCGTCGTACCTCCCGATGATAATCGTGAAGACTATCCCTTTACGAATGCGTCACTGATCATTGAAACAGAGTCAAAACTGGGTTCCGACCGACTCACCCGATCAATCTCTATCGAGCGCGATTTTCGGATTTTGATCACGACGGACAAACCCATCTACCAACCAGGACAGACTGTTCACATCCGCGCACTGGTTTTAGACACCTTCGATTTGAGCCCTGCTTCCAACCTGCAATTGGAGATCATTATTGCCGACGGTAAGGGCAACAAGGTGTTCCGAGAACACCTAACAACTTCCGAATACGGTGTTACTTCTGTTGAATTCCCCTTGGCTAGTGAAGTAAACACGGGCAATTACAAAATTACCGTATCCCTTGGCGACACGCTCTCAGAAAAAACTGTCGAAGTGAAATACTACTCCTTACCGAAGTTCGAGGTTTCTTTAGACCTTGAGAGCTCTTATTACCTTCCTGGCGATCATGTCCAAGGGTCCATTCGGTCTGAGTACTTCTTTGGAAAATCTGTACAAGGCGGCATTATCCTGCTTGAAGGATACAGCTTTGATGTGGAAAGAAATGATTTTGTAAACATTAAAGGAATAACTAACGAAAGTGGAACATTCGAGTTCAGTTTCATCCTCCCAGAATATTTTGTGGGCACAGAACTAGAAGGGGGTTTGGGCCAATTTTACATCCAAGCAAGTGTCACGGACCAAGCCGAACACACTGAAACCATCAACCTCTCCATCCTCATCTCGGAGAATCCACTGATCATTGAGGCTGTTCCAGAGAGCGGGCAATTCCGCCCAGGCGTTGAGAACATTCTCTTTGTTTTAACAAGTCTTCCGGACGGTACACCTATCGAAACCGATCTAAACATTGAAATAATCGATTCCGGGCGAGGGAGTGACATAGTCGAAGAAGTACACACAGATCGTTATGGCTTGGCAGAAGTGCGATTCGTTCCCAGTAACGTTAACCTATCCATCCGTATACATGCATCGACGGCCAACGGCATGATCGGGGAGCAGGCATTTGAGTTACAGGGTGATGGTTCTCTAGAGGAGTATATCCTCCTCCGGCCCGACCAACCCATTTACCGAGTTGGTGAAACAATGAATCTGACACTGCTGACCTCCGAACCTAAGGGCACTATCTACTTCGATATCGTCCGCCGAGGCCAAACACTCAGCTCTCGTTCTGTCCAAATTGGAACGGATCCCGAACTTGGTCCGGGGGTTGCTGTTATCAATGTGGACGTGAGCCCCGATCTATACGGCACTCTCGAGCTGCACGCTTACAAAATTCTCTCATCAGGGATCATTTCACGGGATACACGTCTGGTAGTCGTCGATGCTGCATTGGATCTCAATCTCAGCTTCAATCTCGATCAAGAAACATATCTTCCTGGCGATACAGCCAACCTAAAAGTACAGGTCAGTGACAAGCTGGGGACGGGGACACAAGCCCTCCTCGGGCTATCTGTAGTGGACGAATCAGTATTCTCCGTAGCGGAAAGTGATCCGGGTTTCGCCAAATTGTATTTCCTTTTGGAAAGTGAGCTGCTCCAACCACGCTATGATCTGCACGACTATCAAATCGGCGATTTGGTCACTGAGGATTCCACGCTGGAGATTGACGCGGAGCTGCAGGATGCACGGGAGAACGCGGCGCGTGCTTCCTTGGGGGACTCTGTCACGATGAGTGTAGCCTTCAGCCTCCTATCAAACTCTCGTGAGACTATCCTTCAGAACCTAAGGACCCGCCAAGTAGATTTCTTCGAAGGTCTATTTGGCTGGTCATCCCTTTTGCCGATTATGGCAGCCGGTATTAGTTTGTGGATTGCTCACCGTGAAGAGCGGCTGCGTATAAGTATTCTCGCATCGGTCATAGGAGTAGGATTACTCCCCTTCATCGTTTGTCCCTTGGCATACGGTATCGGTAATCAAGATCTCCCGATAATTTGGGGATTGCTTGGTAGTGTACTCTTGTTCCTTGCCATATTTGCCCTGCGTCTAAGGCAGTGGCCCAGACTAGTAGCAGTCGGTCTGTTGTTGTCTTATGGGGTCATTCTTGTCGGCTTTTATCAAGCATATGAAAATGACCTTTTCTCATTAAACTTTGGCGAAGGAATGTCGCTTTTACTAGGCCTGCTTCTAATTTACATATCGATAATCATGCAATTCTCCAGTTTAAATAGAAATTCAAAATCCGCTTATACAAAAATCGCCTCGATATTTCTCCTGAGCATCTATCTTGGCTCTTGTGCGGGCGCGTCTCTACCTTTTGTAGAGGAAGATCAGTTGATAGAGTCTCCTGCCGATTCAGAAATAGACATAACTTCGCCTGACGCTCCTCGCTTACGCCAATACTTCCCCGAAACCTTGCTCTGGCTTCCTGAAGTCGAAACGAATGCGAACGGTTTCCTCAACATTGATATCCCTATCGCCGATAGTATCACTACATGGCGAATAAGTGCATTGGCATCGTCACTCGATGGCAGGTTGGGCAATACTGTGGGCGGGCTACCTGTCTTCCAAGACTTTTTTATCGATGTGGATCTACCTCAAGCGCTCACAGTAGGCGATGAAATTTCAGTGCCTGTTGCAGTATTTAATTATCTGCCGGAGGAACAGGAAGTTCACTTGGTGTTCGACGACCCTGAGTGGTTTGATCTCCTGGACGAGGCCGAAAAACAAATCACAATTGGCGCCAACGAAATTAGCGTGGTTTATTTCCGGATTCGCGCAGTTGAATTCGGACTTCATCCCATTCGTGTCGCCGCAAGGGGTAGTGAACTCTCCGATGCAATACAGAAAAACGTTCAAGTTCATCCTGATGGAAAACAATTCGCGTTTACCCAATCCGATAACCTGGATATGGGAACCATCAACATCCCAATTGACTTCCCTGCCACTGCCATCCCGGGTAGCCAAGCGCTGACCTTGAAAATCTATCCCGGCATTGCAAGCCAGGTGGTTGAGGGTCTGGAAAGTATTCTCCGCATGCCCTCCGGTTGTTTTGAGCAAACCTCATCGGCAGCTTATCCAAACATTATGGTGCTGGACTACCTACGCGCTTCCGATCAGTTGTCGCCTGAAGTGCAGTTTAGAGCAGAGGAATATGTGAACCTTGGGTATCAACGGCTTACGACTTTCGAGGTTAGCAGTGGTGGGTTCAGTCTATACGGCAGACCCCCTGCAGATCGGATGTTGACCGCCTACGGGTTAATGGAATTCAACGATATGAGCCGGGTACACAATGTGGATCCCGGAATCATCGAACGAACCGCTGAATGGCTTCTTAATGAGCAGCTTGATGATGGTTCTTGGGATAATGATCGAGGTTTTTTCCATGAGCCAACATGGGCAGATTCAGCCACTGGTCGTATCCCAAGCACGGCTTATATCCTATGGGGACTGGTAGAAGCGGGATATGGACAGGACCCACGCACGCAACGAGGCGTTAGCTTTCTCAAAGAAAACGCTTTCGATGTCTCATCACCTTATGTGCTTGCATTGGTTGCCAACGCCTTTGTCGCGTTGGATTTACAGAGCCAGGTTCAACTCTCTTCGACAACAGAGATGGTCTTGAATGAGCTTGCTTCCATGGCGATAGTCGGCGGTGACGAAGCACATTGGCCTAGCCTCAGTTCTACGTTCATGGGTGGACGAGGTTCCACTGCAGACCTCGTGACCACGGCTCTCTCCACGCATGCGCTCATACGAGCCAACCGGCACCCCGATCTTGCAAGCGGTGCCCTCACTCACCTAATTCGACAAAAAGATCAGTATGGTTCTTGGCATTCGACGCAAGCGACTGTGATGGCACTTAAGGCGCTTCGTGAAAGCCTTCGTGTTCGTAGAGATGACTCTGACGCTGTCGTTCGCGTTTCCTTCGACGGTGGCCAAGAACACACCATCCGGATCACGCCTGAAAACTTCGATGTCGTACAGATGATCGTCTTCGACAACTTCCAGAATGGAGAAAACAACAACCTGGAAATTAGCGCAAGTGGGGAAGGAAACTTAATGTATCAGGTATCCGGAAATTACTTCCTCCCTTGGCAAGCAATACCAAGTGTAATGGGTGGCGGCGCCGGGGAGCTTGTCACAATCGGGGTCACCTACGACCGTACAACCATGAGGATGAACGACACCGTCCGGGTAGATGTAGCGGTCACCATGCACACTCCGGACTCCCGTTCCGAAACGGCGATCATCGACTTGGGAATCCCCCCGGGCTTTCGCGTTGAGACTCAGGATTTGGATGCATTAATTGCGGAGGGTCTTGCCTTCTCTGGAGAATCGGAAGGACCTATCATAGAGCGATATGAACTGACAGGTCGTCAGATCTTGCTCTATACAAGTAATTTGAGCTTCGATTTCCCATTAAACTTTGACTACCGCTTGCGTGCCAAGTTCCCGCTTATTGCTCAAACCCCCTTAAGCGCGGTCTACGACTACTATAATCCGCAAATCAATGGCGAGCAGGCTCCGGTGGTCCTTGTTGTCGAACCTTCATCCCAATAATATTTCTTACCTAGCTCTGATATGCTCTTAGGGTTGCCGGTAAAGGAGTTATAGAGATCCTTGCACTTTCGGTTAACTCGAATTGGTGTCCATAGCATCATTGTTATTGACGGCAATATACGCGCATGAACTTAGTGAAATATTTCTCGAAATTGTCGAGATTGGACCAATTTTTTAACGGTGTCGACAATTGGCACATGCCATTTCGGCCCCTTCCCCAACGTTCAGTTTCTGATAATGGGCACAATCGGAATGCCTGCACATCCTCTACTCATTCTCCTGTCTCGCTATCACTTTACATGAAAGCAATTCCCCAATAATCCCTGAGAAGACCCCTAACTAAAACTCACTCGTCATGCTAAGATAGAACAAGTGTTCTCTTCTGCGGTCTTAGGCATATCGTTAAAAGGAAATTCATCATGAAAGGCGAGAGAAAACAGCACGAGTCATTATCGGCGATAGATCTCCTCGAAAGGCTGCGCGCTTGGCTGATTATAGAAGTATCGCAGGGAGACCCCAGCCCAAACACACTTCGATCTTATCTGGGCAGTGCAAAATCGTATCTTCTATGGTGTGAGGCCTCGGGAATTAACTACATCACGGTGACAGACAGGGATCTGAAAAGGTATCGTGCTCATTTGGTTCAAAACAAATATCAACAAGGGACAATTGCCACTCGCCTTGCTGGTCTCAAGCGACTATATGCAGCTTTCGTGGATTGGGGTTGGCGGGGAGACAACCCCGCCACTGGATTAAAAACAAGAAAGGATCTCACCTCAAGATCCGAGAAGATCATATCCAAATACATACCCGACCGGGATGCCTTCTTGGATCTTTACACAATACCCGACGAGAACACGATCAGTGGCAAACGCGATCGAGCAATCCTAAGAATCCTTTGCTATACAGGTATACGAGTAGGTGAACTTTGCGCTCTGAATAATGAGGATCTATGGCTGGGTGAGCTCCCCACCCTCACAATACATGCCGGTAAGGGCCGCAAGCGCCGGCATATCCCTTTAGGAGAGAACGATGCCATTATTCTGCAAGACTGGCTAGATCTGCGCGAAACAATCAATGGTCCGGATAATGAAGTTTTGATCATATCGCTTGATCATCGAAACAGAGGAACTCGACTTTCCACTCGAGGTGCTCGCAATATCGTTAATAAATATTTGGAAATTGCTGGTATTAAGATACCTGGACGTTCCTGCCATGCATTGCGACATTCCACCGCAACGTGGTTGTTAGAAGCCGGTGTGCCCATGCAAGCAATCGCGGATTTACTCGGCCATTCATCCGTTGACGTTACAGCAATCTATGCGCGTGTCGTTGATCACAGAAAATACACACCCGGGGAAATATTTTCAAGGGCAATCCGAGAGACAGATATGAGATATCAATCAACTCTGGCATACTGACCTGTACAGTGCTGATACCTTTAAACCAAGGCGGTCCACACATGCTAACTATGTGGAAGACTCCCTCTTCTCCAGGACCTCTAGTTTCCGTAAAACATACTTTCGAGTCCACGGATCATGCACGATTCGTTCAGCCCATTCGCCGGCGCGCTTGAAGTTGAACCCTGTTCCCAGGTTGATTTCCGGGAAGAACCTGAAGCGTTTCCCTTTCCTACTTGACAGGTAGAGGGAATCCACGAGAGCCTTCTCCGGCGTCGCCACGAGAAAGTCCTGCCTTTTCCCATACCAATCGAACCCCGCGAAGAATTGTGGGTGGATACGGTGGTACGAGTAGCTTCCTACCGAAGTTTTCCTCACCCGCGTGTGCCCAGTTGTAACGACGAATACTATCTCGGGTATCTGCTCTATCAGGCCGTGTAGATGCAAGGCGGAGATCAGGGAGACATACGCTCGATGACCGCCAGCGAGTAATGGCACCAGCGAGTATGGAGAGAACCTTGGATCATCAGGGATACACCATACCCCGCGGGTAACCTTCTTCACAAAACCCCGCTGCTCCATTCGAGCTAACGCTTGGCTGGTTGCGGAAAGGGAACCGCCACGAAGAGCGGCGATCTGGCGTGTCGTGAAGACCGAACTCCCTGTGGCACGAATAGCTTGGGCAGCACTCACCCTATTGATCATCACTTACATCCCTTTCAAACATCGCAAGCACACGCAACCTGATCTCGTCCCAGATCTGCGGAGAGTCATACGCCATCCTGTCCTCAGGCCCGAGGAAATTGACAACTGTGTCCCGGTATTGTTGATACCCCAGAGAGTAGACCGTGTCACGGGCTCGCCGGACCGTACTCGGCGCAAGTCCTTGCCCAAGATCAGCTTCCAGTACCTCTGGCTGAGAACTCAGTTGGTAGAGATCGAAGATGTCCCTGGCCTGGGGCTGCGCTCGTGAGAAGAGCGCACGAACCTTCTGAAGGGCAGCCGAGCGCGCAACGTAATGCGGGATGATAACAGGGGGCATACGATAGGCCGCCAGGACATCTGCCGAAATCGACTCGGCGCGGATCCCTTCGTCCAGACCTCGGCGGGAGAACTCTATCTTTGTAGCGAGGTCCTCCCCCGCAGATGTCAGCAGGCCAATCTTGAACCGCTGTACAGTCTCCGTCTGCTTGGCGCGAGTCATGTCAGGAAGCCGCAAGTCATCAACCCCGAATGTCCTCAGAGTGTCCGCCAACCCTGGCGAGTTAAGTACTTTCATCACCTTCTCACTAAGGACATAAACGGCAAGCCCAGACACATCAATGTCCATGTCTTCTGAGTAGCGAATGCTCCCGAAGAAGAAGCGCAGGTTCACACCTCCCTTCAGGGCGAAAGTGGACAGAGGAACTGATCGGACCAGCGCCCGCAGAAAGACCAAGTGGAAGATTTCCCGCAACTGGACAGGATTTAACATCATCATCTTATGGATTTTAGTTTATATTTATCTAAAGTCAAGTACACAAGGGGGCTGTAGCAATCAGGGAACCCGCTCAAGGCGAAGATGCTCGCACATTACGTTTACCAGGGCGTCTGAGCTGCGAAATGTGGGTAATACCCTCGTTTGCTTCCGATTTCCTGCACAATCAGAAGGCTTGCCTATCATCCCCCCAGTCTCTTGTCTCGCTGTCACTTTACGTCAACTACCACCCCTCTTTAGCGAGTGGTAGTTGACTTCTTGATAGCATTAAAGAAACGGTCGAAACAGAGGCGAGAGCAGCTTAAATGTAACGGCGGTTTATCGGCGCTTTAATGGCGGAAATGATATAATATGGGTATGACTTATAAGTTTGAATTGACGCCATCCATTGTGCGTTATCTACAGACAATTGAACGTGTGCGAGAAACGATGCGCCTAACCATGCTGCCCCCCGCTGTGGCTGAAGTGCTTCGATTTCAGGCCAATATTCGATCCACGCATTATTCGACAGTGATCGAGGGGAACCGTTTGACCTTAAAAGAGACCGAAATGGTGGTGCGGCAAGGAAGACGGTTCCCTGGCCGGGAGCGGGACGTGCAAGAGGTTGAACGCTATTATCAGTCACTACAGCAAATGGAGAAGTGGGTAGAAGGCGGACAAAAAATCACCGAAGAGCGCATCCGAAAGTTGCATGCGATTCTTTACTCAGGCCGGAGAGCCAGGCCAACACCCTATCGGGATGGGCAAAATATAATCCGGGAAAGCGGCGGGCAGATCGTGTACATGCCGCCAGAAGCTGCAGATGTGCCCGGCCTTATGAAAGAATTGGTGACTTGGGTTCATAAAACTATTAAGGATATGCCGATCCCCGTGGTAGCAGGGGTGACCCATTATCAATTTGAAACCATTCACCCTTTCTTTGATGGCAATGGACGTACAGGGCGAATGCTCACCACCTGGATTTTGTACCAAGCCGGCTATGATCTGGGCAAATTCTATGCTTTGGAGGAATTCTACGCCCAAGATTTGAAAGGTTATTACGATGCACTCGTTACGCACCCAAACCACAATTACTATTTTGGCCGCAATGAAGCCGATATTACCTCCTGGTTGGTTTATTTTTTACAGGGGATGGCTGTAGTCTTTGAACGAGTATCCGATCAGATCAGAAGCGAGATAATAGAAGAAGGTATTGATCAGGAAGCTCTGGCACTATTACGATCTCTCGATCATCGTGCCCGGCGGGTATTGGGGTTATTTAGCACCCAAGAACTTATTCGATCATCAGATGTTGCCAACTTATTAGGTATTTCTGTTCGCCAGACAAGGGATTTGCTCACCGGTTGGGTAGCGGATGGCTGGCTGGAAGTTGCTGATCCATCTAAACGGGGCAGGAAGTATCGATTGGTGGAGGAGTATCAGGTTTTGTTGAATCAACATTGATAAACTAGGTCTGATTTCCGAAACCGAAAAGTGCGCTTTCTTCCTGCAATTGCCTTGCCTGCCTGGGTTCTGACATTAATCCCCATCATTAATTCCAACGCTCTGCTTCCGTTTATCGGGGTAATCGGAACCAAACAAAAAGAAACCCCAAACGTGAGGGGGACACGCTCGGGGCTAGAAAGGATCACTCTAAGAGAACAATCCTATTCCACTCTGCATTGTAATGAGATGGCTGGATACCGTCAAGCAGTGTGATGTGATGATTCTAGCAAGACTACTCAACAAATCAAGTCTATCCACAATACTTTTCAACTAACTGCAGGTGGAAAAATTCTGTTAGGTGCCGACTCATAAAGAACCAATTCTCCGTCCATCCAAAAAACTCTCCCAGGTCTTGGTCATGCAAAAGGATTCCTAGTTAAACAAAAAAAGATCTTCCCTATTTCTTCAATCGTTACGAGGCAACTAAATTCAGATTGATAGGACAGGATGGGGTGATGAAAATTATTATCCCTCACTCCCATCCTGTTTCAGCACAAATATCGAGGCATGATTGACTGGCCGGAGTATTGAAAAACTACACCGGCATCGGCCTTAAGGAAATTGCATCCCACAAAATACTAGTTATCACCACCCTTTCACAGCCGAAACCCCATCTTCCCCTATCGACCTGATCCATTTCCCGAGTAAAGGGAACGACGAAGCATTCGGTCGTAGCCGGTCCATGACTCGCCGCTCGCTCTAGCTACTTCTACGAGCAACTTGAATCGATTCACCTGCGCGTCCAGGTTATCGAGGTAGTGAAGTGCAACAGCTTCCATTGTCTTAGGCCGCCGTGGTGACCCCCATTCAACCCTTCCGTGGTGAGAGATCACGAGGTGCAGAATTTCAAGTGAACGATCCTTTGGGAATCCTTCGATCTTGTTGATCGCCTGGCTGATAGCCCTCTCACCAAGTACGATGTGTCCCAGTAAGCGCCCCGCATCTGTGTAAACTGTGTCAAATCCCCAGGAAAGCTCCTCCATTTTCCCTATGTCGTGGAGCAGGATGCCGACGACCAGCAGGTCTCGGTTGATCTCAGGATAAAGAGTCATCAAGGGACGAGCGAGCAGGAGTAGTTCGTAAGTATGCTCAAGGAATCCCCCAAAGTAAGCATGATGAACTCGGCGAGCTGAAGGCGCTTCCATGAAGCGTGCAATCCATTCCGAATCCGCATAGAAGTGGCCAACGAGTGATGACAGGTGAGGATCCTGGATGTTGTTGATAGCCTTCAATACTGTCTCCCACATCTCATCGACGTCTCGCTCCGTTGTACGCATCATGTCTTCAATCTCAATCTCCTCCTCTCTTGCCGTGCGCATACGCCGGATGTTTACCTGCATATCCTCCCGAAAGCTCTCTACCACCCCGCCCACCTTAACTGGACCTCCACCATTTATCTCATCGAAAATCCCCTCACATTCCTCCCACATCCGAGCTTCGATGTACCCTGTCCTATCAACTAATTGCATGCGAAGGTACTTTCCACGGCTGGAATCCCGGAATGGATCGAGGCGTGGGTTGCGGCTTATGTAGTAGCCGATAAACTCCATCCCTTCCTGAAGATCAGTTACAAAAGGTCCTTTATCTAGCTTAACGCTCTCCACTTTGCTTACCATGACAACCTCCTTTCTAAAGAGGCGGAGAAGGAGCCCAGTGCACAATCGGGCTCCTTCGCGCTCTCTTCACTTAGCTTTGTATGTTGAAATCTCAGAAGATGTGATCTGGATCAATTCGAAGAAGTAGTCCTCTCCGGGATTTCAACGTGACCGTAGTAGCTCATAAATCAGTTGAAACCGATACCCCTACTCTTGAGAGATACGAACCGACCTCGACCAATGATGATGTGATCGATGCAGACTACATCAAGGAGTTTCCCGGCCTGGACAATCGCCCTCGTAATGGCGACATCCTCCGGGCTCGGCGACGGATCGCCAGAAGGGTGGTTATGAGCAGCCAGGATCGCGGCGGCGTTGGCCTGGATCGCCGGGCGGAAGAGCTCGGCTACCCTCACCAGAGAAGTATTGAGCGATCCATGGTAGATCTCAAGCGGCTCTCCAATGATCCGGTTTCTCGTATCCAAAATCAGAACGTACAAATACTCCTGCTCGAGATCCTGCATGAGAGGGATCAGCAGCGCTGCAGCGTCCTCTGGAGTCTGGATCGTTGGAGCGTGATCCTCCCGAGAGATCATCTTGCGCTGCCCCAGTTCCATGGCTGCCTTTACACAGGCTGCCCGGGCAAGCCCGATCCCGTATACCGAGGTCAGCTCGTGGATGGTTGCCCGAGAAAGACTCTGGAGCGATTCAAATCGACTAAGGAGTGAAGCAGCAACTTCCATTTGGTCCTTACCACCCACAAGAGCTGCCAGAAGCTCGAGGACGTTACAGTCCTTCGCCTGGTAGTTCACTCGGTAAACCGGTCTCTCACGCAACGGAATGGATTGGAGGAGTGGACCTCCATCTTGATGGGTCAGGTTCCATTGGTTTGCCTTCGCGGCTGAACCGCGCACTTCGTCTAAGAACGAACGTTGAATCGTCATATCCTTTCTCTTCTTATAATAAACATTCAAGGGAACTGTGAAGACCGCCCCCTCGGACACGCGCACTTCCGCTGGCAGCGACCTTCGTCCCGGCTGCGTCATCTATCTTGTCAGGGGCGTATTACCAGCCCTTCCAACTTATAGGTTTGTGGTTCGATCTTTGAGGAGGAAATTTGGGGTCAGTTGGGGAAAGGTGTTTCGTTGACATCCAATCTCAGTATTCAAGACTAGACTGAACATCAAGAGGGAAAAATC
>RCNF010001328.1_pt1 | contig 15745 bp, 13 predicted proteins | sample 2041311 | NCBI WGS metagenome assembly RCNF01 (sample SAMN09708228, study PRJNA481090) | Marine sediment metagenome, whole genome shotgun sequencing project. | biome: marine sediment; feature: ocean; material: sediment; isolation source: Sewage treatment plant 2 marine sediment (STP2) ... | reverse complement strand
GCTCATGAGCGATTGGCAATTGTTGATCCTGCATCAGGTAAACAACCTTTATATAGTGAAGATAAAAAACTGATATTAGCTGCCAATGGTGAAATTTATAATCACAGAGAGCTGCGCAAGCAATTTGAAGGAAAATATAATTTTCAAACAGAATCTGATTGTGAAGTTATTTTGGCATTATACAAAGAAAAAGGTGTTCATTTTATTGATGAAATGAATGGTATTTTTGGTTTTGCCATTTATGATGTTGAAAAAGATGAATATTTTGTTGCTCGTGACCATATGGGAATCATTCCTTTATATATGGGATGGGATGCAAACGGTACATTTTATGTCGCTTCAGAATTAAAAGCACTGGAAGGAATTTGTACTAAAATTGAATTATTTCCTCCAGGTCATTATTTGACAAGTAAAGATGGCCAGTTAAAAAGGTGGTACCATAGAGATTGGATGGAATATGATGTAGTAAAAGAGAACCAGACAAGTATAGATGAAATTCACGATGCATTAGAAGCCGCTGTTCATAGACAATTGATGTCTGATGTGCCATATGGGGTATTACTATCAGGAGGGTTAGACTCGTCTGTAACTTCAGCCATTGCAAAAAAATATGCTGCAAAGAGAGTAGAGTCAGACGATACACAAGCCGCTTGGTGGCCACAATTGCATTCCTTTTCTGTTGGGTTAGAAGGGTCTCCAGACTTGGCGGCTGCGCAATTAGTTGCAGACCATATTGGTACTATTCACCACGAGATTAAATTTACGATTCAAGAAGGGTTAGATGCAATTAAAGATGTGATATACAACTTAGAAACGTATGATATTACTACTATACGGGCTTCAACTCCAATGTATTTAATGGCACGTGTTATTAAATCCATGGGTATAAAAATGGTCCTTTCGGGAGAAGGTGCAGATGAATTATTTGGTGGGTACTTATATTTTCACAAAGCACCGAATGCCAAAGAATTTCATGAAGAAACTGTTCGTAAATTAAACAAATTACATATGTATGATTGTTTAAGAGCAAACAAAAGTTTGGCTTCATGGGGTATAGAAGGGCGAGTCCCTTTTTTAGATAAAGAATTTATGGATGTTGCCATGAGAATCAACCCACAAGATAAAATGATTAATGGAGAAAGAATGGAAAAATGGGTAGTTCGAAAAGCGTTTGAAAATTATTTACCTGAAAGCGTTGTGTGGAGACAAAAAGAACAATTCAGTGATGGAGTAGGGTACAGTTGGATCGATACATTAAAAGAAGTGGTAAATACTAAAATTTCTGATGAGCAATTAGCGAATGCACATTACAGATTTCCAATACAAACTCCCCAAAACAAAGAAGAATTTTATTACCGTTCAATATTTGAGGGGCATTTCCCAAGTGATGCTGCAGCATTAAGTGTACCTCAAGAGGCTTCAGTGGCATGTAGCACTAAAATAGCGCTTGAATGGGATGAAGCTTTTAAAAACATGAATGATCCAAGTGGTAGGGCTGTGGCTAACGTTCATGATGAAGCATATTAAAATAAGGAAGACTAGGAGAGTATTTCTTAGAAACTCCGTTTTTATGCGGAGTTTTTATTTTTTGTGATATCTTTGAGTAAATAAATTATAATTCATGAAAATGGTCTCCTCTAGGATAGCAATTCTATTGTTATTCATTATAATGCCTCTAAATATATCTGCACAGGATAAACTAAAAGGTAATAAAATTGTAGTGACTGAAGATAGAAACATTTCTGATTTCAATAAAATTGAAATTAATGATAATATTGATGTAATAATAACTCAAGCGAGTGATAAATCAGTTTCTGTTGAAACAGATGAAAACCTTCAATTTGCCGTTTTTACAGAAGTCAAAGGCGAGGTTCTAACAATTAAATTATCTAAAAAAATAATTAGGAAGAAAGTATTAAAAGTTTACATTTCTATTGATGATTTTATTGATGAGATTAGTACATATGACAGAGCCGAAATTAGAGGTGATGGAACTTTAAATTTTGACCAAATAATCATAAATGCTGAAGGCGATTCTAGAATTAGCATGGATATTAAATGTGCTGGATTTTCTTTAAAAAATAATGAAAGCGCTAATGTTAATTTAACAGTAAATACTGATAAAGCAACTATAAATTCTAATAAAACGGGTAAAGCGAAAATAAATATAGAAGCTGAAAATATTGAAATTTTGTGTCAAGGAAACTCAACGACAGAGTTAATAGGGAATAGTGTAGATTTGGTGGTCAATGCTGAAAACAAAAGTAATTTAAAAGCTAGCATGTTAGAATGTGATGATGTTACTGTAAATGCTTCTGACACATCAGATATCCATATCAATGCTAACAATTCAATTATATTATCACTAATAAATTCTGCCGAAGTTTATATTTATAACGATCCTGAAATTACGATAGAAAAGTTTGTGGATAAAGCTATATTAAGAAAAAAGTAGAATGTAAAATGGATATTAATCTATTTTCTTTTGTATTTTTTTAAATAGCTTTACATATTAAAAGTAAATTATAATAAATGAAAATTCTAATAGTAGAAGATGAGATTGAATTATTAGATAGTATTTGTAGTTATCTAAAAAATGAAGATTTTATATGTGAAAAAGCTTCAACCTTTTTTGAGGCTGAAGACAAATTGATCAGTTTTAATTATGATATTATTTTATTGGACATCACTTTACCAGATGGTAGTGGAATAGATCTTTTAAAATTAATAAAATTAATAAAGGAAAAGTCACCAACAACAGGTGTTTTAATAGTCTCAGCTAAAAATTCTTTAGATGATAAGCTTACCGGACTTGATTTGGGAGCAGATGACTACATCACGAAACCTTTCCATTTAGCAGAACTCAATTCAAGAGTTAATTCACTAATTCGTAGACAAAAATTCGACGGGAACGAAATTATTGAGTTTAATGAAATTCAAATCAATCCCAGCTCAAAATCGGTTACTGTTAATGATAAACCTGTAGAATTAACTAAAAAAGAATATAATTTATTATTATACTTTATTACCAATAAAAATAAAGTGCTTACAAAAGAATCTATTGCTGAACATTTATGGGGAGATGATATTGAAATGTCTGATAGCTATGATTTCATTTACACTCATATGGGTAATCTTAGAAAAAAAATTAAAAAATTAGGAGCGCCTGATTATTTAAAAACTATGTATGGTTTAGGTTATAAATTTACCGAATAGCAATTGGCAGAAGATTGTAATTTCTTCAAACTAAAAAATTACATATAATACCAGTTTGATCATATAAACCAAGAAATTATCGCATGCGACTAAACGAAAAAATAGGCCGAACTTATTTAATCCTTTCAATAATTATCTTTGTTCTTTCTGGCGTAATGTTATATTTTGTTTTAACTAGCGTTATGAATAATAGGCTGGATCAGCAATTATTATATCATAAAGCATTAGTTGCAAAAATAATTAAGTATGATATTGATTTTACATTGTTTGAAGAGCCAGAAGAATTAACAGAAGCTGAAAACCTACTTTTCCCAAGGGATACAATTATTTATAAGGATACCCTTATTTTTCATGCAATTGAAGGTGTTAAAGGAGCGGATGAATATGAAAAGTACAGGCAATTGACTTCTTATGAGACATTACAAGGCAAACGATATAAGATTGTTACTAGAAACTCATTGGTAAGAAATCAAGATTTTATTTCAATAATTTCATTATCAACCATTATTATTATCCTTTTATTGTTAACAGGACTTTGGGTTTTAAATACCCAAATAGTTAAAAATATATGGAAACCATTTTATTTGAATTTAGACAAATTAAAAACATTTTCTATACAAGATCAAAATCCAATAAAATTAGAACCATCCAATGTTGAAGAATTTAAAGAATTAAATAGTTCAATCAGGAATTTAACCTCAAAATTACACTCTGATTTTAATAATTTAAAAGAGTTTTCAGAAAACGCATCTCATGAAATGCAAACCCCATTAGCTATTATGCAATCAAAAATTGAGTTGCTATTGCAATCTGCTAAGCTAACTAAAGTTCAATCGGAACAATTACAGTCTATTTATCAAGCTGGGCAGCGACTATCTAAATTAAACAAAACCTTATTACTATTAGCCAAAGTAGAAAATCAACAATTTAGTTCTAAAGAAGAAGTTTCTTTGAAAACAATTATCGAAAAACAATTGGAAAATTATGAAGATTTTATCATTAATAAGAATATTAAAGTCAATACTGATTTATCAGATGAAACTATTTCAACAAACACAGTCTTAGCCGAAACCTTAATTTCCAACTTGTTTAGTAATGCTATAAAACATAATATTCAGGATGGTACAATAGACATTACATATATACGTGATATTTTGATTTTTTCAAATACGGGTAATGTTTTGCAACAGGATCCTCAAAATCTCTTCAATCGTTTTAAAAAGGCCAGTACATTAAAAGATTCTCTTGGATTGGGTTTAGCAATTGTTAAAAAAATATGTGAAGTCAACGATTGGCAAATTTCTTATTCTTACGAGAAAAATGTGCATCAAATCTCGGTTTTATTCAAATCTTAAGATTTGCTACAGATTGTGTTTTTACATTTAGACCAACAAATAAAAACTAAGTAAAAACAAAAAAGTCATGAAAAAATTAAATTATTTAATTGTATTAGGAGTATTTGGTTTGATAAATACAACTATGTATGCTCAAGAAGTTATACAAAAAGTTAAGACCGAAGTTAAAGAAATACTTCAAGAAGAAAAAGTTGAAGTCAAATTAAGTGAATTGCCAGAGGCAGTTACTGATGTTTTAGAAGATGAGTTTGTTGGTTATACTGCTAAAAAGGCATATAAAACGAAAAAAGAGGATAAAGAAGTATTCTATATAAAATTAGAAAAAGAAGGAAAATATATTAAGGTTCTTATTGATGCTGGGGGAACAGTTATTGAAAAAAAGGAGATTGAAATTAAAACAAAGAGCAAATTGGGTTGATCACCTTTGATTTGAAACAGCTTTAATAGGCTTCATGCTTTTAAGCTGTTTTGTTTTTTAGTTTCGTTTCATTAAGATTAGCTCTAAAACAAATTAAATTTCAATTCTCTTCAAAACTTAAGATTTTCTTTAGATTCTATTTTTACATTTGAATAACAAACAAAAACTGAGTTCTTTTTAAAATAAAGAGATTTTAAAAGTTAAAGTACAGAACAGAGCAAATTGGGTTGATTGCTTTTAATTAGAAACAGCTTAAATAAACTTCAAAAATTTTTAGGCTGTTTCATTTTTTTTTAAACGAAATTCATTTAGAATAGCGCTATAACACTCTAAATTTAAATATCTCACTTTTGTGAGAATTTGTTAATAACTTCCGTTATTAAACACCCGAAAAAACACGTTCAAACGAGCGTGTTTTTTTATATTTGTATGCGTTTGAAAATATGTAAAAAAGTGCGATATAAATTATGAGCGAAGAGAAAAAAAAACAAAATTATTCGGCGGATAGTATTCAGGCTTTAGAGGGGATGGAGCACGTTCGTAAACGTCCGTCTATGTACATTGGGGATGTTAGTGTAAGAGGCCTACATCATTTAGTCTATGAGGTAGTCGATAACTCAATTGATGAAGCTATGGCAGGGCATTGTGACGCAATAGATGTGATCATTAATGAGGATAATTCGTTGAGTGTAAAAGATAATGGCCGTGGTATACCAATTGGAATACATAAAAAGGAAGGTGTTTCTGCACTTGAAGTTGTAATGACAAAAATTGGTGCAGGCGGAAAGTTTGATAAAGATTCATATAAAGTTTCTGGAGGATTACACGGAGTTGGAGTCTCTGTTGTAAACGCGTTGTCATCTCATTTAAGAGCTACAGTTTATATTGATGGTAAAATATATGAGCAGGAATATGAAAGAGGTAAAGCCTTATATCCTGTTAAAGTTGTTGGAGAGTCTCAAGAAAATGGTACAATGATTACTTTTATGGCCGATGAGACTGTTTTCCAAACAGAAATAGAATATAACTATGACACCCTAGCTACACGTTTAAGAGAATTGTCCTTTTTAAATAAGAGAATTAAAATTTCACTTATAGATAAACGCCATAAAGATGACAAAGGAGAGTTTGTAAGTGAAAATTTTTATAGTGAAATAGGCTTGCCAGAATTTATAAGATATCTTGATGAAAACAGAGAGCAATTAACATCAGATGTTATTTCAATGGAAGGTGAAAAAAATGGTGTTCCTGTTGAAGTAGCTATGGTATATAACACTTCTTATACTGAAAATTTACATTCTTATGTAAATAACATCAACACGCATGAAGGAGGTACACACTTAGCAGGTTTCAGAAGAGGTTTAACCGGCACTCTAAAAAAGTATGCTGAAAATTCAGGCATGCTTGATAAATTGAAATTTGATATTGCAGGTGATGACTTTAGAGAAGGCCTTACAGCTATTATATCTGTTAAGGTAGCCGAGCCTCAGTTTGAAGGACAAACCAAAACTAAATTAGGTAACCGTGATGTGACCGCTGCTGTTAGTCAGGCTGTTTCAGAAATGCTTACCAATTATTTAGAAGAAAATCCTAGTGACGCCAAAATTATTGTTCAAAAAGTAATTTTAGCAGCTCAGGCGCGTCACGCAGCTCGTAAGGCTCGCGAAATGGTACAACGAAAAACAGTAATGTCTGGGGGTGGCTTACCGGGAAAATTGTCAGATTGCGCTTGGACAGACCCAGAAAAATGTGAAATATTCTTAGTAGAAGGGGATTCCGCCGGTGGTACAGCTAAACAAGGTAGAGATCGTAATTTTCAAGCTATTTTACCATTAAGGGGTAAAATATTGAATGTTGAAAAAGCCATGCAGCATAAAGCTTTTGAAAATGAAGAAATAAGAAACATGTATACCGCTCTTGGGGTTACTATTGGTACCGAAGAAGATAGTAAAGCATTAAACCTAGAAAAATTACGTTACCATAAAATAGTAATAATGTGTGATGCTGATGTAGATGGTAGTCATATTGCCACATTAATTCTGACGTTCTTTTTTAGGTATATGAAAGAATTGATAGAGGAAGGGTATGTTTATATTGCAGCACCACCACTGTATTTAATTAAAAAAGGTGCTAAAAAAGAATACGCATGGGATGATAAATCTCGTGATGAGATTGTTGAAAGATTTGGAGGTGCTACTATTCAACGCTATAAAGGTTTAGGAGAAATGAATGCTGTGCAACTATGGGATACTACAATGAATCCTGAATTTAGAACTATGCGAAAAGTGGTCATAGATAATGGTTCAGAAGCGGACAGAGTTTTTTCAATGTTGATGGGTGATGAAGTACCACCAAGAAGAGAATTTATTGAAAAAAATGCAATTTACGCTAATATTGATATATAAAAATTAAAACAAAATGAAAGTAACAATTGTAGGAGCAGGTGCGGTTGGTGCAAGTTGTGCCGAGTACATTGCAATCAAAGATTTCGCCTCAGAGGTGGTAATTTTAGACATTAAAGATGGATTCGCAGAGGGTAAAGCTATGGATTTAATGCAGACAGCTTCTTTAAACAGTTTTGATACCAAAATAATTGGTACAACTGGTGATTATTCAAAAACCTCAGGTAGTGACGTTTGTGTTATTACTTCAGGTATTCCGCGTAAGCCCGGAATGACCAGGGAAGAATTAATAGGTATTAATGCTGGTATTGTAAAATCAGTTTCGTCAGATTTAATTAAATATTCGCCTGATACTATTATTATAGTTGTTTCTAATCCAATGGATACCATGACATACTTGGTGCATAAAACAACGGGTTTACCTAAAAATAGAATTATCGGTATGGGAGGTGCATTAGATTCAGCTCGTTTTAAATATAGACTTGCAGAAGCTTTAGGAGCTCCAATTTCTGATGTGGACGGAATGGTAATCGGTGGGCATTCTGATAAAGGAATGATACCTTTAACACGTTTAGCTGCGCGAAATAGTGTGCCTGTTATAGAATTCTTATCAGATGAAAGATTAGCTCAAGTAGCCGAAGACACTAAAGTAGGAGGTGCTACATTGACTAAATTATTAGGAACTTCTGCTTGGTATGCTCCTGGTGCAGCTGTTTCTTCATTAGTACAGGCAATTGCCTGTGATCTGAAAAAGATGTTTCCATGTTCAACATTACTTGAAGGAGAATATGATCTAAACGATATTTCAATTGGAGTACCAGTAATTCTTGGAAAAAATGGAATCGAAAAAATTGTTAAGGTTGAACTTACGGATACTGAAAAAGCGAAAATGCAGGAAAGTGCAGAAGGAGTTAGAAATACAAATGGACTCTTAGAATTATAAAATATCAGGAACTATTTGTTAATTTTTATAAAACCAGCCTTATGGCTGGTTTTTGTTATTTATAGAGGATTTTTTTCTTGAGGAGAATTATTGTATAAATGGTATAATGTATCTTTGTTTTCAAATTAATGACTTTGGCTTTAATACTAAACATAGAAACTGCTACTAAAAATTGCTCAGTAAGTCTTTCGAATAAAGAAGAGGTAATTGCCTTAAGAGAATTGAATGATGGCAATTATTCGCATAGTGAAAACCTCCATATATTTATTGATGAGGTTTTAAAATCTGCAAATAAGACATTTAGAGAAATAGATGCCATTGCTGTGAGTAAAGGACCAGGTTCTTTTACTGGGCTACGAATTGGGGTTTCCGCGGCAAAAGGGCTATGTTTTTCATTAGACTTACCTTTAATTTCTATATCAACATTGGCATCTTTAGCCGGTGCAATAAATGTTGAAGAAGGTGACCTAATAATTCCTTTACTGGACGCTCGAAGAATGGAAGTCTACAGTGCTGTTTTTGACCATAATTATGATCAAATTAGAAAAACAGAGGCTGAAATTATTGATAAGAATTCTTTTGAGGAATATTTAAATAATGGAAAAGTCTATTTTTTAGGTGATGGAGCTCATAAAATTAAAGAAATTATCAACCAAAAAAATGCAATTTTTTTAGATGGGTATTTCCCTTCAGCTAGAGAAATGGCTAAATTATCTTATGATAAATATAAAAAGAATGACGCCGAGGATGTCGCCTATTTTGAGCCATTTTATTTAAAAGATTTTCTAATAACTAAATCCAAAAAAAATTATTTTAAGGTATGATAGTAGGCAAATATTTTAATTAGATCTTTCTCATTTTTAAACCCTAATTTATTTTCTTTGGCAAAAGACTCTACGTTTTTACTTTTATTCGAGAATAATTTTAGGATTTCATTTTTCTTTTTTGGTAATTCTTCGGTTTCATTGTTTTAATATCCGATATATAATTTATCCCTTACTCGTTTTAAAGTTGGTGGTTGATATTTATCGTAACCACTCTTAGCTATAACTTCTTCAAAAAACTTAATTCTTTCCTTCATCAATAATGAAACTTTATCACCATTAAATAAAACAACAAAAAGACCTGTTCTATCTTGATCTGAATCCTCATAATTATAAACTTGATAGACCTTATTTATTCCTAAAAAAAGTAGCAGTATAGTTAAAATTTTTTCGCAAATAGAATTTATGATTGTCTATTTCTATTTCGTCATGATAAGCATCAAATAGGATCGAATAAATAGTACCATCAACACTAATCTTAGCCGCGTGAAAAATTTTATCTATATAACTACTACTAACCAAATCCTTTGGACTGTTATCGTAAAAAAACTTCGATTTCATATCGACAATTAAATCATGATCAGTTTTAACTTGACTATGACATGTATTACTCGAAAAAATGTTAATTAATAAAAGGGAAAATGACATTAATATTTTCATTTTTTTAATATTGTTTTATCACAATAAAGATTAATCCAGAATCATTTTCAGCACAGTAACGTTAATATTATTCCAAACCAACTGCCTACGCTTCTTTCCGGATTTGAACAGCATGTGGGTAAGGTATTTCAATACCCGCTTTGTCTAGAGCTTCTTTTACATGTTCGGTTATTTCAAAATAGACATCCCAATAATTTTCAGGAGTTGACCAAGGACGAACAGCAAAATTAACTGAACTATCTGCTAGCTCAGAAACCGTAACAGCGGGTGCCGGATCTGTTAGAACTTTAGTATTGGAAGTTAAAACATTCATAAGAACATCTTTGGTTTGTTTAATGTCCGAATCGTACGATACTCCAAAGGTTAAATCAACTCTTAATTTACCCTCCTCAGTATAGTTCACAATGTTTCCGTTAGATAATATACCATTAGGAATAATGGCTAATTTATTACCAGGTGTAACAATTTTTGTTACAAAAATTTGAATTTCTTTTACAACACCTAATTCACCTTGTGCCTTAATTAAATCGCCAACTTTAAAAGGTTTGAAAACCATGATAAGTGCTCCACCTGCAAAATTTGCCAATGATCCTTGCAAAGCTAAACCTATAGCTAAACCTGCGGCACCTAGAATGGCTACAAAAGAAGTGGCAGGAACACCCAACTGTGAAATAACAGTAACAAATAATAACGCTTTTAATGTCCAGCCTAATAAGCTACTTAAAAATTTCATTAGAGTCTCATCTAGACCTCGTTTCAGCATTATTTTACGGGCATACTTTGTTATTAATTTAATAAACCATAATCCAACGAATAAGATTATTAAGGCAGTGATAGCCTTTGGTGAATACTCAAGAATGAGTTCTAAAGCCTTGTCTATATAAAGTTGAAATTTTTCCATTATTTATGAATTGATAATAATTAAAATTAGAGCAAAAATAGCAGGAATTGCTTGAATATAAAAGAGTTTTATTTTCCTTGTTGAATAAGCACCATAAATCCCCGCAACAATAACACAGCATAAAAAGAAAACAGTTACTTCCGTATTTTTTGAAATGATTGACCAAATTAAACCTGCAGCTAAAAACCCATTATACAATCCTTGATTAGCCGCCAATACTTTTGATTCTTCTGCAAATTCTTTGGTGAGTCCGAAAGTCTTCAAACCTTTAGGTTTGGTCCAAAAAAACATTTCTAATATCAAAAAATACAAATGTAAAAAGGCCACCAGAGCTACGAAAAATACTTGAATCATTTTCATTTTAATATTGTATTAATTTGTTGCAAAGCTTTTTGAGTTTCAGTTACTGGCAATTGACATGCCCCATCAACACACACAAAGATTGTAGTTTCATCTTCGTTGTATTTATAAGCAAGTAATGGTAAATTACTTTCTTTAATACTGCCAACAATCAATTTATTTGGAATATAAGATTTGTTAATTTCAGTAAGAATTTGTTTAGCATCGCTACCTACAATTGCTATTTCATAGTAATCACCTATTAAATTAATATACAATAGTGACCAATTTGAAGCACCTGCCCCGTATTTTAGAGCTTTATCTTTTATATTGTGTAACATTTGCTTTGCATCTTTTATATAAGTTGGGTTCGCAAAATAGTGCCCTAATTTAAATAGATTATTGGCCATTATAGAGTTTGATGATGGGATAACATTATCATCAGTTTCTATTTTTCTAGTGATCAACCCTGTATCATTATTCGAAGTAAAAAAGAACATTTTACTTCTATCATCATAAAAATGATCGAAACAATAATCGGTTAACTGCTTAGCATTTTGCAACCATTTTTCATCCAACGTTACTTCATATAAATTAATAAATGCATCAATTACAGTGGAATAATCCTCCAAATATGCATTGATAGAGCTTTTGCCATTTTTATAATTTCTATATAGACCACCTTCAACGTTAAACTGTTTATAAAGTAAAAAGTTAGCATTTTTAATTGCTTTATCTAAAAAGTGTTTATCATCGAAGACCCTATATGCATCAATGTAACCTTTCAGCATTAATGCATTCCATGAAGTCAATATTTTATCATCCAATCTTGGTCGACTTCTTTTTGCTCTTTCCTCCAATAGAACTTTTTGCCAGTTCGTTACTTTCTTTTCTAATTCATCTTCTGAAATACTATGTTCTTCGGCAATCTCGTTGTTTGATTTAGTTCTATGTAAATTGTAAGTATCATGTTCCCATTTCCAGTCAGCCGTAACATTATAATAATCAGAAAACAACTCGAAATCAGCTTTGATCAATGTTTGTAATTCATCTTTTTTCCATACATAGAATGCACCTTCTTCTAACTCGCCTTTTTCATTTTCACTGTCTGCATCAAGTGAAGAATAAAATGCACCTTCGTTATTCATTAATTCTTGCTCAACAAAATTCGTTGTTCTATAAACAATATCTTTATATAAAGGATTTTGAGTAACTAAATAAGCATTAGCATATAGACTTACTAATTGTCCATTATCGTACAACATCTTTTCAAAATGGGGAATATGCCATTTGGCATCAACAGAATAACGGGCAAAACCACCCCCAACCTGATCGAAAATACCACCATAGGCCATATTAGTTAACGAAGTGTTTACATAGTTCAGTAATTTATTATCATTGGTTTGCTTAGCGTACCTTAATAGAAATTGGTAATTATTAGGCATTGGGAATTTAGGGGCTCCTTGATTACCACCCATTTTTTTGTCCATATATTTTTCCCAGTTAAACACTATTTTATCAAGTTCACCTTTTGTAAAACTGGTCTCGGAAGTATTTAGCACAACTAAATCAGACTGTTTAATACCTTCAGTTAAATTTGTAGCGTATTCCTCTGCCTTTTCGGGGTTCTCTTGATATAATTTTGCGAGTTGTTCAAGTGCATTTATCCAATTGTCCTTAGGAAAGTAGGTGCCGCCCCAAATGGGTCTCCCATCAGGTAAAGCCACACAGTTTAGAGGCCAGCCACCACGCCCAGTAATTAACTGAACGGCATTCATATAAACTTGATCGACATCTGGTCTCTCTTCTCTGTCAACTTTTATATTAATAAAATTTTGATTCATTATCTTGGCAACAGTTGTATCTTCAAAACTTTCGTGTTCCATTACATGGCACCAATGGCAAGCGGCATAGCCTATAGAAATAAGAATAAGCTTTTTTTCTTTTTTGGCTAGTTCTAATGTTTCATCGTTCCAAGCGTGCCAGTTAACCGGATTATGGGCATGTTGTAATAGATAAGGGCTCGTTTCATTAATAAGTGCGTTGGTATAGGTATTATCCGTCATAGAGTTTTTGTTTTGACTTGTACAATTTACCATTATTGATAAAGCAATAAAAAGTAATAGTATTTTATAAGACATTCTTTTTTTAATCAAATATACACAATAAAAAAAGCGTTTTGAAAATTTTCAAAACGCTTCGATTCTATATTGGTAAAGTTACTTATTGAACTTCAAAAGTAATTTTTACATTTACTCTGAATTCCTGAACATCATCACCTTTTACAACTGCACTTTGAGATTGTACAAATACAGATTTAATGTGTTTTACACTTTTTGAAGCATGTTTAACTGCTTGACGAGTTGCATCTTCCCAACTTTTATCAGAATTCGCCATAACTTCAATAACTTTCATTACTGCCATAATCATTTAGTTTTTTTTAATTAATATAATTTTGTTAATTGTAAATGTACTAATTAGTTTTCAGAACTTTACTATCCATTAATTGCTATGACTTCTTCTATTTTATTTGGCAGTAATTGTTTCAATGTAGCTTCTATACCATTTTTTAAGGTTATGGTTGAGGAAGGGCATCCACTACAAGCTCCTTGTAAAATAACATTTACTGTTTTATTATCTGGGTCATAAGATTGAAACATAATATTACCACCATCCGATGTCACTGCCGGTTTAATATATTCATCTAAAATAGCGACAATTTCTTGAGAGGTATTATCTAAATTTTCAACATTAACAGGTTTATTAAATTCGATCGAATCTTGAGAGGGTTCATAACTGTCATCAATGATCGGTTTGCCTTCCTCTATATAACTTTTCAAGAAAGTTCGTAATTCATTTGTGATTTCAAACCAATCAACCGTTTCAACTTTAGAAATTGAAACATAGTTTTCAGAAATAAAAACTTCTTTAACAAAGGGAAAATCAAAAAGTGATATCGCCAGCGGTAGTCCTTTTGTTTGTTCAGCTGAAAGAATTTCAATGTTTTGTGATGAAAGTAATTTATTAGAAACGAATTTCATTACATGTGGGTTAGGTGTGCTCTCAGCATATATTTGAACCGGTTTTTTTTTATACTCTTTTGAGGTATTGAATAGAGAACCGTTTTTATTCAAATAATTTTCTATTACCTGCTGTAACTCTTCTTGAACATCCCCCCATTCAACAATATTATAACGCTCAATGGCTATAAAATTTGCAGTAACAAACACTTTTTTTACAAAAGGCAAATGAAATAATTGCTGTACCAACGTGGAATTTGAAGCATCTTCAATTGTATTGTATTCAAAGCTGCCATCAGTCAAAATGGTATTGGCTATAAATTTTAATATTGAAATATTTTTTGTTGTTTCTATTTTGATTGTTATCATTTTTAAAATTCAATTTATACAAAAGTACTACATTATTATATTTAATTTTACATCATTAGTTCCTAAATACAAATTGGTTAAAGTTAAATCTTCGTTGTTTTCAGAAAAGGTGTCTATAACCTGATAATCTATTATAATTTCAGTTTCTCTTCTTGAATTTTGTAATTGCTCGTAAAAGATGAATTTATTATTAGCTTCTTTATAGATGACGGCTGAAATATTTAAATTATTTTTTTGTAGTTAAAATATCTTTTCAATATAGATTTGTACATGAAACTAAAAGTATTCCAAGGGATACCGTTAGTATTAATTTGATATTACCATTCGTAATTTTTTTGCTTTGCTTGTTTTTTGATTGCATTGAGCATAGCACTCTCCAAGCCATTTGTAGTATTGGTTTCTTTTCGTTTTTGCGCTACATAAGTGTTTCTTTTTGTATTCAATTCTTTAATTTTTTGCTGAATTTCTTGACGTTTTTTACCTTGTTGAGCTACATATTTTTTTATTTCATCTGAAGACTTATTCTGCAATTGTGTAGGCAAACTCTTTTTGTCTACTTTACTATAGCTAAACCCTTCCTCTTTTTCCGCATCAACAAGATCCCAAGATGAATTTTTATATATTCTTGAACTTTTAGTTACGGCTCTTTTAACGACTACGACTTCATCTAATTCAGCAGCATTTGAATCCTGTGCAGCTTGCAATTTCATTTTACTTCTTCCGGTGTCACCATAATAAATGTAAGTGTCATTTAGCTGATTATTCAATTGAATGATTATATCATCATAAGGAGAAGAAATATGAATAATTTGTTTATTGTGATCTATGGTCATATAATCACCATGAGTTAATCTGGCGCCATCTTGCCATTTACCTGAAACACCGTTTTGGTAATTGCCACAAAAAATGGTGTTAATGGTTACACCTTGCTCATTAGCCTGTGTTGCTGCATCTCTATAATTTACTTTTCCTTGCGTAAAAGGTTCATTACCGGCTATGAAAATCAATTTTAAATCATTTTTGTTTTTTCCCCAATCAAGTTGTTTTAATGAGGTGTGAATAACCTGACCACAGAATTCATTTCCGCCATTAGTTCTTAGTGAGAAGAGCTTCTCAGAGATTTCATCGAGATCAGAACTAAACCCAATAACCTGACGTATAAATCCTTCTCTTGCTGATAAGTTATCATTACCATATTCATACAACGCGATCATTAGATCTGGATTTTGATTTTCACATTTGGCGTATGAAAGCTCATTTACAATTTCCCATAATTGTGTTTTGGCTTGGTTTATCAA
>RCNF010000872.1_pt1 | contig 15747 bp, 17 predicted proteins | sample 2041311 | NCBI WGS metagenome assembly RCNF01 (sample SAMN09708228, study PRJNA481090) | Marine sediment metagenome, whole genome shotgun sequencing project. | biome: marine sediment; feature: ocean; material: sediment; isolation source: Sewage treatment plant 2 marine sediment (STP2) ... | reverse complement strand
GCATCAAGACCCCAGAAGCAGTGCACGTAACGTTTGGTATTTGTGGTCACCGGTTCTGAAAAATCAGCGGACGGCGGACTGACCGCTCCGATAATAGTCAATGATCCAACCAAACCGGACTGTGTAAAAACATGTGCGGCACGCTCATAGAAATCTGCCTGCCTGCTACCCAGGTACGCCGGGTAACCGGCTTCACCCGGCAACTCGCCAAGCCGCCCGGAAATCTCTCGCAACGCTTCCGCCCAGCGACTGGTGGAATCGGCCATTAACGCAACACGCAAACCCTGGTCCCGGAAATACTCGCCAACGGTCACCGCCGTATAAATACTCGCCTCGCGTGCTGCCACCGGCATATTGGAGGTATTGGCAATGATGACGGTGCGCTCCATCAGCGGCCGGCCAGTACGCGGGTCTTCCAGTGACGGAAATTCGTGCAGCACCCCTGCCATCTCATTGCCACGCTCGCCGCAGCCGACATAGATAATTACATCGGCATCACACCACTTGGCCAGTGTTTCCTGCAATACGGTTTTACCCGTACCAAAACCGCCCGGCATCGCTGCGCGGCTGCCGCAGCCAATCGGAAACAGACTGTCGAGTATGCGCTGCCCGGTAAACAGCGGGCCTTTAACAGGCAGACGCTGTTTCACCGGCCTCGGCTGTCTTATCGGCCAGAAGTGACTCATGGCAAGCTCGCGTATATTGCTATGACAATCGAGAACACACACAATTTCGTCTTCGTCGTAGTCACCAGCAGGTTTGATTGATAGCACTTTGCCATCACAGTCGGGCGGAGTCAGGCAGCGCTGCAAACGTGCGTCATCGCGATGCACAGTCGCGAACACAGCACCACGTGTTACCTCATCACCTGGCTTAATCAGTGGTTTGAAAGTAAATTTTTTGCCGGTTTTTTCCAGCCTGATACCCGGCTTAACAAAACGATCTTTTCTGTTCAACGGACGAAGAAGTCCATCATATATATTGCCGAGCAGTCTCGGACCCAGCTTGACCGACAGCTGCGAGCCGGTTGCCATTACCGGGTCGCCGGGTTTAAGACCGGTGGTATCCTCATAGACCTGGATAACAGCCTCGTTACCATTGATGCGTATCACTTCGCCCAGCAGTTGCAGATGGCCAATTTTAACCGCTTCATTAAGGTGAAAAGCTTTCTGTGTGCTTGCCCGCAGTACCGGACCACTGATCCAGTTGATGATAGCATCGCCAGTAATCGTGTCACTCACTTCAGCACTCACCGCTTCAGTCGCAGCATCAGTCATGGCTGGCTATATCCTGCTTTACACGTGAAATCAACATGGCTTCGATAGCCGTTTTCTGCTGTAGCAGACCATGTAGCGTAGCATCTATCACCGTGCCATCGACGACGATACGAATACCCGCTTCAATATCATTACATGCAGTTAGTGCAGCTGTCTTCCCGTCCAAATTTGCACAATCATGTTTCAGGCGTTTTTTTTCTTCATCACTAAAATTGACTGGATGTTCAATACACCAGTCGTCCTTCAGAAATGTTGATGATGCCCTCTCGATAGCTGCAGCAAGCCACTGATGCCGTGATACAGGGTTATTCCACAACGCCTTCAATGTCTCAATCAAGATGGGCCATGCTGCCTCCAGGCACTCTTTGTCCGCTACCTGGCGGTGTTGCCGAATCAGGGTCTGGTTGCGTGCATATGCCGCCGAAACTCGCTCTCGGTATTTCTCACGCAACATCACTATGTGGTGATGCACCCGGCTGCGCACACTAGTGTGTGCCTGTTTAATACTCTCGCTGGCACGGATACGCGCATTCTCACGTACTTCGGCACAACGCTGTTCACGGTTCCCAACGACAACACCGAGCAGGTATTCCAGTGTTTGCGTATTCGACTTTTCGCTGTCAGCTAACTTCATTCCAGCATACCCAGTTGTTTATGTATCATTGTGGTTATGTCCGGCACAGCTTGTTTACCAGCAACATCAGGAACCACAACAACAGCTGGTGTTATCTTTTCCATCAGCACAGCTCGTTCCTCAGTCGTTAAGTATTGTGCAGTACTACTGCTTACCAGTACCAGTGATGCTGACTTACAGGCCTGTTTAATAAGTGATAAGGCATTAACCCTGCCGGCTATATGCACTTCGACGCCACACAGTCGGTAGCCCGCTGCACTAATTTCATCACCTATAAACGCTGTTACAGACACTGGGCCACCTCAGCTTTAGATAATAACGTTCAAAATCAGAATCGATATAATCAGACCGTAAATAGCTATACCCTCTGCCAGTCCGATTACGATCAGTGCACGTCCCAGCAATTCTGGCTTCTCCGCCAGTGCGCCGATCGCCGCACTACCCACATGCGCGACAGCATAACCTGCTCCCAACGATGAGAGCCCGGTTGAAAGTGCCGCGGCAAGAAAGCCCCACTGCATTGCTCCCGGAGGTACCACACTTTTACTTTCTGCTACATCAGATGCTATTGCAGGTGACCACCACAGCAGTAGCGTGGCAATAATGCTCATCAAGGCAGCACTGCCCAGCCAGAAGACAAGCTTGGTATTAACAACTTTCATATGTATTCCTCTTACCAGTAAATTAATTATTAAGCATCAGCTATTCATGACTTCTGCAACCGGTGCTGCCAATGGCCTGAAGACACGGCCGTTTGCCTGCAGGAAGCGGATAAAAAATTCAAATAATATCAGGCGTGTTGTCTGTATGCTGACAACCAGCCCTTCCAGGACAATAACAATAATATTACCCAGCAACATGAGCAACAGCGCTAATAATAGTGAGTTTACGCTGTCAGCCATTATATTAAATGCCATTGACAGGCCGGCATGTGCCAGCGCAAAGGCACCAACACGCACAAATGACAATGTATTGAGCATGAGCTGCATCATGTTTTCAAACAGGGAGGCTATTGCGACAAGCACAGCCAGTAGCCTGGCATTAAGCGGCTTGTCTGCTGCCAGAACAAGGTTACCGACCAGGTACCAGAGCAAAGCGCCGGCAATGGCTAAAGTGGCAGGTTCTGGTATAAATAATAACGAGATAATTGCCAGGTAAAGTACCATAACAGGGGCCTCAACTTGCAGCCAGCGCTGCCACTCACCGCGCCAGCCTGACTCAAGCGCAGACAGGATTAAACCTAGCAGGATGATAAAAACACCGGCTAACAGTGGCACCACAAGAACGGGTAGCGGCTGCGATATCGGCTGCAGCCAAAGAGCAGGTATTATATCTTCACGGCCGAACATGCTGCCAAATGCAAAACCAAACAGCATTGCCGAGGCGCCGTTAGCAATAAGGATGCGTAAAAACGGCCAGCGTTTATGCAGAAGCACGCCGCACATTAACAGGATAAATCCCTGACCGACATCGCCGAACATATAACCAAACAGTAACGGCGCCATTATTGCCAGTACGCGACTAGGGTCGGCTTCATTCGAACCCGGCGTCCCCAGCATGCTGGCGAAAATCTCGAATGGCTTCGCCCACCATGGGTTTTGCATCATTAATGGAGGCGATACATTTTCCGGCGCATCAGGAAAATGCAACAGGGCGCGAGAGCCCTGCAATGCCAGCGCCTTATGCAACCTGTCTCCTCCCCTGTCACTGGTCCAGCCGGAGAGCTGAGCAAAATTGTTTGTTACCTGTAATGTGGGAACATTCTTCAGGAACCAGTCCATTTTACCTATTTCACCTAAGGCCTGTGCCAGGTGAAATTTTATAGCCAGGCTATCAATCACTACTTGCAGGTGCTTCTGGTAGGCGCTGAACTGTGCCTGCCTGTCACTGACCATACGTAACGCGTCTTCTCTGCTGGCTGGCAAAGACGGCAGCGGTATATATGTATATTTGTTATTTGTTAGCTCGGCTGATAGTGCGTTGAGATCATCAACCGCTGCCACCAGCAGTATAAACTGATGACTAGCGGTGGCATACTCCTGCCATAGAACCGTAGCAGGTATATTCTGTAAACGACAGTTGTTTGACTGCATAAATAAACGAGCACAGATATTCGCCCCGCTTGTTGAAAGCAGACTGTAGTTCAGACCATTCGTCTGCTCAGTGCTCAGAAATTTTTGCAGAAGCAGCAAATCAGTAAGCCGGTTGTTGACAATATCAAGGCGATGAATTTTCGGCTGGACTTCTTTTTCCCAGTCATGAATGCAGTCCAGCGCCATATCAAAAACCTTAGCCGGACTGCCACTAAAAGGACTCATGCCGGTATCTGGTTTCGGCCACAGTGATTTGTAATATCGCTCCAGCCTGGTGAATTCCTGCAGACGTAATTGTAAATCCTGTAAATCCATCTGCATATGCGTATGCTCAAGCAACTCCAGTTCGATGCAACCGGTGCGTGCCAATGCTTCTAATGCGTCAGTCAGATCATCATGCGTGACCAGTAACTCAAACCAGAGGGTATGACCCGGACGGATACTCATAGCGGCAATCCCTGTGCAAAATCTGCTTCGTCCTGAAACAGTAAACGCTGCATTAAATTTCTTCTGAGATGATGTATATCTAATGCAATAATTGCCAGATAAGCACATACAGCGGCAGGCTGAAACGCATAGCGACGAAAGATCACTCGCAGATTGTCAGTTATGGCGTAATAATCTGTAGCTAATGCTGTTGCTTCATTCCCTGTATACCGCTGCTTTGAAAGCAGTGGTAACTGCTGATGCAGCAGATTCTCCAGGTTTTGCAGACCTTTATTGAACACCGGTGCTCGAGGTTGCACTTTTTTCCAGTGAGATAACCAGCCAGCAAACATCGTGTCACCCTGTAGCCAGGCTTTCACCAGACTGTCACAGCCGGCAAGGCGCATGGCCTGCAAACGCAAAGTTGAATCATCGATGGTAAATTCACTTATATCAGTATCCACTTTCATCCAGTCCAGGGCTACGCCATCACCAAGTAGATACTGCAGTGCCGGCAAGTCTGCCAGGCGTTTAATCCATTGTAACGGCTCTCGCCAGTCAGCAGGCATCCAGCTCGCAACTTCATCCACATGATGACGATACTTTTGTCTTAGAGCGAGTTCAATTTGATGACTGCTATGGGAAGATCCGACGCCAAGAACCCAGGGACGCAGCGGTGTCTGTTGAGCAACCTGCAGATAACTTGCGAGGTCAAGGATATTATGGAGTCGAAGCCACACCTGTTCATCTGCACGCTGACCAAAACGTGATTGTAGCCTCACCTGTGCATAGGCAAAACCAGACAGGCCTGTCATTCTCCAGCGCCCGTGTCATCAGCAGCGTTGTTTATACCCAGGCACAGTTCAGTCGCCAGCTTTTCAATAACGGTTTGCAACCTTTCCTGGTCATAGTGCTGGCCGGTATTGTTACCCAGTTCTGCAACGCCTTGCTTTTCAATATCCCTGATTAGTTGATTCAGCTTGTGAGCATGACGCATTTCCATATTGGTAATACGCTGATCCGCATGCGCATTAATTCTTTGTACCTTGATTTGCACATCATTGATAAGCCGCTGAGTTTCATTCTGGCAATTACGGATTGCTTGTTCTGCATCCCGCTCTGCCTTCAACACCTGCAGCATGTCCTGTTCTGCCTGTGCAGTTGACACTGGTTTATCATCTTTCATAAGTGCAGCCGCAACGCCCTCTGTAGCAACTAGCTTTATAGCTGTCATAAGTATAAAGAAATATAGAATATATCAGATATTGCCAACCTTATTCATGAAAAAGTCAGGATTGTTAGTGTTTGTTCATCCGGCCGTATATTGACTGCCTGCCCTGTAAATGGACCTGTAATTGACGCACTGCTATTTATATACAAGTCTTTATTCTCACTAAAAACAGAGTAGTCAAGAATTAAGTCATGAACAAAAACTATTTTCCACAAATGAACGCTGATGAACTCAGATAAAAACAAGAAATGTTTATTTTTGTCATCCTGACTGAAGCGTAGCGTAATGGAAGGATCTTACTCTCCACACTATGACAGTGTAACAACATCAAGATTCTTCACTACCGTTCAGGAGAACATCAAATTACTAATGCCTTTTATCTGTGTTCATCTGCGTTGACGTGCAGGGATAGCACTAATGTCGCAAGCACATGGATGTGTAGGAGCGACCATCTGTGGACTATTGCTTATAAAGGTTTACTGTCTGTTCAGTGGTGTTTGCAGACTATCAAAGCGGATTTGAGCCAATACGCTTTATGTCTTTTACATTTCAAGCCACCGCCTTCCTGGCTCTTTGCGACATACGACCCACACGGATGTGGGGAGTGCGGAAAATGCATGGAGCAGTTTTCTGCCCGCCCATCCCTGGACGTTCGCCGCTCCTCCTTCCTGGCTCCTTGCGGCATACGACCCACCCGGATGTGGGGAGTGCGGAAAATGCATGGAGCAATTTTCTGCCCGCCCATCCCTGGACGTAAAAAAGCCGCTTCTTTTGAAGCGGCTTTTCACCAGACATGTAGTATTTTTCCGATATGCTACATGAAGATCTTTATTCGCCTGGAGCAGTCGACAGACCTAGAATTTCCCAATCCTGCATACCACCACGGTACCATTTTATTTTGTGTGCCGGATAGCCAAATTTCAGTAAGTTTTTAATGTTATTTGGTGATTGGCCACACCACATGCCATTACAGAACATAACCAGTGTTTTTGCTTTGGAGAAATTTAACAGGCCTTCATTTTCAGTCACGCCGAATTGCTCTTCCATAATTTCTAATATAGAAATTGGATCGGCGCCTTTAGCCGGGTTTAATTTTGTCCATGGAAGATTTACTGCACCAGGAATTGTGCCTTTTTTCACCCAGTCAGGTGTACGTGAATCAACAACCAGGATACTGCTATCGCCACCAGACATTTTTGCAATATAATCAATTACTTCACGTTCAGCAATGGTTTCAACACCCGGCGCTAAATTAGCCGGCTGAATACAAAATGGTGGGCATGGGCGAGATGTTTTAGCAAACGCGTCGTTAACGGTATTTTTATTATCCTGGTTACGGGTAATTTTTACCGTTTTACCATTGTGTTTAACTGCTACATCCATCATGTCTTTGGTAATACCAACAGGTTTACCGGCATTAACATTTGCAGAGAACACTAAGCTAGCAGCAAATGCCGCTACAAGTAATTTTGATTTCATATTTAAAAACTCCTCGGAAATAATTATTATCTAGTTTTTTATTGGACAATCTTACTGGTCTACATTTCGACAAATTCCTTACTACACCGCCTCCCTGGCTCCTTGCGGAATACGACCCACACGGATGTGGGAAGTGCGGAAAATGCAGGAGCAATTTTCAGCCCGTCCATCCCTGGACATAACCGCATCGCCTCCCTGGCTCCTTGCGGAATACCGTCCATCCCTGGACATATATAATTTCAGGAATTAGTCACAATCAGGTTCTTCTTCTTCCTTCTCACCTTCTTTTTCATCGTCACTGTACACATTACAGGTGATAAGGTCGACGTCATCCACTGCCGCATAAGACGGGGCGTAAAAGCCAACAAGTAACAAAAGGGCAATTAATTTATTTAACAGATTCATTTCTAGCTCCTCCATTTCTCCATATTTAGTCGAAATAGATTAACAGAGTAAATCAGAAAATACAGGAAAAAATTTCATGTTTTTCGATTTTCTTTACTATTTTGTCAAACTTATCTGCCATTTCTTATTATTTGGCATTAACAGAAGGTGTTTAGACCAGGTTAAATTGATGAGGCACTGACATTATTAGTTTTAAAGGCTGATGGTAATATTTTATTCGGCGCAAATGATCTGGATAAAAAACAGGCCAGTGTTAACCGCTCCCCGCTTACAACCTTCGTCACCTGATGAGGAACACTGCAATTATTCACCAGTGCCATATGGACCTTGGGTTTGTAACATCGATGTGGGTTATCGGGATCAACTGTCTGAAAATAGCCACCACTATAATTTTCACTAAAATGAAACACTATGGTCGCCAAATAATCCGGACTACTGTCCTGATCTTTGTGTACACCAATATAATCGCCCTGGTATAAACGATTTGCCTAGCAACGACGCAAGCAAAGTTTTTTTGTACCGGTAAATTGTCGATAAAAAGTACACATTTTTTTGCTCATTACGATAGCTTCAATATCGCTAGACAAAGAATTTAACGCTTCAGGCGATGCCACATCATTAAAATATCGGCTTACCCAGACGGAATGGCTTTCATTTGCATCACCACCAATGATGTGCTCATATTCACTTTTGGCGAGTAAATCGGCTAGCTGATACCATTCTTTTTTATTTATTGGAATCTCACCCTCCTCAAACAACAGTGTTGCCTGCTGCTCAATGTCATAGTCCGGCTGCGTATTCATATGGGATATTTCAGTCTATTTTTTTGCATGTAGTGCTCCTATGATATATCCGGATTAACTATCTAAAACCGACTCATTAGCAAAAAGCTGCTCAGTGGTTTCGCGCTGACGAACAACCTGATGTTTATCACCATCAACCATAATCTCAGCAACACGAGGACGAGAGTTATAATTAGAACTCATGGTAAATCCATACGCTCCTGCAGAGCGCACAAACAGCAGGTCGCCCTGTTCAATACTTAGCTCTCTTTCTTTACCGAGAAAATCACCCGTTTCACAAATAGGGCCTACTACATCATAAACTTTTGTCTGCACTTTTTCCCTTGCATGTTCCAGGTCAGATGAATACTTCACCACCGGCTCAATCGCATGCCAGGCTCCATATAAAGCGGGACGCATCAAATCATTCATCGCTGCATCAACCACCGCAAAGTTTTTTTCTTCATTATGTTTTAAATATCGAACCCGGGTTAGCAATATACCCGCATTACCGACAATGGCGCGTCCGGGTTCAATCAGTATTTCAAATTCTCGATCACCCAGTCGTTGCAGTACAGCGGCCATCTGCTCTTCAGGTAAGGGTGGTCTTTCATCCTGGTAACAAATACCTAAACCACCACCTAAATCCAGATGTTTTAGTTTTATGTTTTGTTCTGCCAGACGATCGACCAGCGCCAGCACACGATCTAATGCATCAACAAAAGGTCTAACATCTGTTAGCTGGGAACCTATATGACAATCAACGCCCTCTACTTTTAGATGACTGGAATCGGCGATGCTTTGATAGACCTCAAGCGCGTCATCTATGGCGATACCAAATTTATTGTCTTTTAATCCGGTTGAAATATAAGGGTGTGTATTTGCATCAACATCCGGGTTCACCCGTAATGAGACCGGCGCCTGCACGCCTTTGTCAGCGGCTACCTGTTCTAATAAATATAATTCCGCCTGTGATTCCACATTAAAACAGCGGATACCGACATCCAGTGCTCGCGCCATTTCTTCAGCGGTTTTACCGACACCTGAAAACACGATTTTACTGGCACTGCCACCGGCTCGTAATACGCGCTCCAGTTCACCCATAGAGACAATATCAAATCCTGAGCCCAGTTTTGCCAGTATATTTAACACCGCAAGATTCGAGTTAGCCTTCACTGCATAACAAACCAGATGGGGCTGTTTGCCTAATGCCGAATCAAAAGCTTTCCAGTGTCGCTCAATGGTTGCGCGCGAATAGACATAACAGGGGGTTCCCCAAACATCTATGTTTGCACTGATATCCACATCTTCCGCCCACAGGCGGCCCTCTTTATAATTAAAATAATCCATCGTCAGGTTTTTTGTATCGTATTTTTATCGCTACTTTTGCTGCTAATTTTATTGGCGCTGTCTTCAGGATTATCATCAGGCAAGTATAAATCACCCTGCATACCACAGGCAGAGGCCATTAAAAACGATAGTAATAATAAAATTTTCACTGTTTATAATTTAAAATTTCGTTTATTGTTGCTTAAAGCATCACTAGTATTTATGATAATTTATCAATGTTGTCGTAATAATTACTATTGCAATAATAGCTATACAACGACACCCAAAACAACCCTTTAACAAAAAAATATGTCAGAACTTGATTCCATCATCATTGAAACACAAACTCAACCCGATGCAGCCATCATCTGGTTGCACGGTCTGGGCGCGGACGGCAGCGACTTTGTACCGATTGTTGAGCAGCTGCAATTGCCATCAAATTATGCCGTACGCTTTATTTTTCCACATGCCCCGGTTCGACCTATTTCCATTAATCAGGGCTACCCAATGCCAGGCTGGTATGACGTCAGTAGTCTTTCCATTGTTGAAGAAGAAGACGAGGCGGGTATAAAAGAATCTTCCGCTATATTAAAACAACTTTGTGAAGAACAGGAAGCTACTGGTATCGATTCCTGCAGAATTGTTATTGCCGGGTTTTCACAGGGCGGCGCCATTGCCCTTCACTGTGGCTGCCGTTATCCTAAACCACTGGCCGGTATTATGGCGCTATCGACTTATCTTGCTTTACCTGAGACGCTATCGGACGAAATCAGTGACTGCGCAAGCGAAATCCCCGTGTTTATGGCAAATGGGCGACAGGACGAGGTAGTCGCTTATGAGTATGGAAAAGGGGGCATGGAATGTCTTGAAACGCATGGTATTGACGTACACTGGTATGAATATGATATGGGGCATTCAGTTTGCATAGAAGAAATTCATCATATTCGTCAATGGCTTACCGAAATACTGTAATTTATTATTTCAAATTTACCTAAACGTTATTAAAACTAACTTCAAGCTAAACAAAAAACTTCGGTGTTGCTCCGTGTTTTGTTTTCTGAGGGGTTAGCTTGTTAATTTATCAGGCTTCTGCAACAGAATGTTGCTGAAGATCTTACATGGCAAGGATTGTTCCTACAATCCTATTGCATTTCCTCCATCCATGGAGGTCAGATGTGTTTATGCGTCCTTATAAATCAACAGCTTATACGCTTACCCTCAAACTCGCTGAGTAATTATAATCTGAGATCCCTTAAAAATAAGTTAGCCTTTATCTGATTCTTTGGCTATTATTGAAATGTTATAAAAATACTTTCTGGCAAATACGTTTTTAAGTATGGATAAAATAAATTTAAAACTAAGCGTGAACCTGGCTCCAGCAGAACCATTGTGGAAGCTAGCGCCGACACATGATCAAGATGGCGGTCCGGTCAGTGATTTATTAATGATTATTCCAAAACTTAAAACCAGGCCTGAACAATACATTAAAGACACACTGGCTAATATTGAATTTGCACTCAAACAATTTAACAATGAAGTTATATTTGCCAACATGGATATGAAACTCAACACTCTTTGGGTTTCTTTTAAAGCGGTACCCGGTATTTACGCTGATATCGTTTCTACACTACAAACCAATGTCCCAGAAGCTGTACTGGTCGGCGACTCTCATTCTCGCCTGAACAAAGAAAAATGAAGGAATAAATATGTCACAAACGGCAGTGAATATAACAGCGTTCACAGAAATGAAAGAATTAATGGGTGATGCATTAAATGATGTGATCACTTTATGCCTGCAAAGTTTACCCGAACAATTAAACGCTATTGAAGATGCCATCAATAGTAACAACGCCGAGTCAATGTTTAATGTGGCCCACAAGATGAAAAGTTCCTGTGGCAGCATAGGTGCTTTTGGCCTGGCCGAAAAAGCAGAGGCCGTCGAAATTATTGGTCGTGATGGCTCAACGCAGGTATCTGACCAGGTCTTAAATGAGCTGCGTGATGCAACCATGCAGGTAATTACTTTTCTAAATACCGAAATTAATTTATAGCCCTGTAGCTTGATACCTAATTCAATGAATTACGATACTCAACAGGTGATTTACCGGTCCACTTTTTAAACGCTCGCGAGAATGCGCTTTGTTCAGAAAAACCTATTAAAAAAGCGATATCACTCATCCGATTCACCGGGTTTTCGATATACTGTTTTGCCACCATTTCACGCACACCATCCAGTAAATATCTGAATGTTGTTTTATGTTCTTTCAGGCGGCGCTGCATGCTGCGTTCACTTAAGTTCAGTTCACGAGCAACCAGTCTATCGGTAACCTGGCCATCGGGTAAATTATCCAGAATAATAGATTGTACCTGTTGAACAATATCACCTTTTTTAATTTCGACGAGATATCTCATTAACATCTCATCGTGCATTAATGCTATTTGTTTGTTGCCTGAAGGCAGAACATGATCGGCATCAGCTCTGGCGATGGTCAAACTGGTTTGTTCAGCATCAAATTGCACATCTGTTTGAAAATAGTCAGTCATCTTTTTTGAACATTCAGGCTCAGGATGTGCCAGCCTGATTTGGCTAGGAATCAGTTCACCACCAAAATTAAAACGGCACATATGCATTAAGATGGTGAGAACCAGGTCATGATGCTGCGGAAGAGTAAAAATTGAATCTTCCAGATCAATACTTATTTTTAGTCCTGCAGGCGTATCAGCCAGCTCCAGGTTTAAATCTTCTGTTACCACATGGATATATCGAACCGAGCGTTTAAAAGCGCGCCGTAGGGTTGAGCTTGCCAGGAATGCGTAGCCTAATGCACCCATCTGCGACGGATGCCAGAACTCTGCCATGTCGATGGCAAAACAGGGATCCTCAATTACGCCGGCAGCCTGCTCCCAAAGGGCGTCAATGTGACTAATACTTATTCTCGCATCTGGATTCAGTAACTGCTCTGGTTTGATGCCTGCCCTTATATATAGAGGTTCCGGGTTTATTGATACGCTTTCTAAATACTTCCATAACATCGTTGTTGCTGGTGCAAAATGCGTTAAAGTCATAATTATTTCCGTACTAGTACTAGAGAGTTATTTTTTTCGTGCAAGCGCAATGGCTTTTCTCACTTGTTCGGGGGCCGTGCCGCCAATATGATTACGTGAAGCAACTGAACCTTCCAGCGTTAACACTTCAAACACATCACTTTCAATTTTATCTGAAAATTGCTGCAACTCTTCAAGACTTAACTCACTTAAATCTTTACCGCTGCTAATACCCAAAGCAACCGCTTTGCCTACCACTTCGTGCGCATCGCGAAACGGTAAATTTTTACGTACCAGATAATCCGCCAGATCGGTGGCAGTAGAAAAACCCTGTTTTGCGGATTTATACATATTGTCCTGTTTACAAATAATCGCCGGCACCATGTCAGCAAAGGCCCGCAAACAACCTAAAACAGTATCCACCGTGTCAAATACAGGTTCTTTGTCTTCCTGATTATCTTTATTATAAGCTAATGGTTGTGACTTCATCAGCGTCAGTAAACAGATGAGGTTGCCGTTTATCCGCCCGGTTTTGCCTCGCACCAGCTCAGGCACATCCGGGTTTTTCTTTTGCGGCATAATCGACGAACCGGTGCAGAAGCGGTCCGGCAGCGCAATAAAGTCAAATTGCGCTGAAGACCAGATCACCAGCTCTTCCGACATGCGAGACATATGCACCAGTAATATCGCCGCACTGGCACAAAACTCGATCGCAAAATCACGATCACTCACCGAATCCAGTGAGTTTTGTGTTGGTCCAGAAAACCCTAATTCACTCGCGGTAAATTCCCTGTCTATCGGGTAACTGGTTCCTGCCAACGCGGCCGCACCCAGTGGCGACATATTCATCCGTTGCTGACAGTCTGCAAAACGCGAAACATCACGCTTTAACATTTCATGCCAGGCCATCATATGATGGCCAAAAGTAACCGGCTGTGCCACCTGTAAATGGGTAAATCCCGGCATGATAGTTTCAGCTTCGCGCTCAGCCACAATCAGCACACCCTCTAGTAATCGACCTATTTCATTAATAATGAAATCAATTTGCTCGCGCAGATATAAACGGATATCCGTGGCCACCTGATCATTTCTTGAACGCCCGGTGTGTAACCGTTTTCCTGCATCACCCACCAGTTCAGTCAGGCGCGCCTCGATGTTCATATGTACGTCTTCAAGAGCAATTGACCAGTCAAATTCACCATTGCTGATCTCCTGCTCAACCTTATCAAGGCCGCCAAGAATAGCAGCCAGGTCATCATCACTGAGCACAGCAATTTTGTTAAGCATTTTGGCATGCGCGCGCGAACCTGCGATATCCTGTTTGTACATACGCTGGTCAAACTGAACTGATGCGGTAAAGGTTTCTACGAAAGCATCAGTTTGTTCGCTAAAACGCCCACCCCATGAAGCATTTTTGGAAACCTTTATTCCACCTTCTGTAGCCGCTTGTCTTTGTTGTTTTTTGTCACTCATAATTCCTATTACTTTTATTTTTCAAGATTAGACGGCAGTATATCAAACACCGCTGTGCTAATTATTTTTGTATTACTATGAAATATCCGGGTTAATTACTTTGGTTATGACTTGCATTCCCTGTACGCTCGTCTATCTAATGTAAATGGCTGAAAACATTGTGAATAATAACTCAAATAAAAAAAATAAGTTAGCCGCCAGCTTGCTGCCTAACTTTTGTGATGTGCGCAATGTGTTTATCGTTGTGCTTCTGACCGAAGTACTGGCCATCGTTTTTGCTATGGCAACAGCGTCCAGTGCCGCACAATTCTGGGACTACCTGGCTCTGTCTTCATTATTAATGTTATGGATCGCCTTATTAAATACCGCGACTTTATGCCTGATCCGTTCCTGGTTAGATAAACAAAAACAAAGCCATTGTCTAGTTATCTCTTTTAGTTTAATGATGAGCATCAGTTTTCTGGTTTCACTGATCGCCAGCAAAGTAAACATCTTATATATTACGTTCGATGATAACACTCTGGGCTCGCTCTTTTTGTTGCGGGTAATGACCATAAGTACCGTTATTTATTTTCTATTACTTCGTTATTTTTATATCCAGCAACAATGGCGACTTAACCTCGCCGCACAAAGCCGGGCAGAAATTCAGGCATTACGCGCACGTATTCGGCCACATTTTCTATTCAACAGTATGAATACTATTGCCAGCCTGATCGCTATATCTCCTGAATTGGCTGAAAAAGCTATCGAAGACCTTTCTGACCTGTTTCGCGCCAGTTTGACTGAGAAAAACATTAATAAACTGAGTGATGAGATTGAATTAACAAAAAGTTATCTTGCAATTGAATCTCTGCGACTCGGAAACCGCTTACAAATAGAATGGAGCATAAATCCCAACTTACTTGAAGCTGAAGTACCATCACTCTGTATCCAGCCATTAGCTGAAAACGCGGTTTATCATGGAATTGAACCTTTAGAAAAAGGTGGAAAAATTCACATTTCTGCACTACAAATAGATAATAAGCTTATGTTATCCATCAGTAACCCGCTAATGTCTGAAGCTGAAAAAAGCAGGGTCTCGTTTTCGACATCCAAAAAAGGCAATCATATGGCACAGGATAATATTCGACAGCGCCTGGAACTTGTCTATGGAAACAACGGCAGGTTCACTATAAATGACACCAAAGACGACTACACGGTTTCACTCTTAATTCCTTTGGATGTCAAACATGAACGTATTAATAGTTGATGATGAACAGCTTGCCCGCCAACGCTTGAGAAAAATGTTATCGGTAAATTCCGGCTACCAGATCATTGGTGAAGCCGAAACCGGCGAAGATGCTCTTCGAAAAACACAGGCCTCTCGCCCGGATGTTGTGCTTATGGATATACGCATGCCCGGTATGGATGGTATTGAAGCAGCCAGTTATATTAATCGTATGGATAAACCGCCTGCCATTATATTTACTACCGCCTTCAGTGATCATGCCTTAAATGCGTTTGAAACACACGCCATTGATTATTTATTAAAACCAATCAAACAAAGCCGACTGGAAGCAGCTTTAGATGCAGC
>RCNF010002445.1_pt1 | contig 15748 bp, 15 predicted proteins | sample 2041311 | NCBI WGS metagenome assembly RCNF01 (sample SAMN09708228, study PRJNA481090) | Marine sediment metagenome, whole genome shotgun sequencing project. | biome: marine sediment; feature: ocean; material: sediment; isolation source: Sewage treatment plant 2 marine sediment (STP2) ... | reverse complement strand
TCCCAGCGAACATAGATGGGCCGTGGATTCCAAATTGCATCACCTGCCGCATCGATCCCGACCCGAGACGGCCAGAGGTCGATGACCGCGGTGTCGCCCTGAAAGAGCTGAGCAATGTAGAGCTGTAGAATGAGCTGGCCGAGCCACCGCCGCTGCGTCCGCTTGAGGTCCGCGTACGGTACCAGGGGCCGCTCGCCGCGATCGTGCTCCAGGAGAATCGGAATGCGGGCAGATCGGAGCGAGGCCTGGCTCGAGCCGAGCACGGACGCGTACCGTTTGGTGTTGGCCGCATTCGAGAGCAGCTCTAAGGCCTGGTGAGCGACCTGCTTGGTGGAGAGTAGGTCGAAGCCGGCAGGCACGAGGTCCAGCAAGGCGCTCCACTCGCTTGTGGGTCGAGTCGAGCCGCCTACTATCCTAGAAATCTGAGTATCGTACGAGGACATGGAGCTACCTTCGGTTCAGGTTTTCTCGAGTCTGCGCTTCTTTGAGCTGGGGGTAAGAATCGACGGGGGCGTCGTTTGCGCGGTGGCGGACCGCGATGTAGGCGCCTGCCACGGAAAGGAATGAGACCATCGCGCCAGCGACCAGAAGGTCGAGGTCATTCATGGGGACCCCGGCTCAGCAGAAGAGCACCGGCCGAAAGAATGGACGGAACCCAGAGCCCGACGAAAAGCCCACGCTCGCGATCGCCCGAGAACCAGAGCCAGATCGACAGGAGGTATGAAAGCCCCGCCGCCAGGAAGAAGAGAGTCTTGGATGCGCCGAGGACGGCGAGGACGCGACGGGGACTCACCGGCGTAGCCCTGGGACTGGATGCTTGGTTCATGTTCTACCTCCGCCGCTGTGTTTAGGCGCTGTCCAGTTATTGTCAACCAAATAGATGGACAAATCTTAGACAACACCGCTTCTTTGGGGCTCTTCCTCGCGGTTTTGGCGCGATTCGCCGAGAAGACTTGGCCGGCAGAGATCGACGCGACGGGCCTTGGCAGAGGGGGGCCTGCGTCCAATAAGCCGGGAGGGGTCCAGTCATGCAGCTCGATGGCACTTCATTCGTCCAAGGAGCGAGCCGCGGAATCGGCTTCGAGCTCGTCGGTCAGTTGCTGCAGAAGCGGCCGGGCGGTCGAGTCATCGCGACCTGCCGACGACCTGCAGACGCCGCCGAGCTCCAGGCGCTGAGGTCTGAGTACCCGGAACGGCTTCGCCTCATCGAGCTCGACGTGCAAAAAGAGCGCACGATCGCGGCAGCCGCGGAAGCCGTGGCAGGCGAGACGAAAGAGCTGCAGCTCATCCTCAACGTGGCGGGTGTGCTTCATGGAGCAGACTTCAGTCCGGAGAAGAAACTGGGGCACGTCCAACCCGAATCGTTGCGTCAAGCGTTTGAAGTCAATGCCTTTGGTCCGCTGCTCGTTGCCAAACACTTCCATGGCTTCCTTCGACACGGCAGGGCATCGGTGTTCGCAAGCCTTTCGGCGCGTGTCGGGAGCATTTCGGACAACCGCTTGGGTGGCTGGTACGCGTATCGCGGATCAAAAGCCGCCCAGAACATGTTTACCAAGAACATCTCGATCGAGCTTTCTAGAGTCGCTCCGAACGCAATCGTCGTTGGGCTCCATCCGGGAACCGTCGACACGGACCTATCGAAACCGTTCCAACGCAACCTTCCTGAGACGCAGCTGCTCGCTCCCGGCAAGTCCGTCGCCGCGTTGCTCCGGGTGATCGAGTCTTTAGGCCCAGACGACAGCGGCAAAATTTTCGATTTTCGTGGAGACGAAATCACGCCCTGAGCGTCATCGCTTTTCCCAGAGGTAGTGCGACACAAACCACTCCTCCCCGCCGCGATACGCGAAGAGCTCGGAGCACGCGATGAAGAACAAACGCCAACGGTGGAACCAGCGCGATGCATCTGACCCGTATCCATCGGCGAGAATCTGAAGCGCGGAGTCTCGATTCTGATCGAGGCGGTCGAGCCAGGCGTCGCAGGTGCGATGGTAGTGGGTTCCATTGACACGCCATTGCTCGCGAATGACGAGATCGTCTTGGTAGCGTCGAAACATCTCTTCGGACGGCATCATGCCGCCCGTGAAGAAGTTTCTCGCCATCCAGTCGCTCGGGTCCCGATGCTCGTAGGTGTACGCGTGGGACCGATGACAAAAGATGTGAGAAAAGGCCAAGCTCCCGGGAGCAAGCCAACCTGCGATTCGCTCGAAAAGCACCCGATGGTTGCGCACGTGTTCCATCATCTCGACCGACACGAGCCTATCGAACTGTTCGTCAGGCTGGAAATCGTTGATGTCCGTCGTCTGAACGCGGAGGTTTTTGAACGCCAGTTCCGCGGCACGGCCTTCGATGAACTTACGCTGAATCCGGGAATTCGACACCGCGAGGATCTGCGCGTTCGGGAACCTCTCCGCTGCCCAGAGCGAGAACGAACCCCAGCCGCAGCCGAGGTCTAGAATCCGCATGCCATCCTGGATTTTGGCTCGCCGGGCGGTGAGCTCGAGCATGGCTTCTTCGGCTGCGGCGAGGTCCGGCGTGCCGTCATCCCAATGGCAGCAGCTGTATTTGAGCCTGGGGCCGAGCGCGAGCTCGAAGAAGGGAGCGGGGACCTCGTAGTGCTGCTCATTGGCTGCGGCGACGTCGATCGCGATGGGGCCAGCGGAAAGACGGTCCATCAGCGCGGACTGCTCGCGCGTTCGCAGTTCGAACGGGCCGCTCACACTCTCTCGAAGACGTCGTCGGAGCAAATGGCGTGTGCCCGACCTGAGAACCAGGTCTGGGAAAACCCCGGCCTCGGCCATGCGTAGGGCGAGGCCCATGGTCGAGCGACTTTCTCCGGTTGGCGCTGCGGTTGCCGAATCCATCATCGTTTCCAGGCAGATCAATAGAGCGGTGGATCGCGCGAGCAAGCCTGGGCTTGGCGAATTTCAGCAGGACTTTAGAGTGGTGCGATGGAGCTCTCGATGCGAACCATCGCCATCACCGGCGCGACCGGCTTCGTCGGCCGACATGTCGTAGAGCGATTGCTCGAGGAGTCCGACCTGGCGCTTCGATGCCTCGTGCGTTCGGACAACGATGCAAACGAGCTCACCGCACTGGACGAACGGCTGAGCTGTGTCCGAGGCGACATCTGTGAACCCGCCTCGCTGACTCCGCTGGTGAAGGGAGCCTGGGGCGTCATCAATCTCGCGGGATATCGCGATTTCTGGAGCCTGCGCCCCGAACTCTACGACGAGCTCAACACCCGAGGGGCCGAGAATGTGTTTCGAGCGGCGCTGGCCGCACAGGCTCAAAAGGTGGTTCAGGTGAGCACCCCGCTCGCGTTCGGCGTGCCAGCGAAAATTCCCTTCGACGAAGAGACCGCGCCCGGGCCGCACCCGTCGCACTATGCGCGGAGCAAGCACCTCGCCGATCAGATGGGCTGGCGCATGCATGCCGAAGGGGGACTGCCCCTCACTGTGGTTCATTTGGCCGCCGTGATCGGCGCCGGGGACCCTCGACCCACCATGGAGGTGCGCCGCGCCGTCGAACGCCGGCTGCCGGTGCTTGTCGGCGCGGACACGATCTATACGTACGTCCACGTCGGCGACGCGGCGGAGGCCATCGTTCGCGCTCTTCTCAACCCCGCAAGCACTGGACGGCGCTACTTGATCGGCACTGAACGCGCGACGACGCGAGAATACTTCTCGATCATCGGCGAGCTCGCGGACGTGCCGGTCCCTCGGATCAATCTGCCCGAACGCGTGCTCATCCCCATCGCGCGGCTGCTCGAGCAATGGGCCCGCTGGACGAAGAAGCGTCCAGCCATCCCCGTCGACATCCTCAAGACCACGGCCGCGGGCTCGCTGGTCTTCGATGGAACGCGCGCCGAGCGTGAGCTGGGAATGCAATACACGCCGCTACGTGAGGCATTGCGCGAAGCGGTCGAAGAGATTCGTATCGATTTGGTGTAGCGTCCGGCTCAGACGTCGTCAGTGAGCGCGATCTTCGGGCCCGTCGCGCCGACTACCGTGACGTCGATGCCGTCAGCCGCCGCGTGCGTGGTAAAGTTTTCGATGACCTCGCGCACGTCGTGATCGAGAATCCGCGTCGCCGACATGTCGATCGTGACGGCGGACGTTGAGGGAATTTCCCGAAGAAGGCGCTTGAGCGAAGCCTTGTTGAGGAAGGTCATGTGCTCGGTGAAACGAATGGTAAAGGAGCCAGCGCTCGTCTCCTCCCGATAGAAGTTGAGCTGGTAGTTGTAGATCAGAATCTCGAAAAACGCGACGGCCATGCCAAGCAGGATGCCCGTGAGCAAGTCGGTGAAGACCAGACCGACGATCGTCACGACGAAGGGTACGAACTGCCAGAAGCCCTCCCTCCACATCGCTTTGAACAGGGACACGCGAGCCAACTTGTATCCAATCACCAGCAAGATAGCCGCCAGACTGGCGAGCGGAATCTCGTTGAGGAGCTGCGGAATCGCAGCGACGCAGATCAGGAGCAGAACGCCGTGAATGAACGAAGCGAGGCGCGTCTTGCCACCGGATTCGATGTTCGCCGTGCTTCGCACGATGACCTGAGTGACCGGAATGCCGCCAAGCAGCCCGGAAACGATGTTGCCGAGACCTTGCGCCTTGAGCTCTTGGTTGGTCGGGGTGACTCGTTTTTCGGGGTCGAGATTGTCGGTGGCTTCTACCGAAAGCAGGGTCTCGATGCTCGCGATGAGCGCCAGGGTCAGTCCAATGACGTAGACCTCCGGGTTCGTGATTTGTGAGAAATCGGGCCGTATGAAGTTGGAGAAGAACTCCCCCAGCGAAGAAGAGAGCGGAACCCTGACGAGGTGCTCCGCGGAAATCGAAAGCTCGGGCCGGACCGCGCCGAAGAGGTGATTGAGCCCTACCCCAAGAAGCACGACGAGGAGTGGTGCAGGAAGCGCTTTCGCGAGGCGGGTTTGTTTGAACCTTGGACCCTGCCACAGAAGCAGGATTGCCAGGGACAGCACGGTGACGATGATGGCGCCCGGACTCAGTGCCTGCAGCGCATAGCCGATTTCACTGAAGGTGTTGTGGCCGTCGCGTTGGAAGAACTCGAGCTCGCCCTCCCAGGAGTGATCGTACCCGAACGCATGGGGGATCTGTTTGAGGATTAGGATGATCCCGATGCCTGCCAGCATCCCTTTGATGACGCTCGATGGAAAGTAGTGCGCGATGACGCCGGCTCGAAGAAACGCAGCTGCCACCTGAACCACGCCGCAGACGATCACCGCCAGGAGGTACGCCTCGATTCCGAGGGTTTCGATTCCTGCGGCCACCATCACCGCGAGCCCGGCCGCCGGCCCACTCACCCCGTGTCGTGACTTGCTGACGACCGTGACGACGAGCCCGCCCGCGATCCCCGAGATGAGTCCGCTGAAAAGGGGCGCGCCCGACGCGAGTGCAATCCCGAGGCACAGGGGCAGCGCCACGAGGAACACTACGATTCCTGCGCGGAAGTCGTCCGCCAAGTATCGCCTGTCGTAGGTCATAACTGGGGTGTATGGGGCGCGGAAGACCCGCGGCTAGAGCCGGAGCTTAACTTTAATCGTCTTTGGAGCGCCAGTGTACGAAAATAGGGCGGCCTCGTACTTCGGAGGGCCGAATCGCTCCGGCGGGACGTTGTTCGAGACACCCCACCATTCCTTCGGGCGCCCTACCATGCTGGTCTCGAGCTCGCCGTCCTTATCTTCGTCGTGCATCACAGAGACCGCGTATTTGCCAGCCTTCAAGCTTTTGAACACGCAGGTTGCATTCCCGGCCTTGGACTAACATCACGGCATCCGCCTTTTTGGTCTTCGAGGGGAAGCCCTCTTCTTTTGAATACAACGAACAGCCGATCTGCCCTTTGTCGTTTTGAATGTTCGAAACGTCGACGGTCAAAACCGCGGGAGGGCTCGGCGCCTCCCCTTCGGCCGTGGCGGTTGCGGACAATGCGAATGCCGCCAGCGCCACGATGAGAGTCTGAAGTCTGCTGCGTCTTGTCATTCTCAACCCCTGGATCCCATGAGCCTCGCTTTTTACTCGAAGCGCTCGATTACGCCAAGGGGGCTGCGCGAGCGCTCGAAAGTACGAGCCACATAGTGCCCCCTCCCTCTCGAGCGACGTTCGACAAACGCCATCTCCTGCTGCTATTGGGCGAAGAATCATGGAGATTAAACGTGTTGCGCTCGCATCGGCGGTGATTTCGGGCGCGGTGATGATCGCTGTGGCCATCGCCTGGGCGGGAGGCCATGGCGGCGCCGAGATGGGCGGCGTCCCGGTCCTCATTTGGTGTGCCGCCATCGCATTCGGCGCGCAGTGGATTGCGTTCGTGCCGGCCTATTGGAAGCAGACCGAGCATTTCTACGACCTGGTCGGGAGCCTGACGTACATTCTGGTCGCGGGCTTTGCGCTCTTCGCTTCCCGCCCGATCGACGCGCGCTCCGCCATCCTCGGGCTTTTGGTTTTCATCTGGGCATCCCGCCTCGGTAGCTTTCTATTTCGACGCATCCGGAATGCGGGCTCCGATCCCCGCTTCGACGAGATCAAGCCCAGCGCCTCGCGCTTTCTCGTCGCTTGGACGCTTCAAGGCCTTTGGGTGTTCTTGACGCTCAGTGCGGCGCTTGCTGCGATCACGACGGTGACGCCCTCGCCGCTCGGCCCGCTGGACGCCTTCGGCCTTGGGGTCTGGGTGATCGGTTTTACGATCGAGGTGGTCGCCGACCGGCAGAAAAGCGCATTCCGAGCGGCCAACCCGAGTCACTACGTTCACACGGGCCTCTGGGCCTGGTCTCGGCACCCGAACTATTTCGGCGAGATCGTGCTTTGGTTCGGCGTGGCTCTAATCGCGGCGTCGACTCTGGCGGGCTGGCAATGGGCCACGATGATTTCTCCGATCTTCGTAATCGTCTTGCTCACGCGCGTCAGCGGCATCCCGCTCCTCGAGAAGCGATCCGATGAACGATGGGGCGATGAGGAAGGCTATCGCCGGTACAAGGCGCGAACGCCGGTATTGGTCCCCCGCCCACCTCGACGATGAGGCGCTAGGGGACCAGAACTGGCCGCGCAGGTCCATGAGCCTTAGATTCGTCAAGCCGATGACCGAGTTCAATTTCCCAAGTCGCTATGAGAATCGAGAGGAAGCGCGACGGCGATTCGGAGACGATGCCGATCGCTATGCGGGGTTCTATCTCCTCGGCGATCCGCTGGCCGATGCGCTCGTCGGATGGATCGAGCGCAACGGCGAGTCGGCCAAGGCGCAGTTCGAGCTCGCGCTTCGCAGCGGCGTCTCGGCAGTTCCAAAGGCTTCGCCCGAGCTCGTTCGGTTCTTCGAGCGCGCCGACGCGCTACCCGCCTGGGTGGACTTCGATCAGATTCGAACCGGCGCGCTCGCATATCAGCGATTCGGAATCCTCGGTATGATCGTCCTCAGCGCCTGGTCTCTCATCAATGGGTATCACTCGAGCGCTGCTGTCAAACCGCTGACGTTCACGGGAGAGCTTCGCGACCGGCCCGAGCGACGATTAGCCGAAACCGCGCGGTTCGTGAGTGAGGCCACCCAGGTCAATGGCCTTCGAGCTGGGCGTCCGGGTCGAGACATCTCAGTGCGCGTGAGTCTAATCCACTCGCACGTACGCCGCGCTTGTTTGGACTCGGGCCGGTGGCGCAGCGAGCTTTGGGGCCTGCCCATCAACCAGGCCGACATGTTCGGTACACTCTTGGAGTTCTCGCTCTTGATGATGGATGGTGCGCAACGCCTTGGTTTTTCCCTGACCCCGAACGAACGAGCAGCGATTCTCGCCATGTGGCGATACTGCGGGCACTTGAGCGGGGTCGACCCATGGCTGCTCGAGCAACTTGGAAGCGAAGCCAAGACCCGTCGCCTCGCCGAGCTTCTGCGTCTGGTTCAGCCCGGTCCCGACGACGATTCGCGAGCCTTGACCGAACAGCTTCTGAAAGTGCCGGGCCAAAACGCGAAGGGCAAGGGCCCTCCGTTCCTCGCGCTGACCGTGAGCCGAATCCACAATGGGTTGGCCCGTGCGTTCAACGGCCCCGAGATCGCAGACGATCTCGGCATTCCCGATGACCTCTGGCAGTACTCGGTCTATCCGATTCGCGCGACCATTGCGCCGTTCGAATGGCTTCGCCGGCGCGTACCGGGTGCAAGCCAGCTTGCCTCTCAGGTTGGGAACCGGGCGGTGCGAGGCGACCTGACGCGCATCCTGCGCGGCGAAGAGCCTTCGTTTACGATCTCCTAGCGGCTGTTCGTCGCGGGACTCAAGCGACCGGGTGCCAAACGAATACCAGGATGTCCCACAGCAGGTGCGCGACAAACGGCGCCGCAAGGCTCTTGGTGCGCACCCGCAGAGCGCCCCAGAGCAGGCCGCAGCACAGGGCCACGATGATGAGCAGGGGCGACCGAAGCGCGACCTGTGGAAGAACATAGATCAACGCAGAGACGAGCATTGCCAGCCATGGACCGAGCGGTTTCGAAAAGAGATCGATGGCGACCCCACGCCAGACCAGCTCTTCGGCCGCGACGACCAGGAGGAGCACAGGGAACGCGCGAACCGGCCCTGGCGCTTGGCGAAGGAGCGCGTACAGGGTCTCGACCTCGGTTTGAATGGGCGGGAACATCGATACGCTGATGGGATAGAGCCACCAAGTGGCCAAAGACATCAGCACCCCGACAGCGAGCCCGACGACCAGGCTCATCGCCGCCGGCGCTCGAAGGTTCGATCGAAGCAGGGGACGCGCGCCGAGCCATAGCGCGAGCACGGAGGTCAGCGCCGCAGCGCCGGTTCCGATCCAGATGTTGAGGACCTCGCGCAATCCCATCGCCACGCAAAACGCGGCCACACAAGCAGCGAGCGCCATGGCCTCGGCTCTTTCGACCCGCTCCACCTAGCCTCTAGCCTTCACACGGGCGCGCATCCGGCTCACCAGCTTCGGTGTCGGGGTGCGGGAGGCCATCTCGTCTTCCAGCGCCTGGTACACCGAAATTTGGAACTCCGTCGGATTCTCGTCACCGAGTCGATCCCAGATCGACTCACCGCTTGGATCGAGATCGCTTTGCAGACCCTGAACGAGCTCTTGCGCAAGCGCCAAGCTCGCCCGCGTCACCAGGGCGATCCAATAGCTCGAGAGCCTTGGCGTGATGACAGGCACGCCGATGAGCCTCGGATCTTTGCCCATGCTCTTGGCGATGCGCGAAAGAAAATTGGCATGGGTCATGCGCTCCTGTCCCGGCACGTCGTACCAGGCGCTTCCTCGTTCGGGAAAGTCGAGCGCGCAGACGATTGCGAGGACGACGTCTTCAATCCACACGGGCCAAGACGAGAACTGAAGCCAGCGCGGAAGAAGCATGGCAGGAAGTCGCGCGGCGAGGTCGCGAACCATCATCCAAGAGCTGCCCCCGGCGCCGATGATCAGCCCGCAGCGAAGCTCGATGGTCGAGACCGTCCCCGAACGCAGGATTTCGCCGGTGTTCAATCGGCTGAGGAGATGCCTAGAGGCTTTCTCCTTTGGTGCCACGCCGCCCAGGTAGACGATGCGGTGGACGCCGGCCCGCTCGGCGGCCGCGAGGAACGCTTTGGCTCCGCTTGCCTCGCGCGCCGGGTAGTCCTTCGAGTCGTCGATCGAGTGGATGAGGTACACGGCAGCGTCGCAGCCCGCGATGGCGGGGCCGATCGAGCTCGGGTCGGACACGTCGAGGTAGACCCAGCCCGGCTGAGAGGCCATTTTTGGGTTTCTGGTGGCACGGACGACGTCCCAGCTCGTTTCTGCCAGGGCCGCATCGAGATGTCGGCCGACGAAACCGGTCGCTCCGGTGAGCAGGAGCCTTCGAGATTTAGTCTGGTTGTCGTTCATCGCTAGCTGTGTCCACAAGTGCGTTCGAACGCGCCCCGCACGTCGAACTCGAGGTCGAGCGACTCGAGCACGTCATAGAGACAGACCAAATAGATGCCGAGCGCGAGGAAGTTTCGATGGAGCGCCACGCCGCGATCGCGGCAAGCCAAGAAGGTGTCGTGGAAGCTCGAGTGAAATGCGCTCGTCTCGAAGCGGACGCTTCGCTGGTCGCCGCTGCCCAGATGGCTGACCAGGGCATCTCCGGAGTCTTGCAGTCCCAGCTGATGCAAGCCCGATTCAAAGCGCGGTTCGTCATCGAGGTAGAAGCCAGCGTAGAGGTCGCGAAGCCCCGTTAGAAACTCGGGCTGCCATTCGACGTAGAACGCCTTGGGTCGCCAAAGAAGAGTCGAGCCCTCGGACGCCGAGAACGAATCCGCGCGCAAGTCTAGAATCGCGTCAGGGCCTGCGAACACCTGGGCGAAGTAGATTTCGAGAATCTGATGGCCAGTTTTTCGCCGCAGAGACTCGGAAAGGCCCGAGGGGGCGAGGCCTTCCGCACGGTCGTCCTGTGGCCCCAGCTCGACATCGACGCCCCGCGCGCTCAGCGACGACGCGATGCTCTCACGTACTTTCGCGTAGCGTCGTGCGTCCGAGCCATTGGAGACGAACTCTCTGCCCTGTGCGAGAAGGGCCCGCAGCGGCATGACCTCGAACAATGCGGGAGACGCGTAATCCATGAAGTGTGACCAGGAGCTGCCCTTTGCAGCCCTCCGGATCACATCGCGTACGCCTCGAGCCATGCCCCTCCTCTAAAGCCGGTCGAGCGGTTTGCCAAATCCCTCCCGAACCGATGACTCATTCCTCGAGCAGGCTTCGGAGCATCCAGGCGGTCTTTTCGTGGAGCTGGAGGCGCTGCGTCCCTAGGTCGGCGGTGGCCTGATCGCCAGCGTCCTCGGCGGCGCGCACGACCTCACGTGCGGTGCGAATCACCGTCTCGTGGGCTTCGACCAGCAGCTTGACCATCGGGAGTGCCTTCGGAACTCCATCGGTGTCCGGAACGCTCGCGAGCCTTCCGAACGCAGCATAGCTCCCCGGCGCAGGCAGACCGAGGGCTCGAATGCGCTCCGCGATCGCGTCGACGGCCATCGCGAGCTCGGTGTACTGCAGCTCGAACATGGAATGAAGCGTTTGGAACATCGGACCCGTGACGTTCCAGTGGAAGTTGTGTGTCTTGAGATACAGGGTGTAGCTATCGGCCAGGAGCCTCGATAGCTCGCCTGCGAGCTTTTCGCGGTGCTCCGATGAGATGCCGGTGTTGAGATTCATGGCGGACTCCTTTCGAACCAAGCTCTTAGATCTTCGCTCGACTTCGGCAAGCGCTTGGTGGGGCGACCGGCGCGGCGCCAGGTTTAGGGCGAGACTCCGCCGCACTGGACGCGGGTCGTGGTCTCCCAGCGCGTTCGCTCGATCTCGGCCAGCGCCACCGCCTGGATGTAACGCATCTGGGCCATGGCCGCCTGCTGCTCGCGAAGATTGACGAAGACCAGATTGCTCGAACCGACCTCGAATCGCCGGCGCTCACCCTCGGCAAGCTGGGCTACCGTGTCGAGCACTTCATCGGTCAGCTCGGCTCGGCGCTGGGCTGCCTCGACCGCCGAAGCCGCGTCGAGGGTTCTGGCGCGGAGCTGGTCGGACACCAAGCGTACCTGCGCCTCTTTGTCGGCTACGTCCGCCCTCGCGACCCCGGCCCTACCGCGCTCCTTGCGAAGTAGCAGGGGCATCGACAGCTTCACGCCGACCTCGAACACATTGCCTGGAAGCGTGAAGTCTAGATCCGTGTTCGTGAGATCCCCGAGGTCGCGGGAGTACGCGAACACGGCGTTCAGCTCGGGAGAGACCTGGTTGCGACTGAGTTTTTGACTAACCTCGGCCGATTCGAGCTCCGCGCGTGCTTTTTCGAGCTCGGGGTGACAGGCGAGGACTTCGTCGATCGCGCGCTCGACTGAAAGCTCTTCGAGCGGCGCGACGGACACCTTTTCGGGGACGCGCTGGGCGGCAACGACGACAGGCATGCCCTGAGAATCACGCAGAAACAACGACAGCTCGAAGGTCGCTTTCTCGAAGGCGCGCTCTGCGGCGACCAGGAAAGCCTTTCGCTCGAGCAATATTCGCTCGTTATCGACGACGTCAAAAGACGCGATCGAACCGGCCGCGAGACGGCGCCGGAGCTGCGCGTCACGCTGCCTGGCCAACTCGAGCAAGGCCCTGGCGACCTCCCTACTCTGTCCGGTGCCGACCCAATTCCAATAGGTCCGCGCCGCTGCGAGCTCGAGGTTGAGCCTTGCGGCCGACAAGGCTTGGTCGGCAGCTTCTTCCAGTTGGATCGCGCGGGCACGCTCGGCACGCTCCGGGTCGATGAGCCCACCGCGCCAGATCGGCACTTCGATTCCCGCACGAACCTCGCCACGCGAGAGGGTTTGATCGTCCCGATACGGAGGCCAACGCTCGTTGCTGGCAAGACCGACGCGATAGCCCACGAAGATCTCCGAGCCCCATAGCGTCGTGGGCTGACGAAGCTCCACGTTGGCACTTTGGTTGTCGTAGTAGGCGCCCGTGAGGATCTTACCGTCGCCCTCGAGCCTCGGATCAAAGGCGCCGCGGGCCGCCATCGTCTTGGACTCCGCCCTACGAAGCTGCGCAACCGCTTGGCGGATTCGAGGGTCGTGCTCGTTCACCGACTCCAGAACCTCGTCGAAATGAAGCGGGTGCCCGCGCTCCTCGTTAGCGAAGGCCAGCATCGGCGTGAGCGAGCCCAAGACGAAAACGCTCAAACGCTGGGCGAGGCTCATTTGGACTCCTTGCCGGTCGTCGCCATGGGCGGCGGATCGGTCGTTGGCGGGAAACCATTGAACTGCCGCCACACCTCGAACCCGAGGGAGACCCGATTGAGCAAGACCCAACCCTTGGCGAGCACGCCCTGCCGCAGATAGCTGGCAGCGGGCCAGGGACTGTCTTCCGCGTCCGGAACGACGACGATGCGGAAATCCCCTCGCCCATTGTCGCTGGCATCCACAAACGCGACCCGGCCACCAAACGTTCCGACTGCGACCGAAGGCCAGCCGGAGAACTGGACCGCGGGCCAGCCTTCGAACTGAAGCCGAACGGGGCTGCCTGCCTTGATGAGGGCGGCATCGTTGCCGTCGACATAGAGCTCGACCGCGCGATCTTCCGTCAGGGGCACCAGCACGGCGAGCACCTTGCCTCGGCTGACCTGCTCTCCGCCGAGACGACCGACGACCCGCAGGATCGTCCCGTCGGTCGGCGCTTTGATCGTTTGGGCCTGCTGGCGCGAAATGCCCACGTCGAGGCGTGCGAGCGCCGCGTTGGTGGATGCGACCTCGGTCTCCGCGCTCCGCCAACCCGCTTGGGCGTTTTCGATCTCCGCCTCGGTGGACGCGATGACCCGCCGGAGTGCTGCACGGCTCTGCGAGAGCTTGTTGCGTGAGGCCGATAGCCTTGCATTGGCGGATGCGACCTTGGCCCTACTCTGTCGCGCCGCGAGCTCTGCAAGCTCGAGCTCCCGTTGAGACGCGAGACCATCGTCGAACAAACCGCGCTGACGGCGCAGGTTGATCTCGTTGGTTTCGAGCTCGGCGGTCGCTGCTCCAACATCCTGCTCGGCTGCCTCGACACCGCGCTGTGCAATTTGAATGTTCGCCTCGGTCGCAGAGATTTCCGCTCGCTGCGAGCGACGAACGGATTCGATCCGGTTGCTCAGCGTCTCGGTGCGGTGCGCCTGCGCGATTCCCCGGACTTCGATGGCTGCTCGCTCCGCACCCAGACGTTCGAGGAGCGATTCGTCGTTATCGACAAGCTCCACGATGGGATCACCCTTTTTGACCTGCGTCCCCTCCTGGACGAACCACTTCTCGACACGCCCCGAGATGGTCGCCTCGATGGGCTGCTGGCGTTGATCGGGTGCATAGGCGAACACGCGCCCGCTTCCACGAATGTTCTGCGTCCAGGGCGCGAGAAGTGCTGCGAGAGAGAACGTGAGAAAAACGGCAACCAAGATTCGGGCGACCACGATGGTTCGCCGTGGCGCGGGCACGCCCAGGGTCTCCGGAAGCGTGTCGCGCTCGAAGCCAGACCAGTGATCGGCATTGTTCGGTGTCCCCTTCATACTACCTCTCCTTTTCATACTACCTCTCCTTCCCGTTGGAGTATGTCGGACATCTGAAGGTGCCGATCCATGCGACCCAGGACGGCAGCGTCCTCGGCAACAATCAGCAGCGAGCAGTCGCGCTTCGCCGACAAGCGATCGGCGATGCGGACGCCGGCGTTGGGGGCGATCCGATCCAAGGTACGGTCGAGGATCAACAAGGAGGGCTTGCCAGCCACAGCTCTTGCAACGGTGAGCGCAATCCCCTGGGTTCGAGAGAGCGGCGCGCCATCACTGAGAATCGGCGTTTGCAGCCCCATTGGAAAAGCCTTCACCGCCTCGGCCAGGCCGACCTGGCCCAAGGCTTCCCATGCCTGCTCCGCGGTCAGCTCCGCATTTGCGGCGCGAAGATTGTCCAAGATGCAGCCGGGAAAAATCTCGGTTCCGCGGACGAGGGCGATGCGGCTGCGCAGCTCGCGCAGGGCGAGGTCGCGGACGTCGTGCCCGTCCATTTCGATCACGCCTGCGGACGGAGCGCGCAGTCCGAAAATCGCGTCGATCGTCGCGGTCGTATCCCGTTCCATCCCGGCGATCGCCAGGCGCTCACCGGGCTCGACCTTGAACGAGACTCGAAGCGGGGGAACACCCTGCTCTCGATCGACCTCCACGTTGTCTAGGACCAGTCCAAGCCTGGCTCCGACCCCGGGCGCCAACAGCTCGCCATCGGGGCGTTCCAAGGGCAGGTCGAGGATCTCGCCGAGCTTGTCGACGGCGGCCACTAGGTCGTAGAAAATCTCGACCTTGCCTCCAAGCTTCGCGATCGACGCGACGACTGCGGTCACGATCAGCTCGGCGGCGACGAGTTGACCGATCGAAAGCTGACGCTCGATCACGAGCAAACCGCCCACGGCGAGCAAGGCCACGCTCGCCACGACTTCGATGGTGAATGCGCCAATCAGCTGACGAAAAACGACTCGGAAGTGTCGATCACGCTTGTCGAGATACGATTTTGCCAGCGTCTCCACTTGGGTCCGCGCAAGCGCCTCGCCCCCAGCGAGCTTGAATGACAGGGGATGCCGCGCCATCTCCTCGAGCCATCCGGCCACGGCATACTTGGCCTTGGACTCGGCGACGCTCGTGCCTGTGCCGCCACGCCCGAGCGGAATTAAGACGAGCACGGCTCCGACAATGAGCACCAGGTCGAACGCCAGCAGCGCCGGGTGGTAGAATGCCAGAACGATCAGGCCGACCAGTGCAATCAGGACGGCGTCGACGCCGCCGAGGAGCAGCGAGGCCACGCTCTTTTGGATCGTGAACACGTCGAAGAAGCGGTTCAGAAGCTCGGGCCCATTGGCATCCCGAAGCGCCGTGCCGCTCACGCGCGGCAGACGAGCGCCGATTTCCGTCACGATGCGGACGAATAGCCGGCGCTGCAGCATCTCGGCCACGCGTACTTGGAGCGCGCGAAGGATGGCGGCACCTGTGAGGGCGACAGCCAACAGGACCGTCAACACGACGAGCGGCTGAATCAAGGAGCCGAAGGCGACGGTATTGACGAGCGACTGAACCGCGACCGGCACCGCGAGCGAGAGTAGCCCGAGCGCCACGCCGTAGACGACGATGACGCCGATGTCCTGCCCGTCGAGCGCGAGGAGCTGACGCGCCCGACGAAGCGGCGACGGACGCGAGCGGGCGGTGGCTGCGGGCCTTTCATTCATGAGATTTGAAACATGATAAAAAA
>RCNF010000871.1_pt1 | contig 15758 bp, 11 predicted proteins | sample 2041311 | NCBI WGS metagenome assembly RCNF01 (sample SAMN09708228, study PRJNA481090) | Marine sediment metagenome, whole genome shotgun sequencing project. | biome: marine sediment; feature: ocean; material: sediment; isolation source: Sewage treatment plant 2 marine sediment (STP2) ... | reverse complement strand
TTACGCCCCACCCCAAAAAAGGCGGCAAAGCCGTGCAAACGTATTTCTGGGACAGGATACTAATCGGCTTCTCGTCTTCGGGGTAATCCCTTCACGTTCGGGAGGCAGAAGGAAAACTCGCTTTCGAGCCCGCACGCCGTACAGAGATACCTCACCACAGCGGACCTGCACTTCACAGACTCCCGGATATCGGATTCGAGATCCAGCGGGCCGCCGCACCCGCACACACGGGGGACAACGAGCACGCAGGCGATCCCTTCTATGTCCTCCTCCCGGAGGTTGAAGTCGCCGAGCCCGAGCTTCGTCCATTCTTCCAGGAGCCCCGTGTAGAATTGGCGTGTCCTGCTGCTTCGCTCCTCGGCGAGGGCCCTGCCGGTTACGGTCTTGAGCGTATCGGGCGCGTGGTGCGCATAGGTCAGCTCGATGCTGGCCCGAATCATCATGTCATCGTCCAGGAAGTGCCTGCGGAGCGCGTTCTTGGCAAAGAACTGGGCCACACCCATGTACCCCAGCTTGTCGAGACGATCCGCATCGTACACCACTCGGCCGAGGTCGCTTACGTCCTTCTCCTCGCGGTACAGAGAAAGCAGTGCCTGGTTGATGGTGGGAGCCCATTTCTCGTAAACCGTATTCGAGAGGATCCTTTCCGTGAACTGGGCCGCCTCTTCCTCTTCTGCAACGTCGTCCTCGTGATATCTGCCGTGGGCAAACTTCCCGATGTCGTGCAGCAGTCCCGCGAGCAGGGCCGGCTCTGCATCCCACCCCTCTGCTTTCGCGACGTGGTGAGCAATGCGACTGACCCTGGAACTGTGGGTCCAGAGGCTTGCGAATTCCTCTTCGGCGGACTTGTGCTGATAGGCCGTCTCCTGATCGATCAAGGTCTGCCGAATCTCCTGCAGCACGCCGGGCGCAAGGGACCGGAGCACGTCCGGGCCGGACGTTCCTCTCCGCTGAGCCGAGCCTTCTCCGGGCTGCGGCCCGGTTCTCTCTTCGCCTTGCTCAGTCCAGCGCCGATAGTCCCGTATGGTGTTGATGTTCGTGAAAGCCTGGTCGACCCGTTCCATCCATCCGTGCCCTGCGAACCATTCTTCATTCAAGCGGCGGGTCTTGCAGCGTTGTGTCAGGATTTCGATTTTGAACAGGTCGGCCTCCAGGTTCTCCCGGATGGCGGGCAGGCACCGCTTGCGGTAGAAGGCGTGCAGGAACTCCGGCATCCCCCTCGGATAGGGCACCACGATGTCGAATGCACCGAGTTCGAGGAACTCGGAACGGATGATCTCTTCGTTCAGGAAGGGCATATCCGCCGCGCACACGAAGGCCACTTCGTGCGCTATCCGTCCGAGCCCGCTGCAGATGCCCATCAGGGGACCATAGCCCGGACGCTCGTCGACCACATGGGGCAGACCGAGAAATTCGTACTTTTCCGGCGTGTTCGTTACGAGAAGGACTTTCTCGAACACGGAACAGAGCACGTTTGCGGCCCGCTCGATGATCGGCTGCCCATTGATCTCGAGCAGGGGCTTGTCCGGCGTGAGCCTCTTGCCCTGTCCCCCGGCCAGGATAATGCAAGCGGCCTCGATCTTCTTCAAAGGGGAGTTCCTCATGCTGCGCTCTTCTCCTTAGGTGCATTTCCATGAAGCAAGGATCGTCGTGCCGAAGCCTGGTCGTGACTCGACCGCAAACCTCCCGCTCGACAGCTCTGTCCGCTCCTTCATGCTTGCCAGACCCAGGCCCCGATCGAGTCGCTCCTGGGGCGCCGTCGGGTCCGTGTCAAAACCCACGCCGTTGTCACGGATCGTGAGGTGCAAGCGCCCATCCTCCTCTTTCAATGAAAGGGAAAGCTCGGTCGCCCGGCTGTGCCTCGCGACATTGTTCATCGCCTCCTGCAAGATCCGATAGATGGTGATCTTCAGGGCATCAGGCACGCTGTCTTCTTCGACGGCCATCTCCCTTTCGATGTGCACATGGGGATGCATTTCTCCGAATTCCCTGCAAAACCAGGAAATCGTAGGCAGGAGCCCGAGGTCGTCGAGGATCGAGGGCCAGAGGTTCTTCGAGATCCTCCTGACCTCTTCGACGGCCCGCTGTGCCATGGAGACGAGGTTCTTCAGGGCAGCGGCGCTTTCGGCCTGCTCTTCTGCATCCAGTTCCCCGATCGTGTTCTCTATCCTGAACTTCATGGCGCTGAGCGTTTGGCCCAAACCGTCGTGAAGCTCCCGTGCGACCCTTTTTCTCTCTCGCTCCTGCGCCTCGAGGAGCTGTGCCGAAAGATGCCGCAACTCTTCCTGGGAGACCCTCAGTTCTTCCTCCACCTTCTTCCGTTCGGTGGTGTCCTGAACGGTCCCGGTCATTCGGGCGGGCTTGCCGTCTTCGTCGAAGGTCACCTCTCCCTGTTCGTGAACCATGCGTTCCGCGCCATCCGGGAGCACGATGCGGTGGTCGATGCTATACAACGCTCTCTCCTGCAGGGCCCGGCCGACCGCCTGTTGTACGTCTTCCCTGTTGTCGGGATGGACCGAACGCAGGAACGCCTCGTAGGTGGCCCCGAATTCCTGGGGCTTCAACCCGAAGATTCGATAGATCTCGTCCGACCAATACAACTTGTCGTTCACGATGTCCCAGTCCCAGTTCCCGAGATGGGCGATGCGCTGTGCTTCCGCCAGGCTGTCCCGCACCTTCCGAAGGGCGCGTACGGTGGCCTTTCGCTCTTCGATCTCCGCTACCAGGCTTTCGTTCGCCACGCTGAGCTCGGCTGTGCGCTCCTTGACCCGTACTTCCAGCTCATCTCGAGCCTTCCTGAGCTCGTCCTCCGCACGCTTGCGTTTCGAGATGTCTTCTGCAAGGCCGGCGATGCGGAATACTTCACCCTGCTTGTTTCGGATTGGAAAGGACCGCATCAGGATCCATCGCTCGGATCCGTCGGGGCGAACAATTCGGTATTCGGGAAACTCGGCCGCGGTGGGCTGGCCGGTGCTTCTCCTGCTGATATCGTCGATCACCTTTTGCCGGTCTTCCTCGACCACCAAATCCAGCCAGGATCGAGGATTCGCGTACATGCTCTCACAAGGCTGACCCGAAAGGGCCTCATAGGCCGGACTGACGTAGAGCACCTGGCTCCAATCCGGCGTTGCCAGCCAGAAGGCCTCCTGGATGGTCTCGGTGACCTGCCGGAGCCTCTCTTCATTCTCTTCCAGCCGTCCCACCATCGGGTTGATGACCCGGAGAAAGAGGACCACACCCAGGAGGAGCACGAAAAGGCTCCATCCGATGGCGATGACGCCGGCCCGGACATAGGGCTCCCGGATTTCGGCCAGGTCGATCTTGGCCACGACGCCCCAACCCAGTTTTGCTACGGGTTCGTGGGCAGCCAATACGATGGCGCCCCTGTAATCCCGGCCGATCAAGGTCCCGGACATCCCGGACAAGGCCCTGCGCATCGGCTCGGCGCGATCTGCGTCAAAGGGGACGGGACTCGGGCGCTTTCCTTCTTCGTGCCGGTGACTCAGGAGGAACGTGATGTCGTTCCCCTCGCGCCTGGCCAGGGTGAACTCACCTGTTTCGCCGAATCCCTCGTAGTGTTCGTGGGCGTCGATGATTTGACTCAAGGTGGCTTCCACCGAGCCACCCGGATAGTCCTGCTCGCTGTAGGTCGCATCGAATCGGGCGACCGCCTCGATCAGGCGGGCTTGATTCTTGACGATCTCCACCAGCCGGTCCTGCGACTGCTCGAACGCAACATTGTAAAGGATGAAGATCGTGATTCCGGTGATCACCAGCGAGACAATGGTCATGATCAGGATCAGAACCAGCAGTCTTCTGCGCCAGGCCATTTTGCCTCTCCACCTGGAGGCTGTGGATGAACGGACGATCTCTACCCCTGCGTCATTCCCGCCCCCGCCTAACAATTGCGGGGGCAGGCTCCCGCGGGAACCCCTTGGCATCAGGGTTCCTGAAACGGACAATAGAGAATCGGACGAGGTCCTGTCAAACAAGTTTTTCGGGGGCTGGAAGAAGTCTCTCTGCGTTGACATTCTCGCACCACAGGAATAATTACCCTTTATAGACAATCAGTTCACGATGCAGGCGTATGCAGATCATGGACAGGAAACAATCCCGTAGAACCGTAACTGTTTTTGCCCTGGCCTCGTTCCTGAACGATCTCGGCTCGGACATGATCTACCCGATCTGGCCCATGTTCATCACCACCGGATTGGGTGCCAGCATGTCGGTGCTCGGGCTCCTCGATGGGCTGGGCGATTCCCTCGTCTCCCTATCGCAGGCCGCCTCCGGATACCTCTCCGACCGGATCCGAAAGCGAAAGGTATTCGTCTGGCTGGGCTATCTGCTCGGCTCGGGGGCGAGAATTGGCTATGCCGTCTCGACGACCTGGCAGCACGTGATCCCCTTCCGCGTCCTGGACCGGACGGGCAAGATGAGGGGGGCGCCCCGAGACGCCATGATCGCCGATGTCTCCAGCCGGGGAAACAGGGGAACCCACTTCGGTGTGCTCCGTGCCATGGACAACCTGGGGGCGGTCTGTGGCATCCTGGTCTGTATCGCGTTGTTCGAGGTCCTCGGTTACCGATCCCTTTTCCTGCTTGCGGCCATTCCTTCAGCGGTCGGTGCGATTCTCGTCGTCCTGTTCATCAAGGAGAGAAAGCCCGAAGACAACCGGGTCTACAAGGGAATTTCGTTCTCCGAACTGGACCGGAACTTCCGCCTGTTCCTGTTCTTGAGCGCTGTCTTTGCGCTCGGGTCCTTCAGCTACTCGTTCCTGCTGTTGTATGCACACCAGCTCGGGTTTCGGATCAGCTTCTTGCCCGTCCTCTACCTGGTCTTCACGGCGGTGGCTTCACTCGTCTCGCTGCCATTCGGCAGGCTCGCGGACCGGGCAGGCAGGAGGATCGTCCTCTTGATGTCCTTTCTGTTCTGGGGGCTCGTCTGCGTGTGTCTCCTTCTCGTACGGAGCCGCGAGGGCGTTGTCGTGGCATTCGTACTCTACGGGTTGCACAAAGGGGCCATCGAACCGGTCCAGAAGGCCTTCGTTTCAGAACTGGCGCCCAGGGCGTACCGCGCCAGCAGCCTCGGAGGCTTCCAGATGGTAGTGGGCCTCTGCGCCTTGCCTTCCTCCCTGCTCGCCGGAATACTCTGGGACGGAGTCGGCGCGTTCCTGCCCCTCTACGTTTCGATCGGGTTGACCACGATCGCCTCCGTTCTCCTAATCTTTGTGAAGGAAGGGCGGATCGAACCGATGACTTAGAAGTCAACGAACAACAAGGAAGGGAGAGAATGGCATGAGCTACTACCTGAGCAAGACATTGGAGACCCCGTTTGAAGCGGCAATCGAAAAAGTGACCGAGGCGTTGAAGAAGGAAGGGTTCGGCGTGCTCACGGAGATCGACATGCAGGCGACGATGAAGAAGAAGCTCGATGTCGATATTCAGAAGTACCGGATCCTGGGGGCGTGCAACCCTCCCCTGGCATACCAGGCCATTCAGGCGGAGGACAAGATCGGTCTGATGCTTCCGTGCAACGTGATCGTCCAGGAAGTAGCAGGAGGCGGCACGGAAGTGGCCGCCATCGATCCGGTTGCCTCCATGCAGGCCGTGAACAACCCGAAGCTCGGTGAGGTCGGAGAGCAGGTGAGAGACAAGCTCAAAAGGGTCATCGATAGCCTGTAAGGCGATCGATTTCCTGATTCAACGCATTCCTTTCACTACCGCGATAAAGTTTTTGACTCTGGAGTCGCGTTCGCTTTCAATGTTATTTGTGATTTCTTTTTGATATTCGTCCAGGTCGTCGGGAACGTACCAATGCAGTTTCCCGCCCCATACCGCTGGCGGCTCCAGTAATAAATATGGATTTGCGTTCATTACTCATGAAGCATGCCCCGGTTCATTGTGATGTTCGCAGTGGCATATATTCTAACATGAGGAAGTTCATTCCGGGCACGAGCAGAATAAAGCAGTAGGGAATTGTGCGTCAAAAAGGGGGGCAGGTCTGACCCCTGATTTGTTTCAGGGGGAAGGGGATCCCGCGCAGCCGGACCCGGGACATTCGTTCGATGGGCCGGGGCAGGCGTCTCCGACACCGTCCCCGTCTGTATCCTCCTGGCCGGGATTGCTGTGGTACGGGCAATTGTCTCGGTGGTTCACGACACCGTCCCCGTCCCGGTCGGGATCATAGCCGGGGTTGGGGTCGTTTGCCACGGCCCGGTATGCGTTCAAGCGGCCCCCGGTACTCGTCCTGCCCTCCAGGGAGCCCGTCGGGTCCACGTTGTTGAGGACTTGGTCGATGAGCTGGTCGACTGTGAGGGTCGGGTTTGCAGCGAGTGTGAGGGCAAGGATGCCCGACACATGGGGGCAAGCCATGCTCGTACCCGTCATATAGGCGTAACCGTCGTGGTAGGTCGTGTTGTAGGTGAGCACTCCCGGCGCACCCAGGGCGCAGAGGGAAGGGCCGTAATTGGATATGAAGAACAGCCCGTCCGAGCTGGTCGTGGCCGCGACCGTGACGATGTTGCCCACGTTCAACCCGCATGGTTGACGCACGCACTTCGAAGAATCCAGATTGAAGGCATCGTTGCCTGCGGAACATACGAAGACAATGCCGGCGTCCCTGGCCCGTAAGACCGCGGCCTCCAGGGCCGGGCTCGCCGCGTATTCACCATAGCTGTTGGAGAGCACCCGTACGTCGGCGCTGCCCGCATTCTTGGTGGCGATGGCGTAGTCGATGCAGTCGATCGTGTCCGCGTCGAAGCTCGATCCCTGAGGGTCCGAGTGCTTGAGTGCCATGATCCGGACGTTCCAAGCGGCCCCTGCACCGCCCTCGGCGTTGTTTGCCACGGCACCGATTACACCCGCGCAATGGGTGCCGTGCCCGTGGTCATCCCGTGGGTCGGGTGCGTCGATAAACCCGTTCCAGCCGTTCAAGTCATCCACATAGCCGTTCCCGTCGTCATCCACACCGGGAAGGCCGGACGCCTCTGCCTCGTTCACCCAGATATTCGCTTGCAGGTCCGGGTGGTCGATGTCTACGCCGGTGTCGATTACACCCACGGTGATCGCAACGTCACCGATCGTGATATCCCACGCCGATTCGGCATCGATGGCGGGCCAACCCCACTGGAGACCGTAGTCTGGGTCCGTTGGGGCGAGATCGATCTTTCGGGTGTAGTTTGGGCAGGCGTACTCCACGTTGGGCAGTTTTCTGAGGAGTTCCACAGCCAACGGAACCGGGATGCCCGGCCTGAGCGCTGCGATTTGGTCGCCCCCGCGGCCGACGGGTCGAACGGATTTCACGCCGACACCGCCCAGTGCGGCTATCTGGGCCGGCGTGGCACCCTTTACGATGACCTGGCCGGGCGCATACTCTTGGGCATGGGTCGGGGAAACCGGACTCAGCAGGAAAGCGGTAATCAGGAGACTCACCCAAAAGGAGGATCTCATTCCTGTCCCTTCCCGGAACCCTCTTCCGTGAGTGCGTGCACTACGGAACAAGATACGGCGGAACTGTCGGGGCAGTCAAGGAATTTATTTGACCAGATTGCCGTTATGAAGAGGATCGTTTAGGCAGTGTCCTCCAGCACCAAGTCCGCCCCCTTGGCGCCGATCACGACCGTGGGGATATTCGTGTTGGCCGCCGTGATGACCGGCATGATGGATGCGTCAGCCACTCGAAGCCCCTCGATTCCTCGAACACGCAGGCGATGATCCACCACGCTCATCTCGTCCCGGCCCATTTTGCAGGTCCCGATCGGATGGTAGACCGAGGCCGCAGCCTCCCGGATGTAGTCGACCATGGCGGCTTCGTCCCGCACGGAATCCCCGGGATCGACCTCGCATTCCACCCGTAACGCCATCGGCGGCGTACCTGTGATCTTCCTTACCCAATGCATTCCATTCAGGAGCGCCGTTACGTCGTCCTCGTGAGACAGGTAGTTCGCTCTGATTTCGGGATAGGCCTTCGGGTCCTTCGAAGTAATCTTCAATGACCCCGTGCTCTTGGGCCGGACATGGTAGACCAGGAGGGTAAAGCCTTCGTAGTCGTCTACGGTCAAGTTCGCATTCTCATCGAAACTGAAGGAGGCGGACCGCAGGGCGATCTGAAGATCCGGCCTCTCCTCTTCACTCCGGGATCGAACAAACGCATAGGCATCCGAGGTCTGCATGCACAACGGCCCCCCGCCGGTCAGGAGCCATCGAATCATGTGCACCGGGTATTTCCAGGGGCGCAGGCTCATGTTCAAGGACTTCACCCCCTTCTGCAGTCGGTATTTGATGGGCACGTACATGTGATCCTGTAGGTTTTGGCCAACGCCCGGAAGGTCATGAACCACCTGAACCCCGAGTGAACTCAGATGACCGGCAGCTCCGATCCCGGACAATTGGAGGAGCTGGGGCGAGTTCAGGGAGCCCGCGCAGAGAATGATCTCTTTGGAGCACAGGATCCGCTCGGTCTTGCCGTCCGCCTGCTCGTATTCCACCCCACAAGCTCTGTTTCCTTCGAACAGGATTCGCCGCGCGAGGGCCCGGGTCTCGATTCGTAAATTGGTCCTTGTGGCGATCGGTTTCAGGAAAGCCGTGGCGGACGAACACCGGCGGCCGTTCTTCAGGACATTGATCTGGCCAATCCCGACACCACCATCAGGCTCGGTGTTGAAATCGTTGTTTCGCGGAATACCCAGGGCCATCCCGGAATCGATGAAGTCTGCGGGAAGCGTATTGAACGTGCGCATGTCGTGGACGATCAACTCGCCGCTGTGACCTCGATCTGCGGTGCTCTTTCCCTGGTAGTTTTCGAGATTTTTCAGATAGGGCAGAACATCCATCCAACCCCAACCTTCACCTCCCAGTTTCTGCCAGGTGTTGTAGTCCTCCGGATGACACCACATGTGAACCATGCCGTGTATCGAGCTGCACCCTCCCAACACTTTCCCGCGGGGCCAGTAGACCCTCCTGTTCTTGAGCTCAGGCTCCGGTTCGGTCCAATACCTCCAGTTCAAAGTTTCGTGGGCAAAGAGCTTTGCCACGCCCGCGGGAATCCGGATGAGCGGACTCGAGTCCTTCTCGCCTGCCTCGAGAAGAAGAACCTTGTGAGACTCCTTTTCCGAGAGCCGGTTCGCCACGACGCAACCCGCTGATCCGGCACCGACGACGATGTAGTCAAACATAGGGTCCCCCCATGCAAGAGATGAGTTAATGCACATCCGATCGAGCGGATAGCTGTTAACGATCTGCAAGGACCAGATCAGCGCCTTTTTCTGCAATCATGATACTGGGAGCGGCTGTATTGCCGCCGGTAATTTTTGGCATAATCGAAGCATCGATTACGCGTACTCCTTCAGCACCTCTCACCTTGAGCTGCGGGTCAATGACGGAACTTTCATCACTGCCCATGGCGCAGGTTCCGACGGGATGATAAATGGTCTCAGCGGTTTTCCGGATATAGGCCTCAAAAGCCGATGGATCAGAGACCGCTTCTCCAGGCTCCAATTCCATAGGCCCAAACCTGTTGATTGCAGGTTGCTTCATCACTTCACGCAGCCGTTCCAGCCCACGAGTCATCGCAATAATGTCTCGGTCATCGCTCAAATAGTTGATATCAATATCGGTTCGTTTCTCAGGATCATTGGACTTGATTTTGACTTCACCCCGGCTGTATGAGTTCACGTTGAACGCTTGTACTGTAATCCCGGGAAAGCTATGTATTTTTGCTTTTCCTTCGGGTGAAATCTCGAAGGAAAAGGGTTTCATCGCTATCTGGATGTCCGGGCATGATAGCGCCTCATCTGTTTTAAAGAACCCCATCACTTCTGTTGCCGGTTTTGTCATCACGCCATCCTTGGCCAATTTCCAGCGTATCAGTTGGCCCAGCATTCCGAGTTTACTACTCAAGAACCTATTGATGCTATCAGAAGAGGATGCCATGCGGTATTTGAGGGGTACGCCTAAATGGTCCTGCAAATTCTTTCCGACTGCTGGAGAATCGACAACAACATCAATGCCTAAGGATTTGAGGTGTTCCCCGTCGCCAACCCCTGAATGCTGAAGGATTTGGGGCGATCCGATGGCACCAGCGGATACGATCACTTCTTTTTCGCAACGAATGATTTCTTTTTTACCCTGTTCGTCTTTGACTTCAACGCCGATAACATGGTTTCCTTCAAAAACAAGACGCAACACCTGCGTATGAATTCTAGTATTCAAATTGGACCGATTTTGAGCCGTTTTGAGCATGGATGCAGTGCTTTGCCTCAGCCCTTGATAGATCGTTACCTGCGGATATCCTATGCCCAGATTATCCCCATCGTTTGTATCTTCATTGAAAGGAATTCCTGCCTCCTGTGCGGCTTCAATGAAGGCCTCGGTTACACGCTCCACCTTGCGGTGCCAACTCACCCCCATTTCCCCTTCATGTCCATGGTATATCGAATCCCCTTCCAAAAAATGCTGGGACCTTTTGTAATAGGGCAGTACCTCTTCCCAGGACCAACCGGTGCAACCCGTAGCAGCCCATCCGTTGTAATCGTTAGCATGGCCCCTTACATACATATTACCATTGATTGAACTGCTGCCGCCCAGCATTTTCCCCTGCGTCATCGTCAGGAACCGATCGCCGAAGCTACGGGTTGGCACTGTCTTATACAGCCAGGCAAAACTCGGATTGTCGAGCAACTGTGTAAAACCGAAGGGCATGGTCACCCATATACTGTTATCTTTTCTTCCTGCTTCGAGAAGCAGGACTTTGTTTTGACCTGAAACAGTCAGGCGATTGGCAAGAACGCATCCGGATGTTCCGGCACCGATGATAATATCGTCAAACATTATAACCTCCTTTATCGGAGACCATATTAACGGTCAGGACCATTGGTCCTATTCGAACGGCTGGGTGATATCGATTTCCTTTGTAAAGAAGTCGTATTCGTGGCCCGGGAAGAAGCGGGCCCCGAGCAGGGCCTGGAGGGCCTTGTATCGCTTCAGGGCATACTGTGCCAGCACCGGGTTCCAGACGTTGCCCGGAGGCAGGTCCAGCTCGTAGTTCTCCCTGAGATAGCAGGCGTCGGCACAGAGGAGGATGAATCCGCTCTTCGGAAGCTCCACCACGAGCCCCTGGAGCCCGGGCGTGTGCCCGTTAGCCAGGATCGTCGTCAGCCCCGGCAGAATCACACCGTCCCCGTCCATGACCTCCCACTTGATATCCGGGGCGGTGAAGGTCTCCCGGAAATACGCCAGGGCCTGGAAGGAGTTCGGGTACAGGGCATAGGCGAGTTCGTCCTTTTGTACGTAGACCTGGGCATCCGGGAAGAACTGCAGGCCGCCCGCATGATCTACGTGAAGGTGGGACAGGATGATCTTCGTGACAGCGGAAGGAGCGAGACCGATCTTCTTCAACTGCTCGACCGCGCTGTTCTCCTCCCCGATCTTTGGGTCCATCCCCAGCTCCACGAGCATAGGGACCGCCTCCGGCGGCCATCCCGTGTCGTAGAGGACCCACCCCTCCTCGGTCTCGAAGGCATAGATGGGCGTGAAAACCCTCTGATGGGTTTCTCCGTCCACCTTGCCGAAGACCATCATCGCCGTCTCGTACTGAAACGAACCGCCGTCGAGTACGAACATCCTTTTCACTCTTGTCTTTTCTCGCATGGTTTTCTCCAAACAGTCAGTCATCCGTACCGGAGTCCACTGGCTTCGGCACGATCAGATCATACCAGGCCCGCTGCTCGCGGGAGTGGCCGAGGTCGATCTGGATGCTCTTGGTCTCTGTATAGTCGTTCAGAAGGCCGTGCAGGCCTCTTTCCCTGCCGATGCCGCTCTGCTTGGAGCCTCCGTAAGGAAGATCCAGGCTCATGAAGTGCACCTCGTTGATCCAGACGTTGCCCACCCGGAGCTGTTCGCCGATTCCGATGGCCCGCTCGATGTTCTTGGAGAAGACCGCGCCGAGCAGCCCGTACCTGCTGTCGTTGGCGATCCGTACGGCCTCTTCGTCTCCGTTGTACTTGATAACGCAGAGGACGGGACCGAAAATTTCCTCCTGGGCAATGGTCATGCGGTTGTCCACATCCGTGAAGACCGTGGGCTCCACGTAGGCGCCCTTTTCCAGCCCTTCGGGGCGGCCGCCGCCGCACGCAAGGGTGGCTCCCTCCTTCTTTCCCGTGGCGATGTACCCTTCCACGCTCTTTCTTTGTTCCTCAGAGACCAGGGGGCCCATGGTAGTTTGCGGATCCATCGGGTCGCCCACCTTGATGCGCTTGACCTTCTCGGTGATTTTTTCCACGTATGCGTCGTAAAGGTTCTCCGGCACGAGGGCACGGGTAGTGGCGTAACAGATCTGTCCCGCGTTCATGAAGCAGCCCCAGATCGATGCGTCCACCGCAAGATCCAGATCCACGTCATCCAGGAAGATGGCTGCAGACTTGCCGCCCAGCTCCATGGTGGTGTTTTTGATCGTTTCCGCGGCCAGACAGAGCACTCGCTTTCCGGATGTCGTCGAGCCGGTGAAGGTGACCTTGTCCACGAGGGGGTGGGCTGCCATCTTCTCTCCCACCGTCTGCCCTGTTCCGGTGACGACATTGACGACCCCCTGGGGCATCTCGGACTCGTCGATGATTTTCACGAGATCCAGGAGGGTGCAGGGTGTGAGGATCGACGGCTTGATCACAACGCTGTTGCCGGCCGCCAGAGGTGCACCCAGCATGGCGGCGCCAAGAATCATCGGCGCGTTCCACGGGACGATCTGCGCGCACACGCCAATCGGCTCTCTCCGTATGTAGGGGAAGGCAACCGCAGGGCCCCGGAACAGGGGCATGGGTTCTTCGAAGACCCTGTTGGCCGCCTTGGCAAACCATTCGAAGCGGTTCTGCGCGCTCGTGGCGAGCATCATCAGGGACTGCGAGAAGGGGGCGCCTATGTTCTGTGTTTCCAGGGTGGCAAAGTCCATCGCCTTTTCTTTGAAGATCTTCAGGATGTCGAGCATGATCCGGGATCTTTCGGCCGGTTCCATGTTGCGCCACACCCCGCTCTCGAACGACTCCCTGGCCGCCCGAATCGCCCTGTCCGTGTCCTCCTCCGTTCCAAGGGGGACCTTGGCAAAGGCCTCCCCGTTGCTCGGGTTGATCACGTCTGCCTTCTTCCCGTCGGACGCGTCGCACCACTCGCCGCCGATATACATCTGGTAGTCCTTCATGCCCGTGTCTCTCTTTCCCGGCGTTGACGAACCCCTTCACGGATGAACTCGATCATCTCTTCGTAGGTCGAGGCTTGCGTGAAGACCCCGGCCACCCCTGCGTCCTTGAGCTTTGGGATGTCTTCCTCCGGGATCACGCCGCCCATGACGAGGAGCTTGTCGTCGATCTTCTCCTTCTTCATCAGGGCAACAACCTTCTCGGCCACCTTCATGTGTGCGCCGGAAAGGATGCTGATCCCGATCGCGTCCACGTCTTCCTGGATGGCCGCGCTGATTGCGTGTTGAGCCGTTCTCCGCAGACCCGTGTACACCACCTCCATTCCGGCATCCCGCAGCGCCAGGGCGACGAGATTGGCACCCTTGTCGTGACCGTCCAGACCCACCTTCGCAACCAGTATCCGGATTTTTCTTGCATCATTCATGTCTCACACTCCTCACTGCATGTGATTCCCACGCATACTGGTATCCCTTGGCCACCACATCTGTCATTCCTGCCCCTGCCTACTGCCTGCAGGGGCAGGCTCCGGCAGGAATCCCTCAGCACATCGCGCCAATGGATCCCTGCCTTCGCAGGGATGACGGCTTTCGCTGGGATGACGGCCTTCGCTGGGATGACGGCTTTCGCAGGGGAAAACGAATTCGTCGGCGAAAACTCCAGGCAGTCGCACTGCACGGGGATCCCTTCTCGAATCAGCCGTATTTCTCGGCCGCCTTGATGAGCGAAAACGCGTTCGTCAGAGGGATGTTCGGCGGATACTCGCACCCTGGAGCAAGTATGTACCCACCGTCTCTGGCGAGGACATCGATCTGTTCCCGGCAGGCCGTCATAACCTCCTGCGGGGTCCCCTCCACGAGGAGCGGCGTGGGGATGTACCCGATCAGGGTCACCTGATCGCCGTATTTCTCTTTGAGTTCCTTCGGTGTCTTGCAGTCGTCCGGCAGGTGGGCAAAGCTGATCGCATCCGGCTCCATCCACCGGATCTGCGCATCAAAGTACAGGTCGTGGCCGCAGTTGTGAATGGCCACCGAGAGCCCGTTCTTCTTGATCGTCTGGCTTATCTCGCGAACAAAGGGCCCTTCGATCTCCTCCCAAAGTTGCTTGGAAAGGCCGTTTCGCGAGGCATAGAGGGTGTCGATCGCCACCGAAGAAACACCGGTCTCACACTGGGCCTGGGTGAACTCGATGAGCGTCTCGTTAATCGCCTCGCAGGCCTTCCGGACCTTCTTCGGATAGAGCACACAGTCCCGGAACAACCACTCCGCCCCCCGCATCATGCTCAGCACGCCCAGCGGGCCGAAGAGAAATCCGCCAAGCACGGTTCGAAGCCCAAGACGCTTGACCATGATCCGGCAGAGCTTGACGAATTCCTGCATGCGCGCGGCCTGCGAGAAATCGATCGGCTTGATCTTCCCGTAGTCGTCCACGTCCTTGACCACCGGATCGCTGTAATCAGGTCTCGCCGTGGAGTTCTCGGGATAGATCACCTTCTGACCGAAATCCGCGGCCTCGACCGACAGGTCCCAGAGGAGAATGAGCAAGTCCCCGCCCACGAATTCGAACCCGGAAGCATACACCTCCGCGGCCTTCTCCGCGTCCGTGGCGAAATCGGGGAACGAGATCCCTTTGATCTGCCTGGCACCGGCGCACAGGATCGGAGTGACCGGCACCCGGTCCGGCTGTTTGTGACGAAACGTTGTGACGACTCTCTCGATCCTGCTGAGCGAGGTATATCGGCCACGGGCACTCGAAAAGGTGGCGACGGCGTCGAGAAGGGGCTCCGGCAGACTGCCGAGGGGGGGCATGCGGCCCGCCCGAAGAGAATCAAAGAGCTTGGCAAGGTTCTTCATGATGGTGGCACTCCGTTTGCCGAGGACGGCAGGGGCGGTCTTTCCCTCGATGAGTGACTTGCAGGCAACCTTTCGAGGTCCCTGGAATCAAAACAGAGACGGTGCAGAAGGGCCTGGGGCCTCGAGAGCCCGTTATACTAGCATATATGCAGAATAAGGGAAATCTGATGACCGACGAGACCTTCCGATTCCAGGTGGACCGGATCATCCCGGAATCGCAGCGCGTGAAGACCTTCCGCTTGCGACCGGAAGGGTCCGGGCTGCCCTTCCACTTCTCTCCAGGGCAGCACTTGGGGGTACGACCAGCACCGCCGGGCGTCCCTGATCCCGAACACGAGAAGTGGCGGCATTTTTCCTTGTCCAGTTCTCCCTCAGAGGGTTTTCTGGAAATCACGGTCCTCAATCAGGGAACGGTCTCGGACAGGATGCACTCCCTTGCCCCGGGCGACTGGGTCGAGGCAACCCGGCCGGTGGGCGCCTTCATCCTTGAGGACGAGGTGGGGCATGGGCCCGTGTTCTTCGCAGGAGGCATCGGCATCGCACCCATCCGGAGCATGATCCGCCTCTGTCTGGAGCAGGAACTGGGAGAGGCCGTGAGCCTCTTCGCAAGTTTCCCCACACGGGAACAGGCCATATACAGAGACGAGATCAAGTCCTGGGCGGATCGGGCCCCCCGGTTCTCCTGCTGGCTCACCTACACGGGGACCGAGACAAGGCCGGATGCC
>RCNF010000869.1_pt1 | contig 15762 bp, 13 predicted proteins | sample 2041311 | NCBI WGS metagenome assembly RCNF01 (sample SAMN09708228, study PRJNA481090) | Marine sediment metagenome, whole genome shotgun sequencing project. | biome: marine sediment; feature: ocean; material: sediment; isolation source: Sewage treatment plant 2 marine sediment (STP2) ... | reverse complement strand
ATGCGGTAGGCGTTCTCGATCGAGTCGGCCACGCGCTCACGGTCGAGGTCCGGGCCGATGGTGAAGCGGTCGGCCACGACCTGGCACCGGCCCTCCTCGAACGGGTCGGTATCGAGATCACTCAAACGGATGGCGCGCCCACGCAGGACGATGCGCGTGAATCCCATCGTCTCGAGGCGCGTACGAAGGGCCCGGGCGCTCCCCGCCTCCTCGGCGCCAAGCGGAAAGGACAGGACGACGCGCTCGCCTGCGAGGAGAGTCGACGCGGACGCGACGGCGGCGTGGAAGATTGCGCCGATGGCGGCGGCGTGACCACGGGCGCTGCGGTCGAGGCCATGCCTGCCCTGTCCCCGACGTCGAGAATCGCTGCGGCCAACCAAGGGGCATCCGCAAGGCGCATCGCAAACGAACACGCGATCTCGCGCTCGACCTCGCTGGCGGGCACGACGAGGGTGCGCCCCGCTCCGTACATGCCGTAGTCCTCGAGCTCGTCGACGAAGGTCTCCAGGGCGCCCGGGTCACGGGGCCACACGCTGGTGCCGAGAACCGGGCCGTTGCCCCACCATGCAACCTCACGCGGGGCTTCGACCGGCAGGGTTCGCAGCCTACGAACGATGATCACGAGGGCGAAGATCAGCACCGTTACCATCGGCAGCATCACGAGCATCAACATGTACGGCCCAGACGGGTGCGACTCCTCGGGCAGCATCGGCGCCGACAGGACGCGAAAGCCCGTGAGTGGGCCGAGCGATGCATCCCGAAGCTCGGCTGCTCGCGCGGTGAGCTGCGTGAAGCGCTCGTCGGCGGCCTCCACCGCGCCCACGAGCTGACGAGCCTCCCCTTCGTCGGGCGAGAGCGATTCCATTTCCGCTCTGATCGTCTTCAACAGGACCAGCAGCGCGGCTTCCCGCTCCTTGGCCGCCGCCAGCGCTGCGCGCGCGGTTGCGAGCTGCTGGTCGACCGCGGACCGCGCCGGATTGACGGCCATGGTCCGCTCGCCCAGCTCCGCCCTCTGACCCTTCCTTTGTGCTTGTAGGCTTGCCACTCGTTGCTCGAGCGCCTGCACCCTCGGATGTTGCTCGCTCAACGAAGCGCGGGCGGACGCGAGCTCGGACCGCGCCTGCGCGAGTGGCGAGTCGACGGGTGAGCCTTTTCTTGCGCTCGCCACCATTTGACGCGGCAGCTCCTTTTGCGCCTTTTCGAGCTCCCCGATGCGGGCCCGCTGAGCGAGCACCTCCACCGAGGCCGCCTCCGCTTGGGTGCGAAGAGAATCTGCACGGACCAAGAGCTGTTCTTTCTCTTGAATCACGTCGGGCTTGCCGCTCTTCTCGCGAAACAGCGCGTAGGCTGCCGCGGCTTCGTCGCGCTCTTCTATCGCGTGCTCGAGCCCCTGCTCGTTCTCTGCGGTCAAGCGTTCGAGCCTCGTATGGTTGAAGCTGACTTGCCGCGCAAGAAACACATCGAGCACGGCCTGGGTGAGCGCTTGCGCCCGTTCCGAGCTCGTATCGAAGCCGACGATCCGCATCGCTGCCTCGGATTCGAGCGTCACCTCGATCTGGCTTTCGAGCGCTTCGAGCGACACGTCCCAGCTCAAGCGATCGCGCACCTCTCGAAGGCGGCTGGAGGCGACCGCAGCGTCGATGAAAGCGTCGGGCGTTGGCCTGGCGCCCTCGCGCTCCAGCTCCGGTGTCCCTTCGTATAATAGCTGTGCAGAAGACTCGAAGGTCCGCGGCACGAAGAAGGAACCGAGCAGCGCGAACACGGACGCGATGAGAAACGCCTTGAGCAAGCGCTTTCGGTGGTCTCGAACGATCCACAGCAGGCGGCGAGGCTCGACCGGCAAACCGGGACGGCGTGGCTTTTCAGCCGACGCCTCCTCCTCGCCAAAGTCGTACGTTGCGTCGTCCAAGCTGTGTCCTCTGCTTAGGTGAGCATGGCTGTCGAGGCGACCTTTGGGCAAGTCGACAAGCCATGTGAGGCTGCTACCGTCGCCGCCGAGAATGCGCCCCTGGGTGGAAAAACTATTGGCCGCCTGGGGCATCGCCTGGGTGTCGCTACTGCTCGGAAGGGCGATTTGGCGACTCGCGCCGCTCGCGCTCGAACCCTGGACTGAGGACCTGATGACCAACGGTCAGAAGGGCATCTACATCGCCTGGCTCGCAGCGAATGCCTACTTGGAAGGCTACCGCGGCTTCCAACTGCGGTTCTCGCCGCGAGTCGTAGCTCGTGCGATTTATCTCGGGCAAAATCCTCGGCCGCTCTGGGTCTTGCTCGCGCTTCCGTTTTGCATGAGCCTCTTTCACTCGACCCGGCGCCAGCTGACGGTGAGCTGGGTGTTCGTCGTCGCGATCGTTCTGCTGATCTGGTGGGTCCGTTCGCTGCCGCAGCCCTGGCGCGGGATCGTCGACGGGGGCGTCGTGCTCGGCCTGGCGTGGGGCCTCGCGTACATTTGGTGGCTCTTTCTACGCTATCTCATGGGCGCGAAAATCCCCCCTCCGGGTGACATCCCGGTCGAAAAGGCCCCACAAGAGCAGCCGGCGCTCGGTTGAATCGCTGTTTTTTTCGTAAAAAGGCGATCCAAGGCTACAGAAACCCTGTAAAACACAGGCTGAACGGGCTCTCAGCCTTGGCATGAGGGTACTCCAACCTGCACACTGGCACTTGAGGGGATTCGGGCCACACTTGGCCTCGCGAAATGGGGAACCAGGATTCACAGAGGGGAACGCAATCCAGGCTAGTGCCGTGGATCTGTGCGCTGATCGCAACATCTCTGGTGTGGCTGTCGGGCTCGTTCGGTACGTCTGCATCCGCTGAGCTCCCGATGACCGGCAACCCGGTTCTTCGCGAAGCGCAACACGCCGAGTCGCACGCAGAGCCTTCGGACGCGGACCTAGAAAAGATCGCTCGGATGCCCCGGAGCATTTCGCCTTCGGACATCGAGCCGAACCCCAGTGTTTCGGTCGGCTACCCGAACCGAGGCCTCCTGAGATTCGGGATGCGGATCAACGATGATAGGGCCCTCAAGGTCAAGGTCGGTTCGCAGGACTCTCGCCACGCGACGGGCGAGCTCATTCGACTGATCGAACGCGCCGCCCACGAAGTTGCGTTTCGTTACCCTCGCGCTGAGCTCACTGTTGGTGATCTCTCGCGACCGGGTGGCGGCCGATTCCGCCCGCACGTCTCGCACCAGAGCGGCCGCGATGTCGACATCGGTTTCTATTTGCTCGATCGACGCGCGACGCCGGTGAATGCGCACGTGTTCGTTCGGCTCAACAATCAGGCGATGGGCAAGCAGTGGGGTAGCCTCTACAAGTTCGACGCGTCGAGAAACTGGGCGCTAATCGAATCATTGCTCAGCCATCCGACGACCGACGTCCAGCACATCTTCGTGTCCAACGCGATCAAGCGTCGCCTGCTCAATCAGGCCACCAAGGAACGGGCGAATCCCGAGCTCTTGATGCGCGCCCGACGCGTCATCACGCAGCCCCGACACGGTGCGCCGCACCGGAGCCACTTCCACGTCCGCGTTTACTGCGCCGACGACGATCGGCCAATGTGCAAGGACCGCCCGCCTTTTTATTCGTGGCACCAAAGGGCTGACCAGGCACCGTCCGTCAGCTCGCTCAAGCCCAATGATTCATGAGCTGGCGGGGTCACTTGTGGACCCTCGGCCCATTTCTTCGCGATAGCCTGCTCCCGCCGAGGGTTCCGGACTGGCAGCGCTGGCAGACGAGTGTCAGCGATGGCGTAGTCGGCACGCTCGAGCTGAGCGGCCGGCTGAGCGGAAGCGGCGCGTCCGACACCATCGTGGTGATCGTGCACGGGCTTGGTGGCAGCGCGACGAGCTACTACGCGGGCCGGGCCGCACTTGCGGCAGCACGCGCCGGGATGGACAGCCTTCGACTCAACCTTCGCGGCGCGGATCGCAGCGGCGCGGACTACTACCACGCTGGCCTCACCGACGACCTCGATGCTGCGCTGCGAAGCCCGGCTCTCGCCGGCTACGACAATATCCTCCTGCTCGCGTACTCGCTTGGCGGCAACATGATGCTCCGCTATCTTGCCGACCGGCCGGAGCCACGCGTGCGAGCCACTGCTGCGGTCTGCTCGCCAATCGATTTGAAGCCAGGTGCGCGTGCCATCGATCAGCCGCGCGGCTTGTTCTATCGGCGACACATCTTGAAGGCCCTCAAGGACATCTACCGTAACGTTGCGGAGCGTCGTGAGGTGCCTCTCTCCGTCGGCGAAGCCGATCGCATCGACACGATCGAGCAGTGGGACGAGGAGGTCATCGCGCCGCGTCACGGGTTCGCAGATGCCGAGGACTACTGGGCGCGGACCAGCGCCTGTCACGTCCTCGAAGACATCGAGACCCCGACCCTGTTCATCGCAACCGAACGGGACCCGATGGTACCGATCGACACGGTGCGGCCTTGGCTCCAGAATGCGACCAGGCTGCGGCGGATCGTCACCCAGCGAGGAGGCCACGTGGGCTTCCCGCCGAACGTCGACCTTGGACTCGGGTCCAAGGGTACCGTCGAAGACCAAATCCTCCGATGGATGCTGGCACCCACATAGCGTTTCGCCTGGCCGTTGCGGCAACGCTCTGCCTTGTCTCATTATCCGGATGTAGGGATGAACGGCCACACGTTGCGGAAGGGCCGCCACGCCCTGCCTGGTGTCCCGAAACTCGCAAAGTCGATCCGCCCCTAGCCAATGTGTCGCCCGCCCACGAGACGCTCGAATACTGGCTTGCGCGGAACGAGGCCTACGGGCCGCTCGACGAGCCGCTCATGGACTCAGCGGCCGTCCGGCGCCACCAGCTTGCGCTCCGAGAACCCCGGGGGGGAGAGCCGATCGGTCAGACGGATCTGCTGGCACCGGTCGATCGGGAGGCGCTGCAGACCCAGCTCGATGAGCGCCTAGCGTACATGAGGCGGAGGCTCGAGGCGGACGAGCTCTTCGATTCAAAGGGAAAGACGATCGAGGGAGTCCTGCTCGCTCCATTCGGAGCGCCAGCGTCGATCGACGCGATAGCCGAGTGGCGAGTCGTCGAGAAGCTCGAGCCGCTCCGCTGTGGTCCGTACGATGGCGGCCTCTACACGGCCCCGATCGACCCAGACTTCGACCGCAACCGCTGCAGCACCATGCGCGAAGGCGAGCTCGTTCAGCTCTTGGCCCGATGGCCGAACGGCATGTTCCTCGCCCGCACACCCTACGCGCTCGGCTGGGTCCGCAGCAACGCGCTCTCCTCGGCGATCGACCGCGACGAAGTCGAAGCGCGAAACCAAACCGTCGAGCTCCGCCCGTTTACCCGGCGAGAGCTCCTCACCGAAGCGTTCTCCGTGTTGGATGAGCCGTATGGCTGGGGCGGCAAGGGAGGCGGCTACGATTGCTCGCGCTTTCTCCTCGACATCTTTGGTCGTTTCGGGATTGAACTGCCGCGGCACAGCGCGCGGCAAGCGATGGCGGGCACATTCAGTGTCGACGTGTCCAGCGTCGAAGACCTCAACGAAAAGCGACTGCTGCTCGAAGCCGCCGCCCACCGCGGAATCGTACTGCTGCACTTCCCCGGCCACATCATGCTGTACCTCGGCACGAGCAAGGAAGGCGTGCCAATGGCCATCCATGCGTTCTCCGAGTACCTGACGCCCTGCGTGGGCCTCGACTTGGAGACGGTTAACCGCGTCGATCGCGTTGCGGTGAGCGACCTCTCCCTGGGCGCCGGAAGCTCCCGCCGTGATTTCTTGAGCCGGATCACGCGCATCACGGTTTTGGGCAAGACGCCCGGCCCCGCGCTGGTCGCCGATGCGGAGCTTCGTCCAAACGCACCGGTCGCTCTTCCGCAGGGCCGATGCGCCGACGCCACCCAAACGGCGCTCTTTCGATCGCCGCAGCGCCCGGACGCCTCGAGGCCCCTCCGCGTCATCGTCACCGGCGAGCAGGACCCGGGCCTCGCCTCACTGGTTCTCTTCGCGCCGGATGGCTCTCGAGTCACAGCGGCCGAGCACGTTCTCGATGGGCCACCGTTCAGCCGCTGGGTCGAGGTTCCCAAACCGGAAGCAGGCCGATGGACCGCCGTGTTTGCCGATGGCGACCTCGTGCGCGCATGCGAGTCCATCCCGGTTGCAAAGCATCCAGCGTCACCCGCGAAGCGCAGGCCCACAGGCGCAGCGTGGGAGCCGAGCCGGAAGTGGGAGCGGGATACCGAGAATTTCTTCGCCGCCTTCGTCGAGCAGCTTTTTCGTGAGCCGAGCGGCGACGACGTCACCTGGTCTCGACTCCAAGAGCTGATCGGCGAGCGCCAGCGCAACCTGCTCTACGACTATCGCTCGGTTGGAGAGGACGCGAGGCTCGACCTAGAGCCCGACTGCGCGGACCTACCTTACTTCTTGCGAGCCTACTTCGCTTGGAAGCTTCAGCTTCCGTTCGTCTATCGCGCCTGCACGCGAGGTCGAAAAGACACGCCCCCGGTTTGTGAGCCCACCGCGCTCAGCAATCTCGACCACATTCCGGACAGCGACGACGTAGGCGCGTTTCGTAGATTCGCTCGCAGGATGGCGGGCACCGTTCACTCGTCGAGCCCGCGCACCCTCCCCGACGACGATCAAACCGACCTCTACCCGCTTCGCTTGAGCCGGCGAGCCATGCGACCGGGGACTGTCTTCGCCGACCCGTACGGCCACGTCTTGGTCGTCGCGCGTTGGAAGCCACAGGGCGTCAGCGACTACGGAATTCTGATCGGTGCGGACGCTCAACCGGACGGCACGGTCGGGCGCCGGCGTTTCTGGCGCGGGTCCTTCTTATTCACCCCCAACACCGAGCTCGTCGGCGCAGGGTTCAAAGGCTGGCGCCCAGCTCGCTACGCGCCGGGGCTAGTGCCCGAAACGGTCGCTGGCACTGACACTGGCACTGACGCTGGCACTGACGCTCAGCCCTGGCGAATCGCCACGAACGATCAACTGCGTAAGGCCGGTGGCATCCGTGCCTGGTCCGACGCCCAGTACAAGGGCAGCGCCGACGACTTCTACGCGGCGATGGAAGGCATGATCAACCCGCGCGCGCTCGATCCGGTGCGGATGCAGACCAGCCTGGTCGACGCTCTCGAGGAATCGGTTCAGCGACGCCTGAGCTCCGTCCAAAACGGCGAAGACTTCATGAAGGCCGAAGGCTACGTCCCGATCGACATGCCGCGCGGCACCGCTCTCTTTTTGACTACCGGACCCTGGGAGGACTACTCCACGCCGTCGCGCGACATGCGCCTGTTGATCAGCATCGACGCGGTGGTGTCATTCCCTGACAGCGTGGCCGACCATCCGGAGCGCTTCGGAATTCTAGGCGCCGATCGCGACACGGCCGTGGAGCAGGTTCGCGCGGCGCTTCAGACCGAGCTAGAGAAGCGGTCGTTCGAGTACCGCCGCTCGGATGGAACTGCCTGGACGCTCACACTCGCGGATCTCGTCGCTCGCAAGAATGCGCTGGAGATCGCCTACAATCCAAACGACTGCGTGGAGATTCGCTGGGGGGCTCCGGAAGGCTCCGACGAAAGGTCCACTTGCCAACGACGCGCGTCGCAGGGGCAGCAGTCGCGGATGCAGAACTACCGTCAGTGGTTCGCGAAGCGCGAGCGCCCGGGCTAGGCGGCGTCAGCGCCACTCCTCAGCGTTTTCATCGACTTCGTATCCGTCGATGGCGCGTGGCTTCGGACCGGTGACTTTCTTCATCTTCGGGCCGTCGGGATGCTTGACGTTGCCGCCCTGAAGCCAACCGCGAAATGGATCCTCGATCCGTACTCCAGGACCACCTTGCTCGATTAGCGGGATCCATGGAAGCTTGGCCATGGAATCCACGACGTTCTTGAGCTCTGGCTCCGGCGTGCCTGGATCGGCCTCGACGATGACCGGTGGCTCATAGTTGATTTCGATGACTGTAGAGGCGGTCTTCGACTGGGTCGTATCTTCGAGCGGTCTCAGCACCACGGTGCCGACGCGTCGCTCGACGCATTTGAGCGCCGCCGCGGATAAGCCGGATCCGTATGCGCTGGGCTCGATGCACATTCCCGTGGGGCGGACGATCGCGCTGACGCTGATGCGCATCGTCGCAGCGCTGCTCGACGTGAAATCCCGGACGCAATCCGTCGGCAGACCCACGGCTGCCTTGAGCTCGGCTCCCAGGTCGCGCTCCACCGCTTCTTTTGTCGCCGGCCGGACGACCATCAGTCCGGGCTCGGCCGGCGAGGGCCATTCGCGCGGCCCTTTCGGAGGTGCCGGCGGCGTCTGAGAAATCGGCTGTCGAACGACCGTCTGGCGCGCGCCGCGAACCGGCTCTTCTCCGCTCTGACAACCGCAGACCAGCATCGCGGCGACGCAGACAGCCCAAGCGCGAATCATGGATCTAGTCTACCGCGCAATGCCGCGTGGCGGTACTTCGCGTGTCCAGCCCCGCCTAGCGCCGCCAAGCTAGGCCCAGCGCGCCGGCAAAGTACTGGTCGAGCGCGCCTCCGGCCACGTACGGCGGATCGGGTGGCACCGGGTTCAGGTCGAAGCCGTAGCGGCGATAATCCCCGCTGAGCCGGATTTCAAAGCCCTTCGGAAGCGCAAAGCCCATCATCAGCAGGGCATCCATGCCGTTCGCCTTGGCCTCCGGGAACCAAACATTCGTGCCGATCCCCCCGACGGAGAAGGTGCCGCGGAAGGCGATGCTCGCGGCCAGGATGAAAAGCTCCTTCTTTCCGATCTCGACCCGAAAGCCCCCGCCCACTCGAACAAATTCGTACTTCACGCTTGGGATGCCCGCGGTGTTGTCTTCGCCGGGCACGGGCGGACCCGACAGGCCGAAGCTGAAGCGGTGCACGCCGTAGCCGAGCACGACCGAGGGCTCCCAGCGCCCCTTCGGGTAGCGCCAACGAAGGCCGATGAGAAACTGCTGAGACTCGGTGGGAAAGCTCTGCTCCTCGAGGTTTTCATCGAGGCGGGTCGAGTCGATCTTGAACAAGCGCTCCCATTCGAAGTCGATCCCGAATTGCGCTCCGACGCCGGCAGTGAAATGTGCGCCAGGGAAGTATTGAAACTTGGTGCCGACGCCCGGGCCGGCAGTGAGCTTGTAGTCGCGCAAGTCCCCGCGAAGGTCGTCCTTATAGTCGAAGGTGCGATGCACGACGCGGAAATCGACCTCGATGTCGACCGCAGCCGGACGATCCCCTTTGCGTCGCTTCTTCTTAGCCTTCGGCTTGGGCTCGTCCTTCTCCTTGATTTGCGATGAGGTCGAGTCGGACCGCGTTGGGGTCGCCGCAGCGATGGGCGCGGCAACCGCAGCTCCGGGAACGGCCACCCCCAGTTTTCTAATGTCCTTGCGAAAGTCGGACCCGATATTTGCCTGGACGGACTTGGCCAAGGCAGCCGACGTACTGGCGTCGTAGTAGTGCTGACTGATCACTTTGGCGCTGTCGCCGTCGACCAATCGGATGTAGGCCGACCAAACGCGGTCCTCGTACAAGACGTCCCCGTCGATGAGCCCGCTCACGGCAAGAGCGGAAGCCGGGGCAACGTGCCCCCCTTCGGACCTGAGATTGACGCCCATGCTCTTGGCCTTCGCGGCAAACTGCTTGTTTGGAAGCATTTCGACAGGTTCCGAGCGAAGCCCGCGCACCGCCGCGCCCCGAACTTTGCCCGACTGTGCGCCCGTGAATGGCCTGATGACGAGCCGTGGCTGGGTCGGCGCTGGCATCTTGGGTTCCGCCTTGGGAGCTGCGGCTCGGGCGGCGCCCGCCAATGGCATCCGCCCGGTCTTCATCAGCTCGGCGACGATACGATTGGAAAGGCGTGTCAAGCTCGACGACGTGTGGCGAAATTTCTCGATACGCTGACCTTTGGCGTTTCGCACTTCTGTGTCGCCGACCCATCGGCCTTCGACGCGCCGGACGCGCGTTCTCACCAGCGTGCCTGCGTCGAGTCTCGCCGCCCGCTTCGCATAGCCCTTGGTATTCCTCACGACGGCGTTGACTCGCTTGAGTGCAACGAGGTCGACCTCGGCCCCAGCCAAACCCTTCTGTACCTTCTGCCGGACCTTGGCAGCTTGCGCGCCCTGGAATGGCAGCAACGCAACCGGGCCGTCATCCGCAGAGGCACGCCCTGAAGACAAACACAAACCCAACAACAGTGTCATCGCGCCGAAGCGCACGATTCGCATCGACTATCCCCCGTCTAGCGTTCCTTGCCCGGAACCACCCAAGTCGATGATCCACTCTCGAATCACCTCGACGTCGCTGTCCGGGAGGATGCTCAGGAGCGGCATTCTTGAACCGCAGATGCCGATCGTTCCCAGGACCTTGTCGAAGAGGTAGCTACTGTTCGGATCGCCGGCCACGACCAGGATCCTCGCTTCGCATCCGACCCCCGTCGCGTTGACATTCAAGACGCGACTCTCGACGCCAGGCGACAGCAAGTTGAGGTTTGCCGCCGTGGTGACGTCGTCGTGACAACCAATGGTGGCACAGCTCTCATCGAACACCGTCTGGACGTCTTTGGGAATCGTGCCCCCGTCGATGAAGGCGTCGGGGTCCGCTAGGCTCCCCACACAGCCGGCACCCCCCGACACCGCCACCAGCACAAACAACACTGAAGCAAGGCGTTTCATCCCGCTCGTTGATCCCCCCGAATCATTCATAAAGCTTAGTAGGCTATGGCACTTCCCGTCGAGTTCTGCCGTATTTTTCTGTAATCCGGCGGACTCAGGGGCGGTTGAGGCCCCAGTCGTAGGGCTGAAAAACCACGTCGAACTCCGCACCCCGGGCCCGCTCGAGCTCGGCTGCGACCTCCGGTGTGGCGAATGCCAGGATGAAGTCCTCGATCGTCGCCGGACGGCCCAGGCGCCGCGCGTGCTCCTCGAAATCGGGCTTGTACCAATCGAAGATCGCCGATAGCTGAATTTCCTCGGCTTCGTCGTCGACCCGCACGTGGACCGGGCTCGAACAAAATGCCTGGGTTACCGCGTCTAGCTGCTCGTCCAGCTGCGCGGGCTCGAAGGCGAAGGGCATCAGCGCTGGGCATGACTTCGACGCGCAGTTGATCGCTGCATGAATCCGAGCGTCGAGGAAGCCACGGATCAGCTCGTTTTCGAGGTCGTAGAGATTGATCTCTCCGCCGTCGAGCGGCAATTGAAGCCCATAGAAGAACCCGAACCCTGCCCTCGGGTCCAACCAGCCGTGAACGTCGTGCACCGTGTCGATCGGCCAGTTGTCGACGACCGCGAATACGACCAGCGCGTTGTAGGCGTTGACGTAGTAGCTCAGGCGCTCGGGGTCCGTCGTGAAGCGATCCGGAGTCGCCCGAGGCCCTGTCTTTCCGAGCGTCGCAATGAAGCGCCGGAACTCGGCCTCGTCCGATCGCACGGCCTCGTAGTCGACACCCTCTGGTTGCACCCACCGGCCGAGCGCGGCGTTCCACCAGCTGTAGTCGAAGCCGCCCGGCCCTTGCGGGAAAGGTTTCGCGTCAACCTCAATCGAACGCATTCCGAGAGCCTTGACCGTCAAGACCCCGGTTGCAGCGATCACGAGCGCGATCAAAAGTGCAATCGCCCACCAGCGTGCATACCAAGGTTTCAATTGCGCATCCATCTCGGAAGTATGGCACGGGCCCGCAAATCGTTACATTGGTCTTGGCGGAGCTTCTCGACCAGGCCCGCGTCCGCTACTCGGGGGCCCCGCGATCGAAGGCCGATCGCACGGCGGGGGCCCGCAGGTCGGACACAACGACGGGCGCGCCTGCAGCTTGCAAGGTCGAGGCCTCGTAGCCACCCGTGCTCACCGCGACGCAGTGCGCTCCGATCGCCTCGGCTGCCGCGACATCGTGTGGCGTATCTCCTATCACGACGACCCGAGCGTCCCCCATTTTCGCGCCGGTTCGTGCCAAACCCCTGCGGAGCGCGGTTCGCAGAAGCTCGGGACGATCTGCGTGATCGGAACCGAAGCCTCCGAACGCGAAAAACGAATCAAGACCGCCTCGCGCGAGCTTCGCATAGGCGGCGGGCTCGGTGTTTCCGGTTCCAAGGCCCAAAACGACGTCATCGCGATCGCTCAGCTCGGAGAGCAGCGACAGGACACCGGGCAGGACTTCAAATGCACTCGCTCGTTGGAGCTCGCCCGGCAAATGCGCGACGTAGCGCCGGAGAACGTCGTGAATCAAGTCGTCATCAGCAGCCACGCCGTATTGCATGAGCGCCGCGCGGACGATCCACGGATCGGTGCGCCCTGCAAACTCGACCGCGTGCAAGCTCACTTCCTCGTCCAGCTCATCGAGCACTTCGCTCAACGCAAGCTCGACGGCACGCCGGCCGGCGCCGCCCGCGCGCAAGAGTGTTCCGTCGATGTCGAACAAGGCGATGATACGCTGCATCGAACGAATGTAGCAGGCCGGGGTTTTCATAGTAGGCTCCGCCCGACCGATGGACCTTCAACTTCTTGCCAAGCTCCCCCTCTGGCTTGCCGCTTTCCTGCTATCGCTGACCTGCCACGAGGCGGCGCACGCGCTCGCCGGCAAGATCGGAGGTGACTCGACCGCGGCAGCACAGGTGACGCTCGATCCCTTGCCGCACATCCGCAGGGAGCCCTTCGGCGCGATCGTGGTTCCGATCCTGTCGTTCCTTCTGCAGGGCGGCGGCTGGATGATCGGCTGGGCCAGCGCGCCCTACGACCCCAACTGGGCAAGTCGACACCCGAGGCGAGCTGCTGGGATGGCGGCCGCCGGTCCGGCGGCGAATTTCGCGCTGGCCCTGCTCGCCGCGCTGGCCATGCGCATCGGCATCTCGGCCGGTTACTTCACGCTGCCCGCGAGCGGCCCGAGCCTCGAAACCCTCGCGGTAGCGCCCGCGGGAGTCGCCCAGGGGCTGGCGCTCTTTCTGAGCGTACTGTTTTCGATCAATCTAATTCTCGGCTGTTTCAATCTGATCCCTCTCCCGCCTCTGGACGGATATGCGATCGTGCCGATCGTCCTCAACGAACGAATGCGGAAAAAATGGTTCGGCATGTTCTCGGGCGGCGGCGCGCTAATGGGGCTGATCATTGCCTGGGTTCTGTTCGATCGCTTGATGCCGCCGGTGTTCCGAACCGCGATCGGACTCCTATACAGCGGCCTCTGAGCGGCTTCTCGTGCTATTCTCTTCTCGTGCGGTGGATAGGGGTGGTTTTGGCGTCTGCGATGTGGCTCACGACGCCCTTTGCCTCGGCGGATGAAGCCGACGCTCACTACCGTCTGGCGAAAACGCTCCGCGCAGAGGGGCGCTACGAAGAGGCGCTCGCTGAAATCGACCGCGCGGTGGCGGCTCGGCCCAGCTACGCGCAGGGGCATTTCACGCGCGGTTCGATTTTGCGGCGGCTCGGACGCTACGATGACGCGCTTCGGGCGTTCAAAAGCGCGATCGCGCTCGAGCCCAAGGATGGCAGGGCCTACGGCCTGGCGGGCTCCGTCCTGCTGCGGCTCGATCGGCCCAAGGAGGCCGTGAAGTACTTGAAGACCGCGACCGAGCTCGAACCGAAACACAGCAACCATTGGCTCAACCTCGGTGTGGCCTACCGGAAGTCAAAAAACAACGACGCCGCGATCGCGACCTACGAGCGCGCCCTGAAGATCATCCCGAACGACCCGCGTCTGCTCAACAACCTCGGCGTGGCGCTTCGCAAGGCGCAACGCTACGACGCGGCGATCGATGCCCTCGAGAAGGCGCTCGCCGTCGACGCCTACGACGCGGAGGTCGCCCGCAACCTCGCGATCGCATACCGCGGCGCCAAGCGGCATAAAGAAGCCATCCCGATCTACATCAAGGCGCTCGAGCTGGGCGACGGTGGCCCGCCCGACCTCTTGTTCGACTTGGCGTCGTCCTATGAAAAGGTCGGCCAGACCAAGATGGCGATCGCAACCTTCGAGCGCTACATCAAAGCCACCGAACAGGACGACCCCGACTCTGCGGAGCGCGCGCGGCGCGCGGTGGAGAACCTGCAGCGTCGATAGCCCAGCCCGGCGCTCAGTCGATGAAGAAACTGAAGCCTGCTTCGACGCTCCAAGCGTGGTTCGGAGCGCCAGGCGGCATTCTGAAGTACCTCGCCCAGCGGCCGCGTACTTCGAGTCCCAGCCAGGACAAGAAACCGTAGCCGATCCCAACAAACGAGCCGATGGTGCCGGAGCGCTCGACATAGGACGGCAGCGCGACGCCGAGGGACGGCAGCGGGACACCGAGGAAGCCGCCGGTGAATGCACCCGAGAGCCGAAGCTTCTTGATGTTGCCGCGTAGTGCGATCATCGCGCCCCCGCCAAAGCCAGGGTTCTCGAGCGGCCAGGACCTGCCGATCCATTGAAAGTATGCGCCCAGGTGCAGAGGCCCAGCAACGCCATAGGAGCCGTCCAACCACAGGGTCGGCTGCCACTTCCGCTGGCCGGCAAACTTGGAGACGGTGCCACCGAAGACGCCATCGAACACGACGACGTCGGTTTCGGCGGAGGCCGGTTGCGCGAACCCGAACACCCCGAGCGACGAGAGCAGAATGAACATGGGCGCGAATCGCTTCACGCCCATGCCTGTTACCACAACTCCGGGAGCCCCCCGCAAAACCTGCGAGGAGGATCCGCGTCAGTTCATAGTCGCCGCAATGATGCCGTCCGCGACGTCGAACTTCTTGAGAAACTCGGTGCGGGCTTGCTTCATGTGGCTGACCCACTGCTCGTAGTCGCTGTGCCTTCCGCGAGCGTCATAAAAGCGCTGCGGGTTGAGGATTTCGGGTGGGACCTTCGCGACGAGCTCCGCGTTCTCGGGAGCATCGACATCTACAATCTCGTAGCCGAAGTCCGGGTCCTTCTTCCACTTGATCTTTTCGCTCAAGAGCGCCTCGAGCATCGCGCTCGAATGCGTAATCTTGATGTTGAGCGCCTTGCCCTCTTTGGCGTCGTTGGCTTCGCCGCCAATGTAGCCGGTGTTCATCAGCCACATGGTGACCCCTGGCATGGTCGCGGCGAGCTCTGCGAAACGTATGGCCTGAAGCCCGTGCTTCGCCGGGAAGAAGGGCTGAGTGAAAGGCGAACGTGTTTTGCCGCGCTCTTTACCGGCTGCACTGGTCTTCGAGGTCTCGCCGAGCATGAAGTAGCCGGCCGCTTGCTCAGGAGAGGTGAACCGGATGATGCCAGGCGTTGCCGCGTCATAGCCCTCATCGCGGTTGAGGATACCCATCGACTTCACCTGGGGGATTTTCTGGAGATCAGCAGCGTCGGGAATGGAGCTCAGCGGAACGATCGAGCGACCGTTCTGGGTCCAGGCGACGAAATCCCAGCCGTCCGCGGGGATGCCGTGGCTGTCGACCAAGTCTTCGATTTTCTTTTCACCGGCGATGTACTGATCGACCTTGGCGGCGTCGGCGCCGGTCGCAATCAGGATGTCGCGAAGCCGACCGACCTCCTCGGTCGAGAGCACGCTCTTGGTGAAGTGAAACGAACCGTCGGCTTCGAGAAAGACGTTCTCGACCCAGGCTTCGGGACCGATGGTCGCTTCGTACAACACCGGCTCGGTCTCGAGCGACAGGCCGTCGGTTTTAGCGAAGCAGCCGTTTTCGGTGATCGTGAGCGCGCCGTGCGGCCAGAGGGTCACCATGTCGTCCTGAATCGGCTCGGTGAGGTCACCCTGCTTCGAGAACGTGGTCGTGGTCTTGCCGGTGCCCGACAGACCCATGATCGTCATGGTGACGGTCTCACCACTGGTCGCCGTGACCGCCTTCGCGCCCGC
>RCNF010000867.1_pt1 | contig 15768 bp, 13 predicted proteins | sample 2041311 | NCBI WGS metagenome assembly RCNF01 (sample SAMN09708228, study PRJNA481090) | Marine sediment metagenome, whole genome shotgun sequencing project. | biome: marine sediment; feature: ocean; material: sediment; isolation source: Sewage treatment plant 2 marine sediment (STP2) ... | reverse complement strand
GGTTTGTCCTGTCGCTGCCTGTCGTGCCATTTTCCCTCTTGTCTCCCGGTGGCGCCCGCGATGTGTGGCACCCCGCCTGGATGGCTGAACACTTGAAACAGCCCGACTCTTCCATCAGGCCTGAAGCAACCGCTCGAGTCGCATCGAGATGCACGCACCGTGCCGGAATGCCCGGTGGCCGTGAGCTCGCCGTTCGAGCGCTTGGGTTTTGTCGTGGGAGTAACCCGTACTATATGGGTCTGTGATTGGATATGAGAAGGGGTATTCGACGTGTTTATGCGGAGAAATTCCAGTGAGAGCCGTGCTCGTACCGAGCTACTAAAATCGCTTCGCGCACGCCTGCCCCTCGCGTTGGTCACCGTCCTCGCCATGGCCGTTTCGGCCTTGGCCACCGCCGGCTACGCATGGCTCGTGGGCCCCCTCGTGCGCAGTTGGGAAGGGAATTCGGCGACCGCAAGCGACTTGGGCACCCTGCCGATCCCGAGCCTGGCCGTCACCCAGATCGTTTGGCTGCTCGTCGGGCTCGGTGTGTTGAGAGCGCTCTCCGAGACGGTCCGCACCCACCTCGCGTCCAGGCTTCAGCTGGGTATAATTCGCGAGTTTCGTGGCAAATTGCTGCGCCATGCATTGGCCCTCGAGCCGTCGACGCTGCTCGCCTGGCCTCGCGGGGAGCTCTCTTCGCGGATTCAGGTCGAGGTGCACGGGGTGCGGATCTTGCTCCATTTGGGGGTCGGACAGGGCATCCGAAGCATCTTAGTGGCTACGGCACTAGCCAGTGTGGCGCTGAGGGTGGATACTGCGCTAGCCACCCCGGGGCTTTTCGTTCTCCCGCTGGCGGTCCTGCTGGTCCTCGTGGCGGCCCGCCCGGCGAGGAAGCTCCAGCGCGAGCTTTTTGCCGCCGAGTCCGCGGTCGTGGCCCAAACGGCGGAGGCCATCGACGGCGCGGCGGTTCTTCGTGCCTACGGCGCGGCGGCGTCCACTTGGGAGAACGTCGATCGGGCCGCGACGCACTCCGAACAACGCGGGATCGCGGCGGAGACTTGGAGCGCCGCCGCAGGGCCGATGGTGGAGCTCGCGGCAGCCCTCGGCATCGCCTTGGTATTTGCCTTTGCCTGGTCCAGCCGAAGCACCCTCGACGTCGCCAGCGCGGGCACGGTGTTGGTCGCCTTGCTCTTGATGTACCGGCCCCTGCACGGATTCGCGCAGGCGGTGTTTGGCTGGTGGTCGGGGTTGGCTTCGCTCGATCGGCTCGATGAGCTCTTTCGCCTGCGCGCCGAGCCGGCCGAACCAGCAGCCGTTCGCGCAGAGCCCGTTGTCTCGCTCGGCATCGATGGGCTCAGCTTCGACTACGACGGGCGGCCTGTGCTCCTCGGCGCGAGCGCGTCGTTTTTCGGCGGTGAGCTCGTCGCTATCGCGGGCGAAAGTGGTGTGGGAAAGTCGACCCTGCTCGGCATTCTTGCGGGGGTGCTCCCGCCGTCTCCGGGATGCATCGCCATCGACGGCCTGCACGCGTCTCGCGATTCGCTCATCGCGGCGACCGCGTGGATGCCGCAGAACCCGGCGCTGTTTCGCGACACGATCCTCCGCAATGTGGCGCTCGGCGAGAGCCGTCCCGACCGCGTCCGGGTGCTCGAGGCTTGCCGCAGCGTCGATGCCCACGACTTCATTTCGGCGCGGCGACAGGGCTACGATGGGGTGCTTCACGAAGGCGGCACCGACCTGTCAACCGGTCAGCGGCAGCGGATCTGCCTCGCGCGCGCGCTGTACACGGGCGCCCCGGTATTGCTTTTGGACGAGCCGAGCTCCGCGCTCGACGACGAGCACGAGCGCAACGTGATTCGCGTTTGTAGAGAGCATGCGAATCGAGGGGGACTGGTCATCGTCGCGACGCACCGCGAGGATTTCCTTCGTCATGCGGACCGCGTGTTAGAGCTGCGGGACGGGACGGTAATCGAGTGGGAACGACGAACGGCAGACGCGCTCTTGCATTAGCAGTGCTCCTCGCGCTTTCCGGCACGGCGGGGACGGCGCGCGCGACGGCCGACCCGGCGGCGATTGCGGATGCCGTGCGCCAACTCGACGCGGATCACGACCGCGCAACCGCCGCGGTGTATCTGCTTCAAGCCGGCGGCGAGCGGGCTGCGAAGCAAATCCGGGCCGCGTGGCCTGCGATTACCCTGCTCGGCCAAAAGCGCGCGGTCGGCGCGCTCACCCGCCTTGCGGTGAATCACGACGCGGCCATCGACGCGCTGATCGAGGCCGCTCGCGCGGACGACGAGGATCTGCGCAACATGGCCTTCGGGGCGTTGCGGCGGCTCGAATCTCGCGGACGCCGCGCCTTGGCTGTGCTCGTTGCCGATCCCGCGCTTGGTGACCGCGCCGCGTCCCTTCTCGCGCGTGCAGCGCCGGACTTTGCGATTGCGCCCCTGCTCGACGCCATTGCGGAACCGGCCGGCTCCGATCGCCCCGGGCTTCGCGCGGCGCTCGGCACTGCGGTCCAGCGCGCCGCGGGAAACGCCAGCGCCAAGCTTCGCGCATGGCTGGTCACAGCACCGGCGGCCTCCGCGGTCGCCAGCGCTTCCATGGGATTGGTTGGCTTGGAGGCGCAACGCGCGACGATGACTTCGTTCATCTCCTATGCTGCGCCGCGGTCTGAGGATTTTTCATCGACCTGGCGGCTGCTCGCGAGCGCCGCCGCGGCCGGCCCGAGCGACGAGATCGACCGCTGGGTGCAAAGCCAAGTCGACGGGCCCGATGAATGGATGCTTCGTCAGGCTGCGGTCGAGGCGAGTGCGGCGCGTGGGCATCGCGGAGACGCGCGGGCTTCTTTGAAGGACGCGTACCCGCGGGTGCGCGCGAGCGCGACAACGATCTTGTCGGGGGACGCCGACTCCATGGTGGCGCGCGCCACCCTCGCACGCCGCGACCCTTGGCCGATGGTTCGGGCCGCCGCGGTGAGCAGCCTTCGGAGCGAAGCAGGGGCGCTTGCCGTGGTCGTTGCCTCGGTTGACGACTCGATGTCAGAGGTGCGCGCCGCCGCGATCGAGGTGCTTGCCGCGTCTTCGCACGACGAAGGTTGGGAGCGGATTCATCGACGGCTCCGAGCCCGGGACGAATGGCCAGTAGTGACGGCGGCCTCGATCGGCTACGTGGTCGCCCACTGCAGGACCGACGCGGCCGAGGCCCTGTTCCGCGTCGTGATGCGCGCGGCGCCGGGGAATGCCCTCACCGAGGACTTGAACAACGCCGCGCTCGCGGTCGAGGCGCTCCGAGCCCTGGGAAGCCCGGAGGCGGTGGCAACCGTCAGGCAGCTCCGAAGCGCCGAAGGCATTCCGCCCACGCTGAAAATGGCACTCGAACAGCCCCTAGCCGAGGACGGTCTCTGCGCCCGAATGCCCCGCTAGATTGTCGCGCCCGAAGCGCCCGTGTTACTTTGTTTGGAACAGGGGGAAACATGGGAGCTCGTCTAATTGGCCTGATGATGGCTGTGGTGCTGCTGAGCGCCGGTTGTGAACAGATCACGTCCGCTTCGGAGCCCGAAGCCGAAGCTGAACAGCTGCCCGAAATCGTCCCGAACCTTCCCGAGGTTCCGACGCTACCGCCGCCGCCGTTTCCGACGACGTACGCAGATGAGTCGTACAGCGTGTACGGCCTGCGGCAGCGTCCGAGCAAGCTGCTCGACTTGGACCTCGGCATCACCGGCTACATCATCGAAATCTACGAGCCTCCGGTCTGCAAGAAGCGCAAAAAGGAAGAGTGCCCGAAGGTTGCCGCGCCGCACATGTTCATCGCCGACACCGCGGACCAGACCGACCGCGCAGAGCAATTGCTCGTCGTGGGCTACGCGGACAATCAGGAGCAGCTCCAGCGCGCTCGGCGCGGCCGCAGGACGACCACCATCGCCGGCGACGTCGTCGTGCCGAAAGACCTCGCGGTTGGAAACAAGGTTCGTGTGAAGGGTCACTTCACGCTGATTTCGTCCGGTGGGTTCAATACCAGCAACGGGCTCTTGGAATACGCATCGCACGAGACACTCGCCAAGGGCTCGGCGAACTAGTCAGGGCGCCGCAGCGCCGGCATCGGGCGCGGCGATGAGCAGGTCGGAAAGATCCGGCGCGCCGGCATCGTCTTTGATCTGGAATTGCGCTGCGCTGCGCTCGAACAGCGCTACGACGTCTTTGCCGACGACCGAGATCTCTCGACGGTCGTCGATGCGCACGTAGCCGCCTCCGTCGACCGGCGTGCCCGAACCGAGTGAAATGCGCACCGTGGTGCGCCCCATCTCGAAGCTGACCTCGCCCTTGGGCGTTTCCATCCCGAAATTCTGCAGATCTTCGGGGCTCGGGCTTTGAAGCGTGCGAACTGGGATCGCGAACTCCCAGTTGCGAAGGTAGTCCTCGATGACTTCGGGGTCGGCGGGCGCCTTGTTCGGCTCTTCGAGCGCCCACGTTTCGTCGAAGCCCTCGCCCGTTCGGACCAGCGCGACGCGTTCATCGCCTGAAGCAATTCGAACGCGGGTGACCCGCTCCCGGACAACCGACTCCAGCAGCAGGCCGGACCGGGAGTCGATTTCCTTGCGCCCCGGGCCGCCGCGCTCGAACAGGATCACGTAGGCGAACAGGACGGCCGCCACGACGAGCAGGACGATGGGCATGCGCGCGCTCATGAACGCCTCGACCACCAAACGCCAAAGCCAGCGATGAGCGCGGCCAGCGGCAGGAGAACCACCACGCGGAACAACAGGTTTTGCAGATCGGCGTCACTCATGATCACCGCGCGGGCGTTGGTCTTGCGCGGCGCGATGTTGATGAGGGCCTCGCGTTGGGTGAGCCAGCCGACCGTCGACGACAGCAGGTCGATGTTCGAGAGCTGGGGGTTCTCGAGCAGCTCGGAGCTCATCCAGTCACTGTCGCCCATGACCAGCAATCGGCCGGGGGTCGGGCCGTCGGCCTTGACTGGCTGCAGGTCATCGCCGAGCGGCGGGACGTACTCCCAGGCGACTGCCAGGGGCACGGCGCGGGGCGGCGTCGGCTTTCCTTTGGCGTTCGGGTCGAGCGCGCGGGCCAGGTCGGTTTCCGCCACGGCGGCCGGGCTGGTGCGGAAGAGCACTTCGGTGTCGCTCCCCTCGGCGTCGTCGACCGAGCGGGCAACCGCCAACAGGATCCCGCCGCCGCGCTTCCGAATCGTATCGACGAGGCGATGGGTGCCGATGTTGGTAACCAGGAACAGGTCGCCGGGGTTGCCGGGCAGTTGCTGCGCCGTGTCGTTCTCGATGACGAGATCCGCGCCGACGACGATCCCGCGCGCTCCGAGCGCGTTCTCGAAGCCCGTAGGGGTCAGCTTTTCCTTTTTGAGCACGGGGTCGAAGGCCAGGAGCAGGTTCCCGCCCGAGGCGAGGTAGCGTTCGACGATGCCGACTTCTTCTTTGGAGAATGGGCGCTGCGGGCTGATGACGAAAAGTGCGTCGCAGGCCTCCGGTACATCGTCAGTGCGAATTTGGAGGGACTCGACCTCGATTTTTTCCCATTCGAGCTCGCGGGCGACGGGATCGAAGCTGCGTTCGCCGTAGGCCCCGACCTCCCACTCGCCGTGACCGGTCGCCACGCAGACTTTATTCGGCTCGCCCGTGGTCACCTCGAGGATCGCTCCGGTGAGCGCGCGCTCGGACTGCAGGTCGAGCTTGTGTCCGTCGGCGTCCTCGAAGGTCTCGAAGTCTTCCACGATGAGCTGGTGCCGCTCGACTTTCCATTTGCGCTCGCCGCTCGTCACGACCACCGGCACTTGCGAAAGCGTCACGTCCCCTGCAAGCCAGCTGTCGATGCCGAACTTGTCGGCGAGCACCTGATAGCGAGCGCGGTCGCGGTCGGGGTCGACCCATTCGACTTGGATTCGGTCGGTGACCGCTTTGTATTCCTCCAGCAAGGTCTCGACGTCGGCGAAGTCCTGTTCGTCGCGTCCGAGGAAGACGTAGATGTCGACGTCCTGGTCGAGCTCCTTCAAGGCTTGCTGGCTGCGGTCGGAAAGCGTGAACAGGGCGTGGCTGGTCCAATCCCATCGCTTGTAGTGCCGCGACGAGATGTAGTTCACCAGGACCACGACCACGAGGCCGAGCACCGCCGTCAGCAAGAGGTTCAACCGTGCGCGGGGCTGGGCGCTCATCCGTGCCTCCTCGCCTTCATCGCCCCGATGCTCAGACCGACGGCCAGGACCGCTAGCGAAAAATCGAAGATCAGGTACCGGGTGTCGACGACGCCCTTAGCGAAGCTCTGCATGTGGCCGAGCATGCTCAAGTAGGCGCAGACCTCGCGCGCTGTCCCGTCGAGGACGAACTCGCCGATGCCGACGGTGAAAAGGACGCCCAGCGTCACGAACGCGAGGACGGCAGCCACGATTTGGGTGGGTGCCAGCACGCTCATCAATAGGCCCACCGCCATGAAGTACGCGCCTAGACAAAAGATGCCGAAGTAGCTGGCGGTGACCGCTCCCCAATCGACGCTGCCGTGCTGGCTCATAATCCAGGCGTAGATCAGCGTCGGAATCCAGAGCGAGCACCAGATGACGAGTGAGGCGGCGTACTTGCCGAGAATCACCGAGCTCTCCGAGACGGGCGCGGTCATCAAGGTTTCGATGGTTCCGGCCTGCTTCTCACCGGCGACCAGGCGCATCGTCAGAACTGGCACGAACACTAGGAGCGGGATGAAGAAGAGCGCGCTTCCGCCAAAAAAGCCCGACAGTGGAGTCGATGCGCCCGAGGTGACGGCGTTGCGGGCGTAGAACTCGGTCAGCATCCAAAACCAGACGCCGTTCCAAATCAGCCATGACGTGAGCACGACGTACGCCAGCGGCGAAACGAAAAACGAAGCCAGCTCGCGCTTGAGAACGACCCACGCGCTCCTCACGAGGCCTCCTGCGCGGCACTGGCTGTGGTCAGCTCGGCGAACACTTCTTCGAGGCTGGTCTCGGAATCCCCGGGCACGAGGTCAGCGACCTTCTCGCCTTCCCGAATGATGATGACCCGGTCGCAGACCGCTTCGACCTCGGACAGAATGTGGGTCGAGAGGAGCACCGTCTTTTTTCCGCCAAAGCTCCGAACGAGCTCGCGAAACTGCCGAACCTGATTCGGGTCCAAGCCCGACGTCGGTTCGTCGAGAATCAGGATGGGCGGGTCGGCGATGAGGGCTTCGGCGAGGCCGACGCGTTGGCGGTAGCCTTTCGAGAGCTGTCCGACGATGCGGGTCCGGGCGTCCGCGACGCCGGCAAGCTCGAGACAGCGGTCGACCGCGGCCGCCACGTTGGGGACGGCCTTGAGCTGGCCCCGGTGGCGCAGGTACTCCTGGACGCGCATCTCCCGGTACAAAGGCACCCCTTCGGGCATGTATCCGATTCGCTCGCGCGCTCGGATTGAGTTTCCGACGGCATCGATGCCGTCGATCCGAATCGCGCCCGCGCTTGGCGCCAGGTAGCCGGTCAGCATTCGGAGCGTCGTGCTCTTGCCGGCTCCGTTTGGACCGAGGAATCCAACGATCTCACCGGGTTCCACCCGAAAGGACACGTCGTTTACCGCGAGTCGGCTGCCGTACAGCCTGCTGAGCCCTTCGACTTCAATCACATCTTGCTCGTTGGGCGCACGGGGTACTCGATGCGATCGAGCCTTGCAACTGCAGGCCTGTCCAGGTTCTGCGGCTTTTTCGCATCGGCCGGCCGCGCTTCTTTACGATCCAATCGAGATGTCCTCCATCCCCTGGAAGGTTCGCTTGAGCGCGTGCGTCCTCGCGCTGGTTGCCGGAGGCTCGTTCGCCGGCGCGACCGAGATGCGCCGCGCGCCGATCGCAATCGACCCGATTACGATCCGCCCTTCCCCCGTGCTCGAACCGATCCACCAGGAGCCGGGGCCCGAAGTGCCAGGCGTCGTCCCCATCATCGATGACGACGTGACCGGCCTGCGCTTCCCGAGCGGGCTCACGATTCACGGCGGCAGCAAACACCGCGCGATTCTCTTCACGTTCGATGACGGCCCCTCCAGTCGGACGACGCCACGGCTCCTCGACCTGCTCGACGATCTCGACATCAAGGCGCTCTTCTTCGTGACGAGCGAGAGCTTTGGCAATGGAAACCCCTATGAGCGGCGGCACGCCAAAATCGTCCGCGAGATCGTGCGGCGGGGGCACCTCGTCGGGAGCCACACCGAGACCCACCGTCAGCTACCGCTCCTCGGCAACGAAGAGATCCAAGCGGAGCTCGCCATCACCGAGCGAAAGCTTCGAAGGGCGATCGGCCGAACCCCTCGGTTGATTCGTCCGCCCGGTGGCGCCCTGTCGAAGCGCGTCGAGGGCCTCCTAGGCGAGCTCGGCTACACGAGCGTCATGTGGGCCGTTTACGCGGGCGATTTGGAGGCAAAGACGCCCGATGACGTGGTCCGGACCTTCTTTCGGGTTCTCGACCGCCGTGAGCGAGAGACCGGGGACCGCGGTGGCATCGTGCTCATGCACGACACGAAGCCCCACAGCCTCGACGCCCTTCCTCGCGTGGTGCGCGCGCTCCAAAAACGCAACTGCGCGCTGCTCGAACGCGGCGAAGAACTCTACGACATCGTCGACGACCTCGGCTACTTCATCCCGGGCCTTGAGCCGGACCAGACGCTCGAGGAGCGCCAGATTGAGATCGAGCGTGATGCGCAGCGGGCTTGCAATACGATAGCGCTTCGCTAGCTACTCGCGCGTCGCGAGGATTCGCCAAACCGGTAGGCCGTCTTCGAGGGCGCGCTTCTCCCGATTCGAGCGCGCGCCGAACGGGTTCACCTCCACGTAGCCGCCGCCTGAAGCAAGGGTGAAGCCATGGGTGTCCCGAAGCTCAGCTCGGTACTGTTCGGCTCGGTGCTCGACGTCGGTCTGAATGAAGAGCGCGCCGCCGGGCTTCATCAGCCGGGCCAGCTCGCCGAGGAGGGCCTCCCCGATGACCCGCCGCTTGTCGTGCCGCTTTTTCCACCACGGGTCCGGGAAGTGCAGCGCGACCCGCTCAACCGATCGGCTTGGTTCCGCCCTTTTCAAGATTTCGCGGGCATCCCCGCACAGAATCTTCACTTTTTCGATCCCACGCTTTTCGAGCCGCTCGGCCGCTTTGTAGGCAAGCTTGGTCTTGACCTCGATGCCGACGATGCGGCTCTCGGGCGCCGCCGTCGCCCGCTCGAACAGCGACAAAGCGCGCCCAAAACCGATGTCCAGCTCGAGTGGGCCTGATCCGGCGATCAGGTCTTCGAGCGAGAAGCGGCCCTCTGGGGCCCTTGGAGCCCGCTCGCGATAGAGCCGGCGCAGGTCTGAGTCCGACACCCGCGCTCCCTACCGGGGGGCGCGAATGGCGTCAAACCGGATACGCTCCTTCTTGACCGCCAAGGTGCCGATCGCGTATGCCAGCGACATACATCTTGGTGAATGGGGCTTGATGTCGATGAGGATTCTGATCGTCGAAGACAGCGTGACCATGCGCAAGGTCATGGAAATGACTTTCGCTGGCGAGGACGCGGAGTTGCTGGTCGTGGAAAACGGCGAGCTTGCACTTGAACGAGGGGCCGCCTTCTCGCCGGACGTGGCGTTCATCGATTCGTCCCTCCCGGGGATCGACGGATACGAAGTCACTCGCGCGCTGAAGTCCGACCCGGGGCTTTCGGGCACCGCGGTTATTCTCATGGCGAGCCAGCATCGACCGCTCGATGCGGCGCGTGCCTCAGAAGTCGGTGCTGACGACCACATTCTAAAACCGTTCGACACGCAGGAAGCCATCGACAAGGCAAGCGCGCTGGCGGGCGAAGCGGAACCCGTCGGCTTTTCCGACATGCCCTCGATTCCGGTGGCCCGTCCAGCGACGACTCCGCCAAGGCCGGTCGCCCAGCGCGCCCATCGGCCCACGCCGCCGCCCCTCCCCGTCGGTTCCACACCGCAGTCGGCGCGAAGGTTGTCGGGGACCCCCATCAGCGGGGCACAGGTTTCGGTTGCGCCGGGGACGGCCGCCTCCCTTCATTCGTCGTCGCCTCCTGCGAAGATCGTCTCCGCACCCGCTGCGAAAGTTTCTTCGGCGCCACCCGCTCAATTCTCATCGGCGCCACCTGCTCAGTTTTCATCCGCCCCACCAGCCTCTCCGCTACAGGCCGCAGGCGCGAGCGAAGCGCTGTCGCACTCGGTGGTGGCGCGACTCGAAACGCTCGGCCTCACGCCCGATCAGGTCGAAGGCGTGCTCAAGCTCTCGGCCGAAGTCGTGGAGCGCGTGGTTTGGGAGGTCGTACCCGAGCTTGCCGAAGCGATGATCCGTGAGGAATTGCACCGTCTCATCGGCGACTGAGGCTTGACTGGCCCGGCATTTCACCGCACACGGTCGGTCGGATGAGCGGTTCGACTGACGAGATGCCCAAGCAGTACTCGCCCACCGAAAGCGAGTCTCGCTGGTACGAGTTCTGGGAGACGTCCGGGTTCTTCGCGGCTTCGGAAGAGCCGGGTGACACGCGACAGACGTACACCCTCGCCATTCCGCCGCCGAACGTCACGGGCTCGCTCCACATGGGCCACGCCTGCCGGACGACCTTCGAGGACGTGCTCTGCCGCCACAAGCGGATGCAGGGCTACAACACGCTCTGGGTGCCAGGCATCGACCATGCGGGGATCGCGACGCAGGTGGTGGTCGAGCGGCAGCTCAAGCGGGAAGGCCTGACGCGGTACGACCTCGGCCGCGAGAAATTCATCGAGCGGGTTTGGCAGTGGAAGGAGGAATCGGGCGAGCGAATCCTCCAACAGCTCCGCAAGATGGGCGCGTCCTGCGACTGGCCGCGGACAAAATTCACCATGGACCCGGAGATGGTTCGAGCGGTTCGTGAAGCCTTCGTCCGGCTCTACGAGGAGGGGCTCATCTATCGCGACACGCGCCTGGTCAACTGGGACGTCGAATCGCAGACCGTGCTCTCAGACCTCGAGGTCGAGCAGGAGGAAAACGTCGAAGGCGCGATGTTCGATTTCGCTTATCCGCTGGCGGACGGCGGCGGTGAAGTGGTGGTTTCGACGACGCGCCCCGAGACGATGCTGGGCGATACTGCCGTGGCGATCCACCCGGACGACGCGCGCTACCGGCATCTGCACGGCAAGTACGTGCGACATCCGTTCGTGGACCGTTTGATTCCGGTGATCCTCGATGCGGAGCTGGTCGACCCCGAGTTCGGCACGGGCGTTGTGAAGGTGACGCCGGCCCACGACCCGAACGACTTTGCGACGGGCAAGCGACATGGCCTCGAGGAAATCAACATCTTCAACCTCGATGGCACGATGAACGAGAACTCCGGTTCGTTCCAAGGGCTCGACCGCTTCGAGGCGCGCCAAGTCGTCGAGATCGAGCTCGGAAACCTCGGGCTCGCCCGCGGACGCAAGAAGCACATGATGACGCTGCCGCGTTCGCAGCGGTCGGGGACCATCGTCGAGCCGATGATTTCGACCCAGTGGTTCGTGAAGATGAAGCCGCTCGCGGCGCCCGCAATCGAGGCGGTCGAAGACGGCACGATTCAGATTCTGCCGCCCGAGTGGAGCAAGACGTATTTCCACTGGCTCCGGAACATTCAGGATTGGTGCATTTCACGGCAGCTCTGGTGGGGCCACCCGATCCCGGCCTGGTACTGCGAGGACTGCGAGCACGTCACCGTGTCGCGCGAGGACGCGACGGCGTGCGGCGGCTGCGGGGGAACCTCGATTCGCCAAGACGACGACGTGCTCGACACCTGGTTCAGCTCGGGGCTCTGGCCGTTTTCGACGCTCGGCTGGCCCGATAAGACGGTCGCGCTCGAGCGATTTTACCCGACGCAGGACATGGAGACGGGTTACGACATCCTGTTCTTCTGGGTCGCCCGCATGATTATGATGGGCCTTCACTTCATGGGCGAGGTTCCCTTTACGCGCGTCTTGCTGGCCGGCTTGGTCACCGACGAGCGCGGCGAGAAGATGAGCAAAGTGAAGGGCAACGTCGTCGACCCGCTCGACGTGATTTACGGCGCCACCAATGAGCAGCTCGTGGCGAAGGCCGAAAAGGCAGGCGCGAAGAAGTCGGGCATCAAGTACCTGAAGACCACCTACCCCGATGGTTTTGCGGCGTACGGTGCCGACGCCCTCCGCATGACGCTGCTCAGCTATTCGCCGCAGTCGCGACGCATCGCGCTTTCCATCAAGCGCATCGAAGGCTACCGGAACTTCGCCAACAAGCTCTGGAACGCCTCGCGCTACGCGCTCATGCGGCTCGACGGCTCCTCGACCCAGGCCGCGCAGCAATGCCCGAAGCCCACGGAGCTGGCGAACCGCTGGGTGCTCTCGCGGCTCTATCACGCGCTCGACGTCGCGGCCTCTGGGCTCGACGCCTACCGGCTCGATGAAGCGTCCGGCGCGCTCTATCATTTCGTGTGGGACGAATTCTGCGACTGGTACCTGGAGCTGAGCAAGCCGGCCCTCGGCAGCGGCGATGCGGCTCTCATCGAGGAGACCGAGGCGACCTTGGTGCACGTCCTCGAAACGGTGCTGCGCGCGCTTCATCCGATGATGCCTCACATCACCGAAGAGATCTGGCAGCGGGTTCCGAAGTGGGACGAAGCGCCGAAGAGCATCATGATTAGCCGCTTCCCGACGGGGCTCGTCGACGCGAAGCTGGACCGGGCGGCCGAGCGTGATTTCGAAGTGGTACAGGCCTTCGTCGGGAGCGTCCGGACCATTCGCGCGGAGCACGACGTGCCGAGGAGTCAGCCGATGCGCATCCACTGGCACACCAATGACGAAGACAAGCACCGGGTTCTCGACGCCGAGCGACGGACCATCGAGGCGTTGGGCCGCTGCGAGCTCTGCTTCGAGGCCGACCCTGCGAAGCTCGATGATCCGAACGCGCATTTCAAGAACGCCGCCGTTTTTGTGAACCCGGGGGTTCGGGCAGCGGTGCCGGACGTCATCGACACCGAGAAGGAGCGCGACCGCCTTCAGCGCGACCTCAAGAAGCTCGAAAAAGAGCTCGGCGTGCTCGAGAAGAAGCTCGCCAACCCGAGCTTCGTCGAGCGCGCGCCCGAGGCCGTGGTCGAGAAATCGAGGCGGGACTCCCTCGATCTGCGAGAGAAACGCAAGCGGTTGGAAGCGGCGTTGAATAGCCTTTGAAAGAGGACTTTGAACGACGCCGCCACAGATTCGACCCAGGCTGACACCGAGCGGCCGCTTTGTGTGGACCTCGATGGGACGCTTCTGGCAACCGACACGATGGCCGAAGGTTTCATGGGCCTGCTCAAGAGCGCGCCATGGAAGCTTCCGGCCGCATTCGCGGCGCTGAGGAGCGGCCGACCCAAGCTCAAGCGATACCTCGCCGAGAATGCGCCCGTCGACCCCGCGACCCTACCGTACCGGCCTGAAGTGCTCGACGCGATTGGCGAGGCGCGTGCAGCAGGCCGTCGGGTGCTGCTGGTGACCGCCTCCGACCAAGGCACCGCCGATCGGATTGCAGAGCATCTCGGCATCTTCGACGAAGCGATTGGAAGCGACGGGCAGAACAACCTGAAGGCGCATCGAAAAGCCGATTATTTGACGGGGCGTTTTGGCGCCGGTGGGTTTCAGTACCTCGGCGACTCGTCGGCGGACCTGCCGGTGTGGAAGGCCGCCCACGAGGCGAGCATGGTCTGTCCGAGTCCAAGCACCCAGCGCGCCGCCGAGCAGTTGGTGTCGAGCGCGACGGTCCTGGTCCCTCGGCCTCCGAAGCTCGAGGCCGCGGTGCGGGAGCTTCGGCCTCACCAATGGGCCAAGAACATCCTGCTCTTCGTGCCGCTCTACTTCTCGCACGAGTACAAGGATCTGGGCCTGGTCTTCGCAGCAGTCATGGCCTTCCTCTCGTTTTCGTTTTGCGCCTCGTCGATTTACGTCTTGAACGACCTCGTCGACCTCTCGGCAGACCGACAGCATCGGAGCAAACGCAATCGGCCCCTTGCCGCCGGCACGCTTTTGATTCCGGAGGCGGTTGCGCTCGGCCTCGCTTCGCTCGCCGTCGCGGTCGTCTTGGGCGCTGTCTTCGTTCGCGCCGAGTTCGTCCTCGTACTCCTGGGCTACGTCGCGCTCACCACCGCGTACAGCTTTGTCCTCAAGCAGCACATGATTGTCGACGTGCTCGCACTGGCCTCGCTCTTCACCTATCGGGTGGTCGCCGGTGGCGTCGCGGTCGACGTGAAGCTCTCGCCGTGGCTGCTCGCATTTTCGATTTTCTTTTTCACGAGCTTGGCCTTCGTGAAGCGCTACAGCGAGCTCATTCAAGTCAAAGGAGACGGCGGTCGCTCGCTCAAGGGCCGTAACTACGTCCCGGCCGACATCCCCATCATCACTTCGGCGGGGCCGGCCGCGGGTTTGCTCGCGGTGCTCGTCTTCGCGCTCTACATCAACAGCCCCGCCGTGATGCGGTACTACTCGGTGCCCGAGGCGCTATGGGGCATCTGCTTGATTCTGGTCTACTGGATCATCCGCATTTGGTTCCTCGCCGCGCGCGACCAAATGCACGACGACCCGGTGCTGTTCGCGGTGAAGGACAAAGTCAGCCTCTTCGCCGGCGCGCTCGTCATCGTCTGCCTGCTCGCCGCGCGATAGGGCTAGCTCAAAAGAGCTCCAACTGCCCCGGCTGCACCACGCCCTCGTGAAAGCGCACGCCTTCGAGCTCGAGCAGGAGCTGCTTGCGTTCGAGCCCGCCGCCGTAGCCCCCGAGGTGGTGCCCGGCCTCGACGACCCGATGACAAGGCACGATGATTGGGATCGGATTTACGTGGTTGGCCTGCCCCACCGCGCGCATGGCACGCGGCGATTGGATCTCCTGCGCGACGCCGCCATAGGTGCGCACCTGGCCCCAGGGGATCGTTCGAAGCGCGTTCCAGACGCGAATCTGAAAGTCGGTGCCCCGAAGGTCGAGCGGCACGGACGCGAAGTCCTCTGGCTCGCCGTCGAAGTAGCGACGGAGCGGCTCCGTGTAGACGGCGGGAACGGCTTTCTCGTCTGCGAGCTCGCTATCGAGGCGCTCGAACGAGAGGCGCAGCAAACCCGCGTCTGACCAGGCGAGCCAAAGCGTGCCGAGGCCTTTGGCTTCGAAGGTGCCCCAGCCCGTGACGGGCGCTTGGTGGGGTTCCGTGGCGGTGGTACCTTCCGCACTCATGGTTCGCTCGGTCCTTGCATCTGCCCTGCTACTTTCAATTGCATGCGGACACAGCCTTAAACAAGCGCAAAGAAGCGAGGAGGCGTACGAGCAGTGCTACGGCGCCGACTACGACCCCGCCGTAACCCCCGCGCAGCGCCGCGACTGCTGGGCCAATTGGCTCCAAGCGCATTCGCCGGCAGAGCCCCCCGAGCGCATCCGCTACGCCGAAATGCGCCTAAATCAGCTCGCCATCGACGGCTCCACGCGCCCGCTTCCGGTGGACGCGCCGGCGCCCACGCCCAGCTACGAGCACGAGTACCCAAGGCCGCCGCCCGGCGAATACCAGCTGTCCGGCTGCAACCCGCTCTGCAACGACCGCTGGGTAAGCTGCAACAGCTACTGCGAGCTGAAGGACAAGACCTGCGTGGCGGCTTGTGAGAGCGAGTTTCGGGTTTGTGTCGACGGGTGCCCGTAAGACACCGGGGCACGGAAAAAGCCGCGACACGGGGCTGCGTCGAACGGCTCGGCTTGCAAAGGTGGTCGGATGCACTTGGGGGCTTTGACCACGCAAGCCTCGCCTCGGAGCTCGCGGCCAATCGGGGTTGGTTG
>RCNF010000866.1_pt1 | contig 15770 bp, 11 predicted proteins | sample 2041311 | NCBI WGS metagenome assembly RCNF01 (sample SAMN09708228, study PRJNA481090) | Marine sediment metagenome, whole genome shotgun sequencing project. | biome: marine sediment; feature: ocean; material: sediment; isolation source: Sewage treatment plant 2 marine sediment (STP2) ... | reverse complement strand
CGGAGCTGGAAGGCCAGAGAAATGTTTACTGAACTGGACCGGCTGACTGGTTTGGACGTGTTCTCTGAACTCTTGCGTTGCTTTGTCGCGGGCTTTGCATCGTTCGTCACTTTTGCATTGTAGTACGTGCGTGGTGTCTTCGTTCAGTTGTTGGCACGCGTGGCATCTGCTGTCTACGGTGTTGTCGATTGTGTTACGGTGTTTGTGTGTTGGAGACCAGTCATGAATGTACTTGGAGATCTGAATCTTTCGCCCAGGAGACAGCGCCTTGAAGGCGGCACCGAAGATTTTCCAGTCGATGTTATCGAATGTAGTTTCTGTCCATCGTTGTTGTAGAGCAGGGTCACGTCTGTCGCTCTTTGAAATTAGCTCTTTTACTTCAAATACTTCAGTTCTTTGGGAAGTGGCACTCCTTTTCCCATAGTATCTTCACCGTAATTAACACCAGCAAGAATTTCGATATCTTTTAAAGCACGCACATCTCCTTTAAAAACAACTTTAGAAATATTTTCTTTTTGAATTTTTCCTCCTGCCCATTGAATATCAAGCACGCTACTTGCATCAAATCTATCCTCCTTAACACACAATTGGACCTCACCTCCATAGTGTTGTACAACCTTTGCCACCAAAAGACTCGGCCTGCTGTGAAATCCGAGCTTTACAGGAATGCCGACTTTAATTTTTCCGCGTTCAATATTCTCATTTAAAATCTCAATAGCCAGCTTGTTTCCGGTTGTAAGAAAATTGCATGCATAATAGAGCCCATAGTTTATGGTGCGGTCAAGAAGTGTTTTTGGATCAATCAGTAAAGAAAGTCTATCCTGAACTTTTTTATAGATATTTTTATACCCCGCCTCATATAAGTGTCTTTCATAAAAATGAAGCATCCTGCCTACTATCTGCAAAAGATGAAAAACCGCTGAAAAGTATCCCCGAAGCTCTTTAAGCTTCCTGTTACCAAACCTGTATCCACCATGTATCACATATGTATCAAAAGAAGACTGGAGATTGTGCACCAGCATTTCAAATCGCCTTACCTCTACTTCATTTATTTTGTCAGGAACAATCGTGAATATCTCTTTTAAATCATAAGGTTCATAAAATCCAAGCTGCTCAAACTTTCCTGCGATGTCTATAAATTCACTTGCAATTTTAACAATGCTTTTTTTCTGCTGATCCTTATCCTCATCATCGATATCATAATCAAGCATCTCACCTGTAATAACTCCAGGAAAATCAGCATCACTGAATGTTTCCTGCGGAATGGGAATATTTAGCCGTTTTGCTTCTTCGATTATAACCGGTGCAATTTTAATTAAGGACTTAACTAAAAAGTCAAATGTAGCTTCCCCTTCTGTTTTAAATTTCTCCCAATCCGCCAATTCGTAAAATAACAGCCGGTTTAAAATATGTTTCTGGGAATAGCATCCAAGACTTAAGTGTCTGACAGCAGCGGAAAGCTCTCTGAAAAAATACCAGTCTTTATTGTTCTTGGCACCATGAAAATCCAGAAAATCCTCAAGAAGCTGAGAGGTTGCTATCAGTGAAGAATACAGCTTTTTATTCGATACATGAGGCTGTGAACCTTTATCGGAAAGGAATATGCAATATTTCAGATAATCGTGAGTAAAAATTCTTACTTTTTCCACAAAAGAAATACTACATAGCTTATTGTTATTTATCATTTTTAAATAATCGGCCGAAGCAGCCCGTAAGCCGAATTCTGTGCCCGGTCCGGGTTACCCCAAACCGGGTAACGATCATTCATCTTTGGACGCCGGTTACCCGGAATCTCCTGCGACCTACCCGGAAGTTTGGACGGGCCGTCCTAAAGCACTCCCCTATTTGGTCTTGCACCGGGTGGGGTTTACAAAGCTTTCCCGGTCACCCGGGAAACTGGTGCGCTCTTACCGCACCTTTTCACCCTTACTCCGCATAACTGCGGGGCGGTATACTTTCTGTTGCACTTTCCTTCGCGTTACCACGACTCCACGTTATGGAGCACCCTGCCCTGTGGTGTTCGGACTTTCCTCTGAATCTTATAAATGACCCAGCGATCGTCTGTGCTGCTCCGGCCGGTTTATGATTTTTCCCAGTATATAATCCTTTGACAGTGTGGGCAAAACTCTAATCTATCGGTACGCTGAAGTTCATTATATGCCTGGGGAGGGATTTGCATGTTGCATCCCAGGCATACAGCGTTTTTAACAGCGGCTATCGCCCTACCACTTACCATCTCCTTTACTACCGAAAATTTTTCCAGCAATTTAGGATCAATTTTTTGGGAAATAGTTTTCCATTCTTCCTCAATCTGAGCAACCTTTTTTTTCCCCTGCTCAGATTGCTGAATAATAATACCTTTCTCTTGTTTCAGCTTTTCAGCCAAAATAGAATTGCTCTCTTTCTTTTTCAAAATATTTTTTTCGGATGTTTCTATCTTCTCAAGATATTGCAGCATTTCATCTTCAATTTTAGAATTAATTGCCTTTATTTCGTCTATTTCTTTTAATGAAGATTGGTATTCCTTGTTTGTCTTAACAAATTTAAGTTTCTCCTGGCTTTTCTCTGCTTTAGCACTATTAACCTGCGCATCTGTTTCACTTGAACGATACTTTTGTTGAAAGTCATTTATTACCTTTTCTTCTTCATCTATTTCACTTTCAAAAGCCTTTAGCTCGTTATCAAGCTTATCAAGTTTACCAGCCACCATGCTTAATTCCGATTTTATTACTTCGGTCTTTATCTCAATTTCCTGAAGTTCTACTAAAATATCTATTTGCTTCTTTGTAATTTTCAGCATTTAAATAATTCCAATATATTTTATCGTAACGGTCCAGCAACTAAGTCACCAAGACAAGACCGCTGAACTGTTACATTTTATCTTATTTTTATACGATCACAAATGGATCTTCCTCAAGGCTGTATGGTTTAACTTCAATATTCATTTCTGCTTCCGACAGTATCCTTTCAAGGCGTTTTGCAATAACATCAACAATTAAATGTTCTGATGCAAAGTGTCCGATATCGATAATACCCAGGTTAGCCGCCTGTGCATCTCTTGCGTCATGGTACCCCAAATCACCGCTTATATATACCTGAGCCCCTGATGACAAAAAATATTTCATCATACCGGAACCGCTCCCCGTGCATACTGCTGCTCTTTTAACAGTCATTTTCTGGTTACCGGATATTTTTATATATTTTAATCGTAGTTTTTCTTTTATCTTTAGAGCCAGGGATTTTAATTCGATCTTTTCGTCGAGCTCTCCGACCCGCCCTATTCCATTACGGTTTTTTTTTGTTAATAGCGGATATACATCATATGCCATGGTTTCATAAGGATGATGGGATCTTACATATTCAATTACGTCTGAAAGATCATCTTTTTGTACAACAGTTTCGATTCTGATTTCATTTGTACCGGTAATTTCACCGGTCTTTCCCATAAAAGGAGTCGTCATTGATCCTGGCCTGAATGTACTTTCTCCTCTATTTCTGAATGTACAGGCTGAATATTCACCTATATTTCCCGCCTTTGTCTGAAAAATTGCATCTAATATTTTTTTCTCATAGTCCTCAGGCACATATATTACAAGCTTGATTTTTTCATCTTCTACAGGTTTGCCGAGCACTTCCAGTCTTTTAAGTCCTATAGCTTCAGCAAGCACATCGTTTAATCCTTCGGTTACTATGTCCAAATTAGTATGTGACGTAAAAATTGCCATCTTATGCCGAGCAGCCATATGGATAATTGATCCCGTTGGCGTGCCGAAATCGATTGAACGCAAAGGCTTAAATATCAGCGGATGATGTGTAATTAATATATCTGCATCATTTTGACATGCATTTGAAACAACATCTAAAGCAGGATCAAGTGAAACCCAGACTTTTTTTACCGGCCAGTTCTTCTGGCCCACTTGCAATCCGACATTATCCCAGTCTTCAGCCAGATTGCTTGGAGCAATTGTTTCCATTGCCTTTACTATATCGGCTACTGTTGCAGACATGTCTAAAAAATCTCTTTTAAAAAACAAAAAAAGCGTGATTTATTATTACCAACCACGCCTTTGTCTCTGAGTGTTTTCATGGAAAATTTTAGTCATTTCCCATTCCTATATAATATATTCTTACAGTATGATTATTCATTTTTATGTCAAACTGTATTAATTTAGTCTATTAAAAAATATGCGAAAATGAGCATTCAGGTGATCCGATTTTAAGGCGGGTCGCTGTTTGAAGGTGTTAGTAAGCGCTAAGAAAGAACAACAAACAAGCACATTTTATGTGTAAGGTAAAAAATATGTTCGCTTAGCAAGCTTTTTATAAAAGGATTGCACCTGTTCTTTCTTAACGCTTACTTATGCCTGAGTTCGACACGTCCTGAAATCGGATTATCTGAATGCGGCTTTTTATAACAGTAAAACGTTACGTCAAACTAAATTTAGGCTTCTATGTTATGCAAATATTCAAGAATGGGCCCACCTGGGATCGAACCAGGGACCTACCGGTTATGAGCCGGTGGCTCTGCCAGCTGAGCTATGGGCCCTCATCTAAAGAGTTTATTAAATAACTTTAAAATTGAATTTTGTCAAGCATCAGGTTTCAAGGAAATTTTTCAGTTTCCTGCTTCTGGTCGGGTGCCTTAGTTTTCTTAATGCTTTTGCTTCAATCTGCCTGATTCGTTCCCTTGTTACCGCAAAATCCTGCCCTACCTCTTCAAGTGTGTGGTCCGCCTTTTCTCCTATACCGAAACGCATTCGCAAAACTTTTTCCTCACGCGGAGTCAAGGTGGCAAGCACCTTTCTAGTTTGTTCAGCAAGGTTCAGGTTTACAGCAGCATCCGATGGAAGTGTAATTTTTTTGTCTTCTATAAAATCACCAAGGTGGCTGTCTTCTTCCTCACCAATAGGCGTCTCAAGAGAGATGGGTTCTCTGGCAATCTTTAAAACCTTTCGAACCTTTTCAAGGGGGATCTCCATTTTTTCAGCTATTTCTTCAGGCGTCGGCTCTCTTCCCTGCTCCTGCACCAGGTATCTTGATGTTCTAATGAGTTTATTAATCGTTTCAATCATATGAACTGGAATTCGTATTGTCCTTGCCTGGTCGGCAATCGCCCGTGTAATAGCCTGCCGTATCCACCATGTAGCATAAGTACTAAATTTATAGCCGCGCCTGTACTCAAATTTATCGACTGCTTTCATCAGGCCAATATTTCCTTCCTGAATCAAATCCAGGAACTGGAGGCCTCTGTTAGTATATTTTTTTGCGATACTAACCACAAGGCGCAAATTTGCCTTTGTTAATTCTCTTTTTGCCAATTTTGCTTTATGACGTCCTTCTTCAACACATGTTATTATCCTTTTCAATATTCTGCTTTTAGCTTTAATCAACCTTTCCTGTTTAATAATATGTTCCTGGCTTTTTTTTATCTCTTCGTAAAGTGCAGTACTCTCATCTCTTTTTAAATCACATTTATTACAGGCCCACTTTATAAATTTCGTCTTGGTCGACATATTTTCACGCAGCACTTTAACAGGCGAGCTTAGCATTTCAGAACATTTTGAAATCTTCTGGTTCATAAAATCAAACCATTCTATCTGCTCTCTAATAAGCTGCTCAATTTTATCTATCACCCCTCCTTCCAAACGCCAGGCTTTAAGGTATTCGAATATTTTGTTATTCCTTCTGTTAATTGACCTTCTTATCCTGCGTTGTTCATCAGGGCTGATTCTATGCGAAAAAAGTTTTTCGCGAAGATTAAGATTTTCCTCATCTATCTTTTTAATACAACTTATTGTAGTTAAAAACCTCTCAGTCTGCATCACATCATCAATATAAGTATCACCCTCATCAACATCCCTTAGTACATACTTTGACCGAAGTGCACCCTGTTCAATATGCCCTCCAAGGTTTATTATGCTTTCTATACATATTGTAGTATCAATAAGTGATCTTAAAACCTCCTGTTCACCTGCTTCTATCTTTTTGGCTATAACAACCTCACCCTCTCGAGTCAGAAGCGTAACGAGACCCATTTCACGCAAATACATTTTTACGGGATCTGTTACTGTGCCAAACACCGACACAGTCTTAACTTCCTTTACTTTAGCTTTTTTGGCCGCAATTGATTTTAGATGCTTTTTTTCATCAATAATTTTAATATTATATTTACCTAATGAAATAAATGCTTCATCAATTTGTTCCGTAGAAAGCATGTAACCATTCATAACTTCATTAATTTCTTCATAAGTTAAATACCCTTGCTTCTTTGCCTTTGTAACCAGCTTCTTTAACTCTTTTTGGGGGAAATTTTTTAATTTTTTCTCTTTGGTCTTATTTATTGGTTTCTTCTTTCCGATATTTTTTAAACTTTTTGTTTTTGAAGCGCTTCTTTTTGCTTCAGCACTTTTTGGGATCTTTTGATTTTTTTTCTTTATTGTAGCTTTTTTTCTTGCCATCAATCTTATGCCTCCTGCTTATGCCTCCCGAATACCCCGGTTCTGTAATGCTATTTTTTCCTTCTGCCGTAGAACAGCCATGTTCTGTTTCTCACTTAAAAGCTTTAGCAACAGTTCTTGATCATTTTTCTTCTCAGCTTCTCTTATCTGCTTTTCTATAAAGCTTTTATTACGACTGTTCCGTCTGATCTCGATAAATTGTGTTATCAATTTAATGCAGCCTTCAAACTGCCATGATTCTTCTTCTAAGGCCAGAGCAGCAATAATCCTTCTTTTGCCTTTATCATCGATCAAATTCATAATCTCTGATACATTTATGTCATTTACAATTTCATTCCCAACATCAACACCTGGACTATTGCTGCCGTTTTTATCCGTATAGACTAATATGTTTTTACCAATTGATTTCAAGGTATCATTTTCAAAATATTCAAGTATATTTCGTTTATTTAATTCAGGTAATATTTCAGGATATTGAAGCATCATAGCAATTATCTGTCGTTCTATCCGGCTCTCTTTTTTATTAAGCTCCCTTCCTTGAGATACACCCATAACATCTTTTTTGTGTAATTGGTCTGAAGAAACTGTGCATACCTCTCTCACTTTTTCCAAAACCGCAGATTCATCAATGCCCAACTTTTCTGCGAGTTCCTTAACGTATAAAGATCTTGCCACGCTGTCATTAATGGCCGACAAAGGCTTTTTCATATCTGAAATGATTTGAATTTTACCTTCAATGGAGTTCCCGTGTTTCTTTTCGGCATAATCAATCAGAAAAGCCATAATACTCTTTGCCCTTGAGCATTCATCCATAAAAGATTTTTGACCGAATTTAAACAGATATGAATCCGGATCATATCCGTCGGGCAATACCATTATTTTTGCATCCACATATCCCTTGTCAAATTTTTCAATACTCCGATACGCAGCTTTTAAACCAGCATCATCCGAATCATATACAAGAATAACTTTACCTGTTTTTCCAATATATCCTCGAAGAATTAGTACATGATCGGCCGTCAGTGATGTTCCGAGAGTTGCAACAGAGTTTATAATGTTGTGCTGATGAAGTGCCAATAAGTCGAAATAACCTTCAACAATGAAAACTGTTTTGGACTCCCTTAACTTATCTTTTGCCCTGTTAAGACCATATAGTGAACTACTCTTATTATAAACAGGTGTCTCAGGAGAATTTAAATATTTTGCATTTTTTGGATCGGAATCGTCCATTACACGCCCGCCAAAACCAATTACCTGCGAGCTTATGTTAAATATCGGAAAAATTATACGGGCTCTGAAACGATCATAAAAACCGCTGCCTTTTTTTCTTGGAATAATCAAACCGCTCTTTTCAAGCAGTGCCGGAGATATCTTTTTTTTAAAAAAATAACTGGTAAGATTATCCCAGCCTTCCGGTGCGTATCCAAGGGCAAAACCTTTAATAATATCTTGATTAATCTTCCGTTTTTTCAGGTATTCTTTTGGATTTTTTTCTGTAGCACTGTTAGATAATATATTGCAGAAATAGTCCATTGCCTGCCTGTTAACATCAAGCAGTTCTTCCCTTTGGCTTATTTTTCTTTTCTGACCTTGTGATAATTTTTGAGCAGGTATATGAATACCGCACTTCGCTGCTATCATTCTAACAGCTTCAGGAAACGATATTCCTTCATTTTTCATAATGAAAGTAAAAACATTTCCTCCAGCCTGACACCCAAAACAATGAAATATCTTTTTTTCCGGGCTTACTGTAAAGGACGGAGTTTTTTCCGAATGGAAAGGGCAAAGCCCAATATAATTCTTTCCAGTTTTCTTTAAAGTAACGACATCTGATATTATATCAACTATATCAACTGTATTTTTTATTTCAGTAATTTTATCTTCAGAAATATAAATTGCCAAAAAGAGCAACCTCCATATCTTTTAAACTCAGGAGACCGACAATATCGGAAGGAACTTAAATGGAATGAAATATACTATAAACAGTCTTTGGTAAACCTAAAATCTAATTACTATTGCAGCTTCTGTCAAGAATATTTATTGAAATAATTCTATAATGTTACGCTCTAAGCTTATCAGTATTATTTGATATTATTTGTCAACTCTATCGCTTCTTTTAAATTCAGATTTCCGCTGTATAATGCTCTTCCTGTAATGATACCGGTCACACCGAATTTTTTAAGTTGAATCAGCTTTTTAATATCCTCAATGGTTGATACACCACCAGATGCGACCACCGGTATAGAAACATTCTCTGCAATAATCATTGTTTCTTTTATGTTTGGGCCGGTCTGCATTCCGTCTCTGTAAATATCAGTAAAATTTATTGCCGCAACACCACAATCTTCAAATTGTTTTGCCAGATCAACAGCCTTAATGTTTGTGGTTTCAGTCCACCCTTCTATTGCCACCATTCCATTTCGTGCGTCTATTCCGACAACAATCCGACCTGGAAATTCTTTACAGGCATCTTTCACAAGTTTTGGGTTTTTAATTGCTTCCGTACCGATGATAACTCTTTTTGCACCAAGATCAATAAACATTCTTATTGTCTTATTGTCCCTGATCCCACCACCCACTTGTACACCAGCTTTTACATTTTCAATTATTTTTTTGATGGAATTTAAATTTTGAGGACTTTTTTCAAAAGCGCCATCAAGATCAATTACATGAATTAATTCGGCTCCCTCACCATCCCATTTTATTGCCATCTTTACAGGATCATTGGAAAAAATGGTTTCTTCATCCTTTCGTCCCTGAAGAAGGCGCACACATCTGCCATTTTTAATATCTACTGCCGGTATGATAATCATTTGTTTGGAAATGTGCTAAGGATATCTTCAAAACCGTTTGTAGCCATCTCATCAGCGGTAATCCAGCTCGCCTTTCTTTTAATAAATTTCTTTAATTTAAAAAGGTTTTCACTTAAAGAACGTTGTGTTTCATCAAAATGACCCGACCAGATAATGCGACCACCTTTTGTACTTATAAGATGAATCCCAAATGCAACAGAGGCCGGTGATTTAACAGAATATCGATTTCCAACCCGCTCCTTGTACCGGTAAATATATCCTGCTATAACCGCATCAGCGTTATATTCACGCCCTTTTTTAACAATGAGTTTGCGTTCAGAAAATGTTTGTTCTTCGCTAACCAGGCTGGAAGTAACTATTTTATATCTTTTTCTGCTTTTTAAGTTGGAAACCAGGCTGTTGGTAAGTCTCTCTGCGGCATCTACAGGCACCCTGCCGGTTATAAAAACCCTGCCACACACCGGACATCTGACACTTGCATCCTGGCCATATATCATAGTCATATCTTTAAAAGGCAACACAAGGATCTTTTCTGTTCCCGATAAATTATAATCTGATTCAGGAGTGGTTTCTTTTGACATGCAGCCTGATAAAATTATAACCGCTAAAATGACTGCTATGTATATTTTACAATTTTCCCTTAGTGGATTGAACATCTGCAATCCTTTTATCTGTTGAAGTCGCCTGGTCCAAAGCCCTTGCTGTTGCTTTAAATATTGATTCAATGATATGATGTTCATTATCACCATAAAGCACGTTAATATGCAGGTTCATGCCACCATTAACTGTAAATGCCCTGAAAAATTCTTTTGCAAGTGATATATCAAAATGAACACCTGAACTCGAAGTCCCCGTAACATTATAAACCAGAAAAGGACGCTTTGACATATCAACGGTTACGGCAGTCAGTGCATCATCCATTGGTGTAACCGCATGCCCATATCTTATTATTCCCTTTCTTTCGCCAAGGGCCTTGTTAAAGGCATCACCTAATACCAGTCCTATATCCTCTACTGTGTGGTGAAAATCAACTTCAAGGTCTCCCTTTGCATCTATTGATAAATCAAAGAAACCATGTAGTGCAAAAAGCGTCAGCATATGATCAAAAAAGCCAATCCCTGTAGATATATCTTGCTTTCCCTTTCCGTCAATATTCAATTCAATACTTATTTTGGTTTCTCTTGTGTTTCTTTTTACTGAAGATATTCGTTCCATAGCATTAAAACCTTTATAACTTATTGAAATAATAAATCTACCTTATATTTTAATATTCAGTTCGTACAACAATTTTCCATAGTAAGTCAAGCCATCTTTTTCTATTCCATTAGAGATCTTTGATAAATATTCCAAAATAAGCATTCAGGTGATCAAGCACCCAGACGTTTGAGTGCCTGATTATTTGAATGCGTCTTTTCAAAGCTTTACAATGTTTAAAATATTTTTTTATTTCCTTTGCCTGCGCATACCAGTTCTTAGTCAATGGGAAAGTAGAAAACACGAAATATAGTTGACAGAATTTATATTATATTCGATAATTATTTATTCTTATAGTAAGGAACCACGCCATGGAATACAATATTTTGGTTGTTGACGATCATAAGATTATTCGTGATATGTTGGAAAATACCCTTTCCCGTGAATCTTATACTGTTCATTGCGCCGATTCCGCAAAAGAGGCTCTTAAAATTCTGTCACAAGAACCGATTGACGTAGTTATTTCAGATGAAGTAATGCCTGGAATGACGGGAACCCAGTTTCTCGCTGTTGTGCGAAAAGTTTATCCTGATACAATCCGTATAATTCTTACCGGACATGCAAGTCTTGAATCAGCAATGCATGCCATTAATGAAGGAGAAATCTATCGGTTTTTTACCAAGCCATGTAATCTTGTCGATCTATCAGTAACAATTAGACAGGCATTGCAACAAAAAGATCTAAAAAAAGAAAACAAACGTTTGGCAAAAATCGTTGAACAGCAATCTTATTCTATTAAAAAGATTGAAAAAAAATATCCGGGGATAACTAAAGTAAAAAGAGATTCCGGAGGAGCAATTATCATTGATGATAATGACTGAAATTTAATTTTACTATTAACCGCCCGTCCAGGTCGCCCTCTTAATTCCCCTTAGTGTTCACGAAGAAAGAAATTTGAAAAAAGCATCGGTAAGTGGAGATGAGGGGAATCGAACCCCTGGCCTCAGCATTGCGAACGCTGCGCTCTCCCAACTGAGCTACATCCCCACATACAAGCATAATTAACAAATATTAGATAACCAGTCAATTTAAATCTTGATGGTGTCTTAAAAAGTCCCATCTTACCTTTGGAACATGGAAGATAAATATGAACCACAAAATTATATTAAATGATGCCTTTAAACGCTTTACACTTGATCAGGATAAAATTCTGCCACCTGAAGAGACTGTCAAACTATTTAAAGATAAATTAAATAAAATTGATCTGGACATTCTAAAAGATACAGTAAGAATTGATAACGGCAGACTCAATATCCCGGTATTCATCAGTTACTGCGGCCAGGATGCTAAAAATGTTACAGGCGGTAAAAAACAGATGGGAAAAGGAGCTACACCCCAGCAGGCTGAAGCAAGTGCTGTAATGGAACTTGTTGAAAGATTTAGTCTTTTTAGTTTTAAAAAAAATCCGGACAACTTTATTATAGAAAAGTATCGTAATATTAAAGACAAAGCCATTGATTTTCAAATGATAGCCCAGTCTGTTCATGATGAAAATAAAGATCCAAATTTGACGCAAAAGATATTTGAAGATATTCCTTTAAAATGGACATGGGCTACCAATCTAACACGAAACACGGAAGTCCTTATTCCTTTTGACTGGTTTTTCAATATTAATGAATTCAACGGCTCCTGCGCTGGAAACTGCGCGGAAGAGGCCATTTGTCAGGGTATTTGTGAAATCGTTGAAAGACATACATCATCCATAATCAGTCAGAACAGAATAAATCTTCCTGAAATCAATCCTGATTCATCAACAGATCCCCTTGTCGTGGAGATGTTAGCAAAATACCAAAATGCCGGAATTAAATTACACATTACCGATTTCACCCTTGATATGGGCATACCTTCTATTGGTATTCTGGCCTATGATCCGTCAACTTTTCCTGATAAAAGTGAAATTGTCTGGACAGCAGGTACAACTCCGAATCCTCAAAAAGCTCTAAGTCGTGCACTTACAGAAGTTGCCCAGCTTGCCGGTGATTTTAATACAGGCTCCTGTTATGAAGCCAGCGGCCTTCCAAAATTTAATAACATTGAAGATGCCGGTTTTATTATGAATCCTGAAAAAATAGTTGATATTACCAGCCTGCCGGATCTTTCTGATGATAATATTAAACTTGAAGTTCAAAGTTGCATTTCTTCGCTGGCTGATAAAGGCATGGATGTTATTGTCGTAAATACAATGCATCCATTGCTTAAGATACCGGTTTTTTATATAATCATTCCAGGTGCACATTTCAGAGAACGTGCTCATGGCGCAGACGTTGGAATGTTTGCATCCAAACTCCTAACGGAAAACAGCGACCCGGAATATGCCATCAATAAGCTAATTAAAATTAAAGAATTACTTCCTGAAAAATATTATATAAGCTTTTACCTTGGCCAATGCTTTCTATCTGTCGATAAACCGATAACAGCTCTCGATTATTTTACAGCTTCTATCAGCCAAAACCCTGCTAAACAGGATATTGCAAGTATTTATTCCTACATGGGAATATGCTTTAAAGATATGGGGGAATATCAAAAAGCGCTCCTTGCGCTTCAAGAAGGTGAGAGTCATGATAAAGAAAGGACAGATATTTATAACCTGATGGGATTTTGCTACTTTAAATTAAAAGAACACCAAAAAGCTATTGACAGTTTTAAAAAAGTTCTCAAACTTGACCCTGGCTCTGCAATCGACTATGCCAATATTGCGTCAAATTATCGTGATATGGGTAACATTGAGAAAGCAATTGAATACTACTTAATGGCCCTTGGGCTTGACCCTTCAATTGATTTTGCAAGAGAAAGTCTTGAGAAACTGCAATGATCAGATAATACTATTCTTTAGATAAATCTTCGCAACCATGGTTTGGTTTCTTCAAATTTCCCGAATTTCTACTTTCTAATTTCAAGTTTCAAGCCGTGAACGGCAACGCAATGACAATACTTCTTTTACTTTGTTAATTCAATTTCTCCTTTCATCCTCGTTATTTTATCATTTATTTTGGGTATGTTCTTCATGATTTCGGCAAGAATTTGATGTGTCTTTTTTTTGTCAACCTTCTTAGTGTTTATCCCTTCATTTAGCCTGGAAAGATTATCTGCATAGTTGTTAAACCCGCGAAGAAGCTCCTGATCTAAAACACCTGATACGACGTCAACAAGTTTAATAAGATATTTAAACTTCACATTCTCTTTGTAATCATTTAAATGGAAAATAACGGACTTTTCCGTTTCGCGTTTCATCCGTCGTATTCCGCTCTTTAATGCTTTAAGTTCATCTGAATTATTGTCTGAAATCGGTTTTTTTATTATTTTTTTAAATATTCTGATAACTGATAAAAACCCAAGCTTCATTACTGCTTCGGTTTTAATCTTTGCTGAATAACGAATGAAAGTGATTACAGGCGGTATTTTGAGCCTGCTTGCCTCTTTAATTGAATCCATATCCGGCATTTTTATCTGCCTTTGCTCTTTCTTAATACTTTTTGTTAGCTGCAACATATTCAGCACGCTGTCATATTCTGCAAGAGCTTCTTCAATAACGGCCTCATATCCTCGGAAAACGGATTTAAAATCGTCGTATATCTTTTTTTCCATTTCCCGGGCGAACCCAATCACTTCGGGTGTCAGGTTTTCAACAACTGATGTATCGAGAGCTTGCTTAAATTCCTGAAATACCAGGTAAAGGGTGTTCAAAAAACCGGAACTTTTCAAATTTTCTTCATATTTCCTGTAAGACACTTTATAGTTTCTGATAAACCCGATGATATCACCCAGGACATCTGATGACCGTGTATCAAAAAACCGATTTACATCTCTTTTAATTTCATTTTTAATCTTTGGCTTAGCACCCGAAATCGTATTATTTACCATGGACTTTATCTTGTCCATTCCTTCCTGATGCCTATTTATTCTTTTAATAATCTCAGTAGTCTCAGATGCATCCCTTTCAAGAAAACCCGCAGTAATTCCGGCCCATCTCATAATATCTGATAAAATTAGATCATGATGTTCAATATAATTTTTCAAAAGCAGAGAATAACGTTTTTGCCCGAGCATACGTTCAAAAGAATATTTAAATCGCTCGGTTTCCTTGTCTGAAAAATCAACAAATCCGGTTTCGTTTTGCCACTGTGCAAATCTCATTTTGTCTTTTTGAGGCAAGTTTTTATTAATCGTTTTAAACAGATTATAAAGTGCTGAAAAAGAATATATCTCTTGAACAGGTTTAATTGCGGAAATTTCTTCTTTTACTTTCTCAGCAAGATTTTTCATATTTTCAACTGATTCATGTTCACTGAAATCACAGTTTAATACAAATAAAAAGTTATCCATGATCCTCATGCTTTTTATCATTGATAAAAACCTGATATCAGCCTGACGTAATCCTGTTCTGCTGCTTACAACATATATAATTAAATGCGTTGAAAATAAGTAATCCTGAATCATGGCAATATGAAGAGGGTTTGAAGAATCGCTTCCCTGGCAGTCTGCAATCTCGATATTAACACCTATGGCGTTTGAATTAATTTTAAGGAGTACATCTTTCAAGTAAACTGCCAGCACTTCATCGCCTACAAAATCCTTGTGCTTTTGGAACAGATTACCTTTATATTCTCTTGTTTTATTATTTGATGAAAGTTCATCCTTAACTCTGTCATAACCTTTAAGATAAAAAGATATCAGAACAATGTTTGCATTGCGTCGACCATTTGTAATTATTTGTTCGGTGTTTAATTCGCCAATGGCCTTTTGAATGCTCATGCGATCTTTTTTTTGCCTTATGTTAAATTTTCCACCTTTTGATTGCAATTTCAAAGAAGGAAACATTTCCAGAGATTTCTCTATTTCAGAGTTAACCTCACCCCATGATTTAAAATAAAGTTTTGCCTCCGAGTGTTTTCCGGCTTGTATCCTTGTAACAATGGATGTAACCACTCCGGCGCCACGTTTTAAATAATCACCATTAAACAGTGCATTCAAGAACGTACTTTTGCCTGATTTTATGGGACCAACAACAGCAATTCGAATAATATCTTCTCCTAATCCTTTGCGCAGGCTCTTGCACGACTTTTCCCAGTCAACAATGATGTTATCCGCTGAATCCTGAGTTGCTTTTGCAGTTGAAATTAAAGTCGAAATATCAGAATTAATCCGGAAAAGGTCTTTTCTGATTTTTGTATATTCTTTTTTGTAAGCTTTCACAGATTCAGAGTTCACCGTTGCATGTTACCTTTCTTTTTCGAAAATTTTTTAA
>RCNF010000865.1_pt1 | contig 15778 bp, 16 predicted proteins | sample 2041311 | NCBI WGS metagenome assembly RCNF01 (sample SAMN09708228, study PRJNA481090) | Marine sediment metagenome, whole genome shotgun sequencing project. | biome: marine sediment; feature: ocean; material: sediment; isolation source: Sewage treatment plant 2 marine sediment (STP2) ... | reverse complement strand
TTGGTTTCACCACCGGATCACGCAAGCAAGGTAACCGAGTTCAAAGTTGAATTAGCAAAATGCACCGACTTGCTTGCGGGTCTTGAAGACGGCTCACTGAAGACTATCGTCAAGACAACTATTCCATTCATTCTGCATCTTTCTCAGCTATCGATAACCGTCAATTGGCGAGGAATAAACGTCGCTATTGATATTACTCCCAGATTCGGCCAAATCGTCGGCATGATATCAACGACAGCGGGCTCGGCAATGCAACAAGTAGGGCCTTCGCGTTGGCAAGATGCGATATCCGATATCTGCATAACATTCGATGCGCTAGTTGACTGCGATGCGTTCGCAGAGCCCCTACAGAGTTTTCATGCTCATAGTCTTCCAGTCAACGGTTGGCCTAAGTGCTTCACCATGACATTTGAGATTCTCCGACAAGTCGCTTGGAGAGTTCGCCTGGAACACGGAGGTGAAACGCAATGGGTGCTTGCGCCACGTGATATCGGAGACGTTGAGTGGACCATAGGAACTGCGGCAACCGATCAGATTGTGTGGAAGAAAAAAGGCTCGCCAGCGACCATGATGCGAGTTTTTTCCCCTAGTTCGGCTACCAAAACTATCGATTTGGGACCATTAACGGAACCAAGGTGGTCGGCTCAGTGCCTATCAGTGGCAATAATGTATTTTGAAATGGGCCAAAGAGAGGAATGTTTGTTCTGGCTCAACGTAGGAGTCGAGTCTCTATTCGAGGAACGATTTGAGGAATTTGCGAAGGAGCTAGACCAACCCGGCCTGCTCGACGACCTAATCGGCCCGAATGCTCGCTGGGCACCGGCAAAGGAAATTGTCGCCGGTCAGTTTCCCGATATTGCGGACAAGATCGAATGGCCCGACGACAAGGCCCACGTAAGCATGTATTCCAAGCTAACGTATCTACACCGTGCTGTTGACATGAATACAAACATCAAGGAACTCAAATCGACTTACTCGAAATTGCACAAACATAGAAACAAGCTATTTCACGGGCATCAGTCTGCCGACATAACGGTAAAAGCAGTGACGGCCGCTATCGAAAGTTTCGAATGGATCCATGAAAATTTTGTGCTGAGCAAGGGAACCAACGAGTAAGCGATTTCAAGAAATCTCAAGCGAATTCAGCCGGTAATATCCGGCCCGAAACTCGACTAAAATATGCGCTTATCGCGCAAAACACCATGAGTTATTACCGAACGTGAAATCGTTAAGTCATGCTAAATCAAATGGGTACGTCTCCACGAAAGCATGGCTTCGAACCATATTCTCGGCAGATAGACGCGGATGCTTGGCCTGTACCTCGCGGTGAGCTAATATGGAAGCCGAGAACGACCAACATTGATTTGAGTATCACGCCGCTTACGGAGCGCATGGTAGATTACAACTACCCCGTGCTTCGAATTGCCACTCCTTCCGGGCGCAAATGGGTATACCTACTCAACGTTCCCCAGCTGTCATGCAACGTAAATTGCTGCACTTCGACGATCGAATACCCTGTTTCAAACAACCGGCTCGTAGCCTCGTGTCTCAGGTCGTGAAAATGTAGGTCTTCTATTTCCAGTACGCGACACGCGCGAGTAAAAGCAGCGCCAATCGTCTTCGGCTCAAAAGGAAAAACCCGATTATTATTGTGTTTTTGCCGACTAGCGATTTCCCACGCTTCGTGTGTGTACTTAAATCTACGAAATAGCTCCCTGTCTGAAGGGTGTTTCAAGTTTCGAACAATGCCAGTTCGGGTATTTTCGTCGTTGTCGTCGGCCAATAAACTAGTGATTTCGCTTTGCCGACGCGCCGAATGGACTGCGAACCACATGATGTCCGACATTGGCAAACTCGCGCGTCGTTTTTCCTTATCGAGAAAATATTCGGCAAGCCTGGAAAGTTCGGATCGCGACGGCCGACGAGATCTCACTTTCGACTTCGCGACCAGTTTCTCAGTCCGGAGGACTTCGTACGCGTCATCAATCACAGAAAGGTCGACAGAAACGTTCCAGGCAGCGCGTGCGTAACGCAAGATAACTCGCAACCAGACCAGGTCATTATTTACAGTTGCCGGCCCGGCTCCTGATTTGCGACGGGCTCGGACATGTTCGATCAAGTCAGAAGATTTGATGTCAACCACCTCGATGTTTGCCAGGCTGGTTTTTTCCAGAAACTTTATATGCGCCGATTTGCTTCGGCCCATCGGGCGAATTTCAGAGACTTCTTTGCGATACTTCAATAGAATTTTGTGAAGCGGGCCCGTCAATGCGAGTTGTTTGCGCTCCTGCACGGCATTTGGATTGCTGAGCTGGCCTTCCAGTCGCATCGCCCACTCAGTGGCGAGGCGGCGTCGGTCAAACGTCTTGGATTCGCGGTGAATCACGCGACCATTACGCTTAATTCTTACTTCGGCTTGATAGGATAGTTTGCCGTCACGACGTCGGCGGGGGCGAATGGTGGCCATTAATTAGTCCATAACGATAAAAGAAAGTGCGTCATAAGCGGTGCGTCATAGTGCGTCATTGGCTATATTTGGTACAAAATAGATAACATTGAATACAAAACGAGTTGCAAATAGTACAAGGTAAAACATTGAATAATAAAATAAAAGTGATATAAATGGTAGATTACTCAACAACCTCCAAGGTGTCAATTGCGCCAATGATGGATTGGACTGATCGGCACTGCCGCTATTTCATGCGTCTGTTGAACCCGAGTGCGCTGCTTTATACAGAGATGATTACTGCAGCCGCTATTCACCATGGCGATGCGGCACGTTTTCTGAAATTCAACAGTGCCGAACATCCGCTGGCAATTCAGCTCGGCGGTAGTGATCCTGAATTGATGACCCAGGCGTCCAGGCGAGCCGCCGAATTTGGCTATGATGAGATCAACATTAACGTCGGCTGCCCCAGTGATCGAGTGCAAAGCGGGCAGTTCGGTGCTTGCCTGATGAAGGATCCAGATCTTGTGGCTAGCTGCTTCACAGCAATGCAAAATGCTGTCGAAGTGCCGGTGACCATTAAGACTCGAATTGGAATAGATGATCAGGACAGCGACGAATTTCTGCGCAAGTTCATTACGACTCTTGTTGCTGCAGGTTGCCGCAGGTTTATTGTGCACGCCAGGATAGCGATCCTGGGCGGCCTGAGCCCGAAAGAAAACCGTACGATTCCGCCGCTGAATTACCAGAGAGTGATCGCCTTGAAGCGCGATTTCCCGCAGCTCGATATTGTATTGAATGGCGGTGTTACAGAATTAGCCCAGGTCGATGAGCTTCTGCCACAGGTTGACGGTGTCATGATTGGCAGACAGGCCTATCAACAGCCGTACTTTCTGGCTGAGTTGGAGCACCACTTGCGGCCCGAATGGACGCCACCTGAGCGACAATCCGTCGTAGAACAAATGATGGCATACGCAGAATCGGAATTAGGCGCTGGAGAACCTTTAGCGCGAATTAGCCGGCACATGATGGGGCTGTTTGCCGGTCTGCCAGGCGCAAGAGCGTGGCGCCGTTACCTCAGTGAAAACGCGTACCGCAAAGATGCCGGTCCCGAGGTGTTACTGGCTGCATTGGAAACGGTTCATCAAGCTCGTTGAGCGAGTGTAGCTTTTACATGCGATCGCAAGCGTGGGTAGCGAAGCACTGATAGCGTCATGCGTCGTCGGCGGCTACAATAGTCAGCCGTTCTTATAGCACAGCACCAGACTCCGGAGCATTCGAACCACAATGAGCGCAAAATCAGCAAACCGTTCAAACTCGCCGACGATGGCTGAAGCAGCCGATATTCATGATTTGTATGAACGATCGGTACAAAATGTAGAAGCTGAGGTTGAATTTCTGCAAACGACTTTCAAAGCATTGACCGGCAGGACCGCTTATCTTTTTCGCGAGGACTTCTGCGGTACGGCCGGTGCATCATGCCAATGGGTACGGCAGGGGCAGGATTTTCAGGCGATTGGCGTGGATATTGAGCCCTCAGTGCTGGAGTGGGGTCGCACTAACAAGGTGAGTGGCTTGCCGGCGGAAGATCAGGCTCGAGTAAGCCTGATTGAGTCGGACGTCATGACCGTCGAGACACCCGCGGCGGACTTGTTGGCCGCGTTCAATTTCAGCTATTTCATTTTTGACACGCGCGACTCGTTACGAGCCTATTTTGAACGAGCTCATGCTGGACTGAAAGACGACGGTGTTTTCTTCCTGGATATGTTCGGCGGTCCTGAAGCTCAGCAGGAAATGAAAGAGAAGACTAAACACAAGGGCTTTTCCTACGTTTGGCACCAGGCAAAGTTTCATCCCGTTACCAATTTCATTCGCTGCCACATCGACTTCCGTTTTCCGGATGGATCAAGAATCAAGAAGGCATTCACCTATGAGTGGCGTCTATGGTCAGCATCGGAAATTCGAGAACTTCTTATTGAGGCCGGCTTCAGTAAAGCGACTATTTACTGGGAGGGCGAGGACGAAGACGGCGATGGCAACGGAGAATTCACGCCCGACGAGAAAGGTGAGGCGGATCTTGCCTGGATCGCGTACGTTGTGGCTGAAAAATAGCCTTTGTATTAATGACTTGCATTAGATAGACATAATTAGCCTAAAGTTCAGTACACTGCACTGATCGGTTTCTGAAAATCTCTGTTTGTGCTTATAATCCCGACTTCGCGTTGGGTGTTCACCAGGAAAGGGTAACTGCCGGATGGCAAAAGACCTTGAAGTCGCAATTTTGTTTGCCGATGTTGTCGGCAGCACGCAGTTGTATGACAAGTTTGGCGATACCAAAGCCAGCGAGACTGTTGCGATATGTCTCAATGTCATGAAGGATGCGACGCACCAATTCAACGGCACCGTCATCAAGACGATCGGCGACGAAGTCATGTCGACCTTCAAGACCGTTGATGAGGCCATGAACGCTGCGATGATGATGCAAGGCAAGATCTCGGCCGATAGCAAGCAAGATGATCATATCCCGGTGTCTATTCGCATCGGTTGTCATTACGGTCCTGTGGTCCAGGAGCAGAATGATATCTTCGGCGCGGCTGTGCACACCGCCAACCGCATGACGTCGCAAGCGAAGTCGCGTCAGATTGTCTTGTCAGGTTCGACGGTCGACAAGATGAGCCAGGACATGCGTAAGCAAACACGGCAGATCGATGTTGCTACGGTTCGTGGGCGAATGGACGAGGTCGCGCTCTACGAGTTGCTTTGGAATCCGGACGAAGCGACCAGCATGTTGCCGACAATTGAGTGGGAAAGTAATACTCGCAAAGCGTCAAGACTCATAGTCAGCTTTCGTGATCAGACAGTGGAGCTGAGTGATCAGAGAAAGAGCATTAATCTCGGGCGCGCTGACGACAATGAATTGGTTATTAAGGGCAATCTGATATCGCGAATTCACGCCAAGGTAGAAATGCGTCGCGGCAAGTTTGTCATTATCGACCAGAGTACCAATGGTACGTTCTTGCTTAACGTACAGGGCGAAGAGATGTTTGTACGCCGTGATACCGCTGATCTTGCTGTTGAAGGAACCATAGGCCTCGGACGAGCCGAGCAGCCCGGTGCCGCCCTGGCTATTCACTACAAAATTATAGAGTGACGCTGCTTGTGGCCTCTGCATTGTCGCAATAGCTCTGTAGACCGGTAGCTCGACAGATAAAAGCCCTTTGACTCTCCTGGTATTCTCTTAAGCAGCCAGGTCGTCAGCAATGCGGCGTTGCTCGTCACGCAGCGCATCAGGCAGGCGATCACCGTAACCTTCCAGATATTCGCCAATCGCGGCAATCTCCGTTCGCCACTGCTCGACATTGATCGATGTGAGCGCCTGCATCGTCTCGTCGCTGACATCCAGCCCGCTTGTGTCAATGTCGTCTGGATATGGCAGGTAGCCGATCGCAGATTCTATCGCATCGACGCGGTTCTCACAGCGTTCAATGATCCAGCGCAGTACACGCAGGTTTTCGCCGAAGCCCGGCCAAAGGAACTTGCCGTCACTATCCTGACGAAACCAGTTCACATGAAATACCTTTGGCAGGTCTGTACAGCTGTCTTCCATCGACAGCCAATGCGCCCAATAATCGGCGAAGTTGTAACCGCAGAAGGGCTTCATTGCCATCGGATCGCGCCGCACGACGCCAACTTCACCAACTGCAGCGGCTGTGGTCTCAGAGGCGACTCCGGCACCAACCAGAACGCCATGGCACCAATCTTTGGCCTGATAAACCAGCGGTGCCAGTTCCTTCCGACGGCCGCCGAATACTATCGCCGAGATCGGTACGCCTTCGGGCGCCTCGGCAAGACTCGTGTAGCTCGCGTTTTGTCGCGCATCAACGGTGAAGCGTGAATTCGGATGTGCGGCCTTGCCGTTAGCCGGGTCGTACTTGCGACCTTGCCAGTCAATAGTGGGGGTGCCGACATTCTTATTTTCCCACCAGGGCTGGTTGTCTTCAGTTCGTGCAACATTGGTAAATATGGTGTCGCGCTTGATCATGTCGTACGCATTCTTGTTCGAGTGCACGTTGGTGCCCGGCACCACGCCAAAGAAGCCGGATTCGGGGTTTATCGCCCGTAACTGTCCGTTTTCATCCGGGTGCAGCCACGCGATGTCATCGCCGAGTGTCCAGACTTTCCAGCCCGCGTGGGATTCCGGTGGAATCAACATGGCCAGATTGGTCTTGCCGCACGCGGATGGAAAGGCACAAGCTATGTAATGGACTTCGCCTTCCGGGCTTTCCAGGCCGGCAATCAGCATATGCTCGGCGAGCCAGCCTTCGCTGCGCGCCTGAAAGCTTGCGATTCGCAGGGCATGGCACTTCTTGCCAAGCAAAGCGTTGCCGCCATAGCCGGAGCCGATGCTCTTGATCGACAGTTCCGCGGGAAAGTGCATGATCATCCGGCGCTCCGGATCCAGATCGCCGGTGGAGTGCAAACCCCTGACAAATTTTCCCTCACTCTCGATGCGCGCAAGCGCTTCTGTGCCCATGCGCGTCATGAGTTTCATATTTGCGACCACGTACTCGCTGTCCGTTATCTCAACGCCGCAGCGCGAATAAGGCGAGTCAATTGGGCCCATGCAGTAGGGAATGACGTACATCGTACGGCCACGCATGGCACCCTCGAACAGGGCGTCGATCCTGGCGTGGCCATCATCCGGGGCCAGCCAGTTATTGTTTGGCCCAGCGTCATCCTTGTTATCGGTACACACGTAGGTCAGGTGCTCGACGCGGGCGACATCGGTGGGGTCGGACAGATGCAGATAGCAGTTCGGGTACTCATCCTGATTCAAGGCTGACAGCGTGCCATCGGCAGTCATCTTCTCGATCAGTTGTTGGTATTCGGTTTCGCTGCCGGTACACCAGTGAATATTGTCCGGCTGAGTTCGGCTCGCGACCTCGTCAACCCAGGCAGATAGGGTCGTTAGGCTGGTTGTCATGGCAAAAATTCTCTCGGCGGTATTAAAGGCGCAGTCGAAGATTCCGACGGCACTAAGGGGCCGCCATTATACCCTTGCTGCGGGCTTGTGCGTTGCCTGGATTCAGAAAATATTGGCCAACTGCGGCGGTGTATCGCAGGACGATATGCAGGACGAAATGATTTTTCTTACACGCGCGGGCGAACGGCCTGATTGCTGCGGATATTCGCTTTCTCGGACTCCGTTGAGACAATCTCTGATTTTGTTGTTCAAGCAAGCCTTGTTGTTCCGGAAACTCGGGTTCCAAGAAGGTCAGCGCTCAATAATCCGAATTAATACTATATTATTCAATAGCTTAAAGTTGATGCTACGATTTAATTTATGCTAAGAAAATCACGTCACGCGAGCATCATCAAACTCGCAACGAGCATGGGTTTCCGGGTTGGTGCCGCAGACCCTCTACGCTCGCCTGGCAGGGTCACTCGCAGCGGACCACGGCGCCATTCTCGAAAGTCGCTTCGAAGTCATACACAGTGTCATAGGACCTCACAACGACGCCTGAATCACGGTCGGCATCGAATTGCCATTGTGCGACGTCGACACGATCACATTTGCCAGTGCCCTGATTGATAGCGAATGCCAATAGCAGCGTGTGCCGAAGATATCCGCTGCCAGAGTCTGAATAGCTGTCGAGGACGACCTTGCGAGCGTGCGTGAAGAAAGTGAATTGCCAAAGATACTCGGTAAATAATCGAACTCTCTGGTCAGTCAATGGATAGGAGTGCAGGGTGCCTGCGTAGCCACTGAGAAGTGAGCGGTCGACACCGTCGCGGCTGATATTGCTGCACTTGAATACGCGGGCGAATCCGGGCGATGTCAAAGCGTCGATATTGCCGATTTCGTCTTCGTAGGAGAGTTCTCTGACGAACTCATAGTAGCGCTCATTCTCGTACGACGAGACGTAGGTGCCGCTGACGTTACGCGAAGCGTTATCGGCTTCTTCCCAGGCTTTGGCAACCGCGTAGTCATCAGTACAGAGTTCATAAGAGGTGGATGTGTCCAAGAGATGATGAATCGTGTAGCTGCGCGTGGTACTGGCACGCTCATCAATGAAAAAGTCGGCTGGTACGCTGTATGAATTGTCATAGAGCAAAGCAAGAATCCGATCATCCGAAGGCAATTGTGAGGGTAATTCCGATGACGCGGACGTCGCCGGAATGTCGCCGGATGACCCCGTTGTTCCGCCGCCGCAAGCGGAAACCTGCGCGAGAAAAAGGCAAATTGGCAGAGCGCAAATTCTCATTCGTATCTCTCGACGTCCATTTCAAGGCGAGCCCAAGAGGGCCAGGGCTGTGACGACGCGATCCTTGCGCCGCTCAGAACTCAGACAATTTTCGTTTAGGCTGCTGCCGCGCTCTTGCGCCAGACCGAAAGTACATCCGGAGCCTGGACGCCCATTTTTACTCGTGTGCCATTCGACGAAAAAATTGTAATTTCTATCGGACCTTTACTGAACAGGTCTGCCAGAGTCATTTTCATATCGATGCCCTCGTCAGGCCTGATTAGAATGGACTCAGCGTCTTTTCGACTCACTATCAACATGATTTCAGTGTCCTTGCGTTTAGGTGCGTTGCTTCAGGCCTCGGCAAGGGATCTGTGGCCTCGGCCACGTGATCCCGTACCGTGACGGTCGTAAGTATCCTGTCCAGGTTCTCCGCCTCGGAGTACCGTAAGACCTGCTTCAATTTGTTGTTGGCGAAGTCGAATGATCGAGCCGTTGGTCATGTTGCTGGCATCGCATTCGGCAGCGATCGTCATGAGCTGCTCCCAGCGCTTTTGAATCGACGCATCACTGTCGCACCAGGATGTCATTTGCTGAAATTGGTTGGGGCCTGGCTCAAACCCGCATGCCGCGCACAGGTCGCGCCGCTGTTGTTCCAGACTATGCAGTTTCGCAACGCACTTGCTCTTGGTCTCAATAGCCGAGTTCAGTGTGTCAATATCTTGAGTTGCCAGCGCCTCTTTTTCTCGCCCAAGGACGTCCTTCAGGCGTGAAGTCTCGGCAACACTACTGCTGAGAAGGTCGGCGATCAGTCTGGATGCTTCAACTGGCGAAGGGCGTGACATATTACTCGCCCAGCATTTGTTCGAAGCGAATCATGGCATCAGCAATCGCGTCGGCGTCAATCTCAAATTCGCCGTTTTCAATAGCCGCCTTGACCTCTGCTACTCGTGCGCTGTCAACATCGGGCAACGATGCCAGAGATTTCTCGAGACGCTCAAGCAGTTTCGAGCCACTGGTGAGTTGAACCGTATCACCGGGAGCGATCGTGCCTGCCGCGGCACTGCCGGTCGAAGTGCCCTTGTCTCCCTCAATCTTCTGGGTGACGCTGGCGTCATCGACCTTGCTGCCAATTTTTCCTATGAAGCTCTGATCCATTGGACCAATCCTGTTTGCCATAATCCATAACCTCAACGATCATTGTTGCTAACCGGGGTATCGGCGTTTGTCGCCGATACTTTAGGTGTAGCGTTAAAAAAACTGTCTTTAGTGGGAACCAGCACTTCTACAAGTTCCTGCGAACGCACGATACCTTCGATAACACGGCCCGAATTCGTGTTTTTGACCGTTATCCGCTGGCTGATAGCGCCGTTCATCAGTGCTTTGCCGGCCATCTTGATGCTCAGACCGTTACTATTGACGACTATCGTTACTGACTGGCCGCGGCGAATAATGCGATCGGCCTGCAGCATGGCCGGTGTGATGGCCCGTCCAGCAATAATCTGGTATTTCAGTCGTTGCCCTATCAGTGCTTTCGGATCAGAGATATAGCCCGAAATCATCCGGGATACGTCCCGATCGTCGGCGATCAGGTCGTCTTCTGTCAATAAGTGGTCGCGCGGCAGTGTGCGTCGGGCAATCAATATGCGCTGCGTGACGATGACGTCGACCGGCACATAGAGTTTCCAGGGTTTGCTGCCGGCACAACGAACGCCAACGATCGTTCTGGCACTGATCTTGGCGCCGCGACGCATGAACGTTTCGAGGGGCTGGTCGCACAGGGGAAGACGATGGCGAGAGTCGAGCGTGCCCGCCTGCGCTGAAGTCTTCGTTGCCCCAGAGCCGATTTTTTGCGACACGTAATTCTCGGCAACAGCGGCTATTTCTGCTACGTCGTGCGTCGCCGCTGGCCATGCAGCGCTCGACAACAACAACAGCGCACCGGTCACCGCGCATCTACGCTGCATCGAGCCGCCCAAAACGCCGACTTTATGTCGGTACCCTGGTTTTGGCGTCAATTTTGTGACGATTCTATTCAATCTCTTTTGCATGTTATTTGCTCTCAAGCATTGCTCGGTCGCGCATACGCGTGATCTGGACAGGGCTGCATGTTTGCTATCAAAGTACTCATGCAATGCACGATGCAATTGTCATGCCAGTAGCTCAAAAGGCTAGCTATATGAGGAATGAAGGCGGCTGCAACCGCTTGCCGCCACTGCGGCAAGGTCTTGCCGGGCCACGAGGACAACGCCACGAAATCGTTATCGGCAGCAAAGAGGATTGCTGAAGTCACAGGCCTGACAAAGGGCTTCGGAAAACTTGGCACGGCAGTTGCATTAACCATTGCAGGAAACTAAATCGAGTACTACCACAATGGAAATTCAAGCGCTGGCGCATCACGAACAGGCCCTGAAATTTCGAGCCCTTCGAAATCAGGTGCTGTCGTCGAATATCGCGAATGCTGATACGCCGAATTATAAAGCTCGCGACATCAAATTCGCCGATGCCCTGAAAACCGCAGGCGCTGAATCTATTCCTATGACGACAACCAGCGATCTGCACAAACGGGCCTGGTCCACAGCGGATACAACGGGCCGAACGATGTATAGGGTGCCTATGCAACCCACGTTGGATGGAAACACGGTGGAGACTGACGTTGAACAGGCGGAATTTGCTGAAAACGCACTGCAGTACCGCACCAGCCTCGCATTTCTTGATGGTTCGTTGCGTACCTTGAAATACGCAATTAGAGGAGGTGAGTGATGGCTTTGTTCGATGTCTTCGATGTAGCGGGCAGTGCGATGAACGCACAGTCGGTTCGGCTGAACGTCACGGCGAGCAACCTCGCCAATGCTGGCAGTGTGAGTGGCGATCCGGAAAACGTGTATCGCGCCCGGCAGCCGGTTTTTTCGTCATTCAGTCAATCCTTGTCCAATCAGAGCGGGATTGCGAGTGTTCGTGTCAATGGCGTGGTTGAAAGTTCCGGGCCGCTCGATCTTCGATATCAGCCCGATCATCCGGAGGCTGACGAAAACGGCAACGTGTACGTATCAAACGTCAATACGGTTGAGGAGATGGTCAACATGATATCCGCGTCACGCTCGTACAGAAACAACGTAGAAATTATTAATACGACAAAGGATCTGCTTTCGCAGACCTTGTCGCTTGGCAGATAACCATTAACAGGGCTATGAAATGACCGCAATAGGCACAGTTGAAGATGCTCGAGTTCTCGCGCCTCCGCCGCCGCAGGATACCTCGCGAAGCGACCTTGGCCAGGATGACTTCCTGACTTTGATGATTACGCAGTTTCGGAATCAGGACCCGTTCGAACCGATGGACAACGGTGCGTTCCTCGGCCAGTTGGCTCAATTCAGTACCGTCAATGGTATTGAGAGTTTGAATGGGTCTTTCGCCGGACTCGCCGGTGCGCTTCAGGATGAGCAGGCTTTACAGGCCGCAAATCTTGTTGGCCGATCAGTTCTTGCGGCGACCGACATTGGCTATCTTGGCGCAGGTCGTGAGATTGGCGGTGCCGTTGAGCTCGGGTCGTCGGCAAGCAATGTGCAGATCGACATTACCAACAGATCGGGTGAGTTGGTGCAGCGCTTGAATCTTGGCGAGCAAGGCCCTGGCACAGTGAGGTACCGATGGGACGGTCGCGATGCATCCGGGGAGCTGGCTGCAAACGGTCACTACCAGATTAGCAGTCGAGTCGTTCGAGGCGGCATTGTCGAAAGCGCACCGACACTTATTCAGGCCGATATTCAGAGCGTCACGCTCGGACAATTCGGTGCAGGACTAACGATCAATCTGGACGGCGGCGATTCACTGTCGCTCGCACAGGTTCGCCAGATTATCTAACTTAAATTCAAGCCAGGAGAAACAACGATGCCATTTGCAATTGCACTCAGCGGACTCAATGCCGCTTCCGCTGACCTCGAAGTTACAGCCAACAATGTGGCCAACGTGAACACCAGCGGTTTTAAAATGTCGCGCGCACAATTTTCAGAAGTATTCGCGGTTGGCACGCAAAGCGTCAGTTCGAGCGCAGCGGGCAGCGGCGTTCGACTATCTGCTATTCAGCAGCAATTTACGCAGGGCAATATCGACTTTACAGACAATGCCCTCGATCTGGCGATTGGCGGCGAAGGTTTCTTTGTACTTAGCGACAATGGCTCGCGAACTTATACGCGTGCCGGTGCATTCGGTATCGACAACACAGGCTTTGTCGTCAACGCACAGGCAGCGCGCTTGCAGGCATATCCTTATGCAGGCAACGGTTTGTTCAACACCGGTACACCCGTCGATTTGCAGTTGACGACTGGTTCGAGCCCTCCATCGGCGACGACACGGGCGGATTTTGGCGTCAACCTGCCTGCGGATAGCGCGCTGCCGGCCAACCCGGTCTTCGATCCGCTTGATCCAAGTAGTTTCAATCACACCACGTCAGTCACAGTTTATGACTCGCTGGGTTCCGCGCACACCGGTACGGTCTATTTCATCAAGGACGTCGCACCGAATACATGGAATACCGAGTTCGTGATCGGCGGGACCCCCGTCGCAGGGACGACTCCGGTGGTATTTAACACAGACGGTACTCTGCAATTGCCAGCTGGCGGGCTCATGCCGCTAGCGCCCTATGCACCAGGCACCGGTGCTGCAGATATCACCATGTCACTGGACTTCGGAGATGCGACTCAGTTCGGCGAAAATTTTGGCGTCAACTCCTTGTCGCAGGATGGATTTACAACCGGTCGATTGACAGGCGTCAGCGTTGATGCGGAAGGCGTCGTATTCGCGCGCTTTACAAATGGACAGGCGACATCGCTGGGTAAGCTTGCGCTTGCCAACTTCGTCAATCCGCAGGGCTTGCAACAGCTCGGTGATACGGCCTGGGGTGAATCATTCCAGTCGGGTGATTCTTTGCTTGGTGAAGCCGGAACGGCATCGTTTGGCGACATTCAATCCGGTGCGCTTGAGGCGTCCAATGTGGACCTGACCGCGCAGCTGGTAAATATGATTACAGCGCAACGTAACTTCCAGGCGAACGCACAGATGATTTCGACGGCGGATACGATTACGCAGACTGTGATCAACATTCGCTAACAACATGGCCGCAGTAATCGATGAGTAATAACAATGGATGAGATGATTTATGTTGCGATGACCGGCGCAAAACAGACCGAATATGCGCAGGCCATCAACACCAACAATCTGGCGAATATCTCGACTACCGGGTTTCGCTCAGACTTGCATTCCTTCAGTTCCGTCCCAGTCGACGGACCTGGCGTTGATACACGTATCAATGCTGTTATCGAATCCTATGGCACCGATTTTGCGCAGGGGGCGGTCATGACGACAGGCCGCAATTTGGACATCGCCATTCAGGGCGACGGATTTATCGCCGTGCAGGCGCCCGACGGCACTGAAGCCTATACGCGTGCCGGTGACCTTCGATTGGAGCCCGGCGGTTTGTTGGTTACCGGTGCAGGCCATCTCGTCATTGGTGACGGCGGTCCGGTTGCGGTACCGCCAAATAGCAGCCTGTTGATCGGCAGCGATGGAACGATTTCAGTGCAGCCGCTCGGGCAGGGGCCAGAGACACTATCGACCATCGACCGTATCAAGCTGGTCAACCCGGAACGTTCGCAATTGCAAAAAGGAACGGACGGCTTGTTGCACATGGGTGGGGATGAGCTTGCGTTCGCGGATCCGTCCGTTTCGGTGACTTCTGGTGCGCTGGAAAAAAGCAACGTAAACGTTGCGAAGACATTGGTGAATATGATCGAGCTCGCACGCCAGTATGAGATGCAGGTGAACGTGATCAAGACGTCGAAAGAGAATGCTGATGCAGCGTCACAGATTATGCGCGTCGGCTAAGCCGGCGAAAGTAGATTAGGAGAGAACGATGAGCGATGCACTATGGATTGCTAAAACGGGGTTGGATGCGCAGCAAACGCGTATGGCGGTGGTGTCGAACAATCTGGCAAACGTCAACACGACCGGCTTCAAGCAGGGCAGAGCGGTTTTCCAGGACCTGTTGTACCAAAACGTCCGCCAGTCGGGTGGCCAGAGTTCGCAAGATACGTTGCTGCCTTCAGGGCTGACTCTGGGTACTGGCGTGCGAATTGTTGCGACCGAGAAATTATTTACGCAAGGCAGCGTCCTGCAGACTGATAATTCACTTGACGTTGCTATCAATGGGCGCGGTTTTTTTCAGATACTCAAACCCGACGGTGAGCTCGCGTACACGCGAGACGGTACATTTCAGCTCAACGATCAGGGTGAGCTGGTCACTGCCGGCGGATACAAAGTTGAGCCAGGCATAACTATTCCGAACGCAGCAGAGAGTATTACGATCGGCATTGACGGGGTCGTCTCGGTCAAGATTGCCGGTCAAACGACGCCGACTCAGGTCGGTACTCTGGAGACGGTTGACTTTATCAATCCGGTAGGACTGCAGTCCGTCGGTGAAAACCTCTACGTAGAAACCGCCGCGAGCGGATCAGCTCAGGCGGGTACGCCAGGCCTCAACGGGTTTGGCTCTCTAATGCAGGGCGCGTTGGAGGGCTCGAATGTCAACGTCGTCTCCGAACTCGTCAACATGATTGAAACGCAGCGTGCCTATGAGATGAATTCAAAGGCGATCACGACCAACGATCAAATGATGCAATACATAAACAACAACTTGTAACGGGACTGAAAATGAACGTATCACCGAAACTATTTCCTGGTCTCCTGGCAAGCGTCACTATGGGATTACTGTCAGGTTGCGCTGCGCATTTTACGAACGACCCTTCCTACGAACCGCCGATGCCGGTACCCCAGGTGTATGCGGAACCGACCAGCGGATCGATATATCGTGCTGGCACTGACGTTCGTCGCGCACTCCTATTACTGCTACGGAAGTTTCCGCTACGATTGGCCGGTGATGCCTGATTGGATGCTGCCGCATGCCGGACAGAGCGTCAAGGACATCGTCAGTACTACATTTCTGCAATCGCTCGGCGTCTTCGGACCCGCTGCGTCAGTGATGTTCAAGTATGTGTTTCTGTTCGTCGTTTTCGGTTCTTTTCTGGAGATG
>RCNF010000864.1_pt1 | contig 15779 bp, 2 predicted proteins | sample 2041311 | NCBI WGS metagenome assembly RCNF01 (sample SAMN09708228, study PRJNA481090) | Marine sediment metagenome, whole genome shotgun sequencing project. | biome: marine sediment; feature: ocean; material: sediment; isolation source: Sewage treatment plant 2 marine sediment (STP2) ... | reverse complement strand
TGGCAAACCTTACCAATAATAATCTTAACGATGTTTCCTGGGACGGGAGCCAGTTCAATGTGGTGGGTTCAAATGACACAATCCTGACCAGCCCCGACGGTATTAGCTGGACCTCACACATCCCCGGAACGTCCGATATCAATTTCGTCGCTGCGACTCAGTGGGATTCTGCATTGCCACAAAACCCGGTTGTCGGTACGGTGGGTTCGGCGGGCACCTTTGTCGTCAATCCGGATGGCGATCCGGGAATCATTATTCGCACCGGAACGACCGAACAACTCGGTGGTATGACCTGGGTTGATGATGGGATGGACCCAGCCTACTTTGTCATAGTCGGAAATGATGGCACCGTGTTGACGAATCAATATCAATAACCATTGAGACGGAGTCAGCGAGCGAAGCGCGCTGACTCCACTGTCCCTCCTATTTGATCGCCCGCGTTGATTTTGATAGATATTTCGAATCTGGCTGGGACGGCAAGTCAACACCAGAGAAGATCGCTTCTTACGAATTTATCCCAGCTATTGATACGGTCCGCAGAAATCTATTCAAGCGCGCAACTGGCGAACAGGTTGCATGAATCGATCTGACTCGCCCTGATGGAAAGCGATCCACTCATACCACGGTGTCCCGATCGAGCTGAAATCGGACCGAAATCTACTGCTGAATCTTGAGGACTGTAAAAAGCCTGTGGAACAGACAGCGAGCTACGCTGCAGCGAAGAACAAAATGATCGGCGTATTTAAAATATCCACGTCAGATGGAAACTTCGCGATTGTCGTCATGCTCGTACAAGAGAATCTGAGTCGACCTGGCTCGCTCTCCCAGCGTCCGCGTGCAAAAGATCAGGCGAATACTGATGGGTACCTGCCTCCACAGCAACGTGCTCCAGAACACATCCGCTCGGGTCGGCAGACTGCACCAGCACGGGCCTGTCTGGGCCACTTGTCTCACAGGCCACACAGACCAGTGTTAGTAGCAGTATTCTGATGACGTTCATTCCGGAGCTCCCGCGAATACCTGCTCGGCGCCGATGCAGCGCGCGCTGGCGACAAATAGTACTGCAAGCGCCAAGTCGGGGATTTGGAAATAGGCGTAACAAACGCGGTGTCCGCGTTTCGACGCTATGCTGGATCTAAACCGATCCGGGATGAATCTATAGCGATCCGGTCAGGTTCAGGAACACACCGTGGTGATCAAAGCTTAGATCGGTGAGATCATCGGAGAAATCCGTGAAGTTATAGCCGATACCAATCTTCAGGTGTTCGCCGACATAACGTGAAATGGTCGCTAGTGCACCGCTGCGGCTTTCGTCGATGTCTGCCATATCGAGCAATCTCACCTCCGCCAGCAATTCCCAGTTCTTGCGGAAAGTGTAGTCGCCGCGGAGAACGTAAAGGCTTGCCGTATTATCAAAGAATTCCGGATTCTCGCGGTCGAGACTGATCTGGCCAAGACGGTAAGCGTATTTACCTCCAATTGATAATGTCGGCGTCAGATCGTAGCTCACATCTACTGAGGCGATATGGCTCTTCTGGATGAATTCTGCCGCAATATTTTGCAGTGTCTGTTGTCCAGTGGTCGGTACATTGTAGAAGTAGGTGTACTTCGCGAGCGCATTAAGACGATCGTGTTCAATTGGGCGGAAGGCATAACCAATTACAGCTTCAGTGTATCCGCCATCATAGAAAGTGCCCAGTGAACTTTCACTCTCGGAATAATTCAGTTTCCCCAGGAGGCGCGCGCTGGGATTGCGCTGGTACTTGAAGGTATTTCGAAATAGCCAGGTTGTTCGCTCCGTCCGCGACAGGTCAATTTGCTCAGCATCATCGTTGCGATACTCGACACCGCTTGAAATCTGCAGGGCCTCGGAACCGAATCCAATCTGGAATCCGCCGGCGAGGCGCTGCGTTTCAGCACCGCTCTGGAAATCCTGTAGCGTGCCAATATCCGTATTGATTCCAAGGTTCCATCTCTGCGTAGGCGCGAAACTGATTCCCGTCGCATGCGTCAATCCGGTCATCGTTTCGCTGTGCTGATAACGCTCCTCGTGAAACACGCTCGTGCTATCGGCTATTCGAGTCTTGACGCCCGCAATCAGATTGCCCTCCGAACCACGCCCCGCTCGCAGACCATTATCTGTGCGCTCATTTTCGAGCGCATAATTCAGATACATGCTGGTACGATCGGAGTGCAGGTAATTTGTCCCTATTCTGCCGCCCTCGCCAAGATCACCGTCCGATACTTCGGCGTCTATCTGCAAGCGTTCTGTAACCCGATACGACCCACCAAAACCGATGCGAGCGTTGCTGCTACGATTACCTGTAGTGGATACGGTATCCTGCGAGAACGCGTAGGCGCTCCAGGTCTCCTTTGAGTCGTAGCCAATTTGTAGTACGGCATCAACACGTTCGCCCTGCTCCTGAGTCAAGACGATAACCGGTGAGCGATCGATACGCTCGTCCGTGCGATAGCCGGCGCTCACATCCCAATGGTAGCTCGCCTGCAATCCGATATTTATTTCCTGAGCGTTCGTCTCAAGCCCTTGCTCCTGGACGAGATTGTCTATTTTGGCCCCAACAGACAGGCGTTCGAACAGCGGCATGATAAAAGTACCACCGTAATTCTTCGTATCCATCAAAGCGTTCATGCCAGGAGCCGAGAATCCAGCCTCAACGTCCTGGACGTAGTAGGTCAGTTGAGTGTCGCCGAAATTCAACAGGTCATTGGATGACAGACTCAGATCAATGCGATTCGCGTCGGCCTCGGCGTCTACAAAGGATAATGGGTCGTAGGAACCGAACTCGAAACCACCATCATTCGAGTTCTCTGTCAGGGACACCAGCCCCTGGCTACTGGCCTGCTGAAACTTCACCCAGGATTGGGCCGCAAGCCGCAGGGTAAGGTCCGCTGCGTCGACGCCGCTATCGCTGCCGTCCTGTTCATTTGAGTTTGTGGTCGCACCGATCCTGACGTAATCGCCGAACCAATAGTGAGCTTGTCCGCCGACAGCAACGGCGTCAACATCACCAAAGCCCGGCGTGTATTCGTAGCGCACGACAAGGTAGGCCTCATCACCGCTGAGCGCATTGCTACGCACCAACAGGTTGTCGTTGGCTGTTGACGCGAGCGGTTGCGTCAATACGACTCGCCCCTGCAGGAAGTCAATGTCGTAGTCGATCACCGGCGTAAGATTGAGCGTTCCGGTGACAATGCCGGACGCTTTATCGCGAATCTCAATACGCACGCGCTCCGAGCCTATAAGAATGTCTTGTCGGCGAAGGAAGTACAGCGAGCCGCCGGTGCCGCGGAATTCTTCGCGGCTGGGGATGGTGCCAGGCTCCGCCGCGAATCCATCAACTGCGAATTTCAGGTCACCGAACGCCGTTGTCTTGTCCGATTGATAGTGCACATTTGCGCCGTACAAACCACGGTCTACGCGCGCCAGTTCATTGTTCATATAGCCAATCTTGAAATTGCCGAACTGACCGAAGTTATCGTTCTGGCTGAGTCGGACGTAGAACTTACCCATTGTCGGTGCAGCTTCGGTAACCGTACTATCGTCGCCGAATGTCGGGTAGTGATAGTCCGGATCGATGCGTCGGAATAACGCGTCGGGCGATTTGTCCATGATGTTGCTGAAAATGTCGCTAAGCGCACCTTCTCGTGTGTCTGCACTTGCACTCAGTCGCCAGTGATCGCCAAATTTCCCATCGACGAAGAATGCCAGCCGGCCAAAGGCGCTTGAGTTAAGGTCCTGATCCGGGTTACTTCCTTGCAGGAGATCCATCGGACCGCTCGTTTTGCCGTCTGACAAAGTGAGATCTGCCATGCCGACGTAGAACCAGTCATTTGTCTTGAACTCGAGGTCACGTAAATACAACTCGCCGTTACCCTCCTCGTCCAGTACCGAGACCTCGACCGTGTGCGCACCTTCAGGCAGAATTTCCTCAGTCACGAAGCTGCCGCGTTCATCGACGGGTATAGGTCGTCCAGCAACCCATACCTCATGGCCATCCGGAACGTCGTTGCCGCGGACACTTACAGTACCGCTACTGAGACCGATATTGTGTGTACTCAGCCCGTTCTCACCGTAGGCCATAAACAAATCGGAGTCCGACTCGATTCGTTCCGCATCCGCATCCGCATCCTCATCATCGATTTTCGCAACCGTGTCATAGGTGATCCATAGCGGCCGCGGATGTGTTTCATCGAAGTTGCCATCCGAACCGTATGCCCGAAGCACATAGGCCAACTCCTGCACCGGCCCTTTGAACCAGGCAGCAGGGGGCAGCCATTTGGCGACACCGTCTTTTTCAATTGCAATCGTGTCCAGCGGATCCGACTCGAGCGACTGGCCATTGTAGAAGACGCGAACCTCGGCACGCTCAATGAAATGCGAGTAGTTTGTATACATCCTGAAATTTACAGGAGACACGAGAGTTTCATAGTCGATGATTCGCGAAACAGATATTCTTGACGGTTTCGCAGCGACACTGAGCCTTGGCGCAGAGCGCAGGTTATCAAAACCGAACTGAATTTCAGCTTCCTCAAACGCAACATCTGTACAACGCTGAATATCAGATGAGCTGCGCTTCGGGTCGTCAATCGGTTCACCGTCAACGGTTATGCGCATCAGGTTAAGGCCAAGCGGGTTTTCCGGCGTCAGCTCGCGTGTGATACGCGTAATGTCGACGCCGTCATAGTCATCGAAGACCGCAAGCTCGTCATAGACGACCTGGACGGATACATGCGATGTCTCACCCTGCGTAAACCCTGCATTGACGACATCACTCGAATTTACATAGCCACGCCCTTCGAATTCGGTTCTCGCATCATCGAGCTGCATTTCTGCGGCAACCTGTTCCATCGCACGTCGTGCGCGCGACGCCGATAGACCGATGTCGTCCCCGTAAACACTGGCGGTACGACGTTGCAGGCGTTCGTTACGCGTAAAGCCAACGAAACGCAATCTTGGGTTGGTCTTCTCTGCAACATCAGAGAGAGCCCGCGCGAGCACGTCCGTATAGCCTGATGCTACGACCGGCTTTCCGTCGGCAAACGAGATATCGCCGATCCGGCCCCAGGTTGGGTCGTAGGTTTTTGTAATCAACTCGGCACCAGCGGACTCGGGACAAAGTTGCGGCTCGTCAGGCAACTCCTGCAACGGATCGTCGTACCAGAACTCAACTTCGACGCGACGGTTCAACGCGCGCCCGCGATCAGTCTGGTTAGATCCAAGCGGTCGCGAGGCGCCCTCTCCGTCGCTTTCGATCATCGGCGTTGGCAGTCTTAGTTCGTCCTGCACAGCCAACGCGACGCGACGTGCACGTGCTTTCGAAAGTCCAACGTGATCCCCGTAAATTCGTTCGGTACGCCCGGCAAGCGGCGCATCGTCTGTGAAACCCACGAACCTGACAACAACGTTTTCTTTGTTACCCAGGTTTTGGAACCCTTGCCGAACGACCTCAATGAACTCGTCGCTGACGTCGATGCCTTCATCGCTATAGCCAAGTGGCGCGATGAGGTTTTGTACTCTTGCGCGTCGCGCGTGACCGTCCACGTAACGTAATTTGCAGACGGTTTCCATGCGGCACACTTTGACCTGCTCGATTTGGTGCGGCACGAGGAATTCTTCCAAAGTAACCTTCTCTCGCACCTCGTCGTACCAGACTTCAACAGCAACTCGTCGGTTGAGGGTCTGGCCTTCCGCCGTCAAGTTTGATGCGATGGGTTGCGTATCACCGGCCCACTCGTAGGAAATGGCTTCTGGTGGCAGCGACAAGGTCGCCTGGAGATGTTCCGCAACCTGACCGGCACGCTCGCGTGAGAGACCCGCATTATCGCCGTATATTTCCGCCAGGCCAGCCGACAAGGGTCGACTGTCCGCATGGCCAATTAGATGCAGGCGCACATTCATACGGTCGCGCATGCGACCGAGTATTTCTCCAAGCGATCCAACTGTCGATTCTGGTATTTGCGCAATACCGGATTCGAAATGGACGGGCGGTACGAGATTGCTGAGTTTGATCGTTTCGAGCTCGTCGCCAACGGCCTCACGAATTTCCAGCGTATCGCCTTCTTCCGTGTCTATGCGCTCCGGATCCTGTACCCACTGCGTCATGGATTCGTCGTCGGTCAAATGTCGTTCCACGGCTTCGCCAATGGGCTTCTCATCCACGTTGGCTGCCAATGCGGGGAAAGCAATGAGCACGACGCTCGTCAGAATAAGTCGCTTCACGTTATTCATCACGGTCACCTGCTGGTCGCTTAGCTGTGTCGGGTGGTGCCCCGAGTCGCCAGAATACTTCAGGCTCGACCTCGAGCTGGTAACAGCAGTTGAGGTTTGTCCAGGCGCTTATGATTTCGCCTTTGAGTGATTCGAGTCGACGATCAACCAGTGCTTCTTCTTCGACGTCGGCAAGGTAGGACAACCGCAATACCGCCGGTCCCTTTTGCAGTTCATCCAGCAGCAGTTTGATTCGTGGTCGCCATTGCATGCGCAATTCGAGAGTGCCCGGCTCGAAGGCCGCATCGGCGATATCGAGTCCTACGACCCGGTGGATCGAGCCGGCGAAATTGATGCGCAACGCTTTACCGCGAGTAGCGCGCTGGGTCTGCACTTCACGTGTCGATGCCCGAAAGCCACTCGGCAGGGTCCGGTCATCCATTTTCAACACAAAATTGCTGCCGCGGCTCTCGTTCGGAACGATTGCACAGGTAATGTGGTAGCGGCCGTAGTTATCGGTCTTTGCCGCAAGGCCGGTGGCCGTGACCAAACGCACGCCTGGCAGGCCGAGCTCGCCCGCATCCTGGTATCCATTGCGGTTGGCGTCATCGAACACCTTACCGGTGACGTCAGTACAGTCGAATGTCGGGTCTGGAACGAGGCGAACAGTCGCAGCAGCAACCGCCGACATGACGTTGTTCGTTAGCGCATTAACGGCCTGCGCCTGGTTGGTGTACTCGCCTTCGCTAACACCCGAACCTACAGCCAATAGCAGCTTGATCGTATGTTCGCCGTTACTTAGCAGCAACAGATTGGACCAGTGCAGTTCGCGTGCAATCACGGCTGGCTCTGTTGCCACGTCGTCAAAGCGTGCAGACCCTTCCACATAGCGGAAACCCGCAGGGAAGCGATCGACGATCGTTACATCCTGCAAGTCGGCGCCGAATGAATTTCTGACCGTTATGATGTAGGGCACCATCTGGCCACGAGTTACATTCAGCATCGGAGTTGATTTTGTAATTGCTACAGCGCCGCCAAGCTGCGGATCCAACGGAATATGGTTGTTGAATATTTGACCTGAGCCCGGTTGCTGGCTGCTGTCGAATATCAGGTGCGAATGGTAAACAGTACCTGCGCTCCTCGCCGGCTGCGAAGCCGGAGGAGCAAACTCGGACCGCTGAATTTCACAATGCTGGCTCGTCGCCAGAATCGCATCATCAATCGCGCCAGCGCACGAAGGCACATTGAACGGCAGGCCTGCCATATCGGTGGTCGGCGGTATCAATTCCGACACGCCGCCGACGTAGTTGCTGCTCGGCGGCACAATTTGTATCGCGTAATTGGCGCCACTTGGGCACAGCGGGTCAGAGAAGTTCAGGTCGAACTTGTAGTAACCGTTCACGACGGTAACCTGATTCTGCTGCGCCGGATCGTCGAAACAACTGCTCGGTACGGCGCTGTCGCGACGTGCATCCAGCAATGTAACAACCGCGCCTGCAATCGGTGTACGCGTGACTGAGTCGTACACCACACCGTTCGGGTCGACAGGGAGATTCAGGTCACGCAAGTTACTGCCGCCCTGCACATTGATTTCGTCGATGCGTTGCAGGCCGTCTGTGAAATCAGAGTCGGTATACCCGAGCAGAGCAGTTCTTGCCCCAGCGCCAGGAGCGCTGAATACCAGCGAGTACACCTCATCGCTCAGGTAATTAGGTGGGACGCCAACAAGGATGTAGTTGCCATCAATGTCCGACATCGTCGAACGGAACGGCTGATCGTCGCGCAGCAGACGCACGGTCCAGCCCTCAAGCGGACGCTCGACGCCATCCGGAGTATTGTCGTAGTCCGAGTCGTGCCAGATTTCACCATTGATCATACCGCTGCCGGGAACACCACCAACATCGATCGTGACCATTGCTTCCGCAAACACCAGCGGGTCGTTCCAATAAACACGTACAACGTTTGTGACTGGCGTGCCGTCGTCCAGGTTCGGGTTGATAATTGCCCGGAACCGCAAAATGATGGTCTCGCCGGGGTCGAGCGGACCATAGTTCGTAAAGTAGTCTGCCGTCAGCGTTGTGCCGGCAAAACTTATCCCACCGGTCAGGCCGTTCATGGCCGCCGACTGATCGACGTAAGTCAGGTATCCCGGAAATGTCTCGTCAAGATCGTCAGTGAAGGCAACATAGAGCGCCGGCACCGCGCCAATATTCTGCACAGTCACCGTGTATTCGAGCGTCGCGCCGGCAATCGCAGGCCCGCCATCGAGAACTGCCACTTCCTTGATGATCGTGAGCTGCTGGGCATCCCCGACAACAACGACGGTCGGCTCAGGTCCCGTCGACGGATTGCCATCGCCATCCGTAAGTAGATTCGGCGTCTCGTCGCTGTAGACGATTGCCTGATTGATGATCAATGTGCCGGTCGGTACCGCTGCATTGACCTGCATGTCGAAAGTGACGACGGCAGACTGCCCTGGCGACAACACACCTTCACCGACGCCAGGCAATGGCGGAGTAAGGTCTGCAGAGCTCACCGGGATGCGCGCTTCGAGAGGGAAAACGCCCGCGTCCGGCTGACCCACGGGCAGACCGTTTAAGGTGACGGAGTCGGCAACGTATGTGGTGTCCAGAGGTACGTTGTCGAGTAGTTCGACCAACGTCGCCGGCACGGCGCCACTATTGTATATCGTGATCGTGTATCGCAGGACGTCACCCGGATCGACAATGCCAGGTGATCCGTTGTCGATTTCCAGGGCTGCGGCTTTCTCGGCAAACAGCAGCGGGTAATTTCCGACAACGTCCATCGTCGGGTCATCAACAATCGGCGTGCGCGGATCGTCAGACGGCTGATCTGCGATTCCGTATGGAAGTGCGTTCAGGAACGCCTGATTCGAAATAATGGTCCCGTCCGGAGCATCGGGGTATACCACGACGTCGAACGTAATCGTTGCGGTGTTGTCGGCAACGGCTGCGTTCATTGTTCCAGGAGTTACGTCTTGCGGCGCATTAATAAGAATGCCGTCACTTAGCGGCGTGCTGCCCGTACTGGAATCCGCAAGTACTGCACCATTTAACGTCGTGCTGCCCGCAACGTAGGTCGTATTCGCGGGAATCTGATCGAAGAGCTCAACTTCTACCGCGTTGTCGGTACCGTAGTTCTGTACTGTGATCGTGTAGCGTAGCGTTTCGCCGGCCAAAAGAACCGCAGGGCTACCGGTGATATAGGACGATACTTTTTCCACGGTGAATGCGGGTGCCGACTGAATCAGAAGCTGTGTGGGGTCTTCGTCACCGGCGATCGTCGGATCCGCCGCACCATTTAAATTGGGGTCATCACTAATGGCCACGGTGAAGCCCGCAAAATTTGCGACGGACTGATTGGCTACGTAGTTTCCATTAGTAATTACCGGAGCGAGATCCGCTTCGAATTCAAGCAACAAACTGTCGCCAAGGTTGCCAAGGCTGAGGCTTCCTAACTCAAGCAGCCCTGTGCCCGCGGCGCCGCCATTCGGATCTGTATTCGCCATATTGGCGCCGACGATCGGCGTAACGATATTCAGCGTACCCGGCTGAAAAGACGGCATAGCATTGAGTCTATCCAGTTCATCAACAATACTAAATCCGTCGAGCGGCGTGTCACTCGCGTTCTCAATACGCAGGCCATAACGTATCGTGTCGCCCGGCGTCGCGACTGTCGCCGGGTCCTCGCCCGTCGTGACATTCAACGCGTATTTTTCGAATATCAGCACCGGATTGAATACCAGGACCGTATGGGCATCCTCGTGATCCAGTGTATTGACGGTGCCGTCGGTAAGGACTTCGGTGTAGGTGCGTGCGTAATTCAGCTCAACCGGATCGGACACGTCGATGCTGAACCATTCTGTTGCCCCAGCGACGTTAATCAGGTCCGCGTTCTGCTGACTATCTGTATCCAGCACGCCGGAGTAGCTGACTATCAGGCGCTGACTGGCAGCTATCGCGCCCGCGCTGTTCAAAATCGAAATCGTCAGGGAGCAGTCCGGATCGCCCAGGAACGCTGCTGTGAAATCGGCACCCTCGACAAGTACCGGCGATACGGCGGTGACGCCGTCTGCCTCGAAGACCTGTGCTGCCAGCTGTGCCGGCGGCGCGTCACACATGCCACCATCCACTTGATTGGGCAGCAAGTCGTAAATCGTCAGATTGTAAGCCGGTGAGTCGCCAATATTCTGCACATCAAGCGTGAAGGTACCGGCAACACCAAGCGGCAGCTGCAATGGCCCGGATTTCTCGAGCGTAAGCTCGTCCGGTCCGACAATTGTCATTGGCTGTGACGTACCAGCCGCACCGGGCAAAACCGTTGCGGGACTTCCGTCGAGGCGGTTGAACGTATATGAGGCCGTATTCGTAAAGTTCAGGCCACTCGCGTTATTTGCGCTGTCGTCCAAACGCAGCGAAATCTCAACGACTATCTGCTCGCCCGCAGGAATGTCGATACCGATGGCCGTGTCTTCAATTATGACATTGCCACCAGAGCCGGAGTTTACGGGGGTCCAGAGTACGGATCCGGATATCTTGCTAACGCCGACGAAGCTCAGGTCTGCGGCAGACGCGCCAAGATTGTCGTGAATCTGAACGTCATACAGAGGAACGGCATACGGAGTGTTCGGAATCGTAATGCTGTAATTGAATACTTCGCCAATCGCGGCGCTCGGCTGCGTGTTGGCCTTGTATGCCGCATCGGGTGGCCCGATGGGCAGTGGCGTACCATCCGCGGTGGCCGGTCCATAGCAATAGTCGTCCGGCGCCGTGATCGTTGGGCATCCGGCGCCTGTTCGTTCGTAGACGCTCGTGTCATTTAGTGACGTCCAGTCCACGTACACCGTATTTGTCAGCGCGACATCCAGGCTTGCCGCTTGCAGCAGGTTGACCTGATAGGTGACTTCCAGTATCGCCCCAGGCGCGACGTCAAGACTGCCGTCGTTGTTTCCACCACCCCAAACCAGAGGTCCGTTCGGACTTCCAGCCGGTATCCCGATGAAGCCAGCCACGTCAATACCGTCAATCCGGGCAATCGGTGTGTACGCTGCTGACAACGCCATCTCGGTCGGCAAGGTATCTGCAATATTGACGTCATGCGCTATCGCGTTGCCGGTGTTCGGTATGGTCAGGATGTATTCAACCGTATCGCCAAGGGCGATTGGATCGCCGGGCGCTTTACCCGGCGTTGCATTGCTTACTACTTTTGTCGCCGTCAGCGTCGGTTCAATAGCCACGATCGCTGGTGCGGCGGCATTGACCGATGCCTGTGCTCCGGTATCGCCGTTCCGGTAATAAGCCGTCGCCGAATTTTGTAGTGAGCTACCAACGTTGGTCGCCAGATCATTATTAATACGCGCGTAGTAGCTAATGCGGATGTACGGAGTTATGTTCTGCGTCGCCGTATCGTCTTCGAACTCGGTAATTACTTCACCGACGTCCCAAATCGCATTGTCGCTAGCACCATCTGCGGGCAGTGCGTTGAACGCAGCAGCGGCCGGCGGCTGACCATTAATTGTCGTGATACCTACGAACTCATAGGTAACGCCGAAGTCAGCGTTGTCGGCGAATACGAAACTTACGCTGCCAAAGTTGAGATTATCGTCCAGCGAAACAGTGTTGCTAACACCCTCGGGCAGATCTATCTGCGTCTCGAAATACTTGTGCGCGCCGATTTCCGGCGGCAATGCCGGGTCAAGATCTGTTTTGGCAATAGCCAGAGGCGGTACATCGACTGTAGCTTCAGCTTCAGCTTCGTAGTCATTCAGCGCGTCTGCTGCGTTGGGCAATGCACCAATTCGCATGCCGTCCACATCGCCGTCAGTGCCAATCGTTGCACCGGAATTAAGTGCGATATCCTGGCCAGGTAACGAGGTCCAGTCCGACTGCACCGTATTACTCAATACCTGCAGCGGCTGCACGACGTCCGCAACCTGCACGACGAAGGTGAAACTGATCTGACCACCCGCTGCAATTGCATAGCCGGGATCCCAGCTAAAAAGCGGGCTGTCCGGACCATACGTCGTGGTATCAATATTGGGTGGCGGATTGGTTCCGCCAACCTGGCCGACATAAGTCATGTCGGTGCCCGTCAGATCGTCCAGGAATCTTGGGTTGTAGGCCGTGGCCGACCCGTTATTGGTCGCTGTCACTGTGACTGTTAGCAAATCACTGGCATCTGCCAGTAATACACCGAAGTCTTTTTGTAATTCGAGCAACGGTTCGCTAACAATCAACTCTGCCGCTTCGAAGTCGATTACGACAGCATTGTTGGCTTCGTCAATGTAGCTAACGCTGGTTACTGTGTACGCACCACCGTTACCGATCACATAGGCCTCGACGTTGGCCGGCGCGTTGTCAATTCGCGTGATGAATTGAATGCCAAAATCGAAACGGCGATCAACACGGGGCGACGCCGTGACGGTCTGGTTGCCGAAATCCCATATAACTTCGGTATCTGTACAGGTCGGTGCGAAATTGCCACCAGGTACGAATCCCGCGGCATCGTAAGGAGGTGCGTCAAGGTTAACGTCCGGCGCCTCGATGCAGCGCATTCCAGCTGGCATTTCGTCGCGAACGACGAAATTACGAAGTTGTGCGACCGGTATCAAAGTCCGTAGCTCAAACTCCACCTCTTCGCCGATCGAGATCGGCTGCGGTGACACTGGCGCGGACAGCGGGGTATTCGAAAGTCGAACAATGCCCTTCGGTTGCACTTCCACCGGAATAATCTGGATCGTCGCTTCGGCCGGCGCCGACACGTACTGTCTTGCACCACCGATCTCGCCATTGGCACCGATTGGAGTCGTCTGGTTGCCGGAGTCGCCTTCGAGACTGTCATAGGTGGCGGTGACCGAATTGGTCAGCTGCTGCAACGGCGCTACGTCGTCGTACGGGTCGACGCGGTAATAGAGCTCGACGCTTTGCCCCGCATCGATACGAAGCAAAGCGTCACTGTGATCATAGGCGGCAATAATCTCGGCCGGTGTGCCGTTCAGAATCGTGTTGTCGGGCACAATCTGGCCTTCGCCCGCCACTTCGTCGATCTCGGTATTGCCGTCGTTATCCAGGCCGTCCGTATCGAGCGGGTACACCGCAATCAGGTCGGTCGGGTCACTAACGCTTGTTACGGTTACGTCGTATGCCGGTGCGCGCGTCGTGCTGCTGGCGGCCGCCTCGTTGGTCACCGTGATGCGGAAGATGTAATCATCAAACGCGTCGCCATTATCGGCCAGCGGCACGAAGTTCGTGCATCCCGGGCCGACGCCGTAAATTGTCTCGTTGCAGACTTCCTTAACCAGAATCAGGTTTGGCTCAGTTACTGTGAGGTCGACACGGCGCCGAAATTCGGGCGGGAACCCAACCGTTGGCGGTCCAAGCGTGTACAACTCCTCGAGACCTGTCAGCGGATTAAAGAACACCGCATCAAACGTCGACGACAATACGTTTCGACTGATCGCGGCGTGCTCATTTGGCGGTGCGCTGCTATCAAGCGGGTCGTTGAGCAGGCGCGTCTTGACATCGACACGGAACCAATGGTCCTTCACCGTAATGCGCTCGGCTGGATCATCGGTATTGAACGTCCAGTCGAACCAGTTTTCGGTCAAGGGCGGAGGTGGCGGATTGAGCGTCACGCCCATGATCCCCGGCGTGCTATATCCCGGATCCAGCGGATTGTTTGACCAGAGGTAACCCTGACCGTCCGGAATCTCGTCAACGACCTGGATGTCTTGCACGGCGATATATGTGAAGCCCGGTGTCAGGAATCCGAACCAGCCTCCCGATTCGATGTGGAAGTCACACTCCTCACCAATCTGAACTTCTATATCCGGAATCGCGGGTGGCGGATTGTTCTCAGAACATGTGCCGAGCTGGGCCTTCAGCAGGTTGTAGCCAACGACGCGGGCCCGTAATGCGTCGACCGTGTAGTTGTTGGCGCGATCCAGGATGCCGTCGCCACGCACGGTCGGTGTTGGGAACCACAGCGGCGTGCCATCATTAAGCGTAATTTCACCGATAACGTCGACGCGGAAGGTCAGATCATCGTCCGCGGCCAAATCCGGATTTTTCACGACGTCGAAGGACAGGTTTCGTGTTGCGTTTGGCGGAATAGTGCCAGGATCGCACTGATACACCGTTGCGGATGCCGGGATCGACACCGGATCCTGCCATACCGGCATCGGCGGTGGATTCGTTGCCAGTGAGCAAGAGCCTGGTGCCGTTTGAACCGACATCGCGTTGCCAAAACTGACATAGGCAAAATAGTCGTCCGCCTCGTGACCACCGTTATTTCGCAGCCGCGCCGTGAGCGTCAGCGAGTCCGTGTTCGTCAATATGAAGACGAGTTCGCTGCCCGTAATGTCGACGTCAAGGTCTTCGGGGTCTGCAGTATCGCTGTCATTGAACGTGAGTTGGTGCTCAACGTTCGTGCAGTATTCTGAAAACCAGATATCCAACAGGTTGTCTATCTGGAAGGTTTCGGTCGGATCGGTGCCAGGCGGATCGCTGAGCGGTTCCTCCATACGAACATCAAGGTAAGCCTCGAGATCGTAGTACTGAGGATCAATCAGAACCGTTTGGAAAGTAACGGTAAGGACGTCGCCGTGACGTAACAAGTTGAACTGGTCGGGTTCGCCGGAGATCGTGTTGGTCGTGCTACTTGTAATCGTAAACTCGGGCGCGACATTGGCGAGAGGAAAGGCGGTCAGACTTTGGTCGGTTGTGAGGGGGACAGTGTTTGGCTGCGGGTTATCCCAGACGATCGTATCGAGCATGCCAAGATAATTATTGCCGTAGGCCGGCGCCATCGACACCGTCGGCGTAAACGTAGAATCAACAACGTATTCCACCGGCAGCATATCGCGAATACGAATACCACCAGCGCCACCCGTTATGGTGCCACCCGTAAAGTTCGAAATCGTAATCGTAACCGTTCCGCGGCTACCCATCGGCTGGCTCGTATTTGTACCGGTCAGCGCGACATCAACGTCAAGATTGTTGAAGACCGACTGCGTACTGAGTACTGCGTCATCCTGCGCGATCAGACCGAAGGATGTCTGGTCGATACCGCCTTCCGCAGGCTGAACCTCGCAACCCCACTCGACGTTCAGCACAGCGTTGGTGCGATTCAGGCATGAGCTGGTAATACGACCAACGAGAAAATAGAATCCACTCCCGCCCGCCGGGGCAACGATGTACGGCGATGGTCCGACACCAAACAATGTCTCAACATGAACATCTGTCAGTTGCGTAACACCGCCGAGCGCCCGGCAATTTCCGGGAGCGCCACCCGTGGCTGCCGAATTGGCATCGCCTTCGGCATCACAAATGTAGTCAATCAGGAAGTTGCCCGGGTCCATCTGGTCAGTGAACTCAAGATCCTGCAAATCGGCTGCGCCATTGTTGCGAACTTCGATGCGCCAGATAGCGTCGTCATCTTCGTGGCCGTAAATCGTCGGCGTGTAGCTACCCGAGCCTTGTCCCGCGTCGACAACGCGGCCGGTCTTGAATATTTGTGGCTCCGGCTCTCT
>RCNF010000862.1_pt1 | contig 15787 bp, 15 predicted proteins | sample 2041311 | NCBI WGS metagenome assembly RCNF01 (sample SAMN09708228, study PRJNA481090) | Marine sediment metagenome, whole genome shotgun sequencing project. | biome: marine sediment; feature: ocean; material: sediment; isolation source: Sewage treatment plant 2 marine sediment (STP2) ... | reverse complement strand
CCTCCCACCCAATATTGTGCTGGACGGTGAAGTCGTCGCCATCGACGAATCTGGACGCCCGTCGTTTCAGCGTCTCCAGAGCCGGAGGGGAGTCGATGGTGGCGGTGGGATCGTCCCTATCACCTACGTCGTTTTCGATCTCCTTCATCACGGCGAAAGCCTGGTCGGGGCGCCGCTCGAAGACCGCGTCGGGCACCTCGCTCGTCTCGACCTGCCAGCGCCGCTCGTCGTCGCCGACAGCTTCCGTGGTGATTCGAGACCAGTTTGGGACTTCGTGGTCGCCAACGATCTAGAGGGCATCGTTGCCAAGAGATTGAGCAGTCGGTACCAGCCGGGGAAGAGGTCGCCCGATTGGCGGAAGATTGGGCAGTTCAAACAAGTCCGTGCCGTAGTCGGGGGATTCACAGCAGGGACGGGCGCCAGGGAGCCATCGTTTGGAGCGTTGCTCTTGGGTCTGCAGGACGGCGACAAACTGCGGTGGATCGGTGCGGTTGGGTCGGGCTTCAACGACAAAGCCCTGCGGGCCATCCGCGGGGCTCTGGACAATATGACCGTTGGCCAATCACCCTTTCAATCAGACTTGGAGATCCCCGCCGGAGCTACCTGGGTGCAGCCCCGGCTTGTCGCCATGGTTCGCTACAAGCAATGGACAACAGCAGGCCGGCTCCGTGCCCCATCCTTCCAAGGCATGACCGACACTCCTGTCGGGCTGGCCTCATGGGAGGCGGAAGGTCCCCCCGCTGCATAGGCCGAGAGGACCTAATCCGAGAACGCGAAAACCGGGTTTTAAGGATCGCGCCGGGCACGGCGATAGGGAATACATGGTTGCACTACAAGCCCTCGTTGCCGCAATAACCTTTGCGCTGGTGCTGTTTGCGGCTCGTCTCACCGTCGAACTCGAGGCCTTTGACCAGGAGTAGATGGGGTATCGGCGGGTCGCCTAGACAGCCTTCTTTTCCTTCGTGGCTTCGACGCTCGCCCGCAGGGCATCCATCAAGTCCACGACGCCTGTCGCTTCAGGTAGGTCTGGAGCAACAATCTGTTGACCCTCGACTTTGATAGCGGCGGCGGCTTCGACGGCTTCCCGTGACTCGTCGTTCCAGGCCGACGGATCAAACGTGCCCGCCAGATTGTCGATGATCATGGTTGCCATCGACATTTCTTCTTCTCTTATTTCGATCTCGTCCTCAAGACTCTCGAAGTTTGGCTCCCGTATCTCATCGGGCCAGTACATCGTCTCGAGAATGATCACTCCCTCTTCGGCACGAAGTGTCGCCAGATACTCGCGTTCGCGAATCGCCACCTTGGCGATGCCGACCATACCCCGGGTTTCGAGGCCGGCGAGCAAGATGCGGTAGGCCTTGATTCCTGTCTTTTCCGGAGCGAGGTAATACGAGCTGCGGAAGTAGATCGGATCGATTTCGGAACGATCGACGAACTGGACAACATCGACGGTTCCGCCGGTTATGCCCTTCATGATGCCCTGCAACTCCTCGGAGGTGAATACGACATAGCGTTCGTTGTCGATCTCATAGCCCTTGACGATGTTGTCGGTGGGTACCTCTTCGCCGTCGGCCTCCGCAACCTTCTTGTACCGAATGCGCGAGTGATCAGATTCACGCAATTGGCGGAAGCTCGGGCGCTTGCTCTCAGTCGCCGAATACAGGCCGACCGGGATCGTGACCAACCCGAACGATATGGCACCTTTCCAGATAGGGCGCATGTTGAACCTCCCAGTACGCGAAAACACTAGCTGGGCAAATAGCGATCGGGCTACGGGTTTTTGGGGCGTACACTCGTCGCACTCCTAGAAGGACACCGATTGATCACAGGATTGCTGTCGCCGCCCGAACTCGAAGTTCGGCAAGACGAGAGGGCTGACAAGGAAGCCTTCATCGTGATCATCGCGGGCACATTGCTGCTCTATGTCTTCCATTACTGGGGTCGTCCGGACTACTTCGTGAGATCGGGACTTATCGACTGGGTGGCCTCCAACATCGGAGGGACGCTCGAAGAGCACCCAGGGGTTGGGGCCTATCTGTACTGGGGCTTCACCTCGTTGGTCCTCCGCACGCTGGTGCCAGCCGCGATCATCTTCTGGCTGATCAAGGACTCTCCCCGCAACTGGGGATACCGGATCAGCGGCACGCTGAAGCATTTCCCGGTCTACGGCCTCATGTACATGGTCATGTTGCCGATCCTCGTCTGGATATCGAGCCTTGAAAGCTTCATGACCTACTACCCGTTCTACGACCGTGCTGCTGAAGGGGGCTCGGCCTTCTGGCTGTACGAGTTCGGCTACGCATTTCAGTTTGTGGGGATCGAAGCATTCTTCCGTGGCTTCCTGACGTTTGGATTGGCGAGACGATTTGGTCTTCTCGGCGTCGCCATCATGACGGTGCCCTACACGATGATTCATTTCGGGAAGCCCGCACCCGAGGCCTTTGCCGCGATCATTGCCGGCCTTGCACTTGGCTATCTCGCATTGCGGTCCAAGAGCTTTGTCCCGGGGATCTTCCTCCACGTCAGTGTCGCCATAACAATGGACATGCTGGTCCTGTGGCGCCTCGGTGCGCTGGGTAACGTGTTCTAGGAGATAGCATCGGGTGATGGTGAGACCGTTGACACCGAGTGATGGGTTGCGCCGCGCCGTCGCAGAGACAATGGGCGACGAGATCGTGAATTGGCAACCGGTTTCGGGTGGCTTCAGCTCGGCTGGTTTGTGGGTAGTGGGCACCGCCTGCGGTGTGACTCGGTTTGTCAAGGCTGCCACATCGGACGACACCGCTCGGTTCCTTCGAGACGAGGCCCACGTCTACGAGCATCTTTCTGCCTCGTTCATGCCAGAGGTGGAAGCCTGGATCGATGACGGCAGTCGCCCGTTCCTCGTCATGGAAGACCTCAGCCAGTCTCACTGGCCCCCACCGTGGTCTGTGGACGACGTTGCCGCGATTGGGTCGCTGTGCGATGCGATAGCGGCTACTCCGCCCCCAGACGGTCTCAGCACTGAGGCGTTGACTGCACTGGGAGTTGACTTCTGGGCCAACATTGCCTCCAATCGGGCGCCGATACATGCTCTACAAGTGGCAAGTCCGTCGTGGTTCGACAGAGCATTGCCACGCCTGATCGAGGTTGAAAAGCGCGCCGTTGTGTCCGGCGACTGTTTGGTGCATGCAGATATCCGCTCGGACAACGTGTGTATAGGCGACCAGGTGAAAGTAATCGACTGGAACTGGGCATATGTCGGCAATCCGATGCTGGACTGGGTGGCTTGGCTTCCCAGTCTGTATCTCGAAGGCGGGCCTGCGCCGTGGAAGCTGCTTGTGGGTGAAACGCCTCTAGTCGCCAGGCTCGCCGGGTTCTTTCTCCAGCACGTCACCAGGCCAAGGGCGCCTGATGTCCGATCCGATATCCGCCAGTTCCAAAGATCGCAGGGCATAGTTGCGCTGCAATGGGCGTCCCGGGAATTGGGCCTGCCGGAGCCGGATCTCGTGGAGTACCGGCGAAGCCGGTACTCGTGCCCCAGGTAGTGTTGTGTTTCAGGACATAGGAACGGTATGTCGCGCGACATAGGAAAGATTGGTCGGCTGCTTTTGTGGGTCGATGTCGAAAGCTCGTGTTGTGATCTTGTCGGTTGTTGTCGAGGGCCGATCCCAGGCTGATACAGCCCGGACGTTCGGGGTGTCACCGTCGTGGGTGTCGAAGCTGGTGGCTCGTTACCACCAGGAGGGAGAAGCCGCGTTCGAGCCCAGATCGCGGCGCCCGAAAACGTCACCCAACGCGTTGGATGCTGCGACGGTCGAGTTGATCGTCGAGCTACGCCAGAGCCTTGACGCTAGAGGTCTCGATAGCGGGCCGCACACCATTGGATGGCACCTCAAACAGCGTTACAGCCTGGTCGTGCCGCCGGCAACAATATGGCGGTATCTCAAAGCTGCCGGGCTGATTGTTCCGGAGCCGAAGAAGCGACCCAAAACATCGTATGTCAGGTTCCAAGCCGACCTGCCAAACGAAATGTGGCAATCCGACTTCACCCACTGGCGACTCGAGAACGGGCAGGATATCGAGATCCTCGTATTCATCGACGATCACAGTCGCTATGCCCTCTCAGTAACCGCATACACAGCCGTCACCGGCAACATCGTGGCCGACCGATTCCTCGAAACCGCAGCAAACATGGGGTATCCGGCGTCAGTGTTGACCGACAACGGAATGGTCTACACCACCCGACTCACCGGAGGCAAAGGCGGCCGTAACCGCCTCGAACGGACCCTCGGAGATCTCAACATCGTCCAGAAACACAGCCGACCCAACCATCCAACCACCTGCGGGAAAGTCGAACGATTCCACCAGACCCTCAAAAAGTGGCTGACTGCCCAACGAGGAGCCCGGACTATCGAGGAGCTCCAGCAACAAATCGACCGGTTCGTCGACGAATACAACCACCGCCGCCCCCATGCAGCGCTCGGCCGAAAGACCCCAGCATCGATATACGAGACACTCCCCAAAGCTAGCCCCGGCGAATCAGCTATCGAGGATCACTACCGGGTCCGCCGCGACATCGTCGGAGACACCGGCACCGTCACCCTGCGCCACGCCGGCAAACTCCACCACATCGGCATCGGCCGAACCCATGCCCGAACCCACATCACCATGCTCATCAAAGAACAAGACATCCACATCATCAACACCAAAACAGGAGAGATCATCCGCCACCTCACCCTCAACCCCAACAACAACTACCAACCCCAACAACACCAAGAAACCCCCGAACCATAGGTTCGAGGGTTTCCAATGTCTCGCGACATCACACTCGTGCCCCAGGTAGGATTCGAACCTACGCTCCCGGCTCCGGAGGCCAGTGCTCTATCCCCTGAGCTACTGGGGCGCACGCCGGAGTGTAACAAGGCGATCTGCCCATGAGACATGGGCCTATCCTTGCGCCGCAACAAGCCAAGGAAACGATGTCTCTCACCGCCACTCTGTCACAGATGTTTGGGGATGCCTTTGCCTCCCAAGGACTCGACTCGTCCTACGGGGCGGTCGTGGTCTCGGCTCGCCCCGACCTGGCGCAGTTCCAGTGCAACGGATCGATGGCGGCCGCCAAGACAGCTCGCAAGAACCCGCGGGAGGTGGCACAAAGCGTTATCGATTCCCTTGGAGACACCACACCATTCGCGGACCTGTCTTTGGCCGGTCCCGGATTCATCAACATCACTCTGACCGATTCATACCTGGCCGACTACGTCGATTCGTTGCAGGAGTCGTCGAGGTTCGGGACCGAGGTTTCCGACTCAAAGAAGATTGTCGTTGATTACGGCGGACCGAACGTCGCAAAGGAGCTCCATGTCGGGCACCTTCGTCCGGCGATCATCGGCGAGAGCATCAAACGGACCCTCAAGTTCCTCGGTAACGATGTTGTTAGCGATGTCCACCTCGGCGACTGGGGTATGCCATACGGGCAGCTGATTGCCGAACTCGAGGATCGCTTCCCGGAGCTGCCGTATTTCGACGAAAGCCAAACAGACGGGTACCCAAGCGAGTCCCCGGTCACGATCGATGACCTCCAGGTCATGTATCCCGAGGCGTCGGCGCGAGCGAAAGCAGACCAGGAGTTTGCGGCACGGGCGCGAGCTGCAGTCGTTGCCCTTCAGGACGGACGCCCCGGCTATCGAGCCCTGTGGCAGCACATGAGGAACATTTCGATCGATGCGATCAAGAAGGTCTATGACCGGCTCAACGTCCACTTCGACCTTTGGCACGGCGAGAGCACGATCAATCACCGCCTCCAACCGATGGTTAAGCGACTGGTGGAAGACGGCTACGCATACGAGAGTGACGGGGCGCTGGTCATCGACGTGATGACTGACGAGGATACGAAGGAGCTACCGCCTTTCCTCCTCATCAAGTCGGATGGCGCCTCGCTTTATACGACATGGGACCTGGCCACCATCGAAGACCGCGTCGAGGATATCGGTGCCAAGGAACTCATATATGTGGTTGACGTGCGGCAGTCGCTGCACTTTGAGCAGGTCTTCCGTGCCGCCTACAAGACCGGTATCGCACCCGATGGAACCGTGCTCGATCATTCTGGCAACGGCACCGTCAACGGACCCGATGGAAAGCCGTTCAAGACACGCGATGGCGGTCTCCTCAGGTTGCGGGAGCTCATCGATATGGTCGTCGCGCGTGCGGCGGAGCGCCTCGAAGAGAATGAGATCGCCACGGACTTTGGCGACGCCGAGAAGGCCGATATCGCCGAGAAAGTCGGGCTGGCTGCTCTCAAGTACGGCGACCTGCAGAACCACCGGTCATCGAACTACATCTTTGACGTCGACAGGTTTACGTCCTTCGATGGCAAGACGGGACCCTACCTTCTCTACGGTGCGGTGCGCATGCAGTCAGTCCTGCGTGAGTCCGGAAGCAGGGGACTGGCCGCCGGACCGCTGATTGCGCCGACGGTTGACCAAGAACGCAACCTGATGCTGCAGCTCGCCAGGCTCCCCGAGGTCGTCGCCAGAGCTGCTGAGCACCGTGCGCCCAACCACATTGCTGAGTATGCCTACGAGTTGGTGGCAGACTTCAGCCGCTTCTATGAGGCCTGTCACATCCTCAGGGAGCAAGATGTGGAGCGACAGGCTTCATGGCTTCATCTCATTGAGCTTGCTCTTGCCGAGCTGACGTTGTTACTCGATCTGCTCGGCATCGACGTACCGGAGCGTATGTGAGCGCAGACAAGGTCCCGGCCCATCTTCTCCCCGATACCGCAACGGTAGTTGATGGTCGGCTCACCATCGGTGGTGTTGACGTCATCGAGCTCACGCAGAGATACGGCACGCCGCTGTTCGTCTACGACGAGGAGCACCTGCGCACCCGATGTCGTCAGGCAGTCGCCGCTTTTGGTGATGGCGTTGCCTACGCCACGAAAGCGTTCCTGTCGCAGGCCATGGCCAAGTTGGCGTGGGAAGAAGGAATGCACCTCGATGTGGCGACCGGGGGAGAGCTACACGTCGCGCTTGCCGCTGGGGTCCCGGCCGAACGGCTTGTCATGCACGGCAACAACAAGTCCTCTCGCGAGCTCGCAATGGCGATCGAGTCTGGGGTGGGGCGGATCGTTATCGACTCATTCGACGAGATCGACCGCATTGAGCAACTAGTGGCCGCCGGCCTTGCTTCCCCGCGCGTCCTGGTCAGGGTCAACCCCGGCGTTGACGCCCATACCCACGAGTATTTGCAGACCGGTATCGCCGATTCCAAGTTCGGTTTCGGGATCTCCTCAGGCGACGCTGCTGAGGCAATCACCATCGCAAGTGGGTCCCCTGCAATGGATCTCATTGGAATCCATGCCCACATCGGTAGCCAGGTCTTTGCGGCGGATTCGTACGGCAAGGCCATCGGGGCGCTAGCCCCGTTCGTGACATCACATGGCCTCGCTGAGATGTCAATCGGTGGGGGACTTGGCGTCGCATACGTGACAGGAGAGAGTGCGCCAACCATTTCTGACTGGGCGGAATCGGTGAAGACCGCATGTGTCGCAAATGGGATACAGGCACGGATAACTGCCGAACCCGGGCGCGCCATAGTCGCCAGCGCTGCCGTCACCCTGTACACCGTTGGAACAATCAAAGACATCGACTCGATCCGAACCTACGTCGCCGTCGACGGGGGGATGAGCGACAATCCGCGACCCGTGCTCTATGGCAGCGGCTACGAGGCATTCTTGCCGCGTGATGTTGCAGCCGGCAGGACCAAGAACGTCCGCATCGTTGGCAAACACTGCGAATCCGGTGACGTCATCGTCAGCGATGCTGCCATACCCGCCGATACCCAGGTCGGCGACATTCTGTGCACACCAGTAACTGGTGCGTACGGTCATTCAATGGGGTCCAACTACAACATGGCGCTCCGCCCACCGGTGGTTTTCGTCCGCGATGGAGAAGCGCGCCTGGTGGTCCGCCGCGAAACCTACGAAGACCTCACAAAACGAGATGTGATCGCCGACTGAGCTATCGTCGCGGCCATGAACACCATAGGAATTGGGCTGCTAGGTGCCGGCACGGTTGGCGGAACGCTGATCAAGCGTCTCACCACCGAGCATGCCGCTATCGCCGCAAAGACAGGACTCGATCTACAGGTGCGCCGCGTTGCGGTGCGCGACCCAGGAAAGTCACGGGGCCTGGGCATACCAGAAGGCATGTTTACGACAGATGCCCAGTCGGTCATTGACGATCCGGAAGTTGATCTTCTGGTGGAGGTCATGGGTGGCCAAGACCCTGCCGGAGACCTCGTGCTGCGCGCACTTGAGGCCGGCAAGCCTGTGGTCACTGCCAACAAGGAGCTCATTGCTGCTCGCGGCTACGACCTCATCGCTGCTGCCGAGAAATCTGGTGTTGCTCTGTTGTTCGAAGCAGCAGTCGGCGGAGGCATTCCGATTATTCGGCCTTTGTCGGAGACGCTCGCCGGCGAGCGTCTCACCCGGGTGATGGGGATTGTCAACGGGACAACCAACTTCATCCTCACCGGCATGACCGAGGACGGCACCGCATACGAGGATGCACTCGCCGAGGCGCAAGAGCTCGGATACGCCGAGCCTGATCCCACCGCGGATGTTGGCGGCGCTGATGCCGCAGCGAAGGCAGCCATCCTCGCCAGTCTCGCCTTTGGTACATGGGTCGGCCTGGACCGGGTGCCCCACACCGGAATCACCGAGATCACTGCGACCGACATTCGGTATGCGGACGACCTTGGCTACACGATCAAACTGCTGGCGATCGCTGAAGACACCGCCAGTGGCGTCTCGGCCCGGGTTCACCCCGTGTTGCTGCCGCATGACCATCCTCTTTCCGCGATCCGTGGAGCAACGAACGCCATCTTCATCGAAGGACCCGCTATCGACACCCTGCTGTTCGCCGGACCGGGAGCAGGTGGTGACCCGACGGCTACCGCGGTGCTCGGCGATGTCATCGATGCGGCCCGCGAGATTCTGGCCGGCGCCCAGGTGGCTCCCCGCATCCGGTTCGCCCCATCGTCTCTCGCCGACTTCGGCTCGGTGCCAACCAAATGGTACGTACGTCTCGAAGTAGCCGATCTGCCGGGCGTCCTCGCCCAGATTGCCGCCGCATTCGGCGAGGCCAACGTCAGCATCAAGTCGGTATGGCAAGAGGGAACCGAAGACAAGGCAACGCTCCTTATCGTCACCCACACCGCACCTGAGGCGGACCAGCAGAACGCTCTCGCTGCGGTCGAGCAGCTTGATTGCGTAAATGCTGTGGCTGCGGCGATCAGGGTGGAAAGCGAGGAATAGTGAGCTGGCCCGGTGTCATTGAGCAATTTCGGGATCGTCTGAGCGTCACTGACGCCACGCCTGTCGTCACCCTCTTGGAGGGCAACACGCCACTCATCGAAGCGAAAGCTATCTCTGAGATCGTGCAACGACCCGTGTTCCTCAAGTACGACGGTGCGAATCCGACAGGCTCCTTCAAGGACCGAGGCATGACGATGGCCGTGTCCAAGGCGCTCGAATCTGGTGCCAAGGCGGTTGCATGTGCGTCGACGGGAAACACCTCAGCTTCCGCAGCCGCCTATGCGGCGCGTGCTGGGATGCGGGCAATCGTGGTGCTGCCGGCCGGCAAGATCGCAAGAGGCAAACTCGCGCAGGCTGTCAGTCACGGCGCCGACATCGTCGCCATTGACGGGAACTTCGACGACGCGTTGGCGATCGTTCTCGAGCTCACCTCCACCCACGATGTTGCTCTAGTGAATTCAATCAACCCATTCCGCATCGAGGGACAACAATCCGCCGCGTGGGAGATCACCGCCACTCTTGGTGATGCACCGGTGATCCATGCGTTGCCGGTGGGCAACGCCGGCAATATCACCGCCTATTGGAATGGCTACACCGCTGAGGGGCATGCTCCGCATATGTGGGGTTTCCAAGCAGCCGGTGCGGCTCCGCTGGTTAGCGGTGAGATCATTGACGACCCGGAGACGATCGCAACTGCCATCCGCATCGGGAACCCGGCTTCATGGGATTCTGCGATTGCGGCTCGTGATGATTCGGGGGGGCGGATCGAAGCCGTCACCGATGACGAAATCCTGGCCGCGTATCGTTTGTTGGCATCACGGGAAGGCGTCTTCTGTGAGCCAGCTTCGGCGGCCTCGGTGGCTGGGATTATGAAGTTCCAGGAGGACCTTCCGCAAGGTCAGATAGTCTGCACGCTGACCGGTCACGGACTCAAGGATCCGGACACAGCTGCCGAAGGATTCGAAGACCTGAAGGTGGTTCGATCGAATCTCGATGCTGTTTTAGAGCAGCTCGGTTGGTAACAAAAAGCGATCGCGCTTGCGTAGCCGTCTCACGACGGTAAACTACTGACCGGATCGATATCCGTCTCCACCTTCTCCCGTGTGCGGCTTGCTGCGCCGAAAGCGTGTTCTACATCTCTTGAGGAGACCACCGCTTCTTCGGGACGGAGATACCACAGGCAATTCATGCCAAAACCTCGTTCGAAGGGACAACACTGCCCATGACGACCACCCGAGCCAGACTCCAAGAGCTGGGCCTAGATGCCTTGCGCGACATGGCCGGTTCCATTGACGTGGACCACAACGGGCTACAGAAGACAAAGCTGATCACCGCGATTGTGGGATCAGACAAGTTTGACGTGAAGATGCTTCCCGAACTGCCGCCGGAAGAAGAGGTAGCTTCGGTCAAGACTGACGAGAAGCCCGCCAAAGCCAAAGAAGGCTCGGGGTCGAGCAACGGTGACGGGCGTGATCGTCAGAGCGGGCGTGATCGTCAGAGCGGGCGTGATCGTCAGGGCGGGCGTGATCGTCAGGGCGGACGTGGTGGCCAAGACGGTCAAGACGGCCAGGACGGGAACCGCAACCGGAGACGCCGCAACAAGCGCAGTCCCCAAGAGCCGATCGACGAGTCAGAGCTCGAAGTACGCACCGGTATCCTCGACATCCTGCCAGAGGGTTATGGGTTCCTGCGCTGCGGTGGCTATCTGCCGACCGAACAGGACGTGTATGTCCCCGCCAATCAGATCCGCAAGCACAAACTGCGGAAGGGCGACATCTGCGAAGGTCCGGTTCGTCCCGCCCGAGCCCAAGAGAAGTTCCCGGCCTTGGTGCGGGCCACCAAGATCAACGATCTTGAGCCTGAAGCCGCCGAGGCTCGTCCCAAGTTCGCCACCCTGACCCCTCTTTTCCCAGACGTACGGCTTCCCCTCGAAGTCGAGGGTGACTCCAACAACATCCTCACCAGGATCGTTGACCTCATCGCTCCCATCGGTAAGGGTCAGCGTGGTCTCATCGTCTCGCCACCAAAGGCGGGCAAGACGACGGTCCTCAAGGAGCTTGCCAACTCCATCGTCGTCAATAACCCAGAGTGTCACCTGATGGTGGTCTTGGTAGATGAGCGGCCAGAGGAAGTGACCGACATGCAGCGCTCAGTGCGTGGTGAAGTGATTTTCTCCACCTTTGATCGCCCGGCCGAGGAGCACACTCAGGTTTCGGAGCTGGCCATCGAGCGTGCCAAGCGGCTTGTTGAGATGGGTCAAGATGTCGTCGTTCTTCTCGACTCGATTACCCGTCTTGCCAGAGCCCACAACCTGGCGACCCCCGCATCGGGCAGGATTCTGTCTGGTGGTGTCGACTCGACGGCCTTGTACCCGCCAAAGAGGTTCTTCGGTGCGGCGAGAAACATCGAAGAGGGTGGCAGCTTGACCATTCTGGGGACGGCTCTCGTGGAGACGGGTTCCAGGATGGACGAGGTCATCTTCGAAGAGTTCAAGGGGACCGGCAACATGGAGTTGCGTCTCGACAGGAAGCTGGCCGACAAGCGTATCTATCCGGCCATCGACATCGAAGGTTCGGGAACCCGTCGCGAGGAGTTGCTCTTCCAGCCAGACGAGCTGACTGAGGTTTGGAAGCTCCGCCGTGTGCTCATGGCACTCGAGCCAGGAGCTGCGCTGGAACTGCTCATTGACCGACTCAAGAACACAAAGTCCAACGCTTCGTTCCTCGCTGACATAGCGAAGAGCGGTCAGTAGTAGAGTCACTTGCTGCATGAGAATCAGGAGCTAGAGCTGTGAAACCCGAACTTCACCCCAATTACCGACCGGTTGTTTATCAAGACACGTCCTCGGAATTCGCATTCCTCACCCGGTCGACCATCCAAACCGATGACACGATCGAATGGGAAGACGGCAACACCTATCCGTTGGCCAAGCTCGAGATTTCAAGCAACAGCCACCCCTTCTACACCGGCAAGCAGATTCTTGTTGACTCCGGTGGCCGTGTGGAGCGCTTCCGTCGCCGTTACGCCAAGGTCGGCGTTGATACCGAGCGCAAGGCCGAGGACGCCGCCGCTTCCGACAAGTAGATGAGCCGCTCACCAGGGGCCAGCGTCGGCGGTCAAGCCGTCATGGAGGGCGTGATGATGCGCGCACCGACGCGATGGGCTGTCGCCTGTCGCCGTCCGGACGGCAGCATCATTACGCAACGCAACGAGTTACCCAATCTGACCGGCAAGTCGAAGTTGCGACGCGTTCCTTTTATCCGTGGGGTACTTGTACTTGTCGAATCGCTCTCGCTCGGGTTCCGGGCGCTGTCGTGGTCGGCAGTTCAATCTGGTGCCGAAGAAGAAGATGAGCTGAGCAAGAGACAGGTTGTCGGCACGATGATCCTCGCTGTTGTTGTTGCCATTGGCCTGTTCATTCTGTTGCCGGCGTTTGCCGCCAACTATCTCAAGACGTTTGTCACGGACACCTCGATCGCATTTGTCGTAATCGATGGTGTGCTCCGCATTGCTCTGATCGTGCTCTACATCTGGGCCATCTCTCGATCAAAAGAGATCAGACGAGTCTTTCAATATCACGGTGCTGAACACAAGACGATTCATGCGTATGAAGCAGGTGATCCACTATCCGTCGAGGCGATTCAGGTCTACAGCCCTCGTCATCCCCGGTGTGGCACATCGTTCATCCTCATCGTGGGAATGGTCGCGTTCTTTGTATTCCTGACCTTGGCCCCGCTGCCATTTGCATGGCAGGTGGCAGCCCGCATCGTCCTGATTCCTGTGATTGCAGGGCTGTCGTACGAGGTACTCAAGTTGGGGGCGAAGAGTCGCTGGATGTCATGGGCCAACGAACCGGGCATGTGGCTGCAACGTATTACCACGAAGGAACCGTCCGACGACATGGTCGAAGTCGCGGTGGCGAGTCTGCTGGCTGCATTGTCGGAGGACGAGGTCGCCGATGTGGAACAACGTGGTCCAATCGTTGCCGCTGCTCTTGCCGCCGAAAGAGAAGCACCTAGCGATGGATAAGAGTCTTCTCAAGAAGGTGGAAGAGCTCGAAGGGCACTTCGCAACCACCATCGAAGAGATGTCCGATCCTGTGGTCCTCGGAGATCAAGACCGATACCGCGATATCTCGATTCGGCATGCTGAGCTGCGACCCGTGGTCGAGGCGTTCCGTGATTATCAACAGGCCACTTCTGAGATGGAAGAAGCCGTCGAGATGGCTGTGAACGAACCGGACCCCGAGATGCGTGAGTATCTCGAAGGCGTTGCAGCTGAGCAACGGGCCCGACTCGAACCTCTGGAAACAAGGCTCCGGGTGATGTTGGTTCCTAAGGACCCCGACGACGACAAAGACGTAATTGTCGAAATACGTGCGGCAGTTGGCGGCGACGAAGCTGCCTTGTGGGGTGCCGACCTCTATCGCATGTACGAGCGTTTCGCCGAGCGTCATGGCTGGAAGACTGAGTCGATCAACACCTCAGTTACCGGCGGCGGCGGTCTCAAGGATGCGACGTTCTCGGTCAAAGGCAAAGGAGCCTTCGCTCGTCTCAAATACGAGGCTGGGCCGCACCGGGTACAACGAGTGCCAAAGACTGAGTCACAAGGTCGGATTCATACGTCCATTGCCACTGTGGCCGTATTGCCCGAGGTCAAGGACGTCGAGATCGAAATCCACGAGAACGACATCACCGTCGATACTTTCCGCGCAACCGGCCCCGGCGGGCAGTCTGTGAACACAACGGATTCGGCGGTCCGGATCACCCACATCCCGACCGGCGTCGTCGTGACCTGCCAAGACGAAAAGTCGCAGCTGCAGAACAAGATCAAGGCGATGCGGGTGCTCCGTGCCCGGCTCTATCAGAAGCAGGTCGCAGAGCAGCAGGGGGAGCAGGCTTCGGCCCGACGTTCCCAAGTTGGGTCGGGGGAGAGGTCGGAGAAGATCCGTACCTACAACTTCAAAGAGAACCGGGTTACCGACCACCGGGTCGGCCTCACCTTGCACTCGCTACCCGAGATACTCGACGGTGGTCTTGACGGGTTCCACGAAGCGCTCATCGCTCACGCCGCCGCCGAGAGTCTTGCCGCACCCGAGTAGAGGAAACGGCTGCCCGCAGGGCAGCTTGCGAGTTCGGTGCAACCGACTCGGGGCTGCGGGGCTACGCAGTCTGGGCGTCGTCCTCGACAACACTGAGCTGTGGCAGGCGGTCCTTGATATCAGGCCGGTCATCGCGAGCGCGGCCGGGGAGGCGGATCCAAAAGCAGGCTCCTCCGAGGCGTTCGGAGCGTCGATATCCCGCGGAACCACCATGAGCCTTAGCGATAGCATTGGTCACGGCAAGACCAATGCCGGATCCGGGCACCACTGCGTTTAGTCGGTTGGGACCGCGTTCGAACTTCTCCCAGATCATCAACTCGTACTTGCGGGGAACCCCGGGACCATCGTCGTGCACTTCAAGTGTGAGGTCGCTGCCGTTGATCCTGGCAACGACCGTGACCTTCTCGCCCCCGTATCGAACCGCGTTGCCGAGGAGGTTGGCGATGGCTTGCTCCATCCGTCCCTCATCGAGGAAGGTCGTGATGTTTTGCTCGGCATCGACGCGCACCACTGATGGGTCGATTACGGCGGTGTTCACCGCAGACCACGCAAGAGTGTAGATCTTGGTGGGTGCGATCTGGAGATCCATTGCGGTGATTGTGTCCGATGCCAGCATCACGAGGTCGGACACGATTCGCGCCAGATACCCGGCCTGGTGGTTGGCAATCGAAGTCACTTCTTTCCGCTCCGCCTCGTCCTGGAACGTACCCCCATCGAGAAGATCGAGGAATCCAACGATGGAAGTTAGCGGAGTTCGTAATTCGTGAGAGATAGAAGCGACGAGGTCGGTGCGTTGGTCTTCGACAAGGCGACGATTCTCGCGGATTGCGACTGCCTGGCGGCTGATGACAAGCAGAGCGATAAGAACTGTGGCGTAGAGGAGCGACTGGTCCGTTGACGAGGCGCCTGTCTGGGAGAATCGGATGACGAGTACGCCAACGACGATGCTGGCAAATCCGTAGGGGAGCACGATTACCCAGGCCGGTGGCGTTGTGCGCTCGGCGTACTCCCGCTCCTTGGGGACTCTGTGGACATTGAGCGCGGTGCCTATGAACAGGGCTACGGCGGCAATATTGATGACATAAATCGGCTCGGCCTCCGCGAATGTTTTCCCAGCGCCTGAAAGAAGGAACCCGATGTCCGCGATCGTTTGGGTGATGGCTGCAAACGCAAACAGCATGATGCGCAGATCGAACCGGACGTTGCTTCGTCTTACGACGACGATCATTAGCACAACCAGCAGTGCGACGTCCAAGAACACATACGTGGAACCGATGATTCCGTCGCGCACTGGAGCATCTCTAAGTGCTTGAGCGAGCTCCCTGAGAAACAGAGCCCAGATGAGAGTGACTACGGCGACCGCGCCGATAAGCCCGTCAAGG
>RCNF010000860.1_pt1 | contig 15802 bp, 11 predicted proteins | sample 2041311 | NCBI WGS metagenome assembly RCNF01 (sample SAMN09708228, study PRJNA481090) | Marine sediment metagenome, whole genome shotgun sequencing project. | biome: marine sediment; feature: ocean; material: sediment; isolation source: Sewage treatment plant 2 marine sediment (STP2) ... | reverse complement strand
CCTGAAGAAGAAGAGCGGCGCACTCAGGAAAGCACACCGGGACACGAAGTTGTGCAGGCCGTTCCAGCGCCCGCTCCAGAGAACAAGAGTATTTTCCTACCGCTCGTTCTTGGCGGTATAGTTGCTGGTGCATTGGGCTTCATGGCGTCCGAGTTTGAGGTGTTTGGCAATGCGGATGCAGACATCACGACAAAGCTGCGTGGTGATTTGAGTGCGCAACAAGAGCGCATCGCAGCGCTTGAGACTGCGGAAGCACCAGCCGTCGAAATTCCAACGGTCGACCTGTCCCCGTTCGAGGGCCAGCTTGCAGAGCTTCAAGAGCGCCTTGTCGCACTGGAAGAGCGCCCTGTTGTAGCTGTTCCGGAGGGCGGGGACTCGGATGCAGTTGCTGCGTACTCCGCCGAGCTTGAAGCGCTCAAAGCGTCAGCTGAAACTCAGCGCAGTGAAATCGCAGCGCTTTTGAACAATGCAAAGAGCGTTGAACAAGCGACCGCAGATGCAGCAAGGGCAGCGAGTGCACAAACTGCGATTGCCAAAATCGTGTCCGCCATTGATGCGGGTCAGCCATACCCCGATGCTATGGCCACGCTCAACGCGCTTGATCTCGGTGAGATTGATCCGGCTCTGGCCGCTTCTGCTGTCACGGGCGTTGCTACGCTGAGCACCCTTCAAACTGAATTCCCTGATCAGGCACGCACAGCACTTGCTACAGCGCGTGCGAATAGTATCGAGGACGGCCAGCAAGGGCTGGGCGGTTTCCTCAAACGCTCCCTCGGTGCGCGGTCGGTTGCCCCACGTGAAGGCAGCGATCCAGATGCCGTTTTGTCCCGCGCTGAAGCGGAAATCAGAACCGGTGATCTGGCGGCGGCACTGAATGAACTAGATACCCTGCCCGAAGAAGCGCAGGCCGCGATTGCAGACTGGCGCGCGGCGGCTGATGCCCGCCTCGCAGCACGCAGCGCAGCCGATGCTTTGGCACAACGCCTGACGGCAGACTAAGGAAAACGATATGCTCTGGTCCCTGATTAAAATCATCATCTTCTTCTGTGTTGTCGGCGCGCTTGCGTGGGGAGCTGGTTTCCTGCTTCAGGCGGACGGCGGTCTCCAAATTCGCGCTTTGGGTATGGAACTGAGCCCGGGTCCACTCGAGTCAGTTCTACTGTTGATGGCTATGGTATTTGCGGTTTGGCTGATCCTAAAGGTATTGGCGCTACTGTTGGCTTTTGTGAAGTTCCTCAACGGGGATGAAACGGCTCTGTCGCGTTACTTTGACCGCAATCGTGAGCGCAAAGGTTTTGACGCCTTGTCCGAGGGCCTCATGGCCTTGGCCAGTGGCGAAGGTAACGTGGCAATGGCCAAGGCAGCCAAGGCCGAGAAATATCTCAAAAAGCCAGCCCTCACAAACTTACTGACTGCACAGGCCGCCGAAATGGCAGGCGACACGCGTAAGGCAGAAGAAACATATCGCAAGCTGGTCGAGAACGAGAAGACCCGCTTCGTCGGTGTGCGCGGTATTATGAAGCAAAAGTTAGCGGCAGGTGACAAAGAAACTGCGCTGCAACTGGCGGAGAAGGCATTCGCCCTCAAGCCAAAGCATGAAGATACTGGTGACGTCTTGCTCCGCTTGCAAGCAGAGAAAGAGGATTGGACGGGTGCACGCAAAACGCTCAGCACCAAGCTGCGCAACGGGCAACTGCCGCGTGATGTCCATAAACGCCGTGATGCGGTACTGGCCTTGTCCGAAGCAAAAGACATACTGGATGAAGATAAAACGATCGAGGCACGTGAAGCCGCGATTGAGGCAAACCGTTTGTCACCTGATCTGATTCCCGCAGCGGTCATGGCGGCAAATGGGTACATCGAGCAAGGCAAACCACGCTATGCCACTCGCGTTTTGAAGAAAGCTTGGGAGGCTCGTCCGCATCCCGACCTCGCCGCGACTTTTGCCGCGATTGCGCCGGATGAAACACCAACGGCCCGGATCAAACGTTTTGCCACGCTGACGAAGGTTAATCCAGATCATCCCGAGGCCAAGATGCTGCTCTCTGAATTGCATATTGCGAACGAGGATTTCCCCGAAGCACGTCGTGCGCTCGGCACTCTGGTCGAAACTGATCCCGATGCACGTTCCGTCACGCTGATGGCGGTGATTGAGCGCGGCGAAGGTGCGACAGATACGGTGGTTAAAGGGTGGCTCGCCCGTGCAATATCCGTGCCACGTGGCCCGCAGTGGATTTGCGAAAATTGCCAGCATATTCACAATGAGTGGAAGCCGATCTGTGAGAATTGCTCCAGCTTCGACACGCTTGAATGGAAGCGCCCGCCACTTTCTGAAGTTGCCTCACCAACAGGTATACAGATGCTCCCGTTGATCGTCGGTGCACTTGAGGATAACTCGGCTGCTGATGATGTGCCTCCAGTTAATGAGAACAATACGATCGAAGACGCTGAAATTCTCGAGGCTGAGGTCACACCCGACGCAAAGAATGAGAAGGACGCAAAGTAATCAGTTCTTGCTGGTTATGCGGTCCTGCATAGGGGCGCGATATGTCTGATACTTTTGTAATTCGCGTGGAAAATATGTCGTGCGACGCTTGTGCCGCGCGCGCACAAAAGGCGCTTGAGGGTGTTGATGGGATTGAGGGAGCTGTCGTTAGCTTTGCTGATGGATCTGCACGGTTTACTGTTGGGTCTGCCAAAGCGCTCAAAGATGCCTTTGTCGCGCTTGAGAAGGCAGGATATCCTGGTGGGCTGAAAGAGGACGAAGACGCAGCGGCACGCCGTGAAGAAAAAGAAAACGATGTAGTATCTCTGCGCCGTGCGACGTTGCTCGCGACAGCACTTACCCTGCCAGTGTTCATCCTTGAGATGGGCAGTCGTATTTTTCCCGCAATGCATCACGCGATCCAAAACAGCATCGGGACCGAGACGTCGTGGCAGTTGCAATCTGTCCTCGCAACGATCCTGATGATCGGTCCGGGTTTACGCTTCTTTCGGCGTGGCATACCTGCGCTGTTTCGCGGAGCACCTGACATGAACAGTCTTGTCGCACTTGGTACAGGGGCGGCATATCTCTACTCTGTTTTCGTGCTCGCCGCACCTGAGTTGCTGCCCGAACAAACGCGCACGGTCTATTTCGAATACGCTTGTATGCTCATCGTGCTGATCCTCTTTGGGCGCTGGCTTGAGGCGCGAACAAAGAACCGGATGGGAGCGGCGATTGAGCGATTGATAGGTTTGCGCCCCAATCTGGTCCGCGTCGAGGTCGAGGGCGCGTGGGTAGAGCGCCCTGTGACTGAATTGGTCTCGGGTCAAACCTTCATGGTTCGCGCGGGGGAACGTATCGTAGCGGACGGTGAAGTGATCAGTGGTCACAGCGATGTGGATCAAAGCAGTTTCACCGGAGCACTGATGCCTATGGCTAAGTCGGTCGGCGATGGTGTCACGAGTGGAACGATCAATATGGAAAGAACCCTTATTTGCCGTACTACCGCGATTGGGGGAGATAGTAAGCTGGCGCAATTCATTGCACGAGTCGAGACAGCGCGTGATGCGCGCCTTCCTATTCAAGCGCCCGTGGATCAAGTTACTTTGCGTTTTGTTCCTGCCGTTTTGCTCATCGCGGTTCTCACAATGATGGTATGGAGCGTGTTTGGGTCAGAGCCAAAGCTGCCGTTTATGCTGGTAGGTGCTGTTTCGGTCCTCATCATTGCTTGCCCTGGTGCGCTGGGGCTGGCCACGGCAACCTCGATCATGATCGGCACAGGGCGTGCAGCGAAGTTGGGTGTGCTTTTCCGTACTGGCACCGCCCTGCAACATCTTCAGGGTGCTACGTTGGTGGTATTCGATAAAACAGGAACGCTCACCGAAGGGCGTCCAGCGCTTGTAGAGATCACGCCAGCGGGCAGACAAGACCGCGATGATGCACTCACGCTTATTGCCGCGGTGGCAGCATCGTCCAAGAACCCTGCCGCGCGTCCAATACTTGAAGCTGCACAAGGGCTTGCGCTTCCCGAAGTGTTAAATGCCGAAGCAGTGCCAGATCGAGGTGCAATCGGGCAGGTAAATGGTAGGCAAATTCAATTTGGAAACTACGTGTGGCTCACCGAGTTGGGTGTGGATCTCAGCCCATTTGAGAGCGAGCATGCCAAGGCAGAGGCGAAAGGGCAGACTGTGTTCTTTGCCTCAAAGGATAGTGCGCCGCTGGCGATGCTCACAATTTCAGACAAAATCAAGTCTGGTGCGAAAGATGCCGTAAAAGCGCTGCAAGCACGTGGTGTACGCGTAGCAATGATCAGCGGCGACGGGCAAGCAGCGGTTGATCACTTTGCTGCGGAGCTTGGGATTGATGTGGTTGTCGCTGATGTTCTGCCTGAGGGTAAAATTGCTGCGTTGGACAGTTTGCGTCGTAGTGGCGATGTCGTCGCGTTTGTTGGAGACGGGATTAACGATGCCCCTGCTTTGGCCCACGCTGAAATCGGTATTGCCGTTGGGACGGGAACAGATGTGGCCATGGATGCGGTGGACGTCGTCCTGATGGGGGGTAATCCCGCTGGTATTGTGGTCGCGGTGAATGCGTCGCAAAAGACGATGCGCAATATCCGGCAGAACCTTGTCTGGGCGTTCGGTTTTAATGTGGCGCTTATTCCTGTTGCCGCTGGTGTACTCTATCCAAATTTTGGCATCTTGCTGTCGCCTGGCCTTGCAGCAGGTGCGATGGGACTGTCCTCGCTTTTCGTTTTAGGTAACGCGTTGCGGCTCCGAAAAATGACAGCGTAGAGACAAAAACGCCGCCATGTGGTTTTTAAGCCCACGCGGCGGCGTTTCTATCTTCACGGTATATGGACCAGCTTAGAAGTCTAGATTCTCCACATTCAGTGCGTTTTGCTGAATGAATTCGCGTCGCGGTTCCACGACATCTCCCATCAGCTTTGTAAACAGATCGTCAGCTTCAGCCATGTCTTCAACCCGCACCTGCAGCAATGTGCGCGCATCGGGGTCCAATGTAGTCTCCCAAAGCTGGTCTGGGTTCATTTCGCCCAAGCCTTTGTACCGCTGCAGTGACAAACCTTTTTCGCCTTCGGTCAGGATTGCATTAAGCAAGTCCATCGGGCCGCTGATCAACTGGCTACGATCTTTGCGCACCAATGTTGCAGGTAGATTGTAAACGTCCTGCAAATGCTCGGTAAAGGTGCCCGATTTACGTGCCTCGCCACCGCGCAGCATTTTACCATCCAGCGTGCGGACTTCTTCCACACCGCGCAGGATACGCGCCAGTTTGATGCCATGATCTTGGGTAATGCGGCCTTGCCAGCCGCGCTCGTATTCGAGTGCTATGAGGTCGAGGCGCTTGGCCACTTTGTCGGCCACACCTTGCAAGTCGCCATCGACTGCACCGGGGACAAACGCACCAGCAATCGCGGCCTGTTCAAGGATGTGACGGGGGTAATGCGTTGGGAAGGCTTCCAATACGCGGCGCAATTGGCGTGCGTGCTCAACAACGCGGGCTAAATCCTGCCCGTTAATTTCTTCGCCATTGCCCTGTCGCAGCATGGCGCCGTCGATGCCCTGCTGGATAAGGTATTCCTCCATCGCGGCCTGATCCTTGAGGTAGACCTCGGATTTACCACGCGACACTTTGTAAAGCGGCGGTTGCGCGATGTAGAGGTGACCGTTTTCAATCAACTGCGGCATCTGGCGGAAGAAGAACGTGAGCAGCAGCGTACGGATGTGCGCCCCATCCACGTCCGCGTCCGTCATAATGACGATCTTGTGGTAGCGCAGCTTGTCGATGTTGAACTCGTCCCGCCCGATGCCGGTACCCAACGCCATCACAAGATTCCCAATTTCTTGAGAGCCAAGCATGCGGTCAAACCTTGCACGCTCCACGTTTAGGATTTTACCTTTGAGCGGCAGAATCGCTTGGGTCTGACGGTCACGGCCTGTCTGGGCAGAACCGCCAGCGGAATCGCCCTCCACAAGAAAGACTTCGGTTTTTGAAGGGTCTTTTTCGGAGCAATCCTTGAGCTTCCCTGCGAGGAAGTTCACATCCATCGCCGTCTTTCGCCGCGTCAGATCACGCGCTTTGCGCGCAGCCTCACGGGCGTGTGCGGCCTCAATGATCTTACTCACGACAATCTTGGCAACCTGTGGGTTTTCTTCGAACCATTCGGACAGCTTTTCGTTCACCAAACCCTCTACAGCGGGGCGCACCTCGGAAGACACCAACTTGTCCTTGGTCTGGGAGCTAAACTTGGGATCAGGTACTTTGATGCTGAGCACACAAGTCAGTCCTTCGCGCGCATCATCGCCCGTGAAGGTCACTTTTTCCCTTTTCGCGATGCCAGAGCTTTGGGCATAGTTGTTGATCGTCCGCGTCAGCGCCCCGCGAAATCCCGCCATATGCGTGCCGCCGTCGCGCTGTGGGATGTTGTTGGTGAAGGGCAGGACGTTCTCGTGATAGCTGTCGTTCCACCACATCGCGACCTCGACGCCGATGTCGTCCTTTTCTCCAGTGATGAAGATGGGCTCGGGCAGAATCGAGGATTTGTGGCGGTCAAGATATTTGACGAACTCTTTGACGCCACCATCGTAGTAGAGGACTGTCTCAAGCGCTTCGGTGGGCCGCTCGTCGCGCAGGATAATCTTTACGCCAGAGTTCAGGAACGCCAATTCCCGCAAACGCTTTTCCAGCGTCTCGAATGAATAGTCGAGGTTCGAGAATGTCTCAAGCGAGGCGAGGAAGCGCACTTCGGTACCAGTACGATCAGTCGCGCCAAGTTGTTCCAAATGCTTGGTTGTAAATCCGCCCTCAAAGCGCGCTATGTGCTCGAACCCGTCACGCCAGACGCGCAGTTCCAGCCAATCGCTCAGCGCGTTTACAACGGACACACCAACCCCGTGCAAACCACCCGAAACTTTGTAGGAATTACTGTCGAATTTACCACCTGCGTGCAGTTGGGTCATGATAACCTCTGCGGCGGAAACGCCCTCTCCGTCGTGCATCCCAACCGGAACACCGCGCCCGTTGTCGGAGACAGAGATCGAGCTGTCGTCGTGAATGGTGACCGCGACATGGTCCGCATGACCCGCCAACGCTTCGTCAATTCCGTTATCGACCACCTCATACACCATATGGTGTAGGCCGGACCCGTCATCAGTGTCACCAATGTACATGCCCGGACGCTTGCGAACAGCCTCCAAGCCTTTGAGAACTTTGATGGAATTTGCGCCGTATTCTTCGGGTGCTTGATCTGTCTCGGACATTGATGTCTTCCTGTTATCGGTTCCGCAAAATATACGGTTTTCAGGGGGCAATGTCACGCGATTGGCACAAGATTTTGTGGTTTGAACGCGCGTCTGTCAGGCGGTGCCACTTACTGTAGAAACACCTGCTGCTTCAGTCACCAAAAGGGTTTGCGCACGTGCGCCCATCGCTTCAAAAAGCCCGTCTTCGGTACCTGTCATCCATGCCTGTGCACCTAGCGCTGCAATCTCGTCATAAAGCGCTGCGCGGCGTCCCGCATCAAGATGTGCGGCGACCTCATCTAGCAACAGTAAAGGAGGCGCGCCAAAATCAGCAGCCAGCGCGCGGGCATTGGCAAGGATCAGCGAAACAAGCAGTGCCTTTTGCTCTCCAGTGGAGCAGTCGCGCGCAGCAACACCCTTTGCTGCATATTCACCCAACAGATCAGCGCGGTGCGGGCCGATCAGCGTCCGACCTGCCTTGAGATCACGCATGCGCCCCTCCGCCAGCGCGCTGCGCATCGCCTCAACTTCCTCCGGCATTTCACATTCGAGAGTCAGGGTGGCAGTCGGAAAGGCAGTTTCGGCGGCCTCCTGCGCCTCAGACAAGGCTTTAAGTGCGTGCAGACGGTTGTGGTGGATCGCAATCGCAGTTTCGGCCATGCGGGCCTCCAGTGCTGCGTACCATGACGGCTCGCGCACCATATCCTTGAGCAAGCGATTGCGCTCTCGCATGGCTTTCTCATAGGCCAGTGAGATCTCGGCGTGGTCGGGCAGAAAGCTGAGCGTCATGCGGTCCAAGAATCGTCGCCGACCTTCGGCCCCTTCGATCCACAGCCGATCCATAGAGGGGATCAGCCACAACACACGGGCAATGCGCCCTAATGCAGTCTGTGGAGCGGGTTTGCCGTCAATACGCACCTGCCGCGCGGCACCCTTCTCCGAGATAATTTCAATCTCACTGATACCAAAAGGTCCGTGCAGTAGTGCCGTGATTTTCCAGCCAAGCGCCTCGGGGCGGCGGGTCATATCTTCTGCACTCGCGCGGCGTAGTCCACGACCGGGAGAGAGCAGTGAGATTGCCTCTAAGATGTTGGTTTTGCCTGCGCCATTATCACCGTGAATGGCAACCGGAAGCGGGCTCACATCAATCACAGCCCGCCTGTGAGAGCGGAAATGTGAAAGCGTTAGATTAGAGAGATAGAGGCCCGCCATCAGTCATCGTTTTCTCTGAAATAAAACGGATGGATTTTTTGGAAAACCCTGTCCTGCTTAAACACGCATGGGCATCACAACATAGACCGCAGAGGTGTCATTGCCCTCACGCATCAGCGTTGGATCACCTGAGGAGTTGAACATGAACACAGCATTCTCGCGATCCACTTGTGATGCGATCTCAAGCAGGTATTTTGCGTTAAACCCGATCTCAAGACGCTCGTCGGAATACGCAACGGCCAGCTCTTCTTCGGCGGCACCACTGTCGGGCGCATTTACGGAAAGGATCAGGCGATCTTCGTCTAGTTGCAGCTTTACAGCGCGCGAACGCTCGGAGCTCACGGTCGCTACGCGGTCTACCGCGCGGGCGAAATCAGCGGCATCTACTTCGAGCTTGCGGGTGTTGCCCTGTGGAATAACACGTGTGTAGTCGGGGAAAGTTCCGTCGATCACTTTGGATGTCAGCGTGATCAGAGGGGTCGCAAAACGTACCTTGGTCTCGGACACCGATACGGCGATTTCCATATCGTCATCGTCCAGAAGCTTGCGCAGTTCGCCTACAGTTTTACGCGGGACAATCACACCCGGCATATCGGCTGCATCCTTTGGCATATCGGCGTCAATGCGCGCAAGGCGGTGACCATCGGTCGCCACACAGCGCAGCTTTTTCCCGCCATCGCCCTCGGCGATGTGCATGTAGACGCCGTTGAGGTAATAGCGCGTCTCCTCAGTAGAGATCGCGAATTTGGATTTATCAAACAGACGGCGCAACACAGCGGCATTGGCGGTGAAATTCGACGCGTACTCGGACGTCGCCATGACAGGAAAATCTTCCTTCGGCAATGTCGCGAGCGAGAAGTTCGAGCGGCCTGCTTCAACCGTAAGGCGACCAGCTGCGTTATCCGCCGTCAAGGATACAAGCGCACCATCCGGCAGTTTGCGCACAATCTCGTGCAGCGTTGTCGCGGCGACGGTGGTGGCACCTGCGCGCTCTATCTGAGCGGGGGCTTTATCGACCACTTCGATATCCAGATCAGTGGCACGGAAGGAAACATCGCTGCCCTCTGCTTCGATCAGGACATTGGCGAGGATCGGGATCGTATTGCGCCGCTCAACGACAGACTGAGCCTGAGAAACGGCTTTGAGCAACGCGGCGCGTTCGATGCTGAATTTCATATGCCTAGTCTCCACTGCACAGGGTTGGGAAAACTAACGTACCCGCTTTGCCCCTAATCACAAGACATAACGGTGTTGAAACGCAAAAGGCGACCCCGTCGAGGGCCCTCCTGTGGCATCACTGCATCGCCCAGAGGGTCAGGCTTCAAGCGAGCGGCGCAAAAGCTCAAGATCTTCGGCGATCTGACCGTCTGATACCTTTAACTCTTCGATCCGTTTGACGCCGTGCATGACCGTTGTGTGGTCACGTCCGCCAAACCTGCGACCAATCTCCGGCAATGAGCGGCTTGTCATGTGTTTGCACAGATACATCGCCACCTGACGGGGGCGCGCAAAGCTGCGAAGGCGCTTTGGTCCGATCATGTCTGACAGACGGATGTTGTAGTGATCCGACACTTTGCGCTGAATCTCTTCGACGGTGATCTTACGCTCGGACGCGCGCAGCACATCGGCCAGACAGTCCTTCGTCAGCTCCATATCAATCTTGCGTCCGACCAGAGAGGCAAAGGCGAACAAGCGGGTCAAAGCCCCTTCAAGTACACGCACGTTTGTGGAGATGCGGTGCGCGAGGAATTCGAGGATACCGTCATCCATCGCCAGCTCAGGGTAGGAGGCGCGATGTACGTCGACCTTGGTCTGCAAGATGCCAAGGCGCAGCTCGTAATCGGTAGGGTGCAGGTCAACGACAAGGCCGCACTGCAAGCGGGACTTCACACGATCTTCAAGGTCTTTGATATCTTGCGGTGCGCGGTCAGCTGATATGATGATCTGCTTGTTCTGATCGACCAGCGCATTGAACGTGTGAAAGAACTCTTCTTGTGTGCTATCTTTGCCTGCGATGAACTGAACGTCATCGACCATTAGGACGTCAACCGTGCGGAAGATTTCCTTGAAGTCCATCATTTTGCGATCCCGCAACGCTTGAACAAACCGGTACATGAATTGCTCTGCCGAGAGGTACAGAACACTGAGCTCTGGACGACGGGTCTGCAACTCTTGGGCGATGGCGTGCATCAGGTGCGTTTTGCCTAGTCCGACGCCGCCATATAGAAATAGCGGGTTGAATGTGACCGGACCACCTTCCGCCACACGGCGGGCGGCAGCATGGGCCAGCTCGTTAGGCTTGCCCACAACAAAGGTATCGAACGAAAAACGCTTTTCCAAAGGTGCTGTGTAAACACTGGATGTGTTGGCGGGCTTCCGCGCTGGTGTGCGCAGAGGCGCAATGGCGTCCGTTTGACGGGTGATTGGTTTTTGCTGCGCGCTCACCACTTCGAATTTGAGGCGGGACACAGTCGCATCAAAAGCTTTCATCTCGTGCAAGATGAGATCCGAGAAGTTCTGAGAAACATAGTTGCCAAAGAAGTTCGTGGGTACGTTCAGCGTTGCGATGCTGTCCGTGGTCTGCCCCAACATTAGCGGATCAATCCAGGTGGTGAAATTATTCTGTCCAACGGTTTTCAGCAAACGCTGTTTCACATTGGCCCATTCTTCGCGTGTCATACTCTTACTACCACCATCATCACGCTGCCCCCTGCAGCAAAGTCCCGACCAGCCGTTCAGACACACACGGGCCGTTCCGGTCCCATCAGAAACCGGCCCTGTCCTTCGGACTGTTACTCTTTTACGAACGACACGCGGGGCTTTTGCACCGAGAATATCGAGCGACATCGTTATACAATAGTGACAGGCAAAACTGCTGGCAGCAGAAGTTGCAGCTCATCTCAGCGGCCTTTTACAGCTGCTGGAAGAGACCATTAGAGCCGTGCGCCATCTCTAGCAAAATGGAGCGGGATCATCTGGTCTGTCCCCCCGCGATGTGAATCGCTCACCCTTCGTAGCAAGGTAGGACGGACGCTTTCAACAGAACTTATTTGTTGACTCAGTATTTGTTGAAAAAGAATCTCGAAGCCCCCTAAAAAGGGGTCTCTAAAACAACACAGGCGCCACCAGAGGTGACGCCCGCGTAACGTGCAATAAAAGCGATCCTACTTATGCGATTGCTTTGACCCGTGCAGCCAGACGCGACATTTTACGCGAGGCAGTGTTCTTGTGGTAAACACCCTTTGTAACGCCGCGCATCAGCTCTGGCTGTGCTGCTTTGAGTGCTGCAACTGCATCGTCTTTCACGCCGGATTCGATTGCTTCTTCAACCTTGCGAATAAATGTACGGATGCGTGAACGACGTGCTTTGTTGATCGTGAAACGCTTCTCGTTCTGACGTGCGCGTTTCTTTGCTTGTGGTGTATTGGCCATGAGGATCATCCTATCAAATTATTCGTGTCTAAGCGTACAGTCGCTCCCGCAAAAGGAGGACACCGATAGGTGATTCTAGCCTGAGCGGGCTGCACGCGCATGTATGGGACGGGCTATAGCGGGATTAGGGCAGGGTTGTAAAGGAGGTGCGCGCAACGCAAGCTGCCAGCATCGACCGGGTGTTGCTTTCAACAGCATTCTATCCAAGTTGGCGACAGCGTGACATCGAAAGGCTGCCAAATAACCTGATGAAAATCAAAAGAAAGCCGAAGAATGATCAAATACACTTATCCCGACGGTACGCATTGTTACCGAGCGATTCACACCGTGCAGGCAGTCTACACCGATGAGGAAGGCAAACTTGTTTCCCGCGCGCTTAAGGCGGATCAATCCGGTTTCTATACGTTCGAAATTAAGAGTTTTGAGGTTCTGGAAGCTGGAATCGTTTACGATTAGCACGCGAGTGTCTGAGATTAGGGCCTTTGGTCACCGATCTCGGAACTGTGCCTCGCGCTTCTCCAGAAACGCGCCCATACCTTCGGCCTGATCTTCGGTCGCAAACAACGCGTGGAACATGCGGCGTTCAAACAGCAAACCTTCGCGCAGTGGCACTTCATAGGCGCGGTTCACGGATTCTTTCACGACCATCACGGAAATCATGGATTTCTCGGCAATTTTATGAGCGGCACTCTGCGCCTCTTCCATCAGCTTTTTCACAGGTACGACGCGGGAAACGAGGCCGGAGCGCTCTGCCTCATCGGCGTCCATAAAGCGACCGGTCAGGTTCATATCCATCGCTTTGGATTTACCGACGATTCGCGTCAGGCGCTGTGTGCCACCAATACCGGCAACCACACCAAGGTTGATCTCCGGCTGGCCAAATTTCGCAGTCTCGGAACAAATGATAAAATCACACATCATCGCCAACTCGCACCCGCCGCCCAGCGCATAGCCTGACACAGCAGCGATGATCGGCTTACGTACGCGCATGATTTGGTCGGTCTCAGGGGTGAACAAATCGCCCGCAAACGCATCAACAAAGGTCTTATCCTTCATCATCGCAATGTCGGCACCGGCGGCAAATGCCTTTTCCGAGCCTGTAATCACGATGCAGCGCACCTTCTCGTTTTCCTGACAACTCTTAAGGCAATCGGCCAGCTCGCTCATCAGTTGATCATTGAGCGCATTGAGCGCGTCAGGACGGTTCAGCGTCACCAAAGCTACGTGATTGTCGACGTCCAGAATGATCGTTTCATAAGCCATGTGTGCGGCCCTTTTTTGTTGCTCGGAGATTCTTGCATACCATGGCCGCAGGTTGGATCAAGCTATCTTTGGCATTGCGGGCAGTAGAATGAAGAACGCCCTGACTGTACGATTCGGGTAATCGAAGCTTCGCACCCGTCTGTTTTGCAGGGTTTGCCTTCCCTACCGTAAACGTCGAAAGAATGCTGAAAATATCCAAGCTCTCCATCGGCTTGGCGGAAATCGCGTAAGGATGAGCCACCCGCCTCAATGGCCTCACTCAGCACCTCGCGGATGATCGGAACCATGGCGGCAACACGCGGTGCGGCAATCTGCCCCGCTCTGCGCGCAGGGCTGATTCCCGCGCGAAAAAGCGTCTCGCAGACATAGATATTGCCCAAACCGGCAACGATACGCTGATCCAGTAGGGCAGATTTCACAGGGGTATTACGTCCTTTAAGCGCCGCTACGAGAATCGCCTCGTGAAAATCATTGCTCAGCGGCTCTGGCCCCAGCAGGGCGAGCAGCTTGTGGTCGTCTGCAGTGGCGGTGTCGAGCAGATCCATCGCGCCAAAACGTCGTGGATCGTTGAATGTGATCCGCGCGCCATTCTCCATGTGAAACACCACATGGTCATGCTTCTCTGCGGCGGGATGCTCATGCACAAACTGTCCAAGCGGGTCGCCCGAGATTAGCATCCGCCCCGACATGCCCAGATGGATCAGCAGCGTTTCGCCTGAACTTAGATCAGCCAGCACATATTTTGACCGCCGCCGCAGTCGCTCCACCCGCTTCCCTGTCAACCGCTCTGCCATCCGCTCTGGAAACGGCCAGCGCAGATCGGGGCGGTTTACGTCCGCGCGGGCAATTACCACGCCTTCCATCACGGGGCTAAGGCCGCGACGCACGGTTTCCACTTCGGGTAGCTCTGGCATGACTGCTCCTGCGTCAAATGGCGGTTTGCACCTCCCTACTTGAGGCTATATCCCCAACGCAACAAGATCAGGACCATTATAATGACCGACAAAACCACCCATTTCGGCGCACAAACGATCCCAGAGGACGAGAAGGCGGGCAAAGTTCGCAGCCTGTTCACGGGTGTCGCCAATAACTACGATGTTATGAACGATGTAATGAGCATGGGCATCCATCGCATCTGGAAAGAGGCGATGATGGATTGGCTGGCACCGCGGCCGGGTCAAAAGCTGCTGGATGTTGCTGGCGGGACGGGCGATGTGTCGTTCAAGTTTCTCAAACGGGCGGGCCATGGTCATGCGACCGTGTGTGATCTGACCGAAGGGATGCTGATCGAGGGCCGCAAACGTGCCGAAGCCGAAGCAATGCAAGACAGCCTTGATTGGGTTGTCGGTGATGCGATGGACTTGCCGTTCGAGGATAGCACTTTCGACGTCTACACCATCTCATTTGGTATCCGGAATGTGACCCGCCCTCAGGAGGCGCTGAACGAAGCCTACCGTGTTCTCAAGCCTGGTGGCCGCATTATGGTTCTTGAGTTCTCCCAATTGCCCAACCCGATGATGCAAAAAGCATACGACCTCTACAGCTTTAATGTCATCCCGCGCATGGGTCAGATGATCGCGAATGACCGCGACAGCTATCAGTACCTTGTGGAATCAATTCGCAACTTCCCCGATCAGGATACTTTCCTCGGCATGGTGCGCGCGGCGGGGTTTGAGAATGCCAAATATCGCAATATGACGATGGGCATTGCCGCCCTCCATTCGGGTTGGAAGATTTAACATGCGCGGCCCTCACAACATCTGGCGTCTGATCCGAACCGGCGCCACTCTGGAACGTACAGGTGCCATGAACTTTGTGCTTGATGCGTTTGAGGCACCAAAGGCGGTGCGCGTGGTTGCCCGCGCGCTTGCGATCCCGTTCAAGCCTCTTGGCTACAAAGGCGACCCTGCGCTTCAACCCGCCACCCGTGCGCTCACGGCGCTGGGCCCTGCCTATATCAAATTCGGTCAAATTCTCTCTACCCGCCCCGATGTTGTGGGAGACGAAATGGCACTGCAACTGCGCGTATTGCAGGATCAATTGCCCGCCTTCCCTGTCGAGGTGACAAAAGCGGAAGTCGAAAAGGAACTCGGCCAACCGGTCGATGAGATTTTCTCTGAGTTCAGTGAGCCAGTAGCCGCAGCCTCCATTGCGCAGGTTCATAAAGCCCGACTAAGAACCACGGGCGAAGAGGTCGCTGTAAAAGTCCTCCGTCCAGGCATCGAAAAAGCGTTTCAAAAGGATGTCGATGCGTTCTATCTTGCGGCCCGCGTGGTTGAGCTGTTCTCCCCTGGTTCCCGCCGCCTGCGCCCCATGGATGTGATTGAGCATTTCGACGGCGTTGTGCGCGGTGAGCTGGATCTAAGGCTCGAATCGTCTGCCGCCTCCGAATACGCGGCCAATACAAAAGACGACGCAGGGTTCGAGTTGCCCGCGATCAAATGGGACTACTCCGCGCGCCGTGTGATGACCCTTGGCTGGGCCGAAGGCGTTCCCATGGGCGACAACGCCGCCATCGACGCCGCAGGGCATGACCGGATCGAGCTGTCCGAGCGTATCCTTGCGCTGTTCTTGCAACATGCCCTGCGCGACGGTTTCTTCCATGGTGACATGCATCAGGGGAACCTGAAGGTTGCGGCAAACGGCA
>RCNF010000859.1_pt1 | contig 15824 bp, 11 predicted proteins | sample 2041311 | NCBI WGS metagenome assembly RCNF01 (sample SAMN09708228, study PRJNA481090) | Marine sediment metagenome, whole genome shotgun sequencing project. | biome: marine sediment; feature: ocean; material: sediment; isolation source: Sewage treatment plant 2 marine sediment (STP2) ... | reverse complement strand
GTGTTCGAGTGTCCAACAATATTGAAAATGGCACCTCCGCCGCACGCGGCTCGTTTCCCCACGCGCTGGGACACCTCCGCCGCACCTGCCAGGTCGCCGAGAATCTGGGGAAGCGAGTGTCAACAAGAGTGAAGATGGCACCTCCGCCGTACGCGGTGCGGTACGATTCATCCGTTCAGGTCGATAAGGGACGAAGGAGAACCAAGGACCGTGACCGAGAGAACGATCGAGCTCGAGGCGGGGACGTTCACCGCCGCACCGTATCGCGCCGAGGACGAAAGGCGGGTGCTGGATCTGTGGCGCGTCGCCTTCGGCAAGGAGCTCGACGCCGACCTGTGGCGATGGAAGTACGTGGACAACCCGTTCGGAATGAGGGTTCTGGTGTGCCGGGACCCGAAAACGGAGGCCGCCGTCGTTGTCTACAGCGGCGTCCCCTACCGCGCCCGCTGGAACGGCCGGGAGGTGGAAATCGTCCAGCTCATGGACATCATGAGCCACCCCGACGTCCGAAAGACGGGTCTCTTCATCAAGGCGGCCGAGGTCTTCTTCGACACCTTCGCGGGAGGGCAGTCGGTGCTCTACTACGGTATCCCGGGCCGTTACCACTTCGACATCGGCGCGAAGTACCTCGACTACAGCGAACTCGAAAGCGGTGTGGCCTACCTGCGTGGTTCGACAGGGGAGTTGGCTCGCACTTCGGGGTTGTTCGGACCTTCGGTTCACGTGATCGACCGCCCGACCGGGGAGCTCGACCGGATCTGGGCCGAAGTTGCCGCTCACTACCCATTGGCGGCGGTGCGCGACGCCGCCTTTGTGGATTGGCGCTTCTTTCGCAATCCCCAGCGCGACTACATCGTGTACGTTTTTCGTTCTGGCCTCACCCGACGGCCGCGTGGCTATGCGGTGGTTGGGGTCGACGGGAAGTCGGCGCGTTTGGTGGATATCCTGATGCCGCCCGACCGCGCCATGATCGCGGCTTGTTCCGGCAGAATGGCCGCGGACCTTGCAACTCGCGAGATCGAAACCATCGAGACCTGGTTGCCGGGTCATCACTTCACGGTCGGGGGTCTGGTCGAGGCGGGATGGTCCCGGGAACCCGAGCCGCTGGGGATCGTCCCCACCGCCAGGTCGTTTGATACCAGGTTGGCAATCCCGTGGGTCTCGAAGAACTTCTTCTACACCATGGCCGATTCAGACCTCCAGTGAGTATTCAGTGATTTCTCCTGAAAAACTCACCGCCTATCACGAGGCCGGCCACGCGCTGGCGTCGGAACTCTACGGTCAGGTTCTGACCCGGGTCGAGATCGTCGGCGACACCGAGCACAGCGGCAGCACCGAAACGCTGCGTTTTCCGACCGACCCCGATGAAGGTGAGCTTTCGCAGGCCACCCTCGAGGCGGTCGAAAACCAGTTGCGGTGCGTGCTTGCCGGCACGGTCGCCGAGGCGATGGTCTCTGGACGAGATGGCTGGGACGAGACCAGCGGAGATCTCGACCTGGCGGTTCGCCTCGCCATGAAACTCGTCGACGACTGCGAGGACGTACTGCCGTTGTTCGAAGATCTACGCGAGGATCTGAAGAGGGTCTTCCGCGAGAACTGGACATCGGTCGAGGCGCTTGCCGACGAGCTCATGGATCGTAAATCGCTGTCGGGCTCCGAGGTGCGTCGAATCCTCGAATTGTCCAATTCCGGGTGACTCCTTCGTGGCGTCACTCAATCGGTTGCGCGGTTTCATCGACGGTTTGGCGGACGAAATCCATGATGCGCCCCACGCCGTCTTCGAAACAGGAGGTCGTCGGTAAAAGACTGGCGACCGCGAAACCGCCGTTCGGAAAATCAAAGAAATACCCCGGGTAGATCGCGACACCGCACTCGGTCAACAAACGCACGAAGAAATCCTCCTCGCGGGTGAGCAGCGGTATCCGGAGAGTGGCGCTCCAACCGCCACCCACCGGGAGGACACCCACTGACGGTTCTCTCTCGGCAATCCTCCGCAAGGTTTCGAGGTTCAACCTGCAACGCGACGATATTTCCCGACGGACGAGTTCACCCGCCGCCAGCAGTTTCGGTGCAGCCAGAGCGATCGGGCCGGAGACCGAGAGGTAGGCGTCGGCCACGTACTCGAGACCTTCGAGCGCGGTGCGAACCTCATCCTCGGGGCCGCTGGTGACGATCCACGCCAGCTTGAGTTGGGGCAGCCCGATGCTCTTCGACAGACCGCCGAGCGAAAAACAAAGACAGTCTTCAACTTCGGCGAAACTCCGGTCGTCACCGGGGCCTCCATCGAGGGGATAGGGGAGAAAGACCTCGTCCGCAACCAGGGCCCATCCCCGGTCGCGGCACAGCGCCACCAGTCGGTCCCTGTCCGACGGGTGGACGAAGGAGCCCGTGGGATTATTGGGATGGACGACGACAACGGCGCGAACCTGCTCAGGGGCCTTCTCCAGGCTCGAAAAGTCAAACCGCCAGCCGCCGTCCCGTTCGAGATCGTAGGTCAGAACCTCCACCGCATCGAGTCGCGCCAGATGATCGAAGAGAGGATATGACGGAGACGGCACGAAGACGGCTTCTCCGGGGTCGCACAAAAGCCGGAAGAGAAAACTGTAGGCCTCGCTGGTGGAGGCGGTGAGGGTGACCCGGTCCGGGTCCACCGGGACCGACCAACGGCGGTATTCTGCGGCCACCGCCTCTCGACTTGACCGGGGCCCCCGGGGATCGGGGCGGTAGATGAGTCCTGAAGGGTCGCGCAGAATCTCGAGCAGATCCGGAGGAGAGGCGAAGTCAACGAGCGTTGGATTGCTGATCGTCAGATCGAAGGGGATGTCACCGAGGCGTGCCCTGGCCTCGGTGAAAGCGTTGGGTGTGAGGTCATTCGGCACACGGCGCGAGCGTTTGATCATGAGTCGATGGTAGCCCGCCTTTTTCTCCGGTTTTCTAATGCAGACGGCGATTCGCGTCGTCCTGTGGTTTTTCTTAGATTGTTTTCCGCGCCGTCGCAGCAAGGCGGTTGCGTCGTCCGATCCGGCACACCCACTGTAGAATGCCCCTGTGGCTGACTTGACCGCACCACAGATCACGGCGCTGGAGATGTCCGGCTGCGAGGTGCGGACGGATCGGCTGACCCGCTGTCTGTACGCGGTGGATGCGTCCATCTATCGGATTGAACCAGCGGCGGTGGCGTTTCCGCGTGCTGCCAAGGAGGCTGCGCAGCTGCTCTGTGCGGCTGCCGACAGCGGTGTCGATGTCACACCGAGGGGGGCGGGTACCGGGCTCGCCGGCGGCGCCCTCGGCAGCGGGTTGGTGGTCGATTTTGCGCGCCACAATTGCCGTATTTCGGACCTTGATCTCGAGTCTGGAACCGTCCGCGTCGGAGCCGGTGTGGTGCTCGACCAACTCAACACCTTCCTGGCTCCCCACGGTGTGTGGTTCGGCCCCGATGTGGCCACCTCGTCGCGTGCCACGCTCGGCGGCATGATCGCCAACAACTCGTCGGGCGCCCGAGCGCCCGTCTACGGCACCACGGCCGACCACGTCCAGGCGCTCGAAGTCATTTTGACGGACGGTGCTGTGGCAGTCGTGGGCGCTTGTGACGATGGGCTGCCCGGTATTCGCGAGGCAGCGAATGGCCTTGTGGCTGAGAACGCAGACGAGATCGCCCGGTGCCTGCCCAGCGGTCTCGTCAAGCGATGGCCAGGCTACGGTCTCGACCGGGCGCTGCGCGCCCCCGGCGATCTGACGCAGCTGGTGGCCGGGAGCGAGGGCACGCTGACGGGAGTCTTTTCGGCGGTTGTCCGGGTCGTTCCGAGACCGGCTCGGCGCAGCCTGGGGGTGATCTTCTTTGCATCCGTTGAGGAAGCGCTCCAGGCGACGGTCGAGCTCGCCGATCTCGAAGCGGCGGCCATCGAGCATCTCGATGACGTGGTCTTCGACCAGACCCGTGGGCAGAGAGAGTTTCAGGCGTCGCGGGACTTTCTGCAGCTCGACGACAAACCGTGCACGTCGATTCTGGTGGTGGAGTTCTTCGACGACGATGGCGCTCGTCTCGCAGACCTCGTCCGCCGCGACCTCGGTCAACGGACGATGGTGTGTTCAGAGGACGCCGATCAGGAACTGGTGTGGAAGCTGCGGCGCGCAGGGCTGTCGCTGTTGACTGGCCGCAAGGGGCCGGCCAAACCGGTCTCCGGCATCGAAGATGTGTGCGTCCTGCCTGAACAGCTGCCGAAGTATGTGGCGGGGTTGCGGCGAATCCTCGAACCACTCGATCTGCAGGCCTCCTTCTACGGCCACGCCGCCTCCGGGGAGCTCCACGTCCGGCCGATTCTCGATCTCCACCGGCCGGAAGACGTGGCCAAGCTGCGGTTGGTTGCCGACCAGGTGTCGGAGCTGTGCCGCCTGTTCAGGGGATCGCTGGCCGCCGAACACGGGGTCGGCATGGCCCGCGCCGAGTACCTCGAGGCGCACCTCGGACCCGATCTGATGGAGGCGAGCCTCAGACTCAAGGCTCTCTTCGATCCCACGGGCATCATGAATCCCGGCAAGGTCTTCGGCGACGGTCGGTTCCGCATCGATCGCAATCTCCGGCTCGGCCACGATTCAGATCTTGCAATGCCGTTCGAAGAGGCCTTGGTGTGGGCCGGCCGTGACGACGGCTTCATAGCCAATCTCGAACAGTGCAACGGGTGCGGGGGCTGCCGCAAGGCGCCGCCGACCATGTGTCCGACCTATGCGGCCACCGGTGACGAGGCCCTTTCGACGCGCGGCCGGGCCACCATCATTCAAGCGGCCCTCGAGGGGAGATTTGCAGATCCGGAGCGTCTTGAAAGCGCCGAGCTGGACGAGGTTCTGGGCACTTGTCTTGCCTGCAAGGCGTGTGTCACCGAGTGCCCTTCGAACGTCGATATGGCCCGCCTCAAGCTCGAGTTGCGGCACGCCCAGCATCGACACGACGGTGTCCCAATGACCGATCGGATGATCGCGTCGGCTGATTTTCTCGGTCGGGTAGGAACTTTCTTTTCAGGGCCCGCCAATTGGATGCTCCACAACCGGGCGGCACGGCGAATGCTGCAGCTGGCGCTCGGACTTCACGTCGACGCGCCCATCCCGCCCTTTGCAAAGCGCCGGTTCGATTCGTGGTTCAGGAACCGCACAGCGGCCGGCGGCGGCCGGGGCCGGGTGATTCTGTGGGACGACACATGGGTGCGGTACCACGAGCCCGGTATTGGGCGTGCCGCAGTCGTGGTCCTCGAGGCCGCCGGGTACGAGGTGATGCTGGCGAAGGGTCGTAAATGTTGCGGTCGGCCCGCCGCCAGCCGCGGTCTGCTCGATGTCGTGCGGCGGTCTGCGGAACACAACGTGGGCCTGCTGGCGGGGTCCGACAATCCGGTCATTTTCCTCGAACCGTCGTGCTGGTCGATGTTCAGGGACGAGTACCTCCAGCTCGGCATCGAGGGAGCCGAAGAAGTGGCCAAACGGGCGGTGCTGTTCGAGGACTTCATCTCTGACCTTCTCGATCGGGATCCGGACGCGCTGGCATTGCCTACGGAGATCGGCGACGTAGCGGTGCACGGGCACTGCCACGCCAAGGCGCTGTCGGACGCCCACAGTGTCATCGGTCTGCTCGAGCGCCTGCCGGGCGTGTCGCCGCAGTGGCTCGAGACCGGGTGCTGTGGGATGGCCGGCGCATTCGGGATGCTCACCGACCACCGCGATCTTTCGCACCAGGTCGCAGAGCCGTTGGTGCAGTTGATAGATTCGCTGCCCGTCGGCACCAAGGTCGTCGCTTCGGGAACCAGCTGCCGCCATCAGATCGGCGATCTCACCGAAAAACAGCCCCTTCACATTGCCGAGCTGTTGGCGGAGTGCCTCGAGGGGTCTTCCGAGTAAAGCCGCCTTTCAGAACGCGCTTCCCGAGAGGAGCCACCCATCGCATTGTTTGCCCGAAGCGCCGGAACCGATTGGTGAATCGATCTCAAACAATGCGACAAATGGCACCTCCACCGCACGCGGGCCGTTTCCGCATGCGTTCCCCCTTTCCCCCCTGCTCCCTTTCCCACTTTGACGTTGTTTTGACATCGGAGGCCGTAAAACCGAGAACCGAATTCCATCGGCCGCCGTTTGAAGGGTTGGAAGGCGCCAGATTGATGCCTTCAGCGTGAATGGGCGGACCGCCGATTTTGAGCCGCTCCGGCTACAATCAGTGGGACCGCCGACGGGAGGACCGATGCAGATTGAGTATTTCGAACCGTTGAACCTTGCCTGGGAAAGGATGAAGCACATCCTGTGGCGACCCTTTGATCTCGCCAAGTGGCTGGTGCTCGGCTTTTCGTTGTGGCTCGCATCTTTGGCGGACGGGGCCGGGGGCGGCGGTTGGAAATGGATCATGGACGAGAACGATTTTCCGAACCGCTCTTTCGGCAACTCTCACGGCGGCTCCTGGCAGGGTGCCAGTGACGCTCTCCTGTGGCTGCCCTTGATCTTCGTCCTCATCATGGCGGTGGCCGCAATTCTGTTGGTGATCCTGTGGGTCTCCTCGCGATCGAAGTTCATCTTCCTCGATAACGTGGTTCACAATCGGGCCGAGATTGTGGAACCGTGGCACCGTCTCCGCGAGCTCGGGAACTCACTCTTCCTGTGGCGTCTCGGGTTCATCGTGGCCTGTGGCCTGGTCGCCCTGGTCCTGATATTGGTGTTCCTGGCACCGGCAGCGACGTTCTCTTTTTCCGACGCTCTCGCGGGTCTGTCGTATGCGGCCATGATTCTCGGCGTGTTGGTGATGATCGCCTTCGGTATTTTCGCGGCGTTTGTGGCGCTTTTTCTGGAAGGCTTTGTCATCCCCATCATGTACAAGTTCGATCTCAAGGCCATGGAGGCGTGGAGCTACTTTATGCCGTGGCTGAAAAACCGGCCACTGCCCTTCTTCCTCTACGGTCTTTTCATTCTCGGTCTGGGCATCTGCTTTGCGGTCTTTTTCAGCCTGATCTGCGTGCTCACCTGTTGCGTCGTAGCGCTTCCCTACGTGGGTACGGTCATCATGCTGCCTATCTGGGTCACCTATCGCTTGTTCAGTGTGGAATTTCTGGCCCAATTCGACCCGGGTTTCGATCTTTTCACTCCCGCGTTGTTGGAAGCCGAGGCAGACTGATCCGCCGACCGAGGACGACGTCTGCGACGACCAGCGCGATAAGCACAGCGAGCATCAGCGCCCTGAGCATCGGCTCGCTGATGCTCGTGATCAGATGACCTGCGACCTTGCTGACGAACCGCCTATCGAGGTCCTGGGCTGCATCCACCGCAGAACGCTGGCCGTCGGACCATCTGAAAATCGAGCGTTCCAGAGTGTCGCCGAAGATCTGAGTGAGGATCTGGTGCTCTCGTGCCGCAACCGCTATGGCCCGGCGGTGCTGTCGTGATCCGGCTGGGGATCGGCGAGCTTCGGCAAGATGCGTATCGCGGGCGAACACGTGGATCCGCGCCTCGTAGCTGAAGGGATCGGAAACGGGCGTGACCGATCGTTGGAAGGCACCGTATCGCCCTTCCGATCGATTGAGCTTTGCCGCTGCTTCGGCCGAACGCCGGTCGTCCTGGAAGGCCAGTTCGCTTTGTGACAGCCGCGAGCGGAAGAACGTCGTCGCGTCGAGCCGGTGGAGGAAGCCGTATTCGCTGATCACGTCATTGCCCTCGGCCAGAGGTTCGAGGACGGGGAGTATCTGGGCGAGTGCGATGAGCCGTTGTGGGGTGGCCGCCAGACAGAGCATGAGCAGCAGCCACTCGACGACGGCCAACCGACATAATGTGTGGATGGTCGATGGCGTCAATTTGAGAAACGGTCGTGATGCGAGTCTCCAGATGGTGAATTGCACCAGGACCGAGGTGCCGCCATTGAGCACCAGATCGCGAAAATCCCAGTAGCGGCCTGGCACGATCCACTGGATGATCTCGTCGACGGTACCGACGATCGTTCCGATTAGAGCGGCCGCGACAAAAACACCGGGGTTGTTCATGTTGGGGCGGAGGGCGCGGTACGACAAGACTCCGAGCACACCGTATTCGACAAAGTGCACCGCCTCTTCGGGCTGTTCCATCAACAGCCAGGTCCACACGACGAAGACGGCGGCGACGCCCGCAAGCCACATGGCGTCGGCCCAGAGGGGCTTTGTTTTACGCCGTCGGAGCGCCCACAGGGCGGCACCTGCAGTGGCTGCCACCACACCCATCACCGCAAAACCGAGGAACTCGGCAGGCCAGAGGGTCACGAATTCCTCGCGGAGCCCACGCACGAACGGGATCGCCGCGTAGATGATGGCGATCCACGCGGCCAGAGCAAGCCACCGGTTCGCGAGGAGTCGAGCCATGGGGGCATCCTACCCGAAGTGGTCAGTGCGCACCTCGTGGGTGTGTCCTCGATCCTGCGTCTCGATTCCTGGCCAAACCAGGCCCCGGGCCGCATCTTGAAGGAAAGATCGTCGAGATTCACAGGCGGGCAGTGCGTCGTGCCCCATCGGCACGTTGTCGCCGGCACCGGAGGGGAGATCGAGATGACTGCAACAACGTCGGCCGATGAGACGATTCTCAAGGGCATCCGCAAGACCGTGACGCTGCGTGATGGGCGAACCATCACCGTGCGACGCTTGCGACCCGATGATGTGCAGCGGTCGTACGAGTTCTTTTGTGCTCTCCCTGCCGAAGATCGAAAGTACCTGCGGGTCGATGTGACCCGCCGCGATCTGGTGGAACGCCGGACCCTCGAGACCGACGAGCAGCGGGCGGTTCGGGTGGTGGCTGAAGACGATGGCTCGATCGTGGCCGACGGCACGATCGAGCTCGAGGGACACGGGTGGGGCAACAATGTTGCCGAGGTTCGGTTGATCGTGGCCAGGTCGTGGCAGCGGCTCGGTCTTGGAACCGTCGTGGCGCGCGAGTTGTTTCACCTGGCCTCGCAATTCCGGGTCGACCGGGTTGTCGCAAGACTCATGCGTCCGCAGGTGGGTGCGCACCGCATCTTCAAGAGGCTGGGCTTCCACGAGGAATTCCTGATCCCGGAGCACGTCCGAGACCAGTCCGGTGTCTGGCAGGACCTGATCATCATGAGGTGCCCCCTCGAAGACCTGTGGCAGGATCTCGAGTTCGAGCTCGCAAACGCCGATTTCCAGCGATCTAGGTGAAGAAGGCTTGCTGCCGGCCTCCGGCCGTCGCGACTCCCCGCCCTCAGCGAGTGGCCGATGGCTGGCCAACACCACTCTTCCTGCCCAGCCTCGGCCACGGATCGGTGATGACGGCGAGTTGGGGCTTGAGACCTGAGGCTTGGGGCTTGGGGGCTGGGGCTTGGGACCTGAATCCTGAGACCTGAGACCTGCATCCTGAATCCCGATCCGTGACCCTCCTCGCGATGATGGGGCGCCCATTATGCTCCAGGGTGGTGAGTGGCCACTTTCTGTTGTGGGCGACCGCGACTCAGTCACGGTTTGTTATGCTGAGGGTCAATCGGGGAGGATCGAATGAAGGACACGACCGAAAAGGGCTCGGGTCTGGGGATCGTCGGCTACGACGCCTACGAATTCGTGGTTGGCGACATCGAACGCAGCCGCAATTTCTACACCAGGATGATGGATGTCAAGGAGATCGCACGGCTCGGCGAACGCGAGGCCGCATCGCGTGGCGAGGATGCGGTCCTTTTCGGCGCCGGCAAGGCGCAGTGCATCTGCATCAGTTCGCGCGAGCGCGGGTCGGCCGCCGACCGGTGGCTCAAGCGCCATCCGGACGGGGTACGGCGAGTCGGTTTTCGAGTGCGGGATATCAAGAAGACGCGAGCCGTTCTCACCGAGCGCAACGCCACCTTCTGTAGCGACCTCATCGAGGGCGCCGACGATCAGGGGAGGCCGTACCGTTTCTTCGATATCGCGACGCCTCTGGGGGATGTTCGCTTTCGCTTCGTCGAACGCGCCTCCGACGCCTTGCCTCCGGACTTTCATTTCATCGACCCCGGCTCCGAGTCGAACTCCAACGGCTTCCAGGTCATCGACCACATCACCTCGAACTTTCTCACTCTCGAACCTCATATCACGTGGCTCCGCGATGTGATGGGTTTTGAGGAATACTGGAGGGTGCACTTTCACACTGCTGACATCAGCCCCGGGACGGGTGGGTCGGGCCTCGCCTCAATCGTCATGTGGGACCCGGGTTCGGGCATCAAGCTCGCCAACAACGAGCCGGTCACACCGAATTACGAGTCAAGCCAGATCTACACCTTCTGCGAGGCCAACCAGGGCCCGGGGGTCCAACACGTGGCCTTTCACGTTCCCGCGATCTCGTCGGCGGTGGAAAACCTCCGCGGCTCCGGAATCGAATTCCTCGACACGCCGGCGACCTATTACGACATGCTGCCGGAACGACTGGTGCGCCAAAAGGTCACGAACTTCGACCAGCACGTCGACGAGTTGAAGCGGCTGGGGATTCTGGTGGACGGGGAGGACGACCGGTATCTTCTCCAGATCTTCATGGTCGAGGGCGGATTGCTCTACGACGACAGCGAGGCCGGACCGTTCTTTTACGAAGTCATCCAGCGCTTTGGTGCGCGGGGTTTTGGCGAGGGCAACTTCCGGGCCCTGTTCGAGAGCATCGAGAGGGACCAGGTCGAGCGTCTTGCCGCACAACGCCAACTCGATGCCGGAGCGGGCTCGTGACCGGAATGAGGAATTCAGAATTAGGAATTAGGAATTCGAATTGGCCCCTCCCCACAATCCTCGGGTGGTGGGGCGGCATTCCTCATTCCTCATTCCTCATTCCTAGTTCAAACTCGAAGGAGGTGTGAGGCGATGATTCACCGACTTAAGCGCGGTCAGATACCTTCAAAACCCCACACCGTGTTCGAGGTGGATGGCTCGCTCTGCTACGAACACTGTTTCACCCGCGGGGGCTTCGAGTCCATCTACACCATCCTCTGGCACCGCACGCCGCCGCACTGGATCACGAGCCAGGAGGATCTGGGCCGACACCCCGGATGGGCCGAAGGTGGGCAGTTGGCTCCGTTGCGGAGAAGCCACTACCTGAGCAGCCGGTTGACGGAGGGCGACAGCCCGTTTCTGAGCCGCCGCCTCCTGTTCACGAACCCGGACATCGGCGTTTGGCTGGGTCGCCCAACCGAAAGTGAACCGACGCTGGTCTCCAATGCCGACGGGGATGAACTCACCTTTGTCCACCAGGGTACCGGCCGGCTCGAATGCCCGCTCGGTGTGGTGCCCTTTTCGGAGCACGACTACGTTTACGTGCCGCAGGGAATGCCCCACCGCGTTGTTCTCGACGGCCCGGCCGTGCTGTTGACCGTTGAGGCCCGGTCGCCTCTCAGGGTGCCCAAACAGTACCGGGTCCCGGAGGGTCAGCTCTCGATGTATGCGCCCTACACCGATCATGATTTCGTTGCGCCGGTCTGGCCGGATGGAGGCCCCGAGAGTCTCAAGGCGCCGCGCCGGCTCATCGTCCAGAACGGCGGTTGCTTGTCCGCCTTCCAGTTCGCGAATGATCCATTCGACGTTGTCGGTTGGGACGGCCAGGTCTGGCCCTTTGCCTTTCCGATCCTCGCCTTCCAACCCAGGACCGGTCTCGTCCACCTTCCACCCACCATCCACACAACCTTTGCCGGCAACGGCTACGTCGTGTGCTCCTTTGTGCCGAGGGTGGTCGATTTCGCGGACAACGCCATTCCCTGTCCCTATCCCCACTCGTCGCCCGACTGCGACGAGATCCTGTTTTACGTTGACGGCAATTTCACGTCCCGCAAGGGCGTCGGCCCGAGTTCGATAACTCTCCACCCACGGGGCCTGCCACACGGCCCGCACCCCGGCACCTACGAGGCGTCGATCGGCACCACTCGCACCGATGAGTTGGCGGTGATGGTGGACACCTTCAAACCGTTGATGCCGACTGCATTTGCCGATTCTATTGAGGACCTCGACTACAACCTGGGTTGGGTGAAGTAGGAAATAGGAATTAGGAATTAGGAATTCTGAATTTCCATCGCAACTCCCACCGACTGGAAACGCCCGGGTGCTAACGGAAAGACCGCGTGCGGCGGAGGTGCCTGGCATCCTCACGGGAAGGGCGTGCGGAAACGAGTCGCGTGCCTGGCAACCACACCGGCCGCTTCAGGTATCCTGACGTGACACCTCTTCTGGGGGAGGCCATATGAACGTGCCCGAGCTCCCGACGTCACTTTCCAACGACGAGATTCTCGCCATCAAGCGGCCGCACGAGAGCTTGATGAGCTACTACATGTTGTCGTCGCTGGTGGCGGGCCCATTCTTCCCATTCGTGTTGATTCCGCTCTACTTTCGCTACCACACGATGCGCTACCGCTTTTCAGAAGAAGGGGTCTCGATGCAGTGGGGCGTTCTCTTTCGCAAAGAAATCAACCTCACCTTTGCCCGCATCCAGGATATTCACTTGACCAGCAACTTCCTCGAGCGATGGCTGGGACTGGCAAGGATTCAGATCCAGACTGCGAGCGGCAGCTCCAAGGCCGAGATGACCATCGAGGGCATTCGCGACTTTCGGCCGTTGCGGGATTTTCTCTACTCGAGGATGCGCGGGGCGAGGGGCCTTGCTGAACCGGCAGTGTCCGTCGGAAGGGTGGCCCCGGATCTGGAATCGGTGGCGCCACAGACCGGCAGTCTGGGCGATGTGGCGGCCGCCCTGCGCGAAGCGGTTTCCGAGCTGCAGGAGATCCGCAGGGCTCTCGAACGCCGGGCTGAAAGTGGAAACAATGGGTGACGGACCGCTCGAACGCATGATCACCCGTGTGCTCAGAGTTCCTCCGCGCCCCGAGCCGCCGATGGGTGGCGCCGGATCCCTGCGGCTCTTCAACGCCGCTCCCGGTTTCTACCGTTACCGTTTGCTTGGTTGGTTCATTCGCCAGGCCGGTACGGTGGTGGGTCTGGTTGTCGGGCTCGTGTTCCTGGACAATATCGAATTCGGGGCGGCGTGGATGTTCACCGGTTTCGCGAGGGTCATCGAGGTCGTGGGCATCGGTGGATATCTGGTGCAACTGCCGTTTTCATTTCTCATGGTCCGTTTGGACTACCGCTACCGCTGGTACATGGTCACCGACACCTCCCTGAGAATCCGCGAGGGCCTGCTCTCCATTCGCGAACAGACCATGACCTTCGCCAACATCCAGAATCTGTCCATCCGTCAGGGTCCGTTGCAGCGCCTCTTCGGTATCGCCGACCTTCGGGTGCGGACGGCTGGCGGTGGTGAGCACTCGCACGAGGGCAAGGAAATCTCGGAATCGGCCAACATGCATCTCGGGTATTTCCGGGGTGTCGACAATGCGGCCGAGATCCGAGACCTCATCGGCCGACACATGCGCGGTCAGCGAGATTCCGGCCTCGGCGACCCCGATGAGATAGCGCCGTTACCACTCGATGCCGTGGCCGGTGGCGTTGGGGTCGATGAGCTGGTGCTCGTCGCGCGTGAACTTCGTGATCAAGCCAGGCTCCTGGGGGCGGTCGTGGGTCGCGGATGACCGGTGCGGGTCCAGAGATGCCGTGCCTCCGCCGCGCTCCCGGGGCCGCATTTTCTCCATTTTTTGCGACATAGTCGCGAACCGAATGCCCGCCGCGCGCGTATGATGTGTTGATGCAGCGGTCGCAACGGCGTCTGACGTTGACGTTGGCGCCCGGTATTCTCGCGTTTCTGATTGCCGCCCTGTCGGTCGCGGACATGTTCCTGCCGCGGCCGTACGACGGTGTCATTTTGGAAGCGGATGTGCCGGGAGAGCGAGTCGTGCGCGCCGTGGTCCCGGGATCGGGCGCCGACCGTGCCGGTATTCGGCCGGGTGACGTGATCACCGGCATCGACCGCACGTTTCTTCTGGATTCACAGACCCACGCCCAGACGCTGCTCAACCGGCATCGCATCGGGGATTCGGTGTCGTATCTGGTTCGATCCGGCGGCAGTATTTTCGAGGTCGAGGTCGAACTCGGACGGCGCCAGATCGGTGACACCTCCTATCTCTATGCTGCGTTGTTGGGTTTTCTTTTCTTTGGCGTCGGTACCTTTGTCGTGCTGCGCCAACCGCGTCTTCCCGCTGCGCGCGTGTTCTACACCATGTGCAGTCTCTTCATGCTCTTCCTGGTGTGCCGCCTGCGGCCCGCTTCCTACTCCTGGGTCGATACCTTCGTGCTCACCACCGGGACGATCGCCCTGCTCTTTTTGCCGGCGGCGTTTCTCCATTTCTTTCTGATCTACCCGCGGCCGGTGTGGGAGTGGCGGCGAGACCCCATCGCGCGTGTTCTCGGGTGGGTCTCCCGCGTCAGCGCCAAGATGTTGCCGATTTACCTGGTGCCGCCCTTGGTCTATCTCGTCACCGTCGTCTGGGCGCGCAAGACAGACAATCCGCTGCCATTGATCAGCGGAGCCCCGATGACCAACTGGTGGGTCATGGTCGGTTACATGGTCCTCGGTCTCGGCGCCCTCGGTCTGAGCGCGCGCTACCTTCCCGACGCGAACCAGCGCCGCGGTGCGGGTCTGGTCTTTCTCGGTACTCTGTTCGGGGTCGTCCCATTCATCGTTCTCGCGGTGGCGTTTCCGTCGTTTTTTAACACCGAGCGTTTTCTGTTCTACGGGGTCGTGCCGCTCATCCTGGTGCCCATTACCTTTGCCTACGCCATCATCCGTTTCGGGCTGCTGGATATCCGCGTCATCCTCAGGAAAAGCCTTCTCTACACGGTCACCACCGCGATGGTGACAGCGGTCTATGCCCTCGGAATTGCTTCCTTCAATCTTCTCTTTCGGGGAACCCAGCTCGCAGACTCGCCCTATTTTCCGGTGATTTTTGCCCTTGCCATCGTGCTCCTATTCGAACCTTTGAGGCAGCGATTACAGGGTCCGGTTGACCGTTTCTTCTTTGCCGAAAGACTTCGCCTCCAGCGCGCCATGGTCGAGATGGGCGAGGCTTTTACGCAGGAGGTGGAGATCGGGCCGGTGGTCGCGCAGTTGGTGCAACGCCTGCCGGAGCTCCTCGGTCTGCGGTTTTCGGCGCTTTACCTGATCTCGGGCGATCGGTTGGTTCGCCAGGCGGGGCCCGAGAGCCTGCCGGAGGAGCTGCCCATCATCGGCATTCTCCACGACCAGCTCAAACGGCAGGGCTCGCTGGTTCGGCTCGAAGACCTGGCGCCCCTTCGTTTGCTGTCGCCGGAAGTGGAGCAGATTTCGTCGAGCCTGGGATCAGCGGGCGTGGAGTTGGCGGGTCTTCTCGCCACAACCCGTCGCGCGGTGGGGATCATCCTGCTCTCCGGCAAGGCCGGGCAGACGGCGTTCGAGAAAGAGGAGCTGCAGTTGATGCGCGGCCTTCTCAACCAGGCGTCGATCGCCCTCGAGACCAGCATCCTCCTCGATGAGCGGACCCGCCAGGCGGAGTTGGAGCGTGAGCTCAAGATCGCGGCGTCCATCCAGGCCTCATTGCTGCCCTCAGAGTTGGCCGTCGCCGAGGGTTGGTCGCTGGCTGCGGTGTGCCGGCCCGCCCGCGAAGTCGGCGGCGACTTCTTTGCCGAGCTGCCGGGGAGGTCGACCAGCGAGCACGCGATCGTCTATGGCGATGTTTCGGGCAAGTCGATCTCCGGGGCCCTGATGATGATGGCCGCGCACGAGGTCCTGAAATCGGTGGCGCTCGCCCACCCCGAGCCTGAGGAACTTCTCAGATTGGCCAACGAGCGCCTGTATGCGTTGCGGGGAGGCCGCACCGGCGGCGAGTACCAGGTGGGCAGTTTTGTCGCCCTCGGCTATCTCGCGTTTCGCAACGGGGAGAGCCGCGTCTCCTACACCCTGGCAGG
>RCNF010001072.1_pt1 | contig 15866 bp, 8 predicted proteins | sample 2041311 | NCBI WGS metagenome assembly RCNF01 (sample SAMN09708228, study PRJNA481090) | Marine sediment metagenome, whole genome shotgun sequencing project. | biome: marine sediment; feature: ocean; material: sediment; isolation source: Sewage treatment plant 2 marine sediment (STP2) ... | reverse complement strand
CTATGTCGGCGAGTTACGAAATGTCCTCAGCCCTTCGGGCCTGCGGATTATTCGTAACTCGCCGACATAGGGAGACCAGAGGATCAGCCCAGGATCAGTTGCCACCCGTAACTCGATCACCAATCATCGTTGGACGACACGGAAAATTGGTTGTAACTCCGTGGCTCCTACAACTTCTGATTGGTCCTTTATGGCAAGGACTGTCCAGTAGTGAAGGCCGGGATTGAGTAGCAAGGATTGGGGGACCTCGATGGCATTGGTGGTGGCCCACGGTAAAGTGGTGCCGTCAATGCTGACTTCGTAACTGGTGGCGCCCGGGACTGGGGTCCAGAAAAGTGAATCCGGGCGAGCGTAGACAGTGTGGCCGTGACCCGGATTAACCGGGGTGATTTGGTGCAGGACGACCAGATCGTCCACCCGGACTTCCTCTGATTGATTCACCTGCCAGGGCATGTTGCCCGCCTGGGACGGAAAAAATACGCCATCGCCCAATTGGTATCCCGGCCGCAGGAGATAGACCCCGGCAGGCAGACCGGCAATGGTGTAGTTGCCTTCGGTGTCGGTCACTGCGGTCCAGCCCGTCATGGCCGGACCGGCCTTGTCCTTGCCGGGCACCGCCACCACTCCCAATCCCACCACGATGCCGGCGGCAGGAAGTCCATCCCGCCGAATCGTCCCGCTGAGGGAACCCGTATCCTCCGCCGTCACCGGTTCCATGGAGATTGTGACCCCGCTGATGTCCACGTTTTCGCTGCCGTTGGGCGGATCATATATCCAGACCAGCGGACGGTATCGGTGCCGGGTGAAACGTAACGGCTCAACCTGAAAGAGATTGCCCGATTGGGGATCCACCCCGAAGGGAATCTCCGACACGGAAAATTCTCCCTCAGCACCGGTCACGTCGTCACTGGGGCTCGTTGCGCCGTGATAGCCGGACAGGTAGGGTATCCGGCTGACGAACACCCGGTCCAGTGCGGCACCCGTCTCCGCGTCCACGACCCTGCCCGCGATGCGGGGCAAGCTATCAGCCGCCACCTTGCGGACAAACACTTCCGCCACCCGGGTGGGATCGGATTTCCCAGCCGGGGCCAACAAGGAATGCCCCGGGCCGTAGGGAAACGACAAACCTGGCCCGCCGCTTGTCCCATGCCAATTTTCAGGCAAGGCGTGGACCCGGTAATGGACTCCCCCGAAGACCAGGAAGCGCAGATCATCCCCTGCCGGGCTGCCGAAATTACAAAGGCCGTCGTCCCCGGACACCACCGGCCCGGTCAAAGGCACATTGGCCACCGGATCCATCACGATAACCTTGACGCCGGCCACGGCGGAACCGTCGGCTTCGTCGAGCACCTGAACCAGGATCGGTTGACTCCCGGGCACCTGTTCCTCGTCATCACTGCAACCGATCAGAAAAACCGCCCCCCAAAAGGCGGCCGCACATACCATCGTCCGGAAAGCGGAATGAGACATACCTTGATACACCTTGGTCAGATTGATTTGGGTCAATAGGCGGCCGCCACCACCCGCCGGTTGAAGTGGAACGAACCCCGCATGACCACGGCCCCGGTCGCCACCAGCTGGATGCTGCTGACCTGGCCACTGGTGGCCTGAACATTGATTTCAGCGCGCGTCGGCCGACCCAGGGAATGTCCCTGTTCGGTGACAAGGGTGACCTGGTCCGCCATCGGAACCAATCCTTGGTCCACGATGTAAGCGGCGGCGGCGCCCAGGGACGTACCGCTGGCCACATCCTCATCGGAGCCCACCCGGGGGTGGAAAAACCGGCAGTGGAAATCGGCTTCATTGCCGTAGGTGTCCGGGCAGATCAGGGTGATGCCGCCGACACCACGGCGGTCCGTCAATTCACCGACGGACTCCATATCCCGGAAAACCCCCCGCATGGCGATCCGGTCGTTCACCGGGACGATGATCTGGTCGAATCCGCAGGAAACCCGTTGCGGGCCGTGGTCTCCTATCTGCAGGTATTCCGCGGGCAGACCCAGGGCGGTGCCGACCTCCCCTGCGGGCACCGGTTCGCCGAACCGGGGAACCGGAAGTCCAAGCGCTATTCGGGTCCGGCCGTCATGATCGGCAGTGAGCGTCACCGGCAGAATTCCCGCCCCTGTTTCCAACCGGATTTCCAAGCCTTCGGGCTGGGGCTTGTAAAAACCCCGGTCGGCCATGGAGGCGAAGGCGGCAATGACCACATGTCCACTGAGGATCGCTTCCCGCCGCTTGGTGAAAAAACGGAGCCGGATATCGGCATCGGCGATTTCGGGGGGCAGGACAAATCCGGCCTCCATGGACAGCTCGTCGGTAATCTGAAGCATTTCTGCTTCGGTCAGGCTGGCGGCGTTGGGAATGATGGCCGCCGGATTACCCGTAAAAGGGTGATCCGCGAAGGCATCAACGATATGGAAGGGAATGATGGCCATGGCGTCCTCTTTCGGTATGGCGCCACCGTCAAGTGGGCGCCGATCCAGGCGGCCGGAGACAGGATCAGGGCCTATCCGGAGCCGGACGAGCAGTCGAGGAACGTACTAAAATCATGTTAACAACAAACGGCCTTCAAAACAACCGGCTTGCCACCGAAGCGGTGGGGAACTTTTATTCAGCACCGGGTTCAGAACCCGGGTCGGTTGACTTTTGGAAAGGATATGATGAATTCCTTGCTACATCCGTTCTCCTGGATTCGGGCCGGAGCCAAGCCTGCCACCGGACTCATCCTGGCCGTCTTGCCCCTGGCCCTGGTGCTGGCCGCCCCTGGCGTATCCGCCCAAACCGACCGGATGGAAATGGCAAAGGAAATCACCGACCTGTTGCGGCTGGACCGCCGGACAGAGGCTCTATCGGTGTGCCGCTCCTTCACCGAATTATTTCCTGACGACCCCGTAGTGCTCTACAACCTCGCCTGCCTGGAAAACACGGCCGGCAATCCCGACAATGCCGTCGAGGCTTTTTCCCGGGCCGTCGCCGCGGGGTTCGACGATTTTACCATGGCTTTTCGCGACCCGGACCTGGCCAGCCTGAAATACCATCCCGACATGATCGACCTGTCCTTGAAACACCAGCTCCGCTTGGCGGAATTGGCTGCCGGCCAAGCGGTGGACCTGACGTGGCAGACCCCCTCGCCATCCATCCCCCTGGTGGCGGCCTACTCCGCCGATACCACCGGCGCCCCTGAAATTTTCCTGACCTGGACCCCGGTGGGATTGCAGATCGAACTGCACGCCGGCGAACCCTGGGACGGCCTGGCGGATCCCGAAAACCTGGCACCCTGGAACGGTGGGCCTGGACTGGTGATAACTCTCGGAATCCCCGCTGCCGGTGATCCTGATCACTACCAGACCTCCAACCACTTCCTGTTCGCCTTTGGCCTGGAAAAGTCCACTCCCCTGGGAGCGGCGTTTTTGTCCGGGCAACAGCGGTGGCAGTCCGTCATGGAAATGCAGCCGAAAATCAGACTGGACAGCGATCTCAACCTGGAATTGCAGGCCACCATTCCCTGGGCCCTGATCCTGCCCTACAATCCCCTGGTCGATGACCGGCTGGGTTTCAACGCCGCTCTGCGCCTGACCGGACCGGAGGCGTCGGCCCTGGTTGGCCTGCTGCCGGACCCGGCCGCCTTTCGCCCCCGGACGGTGGAACGGCGCGTGGTCCCCCTGGTTTTCCGGTCGGACTCGGTCGGCGAAGAGGTGTTTGTCGGCAAGATGTCCAACACGATCAGCAGCCAGGAGCCCCTCACCTTCGATCTGGTCGCGGTTTCCCCTGGCGCGGGAAAGGGCCGACTGACCATCGATTTCCTCGGCGGGCCCCAGCAATCCCTGCTGCCCGACGGCCAGGTATCGGGAACTCTGGACCTGACTCCGGGCCTGAACCGGCTGACCCGGCAGGCCGACTTCACCGCTCTGGAAACCGGCCCCTACCTTCTCAAGGCCGAGATGGCTTTTCCCTCCGGACGGTCCCTCAGCTGGGGGACCACCATCCTGCACCTGGCTTCCGGCTGGCGGGAGGATTACCTGGAACGGATAGAAGCGCTCCCGCCCCAGGAAAAACCCACGGCCCTGTTTCATCTTCAATCCATCGAGCAGGCCGCCGCCAATCACAATCCCCGCCGGGGGCCCGAATCCATCGCCACCACCTTGACGGACCTCGACCGCCTTCTCGCCGATGCGTCCAAAAACGGTACGATCCTGCCGGACAGGGGGACGTTCCTTGCCGTTTTTCCCGGCCCGGACGGCCAGACGAGACTTTGTCATTGTTATTTTCCGGCCGGGTGGAAAATCGCCGACAGGCTGAATCCCGTCCTCACGCTCACAGCCGCAACCGGCATGGCCGGCGCCATCGCCAATCGCATGGGGCAGATCTACGAAAAGGGCCGCCAGAAACCGACCCTCAAGACCAAAGAAGAGATCGGATTTCCCATATATCTGGTGCCCCGACTGGGACCGCTTGACAGCCGGCGGCCGGGCGATCTCGCCGCCGAAACGGCCGCTTGCCTGACCTGGGTCCAGAACATCTTCGCAACAGATGAGGTCTCGATTGCTGGTGTCGATCAGGGCGCAGGGACCTCGCTGGAACTCGCTGTCGAACGTCCCCAATCTGTGAAGGCGATGATCCTCTTTGCCGGCGCAAATCTCGAACCCTGGCCCCAGGCCGACTTCGATTTCGTCAAACAGCAACTGGCCGGCTTCCCCCGCGGCCTGCCGATCACCTGGACGGATTTCATTCGCGAAACGGAGATGGCGGGACAGGGCCCGTTGATCCTGGACGTCATGCGGGATCTGGGGAACAACATCGTGGAGGTCCAGGAAGTCCGTGGAGGGCTGAATTTCACCCAGGCCGCCGACCGGACCGTCCTGTGGGCCGAGGGTCTGCGCTGATATTTTCCCAGTGCCCGAAATATCCAGATACAACCTGGGCGCCCAAACCACGTATGGCTATTTGGCCTGCCTCCGAATAAACTTCACCGGTTGGGGGTACCGAAAGCGGTTCCCCCGGACCCCGAATCACTTCTAGGAGGCGACATGCTATCCCTACGTCAACGCTATTCCCTGTCCTTGATCGTTCTCCCCGTTTTGGTATTCCTGACCGCTGCGGTCACCTCACCGGCGGTCGCCGGCGAAGAAGTGATCACCGACGGAGTCCTTCACGTGGTCAATGGATCCGAGCCCTCCGGCGGACGGGTGACCATGCATCTCGAGGAACTCTGGCAGGTCGGCGGTGAAGACGACGAGGAAACCGTGTTCGGGATCATCACCAAGGTCCTGATCGACGATGACAACAACATCTACCTGCTCGACGCCCAGCTGTCCGAAATCAGCGTCTTTTCCGCCGAGGGCGAACACCTCAACACACTCGGCCGCGAAGGCGACGGTCCCGGTGAATTCCGTGGTCCCACGGACATGTGTTTCCTGCCCGACGGTTCCATCGGCGTTTTGCAGGCCTTTCCCGGCAAGGTGATCAAGCTCAACCTGGACAACACCTCGGCGGGTGTCTTGCCCATGGGTGATCCCACCAAGGGAGCCTTCTACATCATGCGCGGCCTGCGGGCCGGCGGTGATAACGTGGTGGCCGGAGGGACGGAGCAGCACATCGATCAGGCCGCGGGCGTCGTCACACGCGAGACCTTTCTGAGCAACCTCAATGCCGAGGGGATTCGGAACACGACGTTCTGTTCGTCCTCGGTGACCTTCAAGTTTCAGGACCTGAAATTCGACGAGAAGACCCTCATCGACGGGGCGGACCGTCGCTTCGACGTGGCCGCTGACGGCAAGGTCGCCGTGGCCATCCCTAGGAACGGTTATGAGGTCAGCCTCTTCAGTCCCGACGGCACTGTTGAACGCGTTTTTTCGCGTGAGTACGAATCCTGGGTTAGGGATGAAAGGGCCGCGGGCATCTGGCAAAGGATCCTGGAAACCATCCAGCAGCAGCAGGCCCCCAACGCCCCGGTGAGCTGGGAAGACACCGAGCCCGACGTGGAATTCCTGCGCGTGGCCGCCGACGGCTCCATCTGGATCCTCAACAGCCGCGCCATGTGGACTGAAACCCCGGGAGCCTTCACCTACTATGATGTCTTCAGCCCCACGGGCCATTTCGAAAAGCAGGTGCAGGTGGTATGCCCAGGCGATCCCCAGGAGGACATCCTGTTTTTCGCGGGCAACGACCTGGCTTTCATGGTCAAGGGTTTCTGGGATGCGGCCCTTTCGCGCTTCGGCGGCGCCGGGGCGGCTGACGACGACGAGGAAGCCGAACCCATGTCGGTCATCTGCTACCGGGTCAAATAGCGCTGGAAATCATGGGCCCGGGCGTTGGGTATAGGGTGGAAATTATCTCTCAAGCAATCGAGGTTGTTTTGCGGTCGCTTCTCATTGCCCGGCGCATCATTTCCGGGAGCCCGCTACCAGGGTTCCTCGCCTTCTTCATGGCCATTTGTCCTGTGGCCCTCGGCCGGGCCGAGGTTCCGGTCATCACCAACGGTGAAACACCGGGCGAGGGTCTGGTCAAGGTTCAGCTCGAGGAGATGTGGCGCATCGGAGGCGCCGATGACGAGGAAAACCTGCTGGGGGTCATCGACCGGGTTCTGGTCGACGATGAAGGCAACGTCTACCTGCTGGACATCCAGCTGGTCGAAGTCCAGGTATTCGACGACCAGGGCAACTACCTGCGTTCCCTGGGCAAACGGGGCGACGGACCCGGCGAAATCCGCAATGCCAGGGGAGCGCTTTTCCTGCCCGATGGTACGTTGGGGCTGGTCCAGGGTTTTCCCGGCCGGATCGTCAAGGTCGATCTGGATGGGTTGCCCGCCGGTGAGCTGAAACCCGGCGGTGACGATCCCTCTTCCGGCGGGTTTTTCGGTCTGCGCAGCGCCGCCGCGGTGGGTCCGCACCTGGTACTCGGCGGTGCCCGGATCACGCGCGGCGAGGACACCCGCACGGCAACCAACTTCATCGCCGCCCACGGTCTTGACGGCACCGAAACCACTCGATTCCTGGAGATGGTCAGCGTCCGCGATTTCGGACGGATGGAAATCTCCGAAAAAAACGAATATTTCCCCGGGCGTGGCGGCTGGGCACTGGCCGAAGACGGCCGGGTCTATATCGCCTCTGCCAGGAATGAATACCGGATCGATGTCTATGGACCTGCGGGGGACCAGGAAAGGGCCATCACCCGCGGATACGACTCCTGGAAACGCACGGACGCTGAAAAAGACCGGGCCCGGGAAATGATGATGCCCTTCCGGCGGCGCAACAGAAGGGCCATCAACGTCGTAGTGGAATCGACCGAGCGGGATATCCTCGATATGGTCGTCAATCCGCAGGGTCAACTCTGGGTTTTGCCCAGTCGGGGGATCCGCCAGCAGGACGAAGGCACCCACTCCACCTGGGACGTATTCGACGCCTCCGGGGCCTTTGCCAGGCAGGTCGCTTGGCTTTGCGAGGGCGACGGCGAGAAAGACGCGTTATTTTTTCCGGGCGGCGGGCTGGCCGTCCTGGTCAAGGAACACAGCGAAGCCATGTTTGCCTTTCGGGGCCGGGGAGCCGACAATCCCACCGACGACGACGAAGATCTTGAGGCGCTTCCGCTGGAAGTGATCTGCTATCGGATCCCGTGATCCGCATCTGCCAACGGTCCCGGCCTTAACCGGGGCGTAAACCGAATCAGGGGGATTTCCCATGTCCGCACCCATGTCCTTGAAAGCCCTGTACCCATTCATCCTCCTGGTTGCCCTGCTGACCGGCACGGTCGCCCTGGCGGAACCGGAAACGGCAGCCCTGACCGAACTCTGGCGCGCCGGCGGCGAAGACGACGAGGTGTTTTTCGGCTCGGTGGCGGCGATCCGCACGGACAACGAAGGCAACATCCTGCTGCTGGACGGCCAGCTTTCCGAAGTGCAAGTCTACTCCCCGGCCGGAGAGCATCTGCGCACCGTATTCCGGGAAGGAGACGGCCCCGGCGAGATGCGCCAACCCAACGATATGTTTGTCACCGCCGACGGAACCGTCTGCGTGCTGGCGGGCTTCCCCGGGAAAATCGTCAGGGTCAGTGCCGACGGGCTTCCAGCCGGCCAGGCATCCTACGCCAGGGGAGAAGAAAATCAGGTCCCCATGGGAGTTTTGAACCGCGGATTCGACATGCCAGAGGGCATCCTGCTGGTGGGCATCAGAATGACCTTCGGCGGCGCCATCACCAATCAGACCTATTTTGCGGCCCTGTGCACGGACGACGGGGTCGAAAAATCCGCCCTTGTGGAAAAGAACAACAACATCGACTACAGCGAATTCATCATGACCGAAGCTGGTCTTGATTTTGTATGGAGCCGCATTGCCGTAGGGCCCGGCGGCAACGTATTCGTCGCCCCCGAGCGCAACACCTATGAAATCGAAGTTTTCGACAAGAACGGGTCGCCGGTCCGGAGCATCTCGCGGGAGTACAGCCAGAGCTCTCGCTCCGGTGATGAGAAAAAGGCCGCCAAGCAGGTTCTTGAAGCCATCGCCGCCTATTACCCCCGGCCACCGATCCGCTATGAAACCGAAGATACCGCGGCGGCCATCGCCGGGATGTGGGTCACCGCCGACGGACGTTTATGGGTACAGACCGGCGACGCGCACAAATCCGCCCCCGAAGGAACCTGGGTAGTCCTGGATGTATTTTCCCCCGAGGGCAAATTCGAAAAACAGGTGGCCCTACCCGGCAGTTATCAGGCCCGGCAGGACGCCCTTTATGTGCAACCGGACGGCCTGGTTATCGTAGTTGTGGGGGCGCTGGACGCTTTTTTGAACCAGCAGGCTGTCACCAGTGATGAAGGCGGCGACGAATCGACCGCCCAGCCCTTGGAAGTCATATGTTACCGGATGGGTTCGTGACCTGTCGTTGATTCCATTTCCTGGCGGTTTTTCCGCCGAGATTCTGAAAGATACCCGGAAAGGCTGACCATGCAGAACCCCCTCGACACTTTCCGTCCTCGCGGTGCCACGATTGTTCCCTGCCTTTTGTGCGCTCTTTTCCTGGCGGCCCTGGGCGGATGTCTGGGCTCCGGCGGCGACGGAGCCGGCGCCGACTCGACCGCCGCGGGCGACAGTGTGACCGCGGCTACCGACACCACCGGCGGGGACAAGAAGCCGAAAAAGGAAAAGTCCATCAAGGTTAACATCGGCGCCATGCGCTCGGGTGATCTGGTGCTTCCGGTCTACGCCGACGGCGCCATCCGCACCCCCCAGTCCGTGGTGATCAAGACCAAGGTCGGCGGTCAGCTGGTGGATGTCCTGGTGCGCGACGGCGACAAGGTTCGCAAAGGACAGCTGCTGGCCAAAATTGATCCGCGCGAATACGAGATCACTGTTGAGGAAAGCCGCTACCGGCATCTGCAGGCCCTCAGCCAGATGGCCGCCGAAGCCGACACCTTCCACGTGAACCACGAAGCGGTCAAGGATTTCACCGTCGGGCGGGACGACCTTGATCGGCTACGCGCCAAGGGATCCATCACGCGTGAGGAATACGGCAACCGGCTGCTCGAGCTGGAAATGGGCGCCCTGCAGAAAGGCGCCTTCCGCGAGGACGTATTTCAGCAGCGCACCGGGCTGGCCGAGGCCCGCATGGCCGAAGAAAGAGCCAAGTTGAACCTGGAGTACACCCAGATCCGCGCTCCGTTCGCCGGGATCGTCCAGGGACTGACCGTCGTCAACGGCGAAATCGTGGCCACCGGGGCGGCCGTATGCACCGTCTTCAACAATGATCTGCTCGAGGCTTCAGTCAACATTCTGGAAGCCGACCTGGGCCACCTCATCCCCGGACGCCCCGTGCTGCTGGCGATTCCCGCCACCGGCGACACCCTGCGCGCGGCCATCGACGTGATCAGCCCCACCCTGGACCAGGCCACCCGCACCTGTGAGGTCCTTATCCGTTTCGCTAACCCCACTGGCCGCTTCCGCCCGGGCATGTTTGTCCGGTCGCAGATCGCCGGCGTGGTCTACAAGGAGAAACTTCTGGCCCCCAAGGCCGCTTTGCTGATCCGCGACAACCGCCCCCTGGTATTCAAGAAGGAAGGCGACCGGGCACGCTGGCTCTATGTTGACATCGGTCTGGAAAACGAACAGTGGGTGGAAATTCTGGCGGTGCACAGCGGCGGAACCCTGAGCCCGGGTGACGAGGTGGTTGTCAGCGACCATCTGACCCTGGCCCACGAAGCCAAGATTTCGGTACGCAAGCGGATTCCGCCCGAGGACAAGTGGGACTTCGCCGATTTCGGTGAGGTAGGAACGCAATGATCATCCAGACAGCCGTCCGCCGACCCGTGGCCATTTTGATGCTGTTCGCCGGCCTGGTGCTGATCGGTTTCCAGGCTCGCCAGCGGCTGTCGGTGGATCTGCTTCCGGCGATCAACTATCCCAACCTGACGGTCATCACCAACTACACCGACACCCCCGCCGACGATCTGACCCGCCTGGTGACCCAGCCCCTGGAAGAGGTCATCACCGGCCTGGCCGGAGTGCGCCGCGTGGTTTCCAAGACCCGTGAGGGCGTCTCCACCATCACCGTGCAGTACGAGTGGGGCACGGAGATGGACTTTGCCAACTTGCACCTCAGGGAGGCCATCGACCGCGTTTCCTACCGGGAGGATTTTCCCGAGGACGCGGACCGGCCCCTGATCCTGCGCTGGGACCCGAGCGCCCGGCCCATCGCCATCATGGTTCTTCACGGCGACGACCCCATGGCCCGGATGACCGAATTCGCCCGCGAGGTCGTCAAACCCGCCCTTGAGCAGATCAACGGTGTCAGCCAGGCCGAAGTCATCGGCGGTGCCGAGCGGGAGATCCTGGTCCGGCCGGACTTCGGCAAGCTGCGTCTATACGGCTTGACCATGGAAAATCTGAGCACCGCGCTCAGGGTGGCCAACATCAGCTTCCCCGGCGGACGCATCCGCAAGGGACCGCTACACCTTCCCCTGCGAATCCTGGGTGAATTCGAGAACCTGGACGAGATCCGCAAGACCGAGATCCCCGCCGCCGGACCGGGCATCACCATCGGCGACCTGGCCGAGGTGGTCGACACCATCAAGGAACCCGAAGGCTTTACCCTGAACGGCGACGAGGAAGTGGTTTCGCTGCACCTTTACAAGGAGGTCGGCGAAAACACCATCTCCACCACCACGGAAGTGGACAAGGTGCTGGGCATCCTGTCCGAGCAATATTCGGATCTGGACTACTCTTTCATCTACAAGGACGCGGAGTTCGTCCAGGAAAGCTTCAAGGGCCTCGAGGATTCCCTCAAGTACGGCGCCGGTCTGGCATTTCTGGTTCTCTTTTTCTTCCTGATGAACTGGCGCAGTCCTCTGGTGGTCGGCCTGGCCATTCCCGTTTCCATCATGACCACCTTTGCCTTCCTGTACTTTGCCGACGTGGGTCTGAACCTGATGTCCCTGGGTGGACTGTCGCTGGCCGCCGGTATGCTGGTGGACAACTCCATCGTCGTGCTGGAAAACATCAACCGGCACCTGAAACTCAAGCGGGGCAGTTCCGAACCCATCGGTCAGATCTGCGCCAACGCCACTTCCGAAGTCGCCTCCCCCGTGATCGCCGCCACCCTGACCACCGTCGCGGTGTTTTTCCCCGTCATTTACGTGCCCGGTATCGCCGGCGAGTTTTTCCGCGATCAGGCGCTGACGGTTACCATCTCCCTGGTGGTCTCCATCTTCGCCGCCCTGCTGCTGCAGCCCATGCTTTCGGCCCACATTCTCAAGACCCCCAAAGACGTCCCCAGCCTCCTGTTCCGGCCCGGGGAACGGGCCTTCCAGGCCGTCATGCACCGTTACCACGGCCTCTTGGTTTGGGTCATGGATCACAAGGCCGTGTTCCTGGGCCTGATCCTGATCGGTCTGGTCGCCACCGGCTTGATGACTACCAAGATGCGCCTTTCGTTCATGCCCGACCGCACCCGCGGCGACTTTACCCTGGCCATGGAACTGCCGGCGGGTACCCCGCTGGAAATGACCTACCAGACGGCCAGCGACCTGGCCGGTTTCCTGGTGCCCATGGAAGAAGTGGAAAAGGTTTACACCCAGGTCGGTGTCACCGAAAAGACCCTGGCCAGTTTGAAGGAATACAGTTCGGCCAACACGGCGCGTATCCGGGTCATGCTGCGCCCCAGTCGTCAGGGACGCCAGGACATGGAGCGGGTCAAGGAACGGCTGGGGTCGCGTCTGGCAGACAAGGAGGGCGCGATCTTCGTTTTCAGTGAGGAGGGCGTCGGGCTGCGCGAGATCCTGGCCAGCGGCGAATCGGCCTTTACCCTGGGCATCGTGGCCGAAAAATCCGAAGAGGCCCGACAGGTGGCCGAAGGGCTCTTGCCCCAGTTGCGGGCCATCGACGGTCTGGGTGACGTGGAAATGGACCGCATGATGGGCAATCCGACCGTGGAAGTGACCGTGGACCGGGAAAAGGCCCTGCGTTTCGGCCTGGAACCTGAAGCCCTGGCCCGTGAACTGCGCAATCGCATCCAGGGCACTGTTGCGACAACCTACAACGAGATCGAGCAGCGCATCGACATCGCCGTGCGCCTTCCCCGGAACCAGCGTTACGACCTGGCCACGGTGCTGGCTTCGCCGGTGGCAGTCGGCGAGGGCAAGACCGTTCCGCTGGGTTCCTTCATGATCCAGACCCAGGGAACTCCCGTTCGCGAGATCGTGCGGCGCGACCAGCGGCGGCAGATCACCATCTCCGGCGACGTCAACCGCCGCAGCGTGGCCGAGGTCTGGCAGGACGTGGACGCAGTGCTTGACCGGATCGATGTCGCCGAAGGGGTAGCCTTCATCACCGGCGGCGAGCAGGAAGAGATCAACAACAGTTTCCGGGATCTGGGTTACGCGCTTCTCTTGAGCGCGCTTCTGGTCTACATGATCCTGGCGGCCCAGTTCGAAAGTTTTCTGGATCCTTTGATCATCTCGGCCGTATTGCCTGTTGGTGTCGCGGGCGCCCTGCTCACCCTTTTCCTCGCCGGGCAGAGTCTGAACATCATTTCACTGATCGGAATGATCGCCCTGCTGGGCATCGCCGTGAACGATGCGATCGTGAAGGTGGCCACCATCAGGCGGCTGAGGTCCGACGGGATGCCGGGTCGCAAGGCCATCATGGAGGCCAGCTCCTTGCGTTTCAGGCCCATCATCATGACCACGGTGACCACCGTGCTGGCCATGGTGCCGATGGGGCTGGGACTGGGCACCGGGGAGCAGATGCAGCGCCCCCTGGCCCTCACCATCATCGGAGGACTGAGCATCGCCACCCTGCTGACCTTGTTCCTGACACCGGTGGTCTACGAAATGCTGCACCGCCGCACGGACAAGGAATACTGATGAGGAGCTGGTTGTCGTGATCCGATTCGCTGTCGACCACCCCGTGGCCACCTGGATGCTGTTCACGGCATTCATCGTGATGGGCGTCTACGCGGTTCCCCGGCTCAACATCGAGGCGATGCCCGAAACCGAACTACCCGAACTTTCCATCGTCACCAGCTGGGACGGGGCCTCCCCCAGCGCCATCCAGCGCTCGGTCACCCTACCTATCGAAGAGGCCGTCGCCGGCTGCCACGGCGTTGAGGACCTGGATTCCCGTTCCCGGCACGGGCAAAGTTCTGTTACCGTTAAATACAAACGCGGCACGGACATGGAGTTCGCACGTCTAGAACTTTCTGAACGACTGGGCGCCGTCCGCCGCACCCTGCCGGCCCGGGCCGGGCAGCCCTTCATCCGACCCTATGTGCCCGAGGAACTGCGGGCCGAGGAGTTCTTTTCCGTCAGCCTGATCTCCCCACTTTCCATGAACGAACTGCGTGAGCGGGCCGAGACCTGGCTGGTGCCCCGGTTCCTGGCCGTACCCGGCGTGGCGCTGGCCGAACTGCGTGGCGGCGCCCGCCCCCTGGTCAAGGTGCTGCTGGATTTGGAACTTCTGGAGCGGTACGACCTGGCCGCCGATCTCATCTTCGAACGGCTCGATTCCCTGGACGACATCATCCCCGCCGGCGCCATCCGCCGCAGCGGACTGGAACTAACGGTCAGCGTGCAGGACTCGGTCTCGCTCCAGATGCTGGAAGAGACGGTGCTGCGAACGGTCGCCGGTCAGCCGGTCACCCTCGGTCACGTGGCCCGCGTCCAGCCGGACTTCGAGGACATCGTCTACTTCAGTCGGATCAACGGGCAAAACGTCATCAGCCTGAACGTCACCAAACGCAGCGGTCAGAATTCCATCTCCGTCAGCCGGCACCTGCGTGAAGAGCTCCCCCGGATCGAGGCCGAAGCCCCCTTCCCGGTTACCTTCGAGGTGGACCAGGATGAAGGGGAGGATCTGGAGGATAAACTCGAGGAGCTGGTGATCCGTTCGCTGGTCATCCTGGGTCTGCTGTTCATCCTGCTGGCGATCGCGCTCAAACAGGTGCGGCTGACCGGGATCGTCATCTTCAGTATTCTGCTGGCCATCGTGATCTGCCTGTCCCTGTTCTACTTCTTCGGGGTGTCGGTGAACTTCATCACCATCAGCGGACTGACCGTCTGTTTCGGCATGCTTCTGGACAACAGCATCCTGGTGCTGGACGCCATCCACCGCCGGCTTTCGGGCCGCTGGGAAGGCGACAGCCGCCTGGCCCTGATCCGCGGCACCCGTGAGGTGGCCTTCCCCATCATGGCCACCACCTTGACCACGGTGGTCGCCTTTCTGTCGTTCATCTTCATGACCGACCGGCTGAGCCTGTTCTACGTGCCGCTGGCCGTGAGCGTGGGCATCGCCATGCTGGCTTCGATCTTCGTGGCCTTCGCCTGGATTCCCGTGGCCCTGAAGGGACCCGCCGAAAAGGGCATGCGCGGCTCCCAGGCCGCCGATGAGGAATTCGGTTTGACCGGGATCCCCATGCTGTGGCGCTGGGCTGTGGGCGTGGTGATCCTGGCGATCGTGACCCTGGTGGTGGCCTTGATCTGGAAGGGCCGCCACACGGGCCTGGACACGCTGCCCTGGATCGCCACCGGCGGCGGGCTGCTGGTCGGCGTGGGCATCTTCGTCAGTTTCGTGGGCACCCTGACCCGGATGCACCTGAAAGTCTGGTTCGTGGTCGCCTTGTTGACCGTGGCCCTGTTCGGCGGCACGTTTTACGTCTTCAAGGAAAAGGTGCGCACCGGTGGTTTCTGGCGGCCCCAGCCCAAGGAGCAGATCGTCGTCTATTGTGAACGGCCCGTCGGCACGGACGTCAAGCTGTCCAGCGAAACCATCAAGCTGTTCGAGTCCGAGGTCCTGCCCCTGCCCGAAGGGGCTCACATGCGCAGCGGCGCCTATCAGAACCAGTCCTGGATCAACCTGGAGTTCGAGGATGAACTCCTGAATTCGGCCTACCCGGAAATGTACCGCAACAAGTTCATCGTCCTGGCCGAAGAACTGGGCGGAATGTTCATCTGGATCAACGGGTTCGGCGATCCCTACATGAAGGGCGGTCGCGGCGGGGGCATGAGCAACTCGACCATTCGCATCACCGGCTACAACAGCAAAGAGCTCAAGGCCATCAGCGACGGGGTGCTGGCCAGGCTGGACCGTAACCGGCGGGTTCGCAATCCGCGGCTGACCAGCGGCGACCGATTCAGCCGCAACGCCACCGACGAGACGGTGATCATGCTGAACCGGGAGGCTTTGGCTTCGCACCGTTTGAGCATGGCCGAGGCCATGGGCCACATCCGCCGCCTGCTGGGAGTGGAAAATCCCTGGCACATGGTGGTCGACGGCGAGGACCAGCGACTGATGCTGACCTTCGATGACTCGGAATCCATCGAGTACGAGCAGATCCTCGGCAAGACGATGACAACCGCCCGCGGGCAGAAGGTCATGCTGGGCCGC
>RCNF010000857.1_pt1 | contig 15866 bp, 18 predicted proteins | sample 2041311 | NCBI WGS metagenome assembly RCNF01 (sample SAMN09708228, study PRJNA481090) | Marine sediment metagenome, whole genome shotgun sequencing project. | biome: marine sediment; feature: ocean; material: sediment; isolation source: Sewage treatment plant 2 marine sediment (STP2) ... | reverse complement strand
GAGCAGCAGCTGCAAAAGCTGGTACCTGAGGCAAACATACAGATCGGCCACGGACAGATGCGCGAGCGAGATCTCGAGCAGGTTATGCTCGATTTTTATCATCGACGCTTCAACGTTCTGTTATGCACAACTATCGTCGAAAGTGGTATTGACGTGCCGACGGCCAATACGATCATCATCAATCGCGCAGATCGATTTGGACTTGCGCAGTTGCATCAGTTGCGCGGCCGCGTCGGTCGCTCGCATCACCGCGCCTACGCTTACCTCGTGGCCCCGCCGAAAGCTGTGATGACGGCCGACGCCGTGAAACGACTTGAAGCAATCGACTCGCTCTCGGAACTCGGTTCTGGATTCACGCTCGCCACACACGATCTCGAGATACGGGGTGCCGGAGAGCTATTGGGCGATACCCAGAGTGGACAAATACAGGAAATCGGTTTTTCGCTGTATACGGAGCTTCTGGGCCGGGCTGTGGACTCGCTCAAGGCTGGCAAGGAGCCCAATCTCGACGCACCGCTCGATACCGGCGTCGAAATCAACCTGCATGTGCCCGCTCTATTGCCGGACGACTATGTTCCAGATGTTCATCTGCGCCTGATGCTTTACAAACGCATCTCGGCCGCTGAAAGTCCTGCGGACCTGCGCGAGCTGCAGGTAGAGCTAATCGATCGTTTCGGACTGCTGCCGGAGGCTACCAGGAATCTGATCCGCATTGCCGCTATCAAGAAATCGGCGCTCGCGCTGGGAGTCGAGAAGATCGACGCCGCTGACCGCGGCGGATACCTGGTTTTTGCCGCCGAAAGTCATATTGACCCTGTCGCCCTCGTACAATTAGTGCAAAATGACAGCCGTCATTATCGTCTGCAGGGTTCACATCGATTGCAAATCACCGCTGAACTTGACGATATTGAGAAACGATTCCGCGCGGTCGAGGATCTTTTGCAACATCTCGCGGTCAAGAACAGCTAACAGGATGATCCACTGCATGAAAAAACGCATCTTTCTTTTGCTACTGCCGCTAATGGCTGCTGATGCACTCGCACAGGACACTATTGAGGAAGAAGAGCAGCTCGACGTGCGGCGCTACACCGTCGAGATCATCATTTTTTCTTACGCACAAAGTGTTTCCACCGGGTCGGAAATCTTTCCACCTGACTTACCGCCCGATGTAGAAATCATGGACGACATTCCGCTCGGAGAAGGACTGGAGGATGCGAGTGCTCTCGAATCCATTCCGGAAGTCGTCGACAAGCCTGAAACTGTTGAGGACCTGCAGGAAGAAACTCCCGACAAATACGAACTCGTGATGCTCGCCGAAGAAGATTTTGGACTCATCGAAACCTACGAGCATCTGGAACGACTCGATGCTTATGAACCGTTGATGCATTTCGGCTGGACGCAACCCACCTATCCGGACGAGGAAGTTGAGGCCCGCCCGTTAAGCTCATTCGCTACACCACCCGCTGGTCTTGAGGGCGAGCTAACCATGTACTTGAGTCGCTATTTGCATCTCGCGGTCAAACTTCAGCTGGACGAATCTTTTGCGGAAGAGCCTGTCGAAGACGAACTTGAACGAACAACAATTCGAAGCAGCTTCGATGATGGCTATTACGACTACGACCGGGAAGAACCTGTCAGCTATCCGGTACGTTTCCGTATCGATGAAGATCGAATATTCCGCAATGGCGAATTACGTTATTTTGATCACCCCAAGTTCGGCGTACTCGCAAAGATCGCGCGTGTCGAGGAAGAAGAAACCGATCCTGACGCTGATGAATTCACCGATGACATGGAAATGCTTGGCGACTAAATGGGTGTGTCTTTAGTTACCGGCACCGACATCAAGCAAATCCGTCAGAAACTCCCGTGCATCGCGTTTGTCGGTACTGACATCAGCCACTGATACGTCGTACGACACAGTTACGAATTTCGACGAATGAGAACGCGGATGATGCAATCCAAGTTCACGCACTGCGATTGAAATTTTCGCCGCGAAGTCGCGCACGCCATCTTCGTCAGTGGCATGTGACAAGACGACGAAGCGCTGTCCATCCGGACGCGCGACAACATCACTGGCTCGTCGCAAACATCGTCTGATCGCTTGCCCTACCCGGCGTAAACAGGAATCGGCTGCGTGCCGGCCGAAAACCTCCAGATAATCCGAAAAATCATCCAGCGTAAATGTAACCAACGACAACTTGCCGTTCTCCCTCGCAGCAACCGCCCAGTCGTGTTCAAACACATCCGCGAATGCGTGCCCGTTGAGGAGCCCGGTAACCTGGTCGTCACGTGACAGGTCCCGTATACGGCGCTTCGCTTTGAGCAAAGCGTGGTGCATCTCTGCGCCTTCGGCTGTTCCAGCGCCGGCACCAATCCGCCAGTAAGCAACATAGAATCTCGCCGTTTCTTCACTGGCAAGTTGCAGCGGTCGCAACGCAAGCAGGTACTCACGACTATTCGCCTCGATCGGCAAACTTGTTTCCTGTTGCGATCTCACTGTTTCGCTGACTTCAAGTGCCAGTTCTCGCCCCGCGAGTCCTTCGATAACATCAGCGAAAGGCTGCTTGAGTACCGTGTCCGTCGTAATCGTCTCGAATGCAGGATTCGCGAGCACGACAGGCCAATTGGGCTGGTCAATGGCCACGACGAGTAGCGGCTCTGTCGTCGCCCCAATAACCAACTCCAGAATATCTCGATTGACGTTCTTGGTCTTAGGCATTCAAATGCAACTCCGGCCGCTCGCTCCAGTTCGAAAACAATGAATTCGCTTCTTGCCATTCGTCGCTCGCGAGTAATGTCTCGCGCAGCTGCTGCCCGGTGCCATGCAGTCTCGCCAAACGTACAAGCGATAACGGATTGGAGTAATCATTTAGCGAGTCAACAGCCTCATGTGCCGCATCGCGGTCATTACAGACCAGAATCATGTCGCATCCGGCGTCGAGCGCGAGGCGCGCACGTTCTGGCATGCGACCATAACTACTCGTTGCCTTCATGGTCAGGTCATCGCAGAAAACCGCTCCACCAAAGCCGAGCCTTGAGCGCAGTTCACGCTGAATCCAGTATTCGGAAAAACCTGCGGGCGACGCATCGATCTCCGGATATACAATGTGTGCCAGCATGACGCCAGCAACCACACCGGTGTTCATCATGCGCTCATACGGCCGCATGTCATCGAGTATCAAACCGTAGTCGCGCCGATCAACCGGCAAACGCAGATGAGAATCCGCGACGACGGCGCCGTGCCCGGGAAAATGCTTGGCGACCGCTGCCATTCCTGCGCTCCGCAAACCACGAGCGAACGCTTCGGCCAGATCACTGACTGCGTCGGGCTTACGGTGGAACGATCGGTTGCCGATGATCTCGCTGATCCCCCAGTCGAGGTCAACACAAGGTCCGAAACTAAGATCGATTCCGGCCGCGCGCAGCTCTGATGCAATTAACCATCCCGCCTGACGCGCGATCTTCAAACCAGACTCACGATCTCGATCGTATTCCCGGCCGATATGCCGCATCGGCGGAATTTCGGTAAAGCCTTCACGGAAGCGTTGTACTCGGCCGCCTTCGTGATCGACCGCTATCAGTAAAGGTGGACTACGGAGTGCTCGAATCTCCGCAACCAGATCGGTGACCTGCTCGACCGATTCAAAATTGCGTGAAAACAGAATGACGCCGCCGACAGCGGGTTCTCGCAATAGATCGCGATCTGCCGGACTCAACGCCAGTCCCTCGATATCGAGCATTACAGGTCCCAATGACATTTGTTGCGCCTCGCCTGTCGTGGTCACGTTCGTGTAAATACCGCGATCGATTCTACATGTGCCGTGTGCGGGAACATATCAATGATTCCTGCAGTTTCGAGTCGATAGCCCTGCTCGTGCACCAAAATACCGGCATCGCGAGCCAGTGTGCCCGGATGGCATGAAACATAGACAATACGTTCGGGATTCAGGATTTTCATTCGCTCAACAACTTCAGCAGCTCCACTGCGCGCCGGATCGAGCAGCAAGCGGTCCCACCCGGCTTTCACCCAGGACTCGCTACCGTCAATCTTGCTGAGATCAGCAACACGAAACTCAACATTATCCAGACCATTCTTCTGCGCATTTTCCGCGGCGCGTGCAACGAGACTTTTTTCTCCTTCGATGCCAAGCACAGTCCCCGACTTGCGCGCCAGCGGCAACGAAAAATTGCCAATCCCGCAGAAGAGATCCAGCACCCTGTCTTCCGGGCCAGGGTTCAATTGCTCGATCGCAAAATGCACCATGCGTCGATTGATTTCGCTGTTGACCTGTACGAAGTCGATCGGCTCGAAATCAATCCGGATATCAAACTCCGGAAGCGTGTAATAGAGCGGCTCACCCACACCTTCCGGTTCGATCAGTTGCAAAGAATCCAGTCCGCCGGGTTGTAGATAGATTCTGCAATCGTTGGCCGCACCAAATGCGATCAAATGTTCCTTATCGGCCGCATTCGGCTCATCGAGAACGCGGAACACCATCGCCATGGACTGTTCTGCTACAGCGATCTCGATTTGTGGCAAGCGGGCGCGTATCGACAGCCGGGCAACCAGCTCGCTCAATTCGTCAATCAAACCATCGACGGGGCTTGCAAGCACTTCGCAGCGATGCATGTCAGTGACGAAGGGTGCGTGGCGTTCGCGGAATCCAACCAGCACTCGCCCTTTTGCAGGCACATCCTTTACCGCAAGACGCGCCCGTCGGCGATAACCCCAAATCGGGCCGGTCATCGGCTCCAACCAGGATTGCGGTTCGACTTTGCCGATACGCTGCAGGTTGTCTTTCAGGGTCTGCTCTTTGATTGAGCGCTGGTAATCCTCACTGACGTGTTGGAGTGAGCATCCGCCGCAACGCCCAAAGGCCTCACACTTCGCATCGATGCGATCCTCTGACGGTTCGATGACCTGCAGCAACTCCGCCTCATCGAAATTACGACGCGACTTTCGGCGAATAAACTCAACCGTTTCTCCGGGCAATGCGCCGGCAACGAAAACCTTCTTACCGCTAACGGCCGCGATACCGCGACCATCATGAGTTGCGGATTCAATCGTCGCTATTTCCGGCTCTCTGCGCTTTTTTCTGGCCATGAATCGCGCTACGCAGGCCAGGCCGCAAGAAATTCATTCAAGTGCGGCTGATCCATGGACTCGAGTGTATTGCGAACCAGCTCGTACTCGCGATCCAGCTCAGCCTGGTCCAGGTTGCCGCGCATGAATTCGAAACGCAGGAAGCAAAGCCATGTATTGAGGACATCCGTCTCACAGTAATCACGAATTTCCCGAATACCGCCTTCCTTAAATGTGTCCCACACCTTGTCACCGCTCATACCCAACTTGCCCGGGAAGCCAAGCAGCATGGCCATCTGGTCCAGACTCGCGCGCCCACGCGGCTGAAAGCCGGCCAGTACATCCATCAAATCTATGTGCCGCCAGTGAAACCGGCTCATATAGTTATTCCACTTGAAGTCGCGGTCGTTCTCGCCCATTTCCCAGTATCGCGGCGCCTGAATCTTGTGTTTCATCGCGCGGTAATGGAGTACTGGCAGATCAAAACCGCCGCCGTTCCACGACACGAGATCCGGCGTATAGCGTTCGATGCCGTCAAAAAATCGCTGCACGATCTCCGCTTCGTCGGAGCCTTCATCACCCAGCGTCCAGACTTTGAAAGTGTCCGCCGTGCGAAAGGTTACCGAGATCGCCACAATTTGCTGCAGATGCAACGGCAGGAAATCCGACCCGGTCTGCTGCTGCCGCTTGAACATCATTGCGGTCGCAACATCCTCGTCCGGCAGGCCCTCAAGATCCCAATATCGTCGTCCAAATTCGACGTCCGGGACTGTTTCGATATCAAATGAAAAACAATGCATTACTCGATTCCAAAATTATTTATTGATGTCCGCTGCTTCGACCACAGCGAACGCCAGCACCAAACCTGCGTCATCCGTCAGGCTGACGTGTCCGTTGCCAATGCCCAACTGATCGCACATCTTCTGTCCGCGTTCCGACCAGATGATCAACGGCCTGCCCCATTCGTTGTTGGTAATACCAACATCCCTCAGCCAGACGCCGTGAGCAAAACCGGTTCCCATCGCTTTGACGGTCGCCTCCTTGCCGGCAAAACGCATCGCGAGAAATCGCGCGGGCTGTTTTGTCCGTTTGAAGAGTTCCATCTCCTCGTCCATCAGGATGCGACGCGCGAAGTGCTCACCAAATCGCTCCCAGGTAGATTGCATTCGGGACATCTCAACAATGTCGGTGCCGATTCCGAAAATCACTTGTCTGTCACTCTGCGCGCGCTTCGATCATCAGGCGTTTCATCTCGCTCACGGCCATCGCGAGTCCATCAAAAACGGCTCGGGAGATAATTGAATGACCGATATTGAGTTCCACAATTTGCGGTATTTCCGCGATCGCGGTTACGTTCTGGTAATGCAGCCCATGGCCTGCGTTGATAATCAGCCCCAGCTCATGTCCATATTTCGCAGCGGCGACAACACGCTGTAGTTCGGCTGCCTGTTCGTCGCCAGCCGCATCTGCGTACGCTCCGGTATGTAACTCAACAACAGGTGCTCCGGCTGCAACGGCGGCATCCAGTTGTTCGCTGTCCGGATCGATAAACAAAGACGCGCGAATGTTGTCAGCAGCCAGCCGATCGCAGGCGGCCTTTACTTTATCCAGCTGACCTTTCACATCCAGCCCGCCCTCGGTCGTCAGTTCCTCACGTTTCTCGGGCACGAGACAGACGTCCGACGGCTTGATCTGAGACGCGATCTCGAGCATCTCATCGGTCACTGCCATTTCCAGGTTCATATGGCTGCGCATGACTTCATTGATCGCAGTCAGGTCCGCATCCTGAATGTGCCGACGATCTTCCCGGAGGTGCACCGTAATACTATCGGCACCAGCCTGCTCTGCCATCACAACTGCGTCGGCAGGCCGAGGGTAACTGGTACCTCTGGCTTGCCGCAGAGTGGCGACATGATCGATATTGATACCGAGTAACAATTGGCCGCTATTATTCAATTCCCTGATCACCGTGTTGCTTGCTTGATTTCGTAGCCGCGATTCTACCGCGATGCAGTTCCATCAGCACCTTGCGACTCTTGAGTTGCTTGCCGCCCAGATGGAAATCGATAATTTCCCGCAGTAATCGGTTCGCGGCTCGCAATATATCCGGGTCATCGAAGTGCTGCTCGGCGACGCCAACCAATATTGCGCCTTTGAAAACCAGAGATCCCGCCGCACGTTCGACTGCAACCAGGCCCTGTTCCATGCGGTATTGGTAATAACGTTCAACATCCAGTGGATCGTGGCTGCCAAATTCGTGATCCAGATTGACGGCATAGCCCAGCAAGCTCAGGAATTCGAGTTCGAATGATCGCAAACAGGCAGCAACACTCCCGGTACTGGCCAATGCGCCGATGACTTCTTCGTAGAGGGCGAATATTTCCGGTTGTGGGTCGTAACGATGCAAGAAGTACAGCAGCAGTTCATTGACGTAGAACGCCGACAACAGCGCATCGCCGACCATACCGGCTGGCGGACCGGCGGCCTCGGCACCGGTAAGCGTTCCGAGATCCGATTTCGCCACCCAGGAGACTTTCAAAGGCAGGAACGGTCGTAACACACCGGCAAGGCGTGACTTGGAGCCTCGGCTACCGCGCGCAACCACGGCGACCTTGCCGTGGTCCCGGGTCACGATATCAAGAATCTGGCTCGTATCGCGAAACGGGCGGTGATGCAGGATGTAACCAGACTGCTGCTGGACGCGCCGCTGAGAGCTCATACATTTGTCACAGGCTACGGTGCCTCGTAACCCAGGTTCATCAGGTCTGTCGCATTATCAGCCCAGTTGCTTTTCACCTTGACCCATAACTCCAGATGCACAGGCTGACCCAACAATTCCACAATTTCCAGGCGTGCGGACCGACCAACTTTCTTGAGTACGCTTCCATCCTTGCCAACTGCAATGCCTTTCTGGCTATCTCGCTCAACCCAGATCACCGCGTTGATGGCGATGCCCTTCTCTTCTTTCACCATACGCTCGACCTGAACAGTGAGCCCGTAGGGCATTTCCTGATGCAGCATCAGCGTCAGCTTTTCGCGAATAATCTCGGCGACATGAAATTCGTCACTACGATCTGTTTGCATGTCTTCGGGGAACAAAGGCGGTGACTCTGGCAGAAATGCCGGAATCATTGTCATCACATGGTCAAGGTTGTCGTCCTTCAATGCCGAAATCGGCACAATTTCGGCGAAGTCCAGACGCGCTGACATCAGCGCAATTCCATCAAGCAGCTTCTCCCTCGGATGTACTTTGTCGATCTTGTTAAGTAATGCGATAACGGGAGCCTTACAGGATTTCAGTCGCTTGACGACATCGTCGTCTTCGGACGTCCAATGAGTTGCATCGCTGACAAATAAAATCAGGTCCGCATCGGCAAGAGCGTTCGCAGCAGTACGGTTCATCAGGCGATTCATTGCTTTCGCAGATTTGCGATGCAGCCCGGGAGTATCGACAAGAATTATCTGCTGTTTTGCTTCCGTAAGTACTGCAAGAATTCGGTGTCGGGTCGTTTGTGGTTTCGCCGTCACGATACTGACCTTGCGACCCATGACAGCATTGATAAACGTCGACTTGCCAACATTCGGTCGGCCAATGACGGCAACCAACCCGCAGCGGTAATCGTCAGGAATGTTCATTGTTGTTCCCCGATCAGCATTTCGATCATTTTTCGTGCCGCCTTTTGCTCGGCCTTGCGACGTGTCGTTGCTTCACCATCCGTAACCATCGACTCCTCGACGACCGTACATGTTACCGAGAATCTTCGCTTGTGATCCTGGCCGGACACATCGACGAGCTCATAGTTCGGCAGCGCCATTTTGCGCGCCTGTAACCATTCCTGTAAGTGTGTCTTGGGGTCTCTGAGATCACCTACATCCGGAAGGTCTCGATAGCGCTCCTCGTAAACTCGGTTGATAAGTACTTTGGCCGCGTCGAAACCGGCATCCAGAAATACAGCACCGAAGATTGCTTCCAGCGCGTCGGCCAGTATTGATCCGCGGCGGTGGCCTCCCGTTTTGCGCTCACCACTGCCCAGAATCAGATGCTCACCGAGACCAAGCTCAAGCGCAAGTTCGGCAAGGGATTCGTCTTTGACCAGCGATGCACGCAACTTGCTGAGATCGCCTTCGGATGCGTCTGGACGAGCAAGGTACACCACTTCGGACACAACGAAATCGAGCACCGCATCACCGAGGAACTCAAGGCGTTCGTTATTTCGATTGGTTGCACTTCTGTGGGTTAACGCCTGCTGCAGCAGCGATGCGTCTTGAAACCGATATTGCAGCGTCGTTTCGAGCCAGCTTTCGGCTTTGTTCAATGGATTCGCTCTGTTCGTATCAGGGTCGCTCGCCCTGAAAAATTATCGGCGCACTAATGTCCGCTTGTCGAAATCCACGATAAAGGAAACATTGGCCACAAACGGTGCCTTGTGCGAATAAGTAGCGGCTACTTCGTAACCACCGTCAACTTTAGTCACTTTAACGTCTCTGGCAGATATTACACCAACACTTTCAATGTCAAAACGCCGTGAAATGGAGCTGCGAATCATCGCACGAGTCGCGTTGGCGCCGTCGAACTCGTCATGTACGCCTGCAACCACGCCCGCTACTTTCATGTAATTGAGATAAATCGGCGTAAGGCGCAATCCAGCAAACGCAAAGGTACCAATGAAAGACACAAGAATAATCAGCCCAAGTGTCGTCATGCCGGACTGTCTTTGTTTCGAACGCAGCCCGCGGTGGGAATTGGCGTACATGCTGATTTCTCCGAATTAATGCGCTGTATTTAACAATATCAGACGGCAGCGTAGCGCGATCTTAGCCCCGAAATCAGTGACTGACGCCACATTATTCGATTTTTGTACCGATTCTGCCCCAATCCGGCGTATTCCAGGGTACGAAGTGCATCCAGACGCGTACAGCCTCTCCAACCAGGAACTTCTCAGGAATCATGCCAATGTAGCGGCTGTCCTTGCTGCGGTCGCGATTGTCACCCATGACGAAATAGTGCCCCTCGGGTACGACGTAAACACCATCCCTTTGTGAATGGCCGGGGTCATGGATCAGCGTTTCGTGTTCACGCCCATCGAGGTTTTCGATATAGACCGGCGCGTGCTCGAAAACTTCGCCATTGGAGCTTAGATCCATAGTGACGCCGTTTATCGTTAATCTCTGACGCTCGTAAGAGACCTCATCTCCCGGCAGGCCAATGACCCTCTTAATGTAATTGATGCTGGGATTTGACGGCAGCCGGAATACGATCACATCACCGCGCTTCGGATCACCGGTCTCAATGATCTTGGTCTCGGTCACCGGCAAACGCAAACCGTAGCTGAATTTCTTAACGAAAATAAAGTCGCCAACAACCAGTGTCGGCTTCATCGAACCGGACGGGATGCGGAATGGCTCGAAAATGAATGAACGAATAACCAGTACGAAAATCAGCACCGGAAAAAATGACCGCGAATATTCAACCAATGTTGAAATTACGCCTGGCGCCGTGCGCCCGTCCTGATCCGCTGTTTTCCAGACCAGCTTGTCCATCGCCACGATGATGCCCGTGAACAGTGTCAGTAGTGTCAGAACCAATGCGAGGTTAATACTCAAATTTTAGACTCACTTTTCGACTCGTAATACAGCAAGAAATGCTTCTTGAGGGATCTGTACGGAACCCACCTGTTTCATGCGCTTCTTACCTGCTTTTTGCTTTTCAAGCAGTTTTCGTTTTCTTGAGACGTCGCCACCATAACATTTTGCGGTTACGTTCTTGCGCAAGGCCTTCACATTGCTACGTGCGATTACCTGGCTGCCAATCGCCGCTTGAATAGCGACATCAAACATCTGCCGTGGGATCAGTTCACGCATTTTTTCGACCAGATCACGACCGCGAGTCTTCACATTTTCGCGATGCACAATTATAGACAACTCGTCGACCCGATCTTTATTAATCAGGACATCCAGCCGCACCAGCTGCGCTTCCTGGAAACGCTCGAAATGATAATCGAATGACGCGAAGCCGCGACTCACCGATTTCAGGCGATCGAAAAAGTCGAGTACGACTTCGGCCAACGGCATTTCGTACACCAGTGATATCTGCCCACCGAGATAACGCATTTGCTTTTGTACACCGCGTTTCTCAATACACAGTTTGATGACCGCACCAACATACTTCTCCGGCACCAGCACGTTCGCAGAAATGATCGGCTCGCGAAGTTCAGCAATATCATTGGACGGGGGTAGCTTTGAAGGATTGTCGACATGCAGTACTTCACCGGCCGTATTGACGACCTCGAAAATCACCGTCGGAGCAGTCGTGATGAGATCGATATCGTATTCGCGTTCAATGCGTTCCTGCACGATTTCCATGTGCAGCATGCCAAGAAAACCGCAGCGAAAACCAAAACCGAGTGCCGCAGATGATTCTGGTTCAAAATGCAGCGCAGCGTCATTCAAGCGCAGTTTTTGCAGTGCTTCACGAAAACCTTCGTAGTCGTCTGAACTGATCGGAAACAGGCCGGCAAATACACGCGGTTGGACTTGCTTAAACCCGGCCAGTGGTTCTGCGCAGGGTTTGTGCGTTGCCGTCAGCGTGTCGCCAACCGGCGCGCCGTAAATATCCTTGATAGCAGCGATAACGAAACCGACCTCGCCCGTACCCAGCTCCTGCCGATCTTCCATCTTCGGCGTGAACACACCGACCCGGTCTGCTGTGTAGCTTATTCCAGTCGACATTACGGTGATCTTGCTGCGTTTTGACAGGCTACCGTTGACAACGCGCACCAGCGACACCACGCCGACGTAGTTGTCGAACCAGGAATCGATTATGAGTGCCTGTAACTCACTGTCCGGATTTCCGCCTGGTGCCGGGATCACGTCAATGATCTGCTCCAGTAACTCGGGCACTCCCTCACCTGTTTTTGCGCTGACCCGTACGGCGTCCTGAGCATCAATGCCGATGATATCTTCGATCTCGGCAACGACTTTTTCCGGATCAGCCGCGGGCAAGTCGATCTTGTTCAGTACTGGTAGTACCTCAAGTCCCTGATCGATCGCGGTCATGCAGTTCGCAACGCTCTGCGCTTCCACACCCTGTGCCGCATCAACAACCAGCAACGCACCTTCACATGCCGCCAGAGATCGCGACACTTCGTAGGAAAAATCCACGTGTCCGGGCGTATCGATGAAGTTCAACTGATACTCCTCGCCGGACTGACTCGTGTAATCGAGAGATACGCTTTGGGCCTTGATAGTAATGCCGCGCTCACGCTCGAGATCCATCGAGTCCAGAACCTGCTCTTCCATCTCACGATCGCTCAATCCTCCACAAAGGTGGATAAAGCGATCCGCCAGTGTCGACTTGCCGTGATCGATATGAGCGATAATTGAAAAGTTACGAATTTGCTTCATGACAGCGCAGTATCTATGGCTGCCCGGAAGTCGGCCAGCCCAATGCAGCGGCGAAGTATACCGATTTCGACTCCTGAATTTCGCATGTTATGCGCCGTTTTCAGCTATTTCGGCCAGCATTACGCGAATGGCGTCGTAGTCGAGTGGATAGGCGCTGACCAGCTCACCATCATATTCAATGACCGGAATCCGGATATCGTATTTCTCGCGCCATTCGACAACCGTGTCGATATCGCGCATTTCGATATCTGCCCTGCCACGAATCAAGGGCAGCAACTCTTCAAGCATGACCTCGCACAGATGGCAGCCCTCGCGGGAGTAATAGTGAATAACGGCCATTTAGTCGCTCGCGGCTGACAGTCGGTCGACGACTACAGGCGTAAAATCGCGCAGGCAGCGCGCGTTTTGCAAGCGAACTTTAGCGATCAATATCCCTGCGACGAGACCAGAGAGGGCCGCCAATGCCCCGGCAATGTCGCCCAGTTCTGCAGTGTAGGCGACAAAAGCCGCCAACACAGCGCCAGTCAGCGGATAGCCATAGACGATTATAGCTGCGCGCAACACGTTCCGCGGTTCGAGCACGATGCTGACGAAGTCGCCATTTCGGACCTCAAGATTCTCCGCTACGGTCGCCTCAACGCGCCTGTCACCCGATCGTTGGCCGAGTAAGCCTGCGCCACAACCTCTTCCTGACTCGCACCGTTCACAGACGACCACGGATTCGACCTCAACGACAACTTGCCGGTGAGAGCGCTCAGCGCTCATGGATACAATCTGTCCCTGTGGATTTTGCATGCGTGGAGTTTACAGCACGGGGTGCTATGTCGTTACGGTTGATACGTTGCCTGATTCAGGGCTGACGCATGGTCGTCGCGATCTGCTCGACCGTGATTGCAGGTACTTCACCGATAGCTGTGATTTCGAAATCGCCGTGCTCAACGCTGAATGAGTTCGAGCCACCGACACGTGCGCGACCCGCAACCAGCTTGCCGCTATTGGCAGCAATAAATACGGACACATTCGCCAGACCATCGCTGAACAAAATATGCGTCACCATCTCATCGACGTCAGCCATGGTTTCTTCGTGCGTGGCAACAACACGAAAACCGGATGGCAACTGGTCGCTGTTCCAGCTGGTTTCAATATGCGATCCATTGTGGCCCGAGGGCTGTCGCAACCAGGTGAAGTTCTCGGTGCTGTAGGACGGCTCCAGGGCACTCGCGTGAATTTCATGGTTGAGCGTAATGTCAGCAAACTTCACCTGTTCGATAGCTGTCCCATCGCTGACCAGATGCGTCTGCAACGGAAAACTGGTTTCTGTATCCAGCCAGATACGATGGCCGTAGCGAAAACCGTCATGGGGTCGAATTGCCAGCAGGATTGCCTCACGACCGGCAACTCGCTCTTTTCGAACTATGGCGACGTCGTATTCGCTACCGATACGAATATCGCTGGTCGGTAACGTAGAAAATAGCGTTGACTGGTCATCCCATTCTTCGACCAGCACCGACTTTCGGTCCGGCAATATGCAGTGCACTTCATTGCCTTTGCGAATGATCTCCAGTCCGTTGCCTTCCTGAGCAACGACTTTCTCCATAATGACGCCGTCTTTGACAGTGTGCACAACCTTCAGTGCTTCGGCAGTTCCGTCCTGCATGCGGATTACTGTGCCTTCGTAACTGGTGGACTGCACCGCAGCACCCATGTGATTCAACCAGTCCAGCGGCTTACGCTCTGCTTGTGCTGGCGCACTGAAAAACACCACACTAACGGCGATCGTCAGCCCGGTCGCAAATTGTGTCTGGATCGCTCGCATTACGGTTGAGTCGGCGCCTCGGTAGCTTCATCAAGCGCGTCAGTTTCATCCACTTCGGGATCTTCCACAACCTCTTCGCTGAATCGCAGTGTGACAACGCGGGAAATCATGCCGTTGGCGCCAAGCTGCGATGAGGATTCAGCGTGATTTCGAAAGTACTGTCGTTGTCGCTCCTCATGCGCATCAATACTCGGTACAACGGGGCCAGGGGTGTTATCACTGGCCAGCGGCACCGGCGTTTCGCTGGCTAGCTCATCAACACCGGTCGTTTGCTGCAGGGCAAAGATCGCCACAAGTGCGACCGTCGCAGCAACAGCGATGCCTGCCAGAGGTCGAATCGCACGCGATGCCTGCATGGCACCCACGTTATCTCCGGCATCAGCTGGCTTTTCATCGATCGCCGCGGCAATTCGTTCGTGTAAACGATCAGCTCCCGCGAGTCCCGGTTCTGATCGTAGCAATCGACCAATGGCCAGATACTCAGCGACATCCTGCCGTAATTCGGCGTCCTGGCTCATCCGGCGCAGCAGTAATTCTGCTTCGTTCTCCGGCAATTCACCATCAACAAATGCAGAGAGCTGTTCTCTTATAGCGTCATTCATACTCCACCCACATAAGGCCTCCGGCCTCTTTAGCAAAAGGGCTCTGACCCTTTTTAGCGTATCAGCGATCCGATCTTCTTGCCGATTGCATCGCGTGCTCTAAAAATTCTTGATCGCACAGTACCGACGGGACATTCCATAGTCTCTGCAATCTCTTCATAACTCATGCCTTCCAGTTCCCTGAGAATAATTGCTGTTCGCAAGTCCTCCGGCAATGCTGCAATGGCGCGCTCAACCGTCTCCTGGAGCTCGTTGCTAAGCGCCACTCCCTCGGGAGTGTCTGTCTCTTTAAGCTTGGCGTGCAGGTCGTATTGCTCCGGGTCCTGCAGATCAAGCTCTACATCCATCGGTCTTCGCCTCTGCGCTGCGAGATGATTCTTCGCCGTATTCACGGCGATTCGATACATCCACGTATAAAACGCACTATCACCTCGAAACCGCGGCAATGCCCGGTATGCTTTGATAAATGCTTCCTGAGCTATATCCAGTGCCAGCTCCGGATCACGCACATATCGCATAATCAGATTGACGATCTTGTGCTGGTACTTCAGCACCAGCAAATCGAACGCGCCCTTGTCACCTTTCTGGACTCGCTCGACCAGTTTCTTGTCAGATGCCAGATTGGACATTCAGCAACGTACCTTGTGGTTTCGATACAGGGAGTTGCCATACAGGCATTCAACACCGGGATAGACCGGCTTCAGAGCAGTTAGTTCTCGGATTTGTGCCTTATTCATCTTTGTTCTGTGACACCGTTCCATGTGCGGTTGGCAGTGAATGCCGGGACCTCAGTCAGGGCAGCATGTTAGCAGCTTCAAGGCGATGCTCCAATGTGACGCCAGATCACCTGCAAGCGGCGCCAGTCTTGACTTTGACGGGCATCACCACGCAGCAGTTCAACAAAATTGTCGCCATTGGCCGCGCGTAAACGTAGCCAGGCGATATTCCGCAACACCACGCT
>RCNF010000852.1_pt1 | contig 15947 bp, 13 predicted proteins | sample 2041311 | NCBI WGS metagenome assembly RCNF01 (sample SAMN09708228, study PRJNA481090) | Marine sediment metagenome, whole genome shotgun sequencing project. | biome: marine sediment; feature: ocean; material: sediment; isolation source: Sewage treatment plant 2 marine sediment (STP2) ... | reverse complement strand
CATTTTGCCCGATATCTTCATAATGCCCGAGGATCTCGTCAATACTCAAATCACCACTTGTTTTAGTTTGTAACACACCCAATTCATCATTGTAGGAAATTTTAATCATGGTGGTTTTGTAGTGGTAAAAATTCATGCCAACATTAGGCTGATTGAAGTTAAGGCCAAAATATGGGAAAGTCAATACCAGGAAGGGTGGAATATTTCCCGAATGGATCCAAAGCTAAATAAAGATTTCCGGGGGATATTGCACATCTGTGAGGAAGAGTCCTCTGGCCGGGGCAGATGTACCGGCTTCCGAGCGGTTCCTGTTTTTTATAATATGCCGGAACCCGTCCGGGTCTATACGCCTGAAGCCTACGTCGAGCAAAGTTCCCACTATGGCCCTGACCATGTTGCGAAGGAAACGGTCAGCCTTAATTGTGAAAATCATAGATTCTTCGGTAACATCCCAGCCGGCGAGATGTATTTTACAATTATTGGTTTTGGTATCTGTATCAACCTTGCTAAAACTGGTGAAGTCAGTATATTCGACCAGGATATCGCTGGCGGCTTGCATGGCTTCCGTATCCAGTTTTCCATAAACATAGTGTGCATACTCGTTGGAAAATACCTCCTTCCTTCGCTGTATATGGTACGCATAGGTCCGGCTCAGGGCATCAAAACGGGCATGGGCACCTGCTTTTACTTGCCTGATATGGTGGATAGCGATATCTGATGGCAATTTCCTGTTGATCTTGAAAAGAAAATCTTGATCCTCAATTTCTTTCACACTACAATCAAAATGAGCGTAAAAGACCCTGGCATGGACCCCGGTGTCGGTCCGTCCACAGCCGGTAAGCTGGACTTTCTCTCCAAGTAAGAGGCTGAAGTCTTCATTCAGTACTTGCTGTACGGTAGTGGCATTGGGTTGGATCTGCCAGCCATGATAATGAGTACCCCTGTATGATAAATTTATGAAATATCTGGTTTTCAATGACATACCACGGTTTCATTGCCTGAACCAAAGATAATATTTTTTCTATTAGGATCAGTAGCCGCCAATCATGGTCGCAATCCTTTTTTTTCTAATTTTATGGTCTTTACGGTTCAACCCATGAAAAATACAGCCATGATATTTAAAAAACTCCTCTTGATCTTCTCCTTGGTTCTCGTCGCCACCATCTTTGCGAATGCCCAGACAAAATCACCTGTGATCGATGGACAAACCAGGTTGATGCTGTATCAGCAGCATGAGGATATACTGGCATCCTCTTCCCTTAAGGACCTGCACTGGCAGCAGTTGGGCCCCACCAACATCAGCGGTCGTTGCACCGATGTCGAAGCAGTCAGTCCCAGGGGTAAAAGCTATACCATCTACGTTGCCGTTTCTTCCGGGGGTGTATGGAAAACGGTCAATGAAGGGGTCAGCTGGGAACCCATATTCGAACAGGCGGCGACCACCGACATAGGTGACATAGCCATCGATCCCAGCAATCCTGATATACTCTGGGTGGGTACCGGGGAAGCGAATATCTTTCGTAGTTCCATGGCAGGATGCGGGCTGTATAAAACTACAGACGGTGGGAAAAGCTGGGAGCATATGGGACTGGAAAACACGAATACCATCGCAAGGATCATCATCGATCCAGCCAATACTGACATTGTTTACGTAGCAGCCTCCGGGCATGAGTGGACAGATAATAAGGAAAGAGGGATCTTTAAGACCATGGATGGCGGCAAAACATGGAAGCAGGTGCTGTATGTGAATGACAGAACGGGTGGAAATGACCTGGTAATGGATCCGGGCAATCCGGATATACTGTATGCCACTACCTGGGAGCGCATCAGGCAAAAATGGAACGATCCCCGGACTGAAAATGATTATACCGGGAGCGGGATATGGAAAAGTATAGATGGAGGAGAGAATTGGAAGCAGATTAATGTGGGACTCCCCCCTGCCAACAAACGTGGCAGAATAGGCATTGATCTCTGTGCATCAAGGCCTGAAGTGGTTTATGCCTTTGTCGATAATTATGAAATGGCCAGGGATGAGGCATATGATGAAGTGGATTCTTATGGCAGGCCCAAAGGAAAGGTGATAAAGGGGGCCACCATATACCGCACGGATGACGGAGGGGAGACCTGGAGGCAGACCAGCGGACTGACAGAAGAGATGAAACCATACATGGAGAGGCATTCTGCTACCTATGGCTGGGTATTTGGCCAGATCCGGGTTGACCCGGTGGATGAGAATACCATTTATACCATGGGACTTTCCCTGCATGTTTCCAGGGATGGTGGCAAAACCTTTGAATGTTTGCGTGGCATGCATGGTGATCACCACGGCCTGTGGATAGATCCCGGAAATACGGATTACCTGCTGAATACCAATGACGGGGGTATATGTGTATCCTATGATAAAGGCGAAAACTGGAGGTGTTTCCTGGATAACCTGCCCGTGGTTCAATTTTTCAATGTGAATTATGACATGAAAGATCCATTCAGGGTATATGGTTCCATACAGGACCATGGAAGCATGTATGGAGTGGTAGACCTCAGCAGGGGACGGGATAAAATACCAGCTGTGGAATTCGAATGGGCTCCCGGAGGAGAAGGTAGCAGCCATGCCATACATCCCCAAAATACGGATATTGTTTTTTCTGCAGGATTTTATGGCAGTATACAGCGGACAGATATGGGTAAGGAGGGACACTGGTACAAAAACACTACATCCCTGCTACCGAAAACCTTTCCGGATGAACCAAAACTCAGGGGACAATGGATTGCCCCTTTTTTCCTTTCACCCCATAATCCTGATATATTGTACCATGGTATGCAATATGTAATGATGTCACGCGACAGGGGCGACACCTGGGAGTATATCAGTCCCGATTTAACTTACAACGATACAAAGAAAATGGGGGATATTTCCTTCCAGACCCTGACAGGTATTTCTGAATCTCCGATTAAATTCGGACTGCTCTATGCCGGTACTGATGACGGCCATTTGCATCGTACAAAAGATGGTGGAGGTACGTGGACCGAGATGCTTGATGGCTTGCCGGAAAATAAATGGATTTCACGTGTGGAGGCATCCATGTATGATATGGGCACAGTGTACCTGGCCCAGAATGGTAAAAGAGATGATGATTTCCAGGTTTATCTGTGGAAATCCATTGACTTTGGAAATTCATGGAAAGATATATCTGCAAATATTCCCCTTGGTCCGGTTAACGTGATCCGCGAAGATCCTATTGATCCGGAAATACTTTACGTGGGAACGGATATTGGTGTTTATGTGACAAAAAACGGGGGTGAATCCTGGGAGGTATTGGGCGATCTGCCATCAACCTATGTCCATGACCTGGTTGTCCATCCCCGGGATAATATGATCGTCATTGCCACCCACGGCAGGGGCATATGGGTGATCGATGCTGACAAGGTAAACGGGGGAAAGCCCCAAAACCAGGGATGGTACGATTGATTTCAAAAGATTAATACTTCTTCAAATTCTTTAACATTTTTTAACCTTACCTCAAAACCTGCATACTGTCAGGGTTTGCCCGGTATTCCGGGAGAAGATTGCCTGGTACAGTATTTGATATTGAAGCATCAAATGTTACTTTTGGGGTCTCTTAAAAATCGCTGCAATTATGAATGATACTGTAAACATCAAGGAGTTAAATGAAAAGATAGAAAAAGAGAGTGCTTTCGTAGATATGATCACCATGGAGATGAATAAGGTGATTGTGGGACAAAGGCACCTCATTGACAGTTTGCTGATCGGATTGCTGACAGATGGTCATGTATTGCTCGAGGGTGTGCCCGGATTGGCGAAAACGCTCGCCGTTAATACCCTGGCAACCACCATAGATGCAAAATTCAGCAGGATACAGTTTACCCCTGACCTCTTGCCAGCAGACCTGATAGGCACCATGATCTACAGCCAGAAGAAGGAACAGTTCGAGGTTAAGAAGGGTCCCGTCTTTGCTAACTTTATCCTGGCAGATGAAATCAACCGATCCCCGGCCAAAGTACAGAGTGCCCTGCTCGAAGCCATGCAGGAGAAACAAATCACAATCGGGGAAAACACTTACAAGCTGGAAAGGCCATTTATGGTCCTCGCTACCCAGAACCCCATAGAGCAGGAAGGAACATACCCATTGCCTGAAGCCCAGGTGGACCGTTTCATGCTGAAAGTGATCATTGACTATCCCTCGAGGGATGAGGAGCAGCTCATTGTCAGGGAAAACATTGCCCGGGAGTTCCCTGTTGCAGCAACCATCCTGAAGATAGATAATGTTTTGAAAGCCAGGGATATCGTCAAAGAAGTATACATGGATGAGAAGATTGAAAGATATATCCTCGATATCGTGTTTACTTCCAGGTATCCTGAGAAACATGGTTTGGAGAAATTTGCCAATATGATACAATATGGTGGTTCTCCCCGTGCCAGCATCAACCTGGCCATGGCATCCAAGGCATTTGCCTTTATCAAGCGCAGAGGATATGTTATTCCTGAGGATGTGAGGGCAATTTGCCACGATGTAATGAGACACCGGATAGGCCTGACCTATGAAGCAGAGGCAGAGAATATTACAACAGAGGATATCATTACTGATATACTGAACACAGTAGAAGTTCCTTAATGAAATTGATTGTTAACATATTGATGTTAGTATGCCTGGCCATACCTGTGCAGGTTTCCGGGCAGCATTTCATTGGGAGGCATAAGACCGAAGTAAAGGAATTGATGGTAGAGAAGATGAAACAACTGTATGAAGATGACCATTCTGTGAACACTGTTTACAATACTGTAAAATATATAGACAGGCTGGGTAACCAGACCCTGCTATTTGTTTTTTCTGAACAGGATACCTGCCTGTATTCAAAATGGATGTGTGATTATTCCATGCTGAACTCCGTCATCGCAAACCTGAACGGTAAATATCCCCAGTCTGCCGAAGACACATGGAGTTATGTCCATGATCAGGAGCAATATATTATCTCCCTGACTGCAGTAGACTGGTATTTTACCATCACTACCAAAAAAGATCATTGATTGAAGTGGAAGCAACAGAACTGTTAAAGCGGGTCAGAAAAATTGAGATCAAAACCAGGGGCTTGTCAAAGAATATCTTTGCCGGGGAATACCACTCTGCCTTCAAGGGCAGGGGAATGGCTTTCAGTGAAGTCAGGGAATACCAGTACGGAGATGATGTTAGGACCATCGACTGGAATGTGACCGCCCGCTTCAATCATCCCTTTATCAAGATTTTCGAGGAAGAACGTGAGCTGACCGTTATCCTCCTGATAGATGTCAGTGGTTCACGTAATTTTGGTACCCGGACCCAGTTGAAGAAGAATATGATCACCGAGATATCTGCAGTCCTTTCATTTTCTGCCATACAGAACAATGACAAGATCGGTGTGATCATGTTCAGTGACCAGGTGGAAAAATTCATACCCCCTAAAAAGGGACGGCAACATACCCTCAGGATCATCAGGGAATTGATCAATTTCCAGCCAGGAAGGCAGGGAACGGATTTGAGCGAGGGACTCCGGTATTTTTCCAATGCTATCAAGAAAAGATGTATCGCTTTCCTGATCTCGGATTTCATGGATGACAACTATGAAGAAGCCCTGAGGATAGCCAATAAAAGACATGACCTGGTTGCCCTGAACATATATGATGAGCGTGAGAAGCAGCTGCCTAAAGCGGGAATGATCCGCATGCAGGATGCAGAGTCGGGCAAAATAATGTGGGCGGATACCGGCAGCCGGAGGATACGTGAGCGTTATGCCGAAGGATGGAGAAAGGGACAGGAAAAGTTTCGGGACCTGATGCTGCGCACGGGTATTGATTCGGTAAACATACGTACAGATGAGGATTATGTAAGACCCCTGATGAATTTATTTAAGCGGAGATAATACCTGGAATGGCAGCCTCAATAAAAATACAGCATAAGGATCTTATCCCCAAGATTAGCAAGCTATCCATCAGCCTGCTGCTGGCTGTGTTGGGATTTCTGCCTGTACACTCGCAGTTTGTTGAGCTCAAAACACAGCTTGATACCAACCAGATCCGGATCGGGGAACAATTCCACCTGGATATAGAAATTTTGCAGCCCTCCGGTATCAGCATCATGTTCCCTGAGATCAAGGATACATTGATTTCCAACATAGAGGTTTTGCAGTCATATCCGCGAGACACAATTGCGGAGGGTGAAAACCTTAAAATCAGCCAGAGACATAAGTTAACTTCTTTTGATTCTGGTTTTTACGAAATTCCTCCTTTGAAGTTCTTTATCCACTCGGGACAATGGAACGACAGCCTCGAATCAAATCCCATGTATCTGCTGGTACATTCCGTAGCGGTAGACAGTACAATATACGATGTAAAATTTCCCATACATATGCCACTATCATTCCTGGAGGTCTTTCCTTTTATTGTTGGGGGACTCCTACTTGTGGCGGCGATTTACTTTACGGTCAGGTACCTTAGAAGGAGAAAGAAAAAGAAAGGGCTTTTCTCTCCTGACAGGCCTGAAGATCCTGCCCATGTGGTTGCACTTCGTGAACTGGACCGGCTCAGGGAGGAAAAGCTCTGGCAGCACAGCGAATTCAAACCATATTACACCAGGCTTACAGATACTATACGCCGCTATATGGAAAAACGTTATAATATTCCAACCATGGAGATGACGAGTTATGAGATCCTGGATAACTGGAAGCAGAGTGAAAAGCCGGACACTGATCTGTCAGACAAACTGAACCGACTGTTAAACCTTGCCGACCTGGTAAAATTTGCCAAGGAAAAACCCATTGAATCTGATAACGAGGAAAACCTTGACAGGGCTTATGAATTTGTAAAGAAAACTGCGTGGGTTCAAAAGATAGAGGAGGAAAAAGATGTTTAGCAACCTGACATTTGCCAACCCGGATCTGCTGTATCTCCTGTTCCTGCTGCTTCCATTAACCGGCTGGTACATATGGAGAGAAAGGGGGGCTTTTGCCACTATACAGGTATCCAGTACCAAATCCCTGGAACAGGAAAGGATAACCTTCAGGCATATATTGAGACATGTTATTTTCGGTCTGAGGTTGCTGGTGATCGCCTCCGTGATCATCGTCCTGGCAAGGCCGCAATCCACCAACCGTTGGCAGAATGTTACCACCGAAGGGATAGATATCATGGTCGCCCTGGATATTTCAAGCAGTATGCTCGCCCAGGATCTCAGGCCTAACCGCCTGGAAGCATCCAAAGATGTTGCCATAGAGTTTATTTCCGGCCGGGAAACCGACAGGATGGGACTGGTAGTTTATGCCGGGGAGAGTTTTACCCAGTGCCCGCTAACCTCTGACCATGCAGTACTCATTAATTTGTTCAAGGGGATTGAAAGCGGGATGATAGAGGATGGTACGGCCATTGGGATGGGACTGGCAAACGCAGTCAACCGGCTCAAGGACAGCAAGGCCAAAAGCAAAGTTATCATCCTGTTGACTGACGGGGTGAATAACCAGGGGGCGATTGCCCCCCTTACTGCAGCTGAAATTGCGAATACTTTCGGGATCCGTGTCTATACCATTGGCGTGGGTACCATGGGTATGGCACCCGCTCCTGTCCAAACGCCTTTTGGTACCAGGCTGCAAAATGTAAAAGTAGAGATCGATGAAGAAACACTGCAAAAGATTGCCACTGCAACGGACGGACGCTATTTCAGGGCTACCAATAATGATAAACTGAGAGGAATTTACATGGAGATCGATCAGCTGGAAAAATCTAAGATTGATGTCAAGGAATACAGTAAGAAAGAGGAGGAGTATATGAGGTTTGGATTGCTGGCAACCGGACTGTTCCTGCTCGAGATACTGATCAGGTATTTGTTTTTCAGGAATATACCTTAATAAGATGTTCAGGTTTGGAAATATAGAGAATTTATACCTGCTGGTTATCATACCAGTGCTGATACTGTTGTTTATGATCCTGTTCAGCCTGCGCAAAAAAGCGCTGAGGCGTTTTGGGAACATGCAGGTTATAGAACCTTTGATGCCGGCCCTTTCATTTGCCAGGCCGGTAATTAAATTCATTCTGATCGTACTGGCGCTGACATCACTGATCTTCGGTATTGCAAGACCCCAGTTCGGATCCAAACTAAGAGAGATCAAGAGGGAAGGAGTTGAAATTATCATTGCACTGGATGTTTCCAACAGCATGATGGCAGAAGATATAAAACCAAACCGCCTGGAACGGGCCAAACAGGCCATTGCAAAAATGGTTGACCGCCTTGTAAATGACAAAATCGGTTTGATTGTTTTTGCCGGTGATGCCTATATTCAGATACCTATCACGACGGATTATGTATCTGCCAAACTCTTCCTGAATACAATAAGTACGGAAATTGTCCCAAAACAGGGAACAGCCATTGGTTCAGCCATTGAACTTGGAATGAAATCTTTTACACAGCAGGAGGAAACAAGCAAGGCACTCATCATTATTACTGATGGTGAAAACCATGAGGATGATGCCATAGAAGTAGCTAAAGCGGCCGTAGAGAAAGGTATCAGGGTACATACCATCGGGATCGGCCTGCCGAAAGGGGCTCCTATACCGGTTTATAGTGGGGGACAAAAAAACTATCTGAAGGATAACTCAGGTGAGACAGTAATCTCAAAACTCGATGAAGATATGCTGAGAAAAATAGCAGTCGCAGGGGAGGGAGTATACATAAGGTCAACGGATACCAGGGTTGGACTCGACAAACTTTTTGATGAGATCAACAAAATGGAAAAACAGGAAATGGAGGCAAAGGTATATTCTGATTATGATGAGCGGTTTCAATATGTGTTCGCTATCGGCCTGTTTTTTCTCCTGCTCGAATTCTTTATCCTTGAAAGAAAAAATAAGTGGCTCAGTAAAATAAAACTTTTTGACCAACAATGAACAGTAAGATCTTAATCGTATCAGGATTGATTCTCATTTTACCAGTGCTGGTGCATGGACAGGCGGAAAGAAAATTCATCCGTCAGGGGAATAAGCAATACAAGGAGGAAGTATTCGATGAATCAGAAATCCTCTACCGTAAGGCCCTTGAAAAGGAGCAGCAATCCTATTCAGGTGAATTTAACCTCGGAGATGCTATGTATAAACAGGAAAAGTTCGAGGATGCTGCCCGTAGCTTCCATAAACTGGCGGAGAATCAGATGGATCCAATTAAACTTGGAGAACTCTACCACAACATAGGCAATTCATTCCTTAAGGCCAATCAGCTTGAAGCATCAATAGAAGCTTATAAGCAGGCTCTTCGGAACAATCCTGAGGACAATGAGACCAGGCATAACCTGGCCTACGCCCAACAAATGCAACAGCAACAACAAGACCAACAAAACCAGGACCAGGATAAGCAGGATCAAGATCAGGACAAGGATAAGCAAGATCAGGACAAGGATAAGCAAGATCAGGACCAGGATAAGCAGGATCAGAACCAGGATAAGCAGGATCAGGATCAAGACCAGGACCAGCAGGATCAGAACCAGGACCAGCAGCAGCAACAGCAACCACAGATATCCAAGGAGGATGCCCAGCGGATGCTACAGGCCCTCCAGCAGGATGAGCAGGATCTACAGGAAAAATTAATGAAACAAAAAGCACAGGCCACAAAGGTCAAGGTGCTTAAAGATTGGTAAGTTTGTTTTCGGAAAATATTGAATGAATAGCTTATTGAAATACGGGATTTTGTTATTATTTCTGATCACTGGATCAGACATGTGGGCACAGAATGTGAGCATTACAGCCACTGCTCCCAATGTGGTCAAGGTAGGTGAACAATTCCGGCTGAATTATGTGATCAATGCCAAACCTTCCTCTTTCGGTGCCCCTGAGATAAGCAATTTTTATGTGTTGAGCGGCCCCAACCAATCAACAAGCCAGAGTATACAGATCATTAATGGACGGAGGACCTCAAGTGTTACGATAACTTATTCCTATTACCTGCAGGCAACAGGTGAGGGGGACTTCACCATTCCTGCAGCGACGGCAGTGGTGGAAAATAAGAACTACACCTCCAATACGGTCAAAATAGAGGTTATTAAAGGTGAAAACCCAGCCGGTACAACCCAGCCTTCTATATCTCAGACGCAGCAACCACAAGATATAGATGTGTCTGAGGATTTATTTGTAAGAATTCTTTCAAACAGGAAAAACATATACCGCGGGGAATATATTATCGCTACCATCAAACTCTATACCCGTCTCTCCATTACCGGTTTTGGTGAAAGTGAAATGCCGGATTTTCAAGGTTTCTGGACACAGGATATAGAGTCTCCCACCAATCTTAACATGGTCAGGGAAAATGTGAATGGAAAAATTTTTAATACCGCAGTGATCAAAAAAGTTATCCTCTTTCCCCAGAAAACAGGGGAGATCATTATAGATCCCTTTAAACTTGAAACTTATATACGACAACAAACCAACCGGCCAAGAAGCCCCTTTGATGATTTCTTCGGAAATTCTTATTCCAATGTGGTAAAACCTCTTGTCTCCAACACGGCAAAGATCCAGGTAAAGGATCTGCCCCCTGGTGCTCCTGAAGGATATTCGGGAGCTGTTGGAAACCTGGCGGTCAAGGCTGAAATTGACAAGCAGGATGCTGTGACAAATGATGCCCTCACCTTTAAGGTCATTGTTAGTGGAAATGGGAATGTCCAGCTGATTGATGCTCCACGGATTAATTTTCCTCCGGACTTTGAAACCTATGATCCTAAGATTCAGACGGATGTAACAAATGGTGTCAACGGGCAGTCCGGGAGCAAAACTTTTGAATACCTGTTGATCCCCAGGCATGCCGGAAATTTCCGTATCCCACAGGTAACCCTCAATTCTTTTGAACCAAAATCAGGGCAGTACAAAACATCCTCTACAACAGAATTCAATATCAGCATCTCGAAAGGGAATGAAGAAGAAGCTGTCTCTGTCATTGCAGGGCGTAGCAAAGAAGATCTCATGATCATTGGCAGTGATATCTTATTTATTAAGGACAATCAGTTCAAAATGTTCAGGATAGGACAGGGATTTTTCGGATCATCCCTGCTTTACCTACTCTATGCCGGAATATTCCTGTTGTTTCTCGGGGTATTATTGATCAGGAGGAAACGTATCCAGCGGCAACAAAATGTAGAACTGGTTAAAAACCAGAGAGCCAGCAGGGAAGCCAGGCGGAGATTGAAGGAAGCGGCCACAAATATGAAAAAGAATGAATCGGAAGCATTTTACGAGGCTGTTTTGAAAGCCCTGACTGGTTACCTTGTGGATAAACTGAATATTCCCATGGCAGATCTTTCCAAGGATAGTGCCAGGAATGGACTGCAAAAATATGATGTCAAGCCGGAAGCCATCGAAGAATACCTGGAGCTTGCAGATGTCTGTGAGATGGCCAGGTACTCGCCGACTGCTATTGAAGGAGGCATGGAAGAAGTTTATTCCAGGTCAATAAAGATCATCAGCCAATTAGAACAAAACCTGCGATAATGAATCGAACATTAATGATCATAAGCATCCTGGCTACCTGTTTTATGGTGGCTGAATCCAGGGATCTGCAGGATCTTCTCCAAACAGGGAACCAGTATTACCTGGATGGGAAATATGAAATGGCTGTACAGTCATACCAATCCATTATTGATTCAGGCTATGCCTCAGCTGAACTTTACTATAACCTGGGAAATGCCTATTATAAATCACATGATATTACCATGGCCCTGGTAAATTATGAAAGGGCACGCATACTGAAACCCAATGATTCTGAAATTAATCATAATCTTGAGATTGCCAGGGAATTTGTCGTGGACAGGATAGAGGTCCTGCCTGAGTTTTTCCTAAGGAAAGCATATGTGGATTTCGTTAAGATCTTTGATGCAGAAATTTGGGCTTTGGTCAGTGTCATCACATTTGGACTGGCTTTGGGACTCTTCCTCGCATATTTTTTTCTGAACCAGTTGTTTATCCGCAAATTGTTATTCTGGACAGGCATTTTATTTATCCTCATTTCGGCCTCCACTTTTCTGTTTGCCATTCAGCAAAACAACCTTGTCACAAAACACCACCAGGCCATCATCCTCACTCCATCTGTGACCATCAAAAGCTCTCCCGATGAGGACAGCGGTACTGATCTCTTCCTGCTTCATGAGGGCACCAAGGTAACCATCAGTGATGAACTAGGTGATTGGAGAGAAGTTATCCTGATCGATGGCAACAGCGGCTGGTTAAAAGAGATCGACCTGATCAGGCTGTAAGCACATCCCAGTATGCCTCCTGCATTACAATTCTAGGATAATCCCTATATTTGAAGCATAATCCCCTACACTTACAAAACTTGCCCGGATGAACAGCCTGATCCTTACGATATTTGCATTTGTGGGCTACCTGATTGCCTACCGCTTATATGGCCGGTTTCTCGCCAGGAAGATCTTCAGACTTTCAAATGAGAACCTGATGCCCTCGCATGAATTTAATGATGGGGTGGATTATGTGCCTACAAAACGAAACATCATATTCGGGCATCATTTTACTACTATCGCGGGACTAGGACCTATCGTCGGGCCTGCCATCGGGGTGATTTGGGGATGGCTACCGGCTTTCATATGGGTGTTTCTGGGCTCCATTTTCATGGGTGCGGTACATGATTTTTCCACCATGGTCATTTCTGCCCGCAACAAGGGCAGGACCATAGGGGACCTGACAGACGACTTGATCGGTCCAGGTACACGATATTCCTTCCAGTTCCTCATGCAGCTCCTGCTGTTTATCGTCCTCTCCGTTTTCGCCATGATTGTCGGTGTGCTTTTTGAACTGTACCCGGAAGCAGTTTTTCCTGTGTGGATGCAGATCCCCATTGCTGTATGGTTGGGCTGGATGATCCGGAAGGGTAAAAATGACCTGCTCTATTCCATCATAGCCGTACTCCTGATGTATGGCACAGTTATCATCGGTTTGTATATCCCCATCCGGGTACCACCCATTCAGGGTTCATCTGTAGTTACCTGGTGCCTGATCCTTTTTATTTACGTATTTTTTGCTTCCACCCTGCCAGTGCAGAAACTTTTACAGCCCAGGGATTATATTAATTCTCACCAGTTACTGGTAGCCATTGCTTTGATCATTATAGGACTTTTTGTCGCCCATCCGTTGATTACCGCCCCGGCTATCAATCATGCAGCTTTTGCTGCCGGATCGGATGTACCGGACATGATGCCAATCATGTTTATAACCATAGCCTGCGGCGCCATAAGCGGGTTCCATTCACTGGCAAGTTCAGGAACAACGGTAAAGCAGGTCGACCGTGAAAAGGACACATTATTTATTGGTTATGGAGGGATGCTCTGGGAAAGTTTCCTGGCCGTGCTGGTTATCATGGCTGTGGCAGGTGGACTTGGATTGGGACTGGAGAAGGATGGGCAGGTCTTCACTGGGGCGGATGCATTCAAACATCATTACTCTTCATGGGCAGCCTTCAGTGGGATAGATGCTAAGCTGGAAGCCTTTGTGATCGGCGCTTCAAACCTTTTCAAGAGTTTTGGGATCCCACCCCTTGTTGGTAAAAGCATGATTGCTGTCTTTATCGTAAGTTTTGCCAATACAACCCTGGATTCAGCTGCCAGGATACAGCGCCTTTCCCTGCAGGAAATATTCCGCAATAAGCAGGGTGACATTAGAAAACCCATGGATAATAGGTACGTGGCAACTTTTTTCGTGGTGTTGGCCGCCATGACCATGACTTTTCTGAAGTCCGGTGCCACCGGAGCGCTCATCCTCTGGCCTCTTTTCGGATCTCTCAACCAGTTGCTGGCTGCACTTGCCCTGGGCATGGTTACGCTCTACCTGTTCAATCATAAGAAGAACATTCTGATTACACTGATACCCATGATCTTTGTCTTGATCGTCACCATATGGGCCATGTTCAAGAACCTGGCCAGTTTCTGGGCCAAGGGAGATGAGATACTGATATTCTTGTCAGTACTGATTCTTGGACTCACACTGCTGCTGCTGGCAGGCAGTTTAAAGGCCATGCTTAAGCCACGGACCCAGGTCACCACGGAAGCCTGATTTGGATTATTCCGCATCTTGTTTTTTCCTGGCAGGCAGGAACCAATGCCTGAAATTCAGAAAAACACTGATTAATAAAGCCATTACCAATCCCCAAAGCGTTACCGCATCTACCAGGTTTTGGTCAATTTGTAATCCCGTCAGACGTGTGAAAAGAAAACTCAGGTAAGAGTTAGGAAGATCAGAATAACCTAGCTTTCGAAGGATATTGAAATGCCAGTCTGTAAGGGGACAGTACCCCAGGCCGTAGAAGATCCCCAGTCCCAACCAGGAGGCAGCCGTTAAAAGAATACATGCAAGGTTCAGGCGCCTGGTCTTCTTCCAGATCCATCCGAATAGTATAAACAGGATCAGCAGGGAATGAAAGGCCGTAAAAAATATATCAAGAATTTTCATCCCAATAATTTAATAAATTTACATGTAAATTGTCACGTTGTCGTGATGAAACATTATAATATAAGGGTCCTGGGACATGTTCAGGGAGTTGGGTTCCGATATGCGGCCAGGAGAACGGCTGAGCTGTACAACGTTTCCGGCTTTGTACGAAATGAGCCTGACGGATCGGTATATATCGAAGCCGAGGGTAAACCACTCAACCTGGACATGTATCTTGAATGGTGTAGGAAAGGGCCAGGATATGGACGTGTTAAAAAGGTTTTTCATACAGCTTCAACTGTGCAGGGATTTCTAAAATTTGAGATCCGTACTTAGTGGGATATTATAACACTGCTTCGAATTACCTCATCACCCGCCTTCAGACTACCAATAAATATTCCGGATGGGTGGATCCCGGAATCCCAAATGACCGAATTAGGGCCTGCCGGTCTGTATCCATTTAAAATTACATCAACCAACCTTCCGGACATGTCATGCAGGGCAGGCATATCAGGAAAATGGCAATAAGCAGCAGGCATTTCTTCTTCATGTCCGTTTCAAATTTTAAATAAGTTAAGGGATAATCTGTTGAATGTCAAGAATCGAAAATCATAGAATGATGCATTGGATGAAGAATATGCTTATTTTTAGTTTTTCTAATGTTTTAAAAGTAAAATATGACCGTCATGAAAAAATTTATCCTGCTTATCGTATTTGGCATAAGTTTGAATGTTTATGGTCAGGAAGACATGCTTTGCATGGGACATCACTGGACAGAAGATGAAGCCAATGTTATGATGAAAAAATTTGAGGCATCCTGGAATGACCTTCCTTCCTGGGAAAAGAGGGCCGAGATGATCAGAGAAGGTATCATTAATGGCATGGGACTGAATAAAATGCCAGCCATAGACGGAGCTTTCAATCCTATTGTCAGGAATACCCGAAAGATGGATGGCTACATAGTGGAGAATATCGCCCTGGAAAGTTTCCCTGGATTTTATATTACCGGTAACCTGTACAGGCCATTTGCAGAAAAGGAAAAATACCCTGCTGTCCTATGTCCTCACGGACACCTGCCGGATAAGAGGTTGAGGGAGGATATGCAGAGACGCTGTGCTGCTCTGGCCCGCATGGGCGCAATAGTTTTTACCTATGACATGGTTGGGTTCGGGGAGTCACAGCAGGTTAGCCATAGAATGCCCATTGCCCTTCTGCTGCAGACATGGAACAGTACAAGGGTGCTGGAATACTTGCTGTCCCGCGAGGATGTGGATGGGGAGAATATTGGGATGACAGGTGGCTCGGGAGGAGGAACCCAGACCTTTGTATTGACGGCCATCGATAAGAGGATTACAGTATCAGCTCCTGTAGTCCAGGTATCTGCTCATTTTTTCGGGGGATGTATTTGCGAAAGTGGTATGCCTATCCACAAAAGTGAACACCACCAGACAAACAATGTTGAAATTGCAGCACTCTGTGCTCCCCGTCCATT